>Ga0080006_1091716_pt1 | contig 67350 bp, 66 predicted proteins | sample RS3BMetagenome_FD_69209 | JGI IMG/M metagenome (GOLD analysis project Ga0080006, IMG submission 69209) | Ferric oxide microbial mat and aquatic microbial communities from Rainbow Spring, Yellowstone National Park, USA - RS3B (SPADES... ... | reverse complement strand
CCACCGGGCGGTGCCGGCCTCCGACCTGGCGGCGACGGCCGACGACGTCGTCGGCTCGCTGGCCGCCGGTCCGACGGTGGCCCTCGGGGTGACCAAGTGGCTGCTCCCCCCCCGGGGACCGGCACCGCCCCAGCAGCCCCCGCGGGGCGGGGGCCCCCGGGGGGGCGGGTGGAAGCCCGGCGCGGGTGCCCTTCCCCCCGCCGGCGCGCCCCCCCCCCCCCCCCTCCCCCCCCCCGGGCGGCCGGCCCCCCCGCCTGGCCGACCCCGCCTCAAGGGTGCCGGTTCGCACCCCGGTGTCCGCGGGCCCAGGACCGGTGCCGCCGCCAGGAGCCGCCGCTGCGCCGGGGCCGTGCTCCAGGCCACTGGTTCGCCTGCTGGTACCCCCTCGGTGAGCCGCCGCCCCCAGGCCCGGGCCGGGCCGGCACTTGATGCCGGGCGGCGGGCGAGCCCACCTCTGCCAGGACGCCGACGACCGTCTGTTGGTGGCGGAGGACCTGGTGGTGGAGTTCACCGTGGGCCGACGGACGCTCCACGCCGTGTCCGGTGTCAGCTTCGACGTCCGGCGAGGGGAGACGCTGGGGCTGGTGGGGGAGTCGGGATGCGGCAAGTCGACCACCGGGCGGGCCATCGTGCAGATGCCGCGTCCGACCGCGGGCCATGTCTGGTTCGACGGGGTGGACCTGTGCCGGCTGGGGGGGGAGGACCTGCGCCGGCTCCGGCCCCGGGTTCAGATGATCTTCCAGGATCCGATCTCCTCCCTCAATCCCCGTCGGGCGGTGGCCGACATCGTGGCAGAGCCGCTGGTGGCACTGGGCCGGGGCAATCCGACCGAGCGCCGCGACACGGTGAGGACGATGTTCGAGGCGGTGGGGCTCGATCACGACCTGGTCGGCTCGTGGCGGCCACATCGCTTCTCGGGTGGGCAATGCCAGCGGATCAGCATCGCCCGGGCCCTGGTGCTCGAACCGGACCTCCTCATCTGCGACGAGCCGGTGTCGGCCCTCGACGTCTCGGTGCAGGCCCAGATCCTCAACCTGCTCGAGGAGATGAAGCGGCGTCACGGCCTGACCCTCGTCTTCATCTCCCACGACCTGGCGGTCGTGCGGAACGTGAGCGACCGGGTGGCCGTCATCTACCTGGGCAAGCTGTGTGAGATCGGCCCCCCAGAACAGCTCTACGGTCGGCCACACCATCCCTACACCCGGCTGCTGCTCTCGTCGGTGCCGGTCCCCGACCCCGACGTCCGGGTGTGGCGGGGCGCTCCGGCAGCCCGGGGCGAGGTGCCGTCAGCTCTGGATCCGCCGAGCGGATGCCGGTTCCGGACCCGTTGCCCCCGGGCCAACGACCGCTGCGCCGCCGAGGAGCCGGTGATGCACCCCGCCGGCGGCGGCCATTTCGTGGCCTGCCACTTCCCGGTTGCCGAGCCGATGCCGGTCCCGACGCGCTCCGGCGCTTGACCTCCCTGGGAATGGGCACGGACCGCCGGGGGCTCGCGCAGGCGACTCAATCGCCTGGCGGTGACGCCGGCGGGGACCTCGTCGTCGGCACCGGCGTGCTGTACAAGGTTTCGCCCGGGTCTATGGTTCGGCGCGGAATCCCCGACCGCCAACTGCCGGTCCGAGCGGCGGGCCAGCTCCGGGAAGCAGGCGGACGATGGCCAGGAGGTTCGACTGATGCCGGGAATGGGGCACGCGCCCCAGACGACGAACCCGCTCATCGTCTCGGCCTTCCACAGCGCGCTGCTGCACCAGGGCCTGGCCGTCCTGTTGGTGCTGGCGATCGTGGCCCTGGGGTGCACCGTGGCGCAGAGGCTGCAGGCCCGGCGACTCGGCGCGGGGGCGGCGGGCACGGCTGGACCGGGGAGCGCCACGGCGCCCCCGCCGCCGTCGGCCAAGGATCCGATGGCGGCACTGCCCGAGCCGGCGGGTCGGCGTGTCGTCCGGCTCGCGTTCGGGTCGCTCTGGTTGGTCGACGGCCTCCTCCAACTCCAGTCGGCGATGCCGCTCGGCCTGCCGACCAACGTGCTGCAGCCGTCGGCTGGCGGCTCGCCGGGATGGGTCGTCCGACTGGTGTCGGTCGGTGTCGGCATCTGGGAGCGCCACCCGGTGGCGGCGGCGGCATCGGTCGTCTGGATCCAGGTCGGCATCGGCCTGCTCCTGCTGTTGGCGCCGCGAGGCGGTTGGTCGAGGGCGGCAGGGCTGGTCTCTGCCGGCTGGGCGCTGGTGGTCTGGGTGTTCGGGGAGGCCTTCGGCGGGGTCTTCGCCTCCGGCGGGTCGTGGATGTTCGGGCTCCCCGGTGCCGTGCTCCTCTACGCCGTGGCCGGCGGGTTGCTCGGGCTCCCCGAGTTCGCCTGGTGGGACCGCCGGCTCGGCCGGCGCCTCCTCGGGGCGGCCGGGCTCTTCTTCCTCGGCATGGCGCTCCTTCAGGCGTGGCCGGGCCGCGGCTTCTGGCACGGCCGGGGGAGGGTTCGGGGGAGCCTGTTCTCGATGCTCTCGCAGATGGCCGGAACGAGGCAGCCGCATCTACTGGCGTCGTCGGTGTCGGCCTTCGAGGCTTTCGACGCCGCCCACGGGTGGGCGGTGAACCTCGCCGTCGTCGTCGCCTTGGCCGTCGTCGGCGTCGTGCTCGCCCTCGGCCGTGGTCGGTTGCTCCTCGCCGGGGTCGGGCTGGCGGTCGTCCTCTGCCTGGCCGACTGGGTCCTGGTGCAAGACACCGGGGTTTTCGGCGGCAACGGAACCGACCCGAACAGCATGGTGCCGCTCGCTCTGCTGGTGATCGGCGGCGCCGTCGCGTGGTCGAAGGTGCCGGTGTCGGCGGCCGATCCCGCCGGTTGGCGATCGCTGACCGCCGCCGAGCCGAGCGAACCATGGTGGGGCCGCCTCTTCGGTGGAGGGTTGGCCCGACTCGGCTTCGGCCTGGCGGCGGCCGGGATCGTCCTCGTCGGAGCGGTGCCGATGGCGGCAGCGTCCCTCAACCGCAACGCCGACCCGATCGTGACCGAGGCCTCGGACGGGACGCCGAACGTGGTCGACGTGCGGGCGCCCGGGTTCCGGCTCCTCGACCAGCACGGCCGGGTGGTCTCGCTGGCCGAGTTGCGCGGGAAGGCGGTGGCGCTCACGTTCCTCGATCCGGTGTGCACGAGCGACTGCCCGCTGATCGCCCAGGAGTTCCGCGAGGCCGACACGATGCTCGGGCCGGCGGATCGGCGCCGAGTGGAGTTCGTCGCCATCGTCGCCAACCCCCTGTACCGGTCGGTGCCGGTCGTCGACGCCTTCGACCGCCAAGAAGGGCTCGGCCACGTCGCCAACTGGCTCTTTTTGACCGGTTCGGTCGCCGCCCTCGAGCGGGTGTGGTCGGCCTACGGCGTCGAAGTGGCGATCGAGCCGGCCGGTTCGATGGTCGCCCACGGTGAGCTGGCCTACGTCATCGACCCCGACGGCGCCGAGCGGCGGGTGCTCGACAGCGCGCCGGCCCCCGGGGCCGCCGCGTCCTCGTCCTTCTCGGTGCTCCTCGCATCGCAGATCCATGAGGTCCTGACCCGCTGACGCTCCTCCCCGCCCGGGGCGGGGTGCGGTCAATCGACGGGGGGAGGGGACCGAGGGCTACTGTCGGCCCGGGCGCGCCGCTTGGAGTCGGAGGTCGTGATGCACTACCTGTCGCAGTGGTCGTTCGACCCCTTCGTCGTCGTCGCGGCCGTCCTCGTGGGGCTCCACGAGCTCGGGCTGCGGCGGCTGGCCGTCCGGTCGGTGCCCGCCCACAGGCGCCGCCGGCGCCTCCGGTCGCTCGCCTTCTACGGGGGGCTCGCCGTGCTGCTGGTGGCCGTCGCGTCGCCGATCGACTATTGGGCGGACGACTACTTCTTCGTCCACATGATCGAGCACGTCATGATCATGTTCTGGGCGAGCGCGCTGGTGATCCTCGGCGCCCCGTGGCTGCCGCTCCTCTTCGCCCTCCCGGTCGGCCCTCGGCGACGGGTCCTGCGATGGGTGGTCCGGGCAGGGCAGGCGGCGCCACTGCGGTCGATCGTTCGCCTTGCCACCGCACCGTGGAGCGGCTTCGTCGCCCTGAACGTGACGATGGTGTTCTGGCACGTCCCGTCCATGTTCGACCTGGCACAGGAACACCAGATGGTGCACATCTGGCTGATGCACGGCAGCTTCTTCGTCACCGGACTGCTCTTCTGGGGCCAGATCTTCCCCTCGCACCCGTTCACCCCGCGCGCCACCGCGCTGCAGCAGTGCGCCTCGCTCATCGGGACGAACTTCGTGATGTTCATCCTCGCGATGTCGATGAGCATCTTCACCGGCTCGTCGTGGTACCCGGTCTACGACCACCTGCCGGGGATCCGTCTCAGCCCGTTCGCCGACCAGCAGCTCGGGGCGGCCATCCTCTGGGTGTGCGGCGACCTCTGGGCGGCGCCGGCGCTCAGCGCCGTGATTCGCCGGGCGATGGCGAGCGGGATCAGCTTCTCCGATGCCATCGACAGGGCGCTCGGGCGGGGCCCGTCGGGGGTCGGGCGTTTCGGCGCCCCCGGTCACGGCGGCGCCGGCTCGCTCGAGGGCGAGTTCGCCCGCCGGGCGGCCGCCGCCCTGGCGAACGCAGCCACCCCTGGTCAGCCGGGGACCGAGGTGCTTGACGACCGGGTGAGCGAACCGTAGATTCCCCCAAGGGTTGGGTGTTGGGTGCACCCAAGCGGAGTAGCGAGCCAGCGAACGGGGGTGGGTCGCAGGTGTCTCGTTCGGGCAGGGCAGCGATCGTCCTTGGCCTCGCCGGGGTGGCGCTCGCGCTGGTGATCTTCACCGTGATGGCGTTCTTGCGCAGCAATCCGCCCACGGTCGATTTCGCCAGCGGTCACCAAGCGGGCCAACCGGTCAACATGACCATCCAAACGGTCGGGTCGATCGGCTTCGGCCCCCACCCGACGTGGGTCTCGTACCTGACGAAGGAACCAGACGGGCAGTGGAGCCACACCACCTTGTGGGATCTGCCGGCCCACACCAAGGTGAACGTGACGATCGACGAGTACGACAGCGGGAGCCCGTTGCGCAACCAGCAGATCGGTCGAGTCACCGGCACCGACGGGGGGTCGGTCGTCGTGAACGGCCAGACGAAGAGCGTGATCAACTCCAACGCCGGCAACGGGGTCGCCCACACCTTCTCGGTCCCTGCCCTCGGGATCAACGTGCCGCTCTACGGGGTGAACGGCAGCGCCAAGAACTTCTGCAACAGCGCACCGTGCGACACGAGTGAGGCCCACAACGTGATCACCTTCTCGTTCACCACCCCAGGGGTCGGCCAGTACCACTGGCAGTGCTTCGTGCCGTGCGGGCTGGGCTTCCTCTATGGCAACGGCGGCCCGATGCAGACGATCGGGTACATGGGCGGGTTCTTGAAGGTCGTCGACTGATGGCCGACCAGACCAGAGTGGGGGGGAGCCGAGAGCCGCGCCACTTCTGGCGCATGCTGACCGTGTGGGCGGTGCTGTCGGCCATCGTCGACCCGATCTTCTACTTCCTCGCCGGGCCCCACATGCCGCCCGGCACGATGACGACGACGGCCGCCGGGGCGCAGTTCGACTTCAACGTCCTGTTCATCATCGCCCTGCCGGTGATCCTCGCGGTCTGGATCTACTTCATCTACGCCGTGCGGACCTGGCGGGCCAGCAAGGGCGGCCCCGATCCGGTGGTGGGCCCGAACTCACGGGGCAACCTCCCCATCCAGGTGGCGTGGATCGGGCTGACCAGCGCCATCGTCATGGGCCTGTTCGTCTTCGGCACCTACGAGCTGATCGTGCCGGCCGGGGCCGGCGGCGGCGAGGGCCCGGTGGCGCTGTGGACGCCGAGCTCGCACCACATCCTGCCGGTGCAGGTGATCGCCCAGCAGTGGAAGTTCACCTACCGGTACCCGACGTTCGGCGGGATGGAGACCGACGAGCTCGTGCTGCCGGCGGACACCACCATCGCCTTCCACGTCACCTCCCTCGACGTGATCCACGACTTCTGGGCGTACCAGCTCGGGGTGAAGGCGGACGCCAACCCGGGCAGCGATGACATCGCCTACGCCACCACGACGAACCAGACCGGGCAGTTCACTGTTCGCTGCGACGAGCTGTGCGGTATCTGGCACGGCGCGATGTACAACTACGGCCACGTCATGACCAAGTCGGGTTTCTACAGCTGGGCGCAGAACACCGAGTCGATGCTGGCCTCCAACACCAAGCTCCTGCCGCCGTTCGCCTACACGTACACACCGGACGCCAACGGCGCAGACGGCGGCTACTACCCCGACAGCGCCGACCCGTACAGCAAGGTCGAGGTCTACGGGGCGAAGCAGACGAGCTGAAAGTTCGGCTGGGGCAGCGGCGCCAGCCAGACCCACTGACGACATCGGGACGAGCAAAGAGGCGAGGGACGGCACATGGCCATCGAGACCGAACCGAGGGAACCGGACGTCGGCCAGTTCGGGGGCTTCTCGCCGCCACCGACCCGGCCGGCCGGGCGACCGGCCTGGCTGGGCCAGCACCTCGGCACTGCGCTCGTCGGCATGGTCGGCGGGTACGCCTTCGGGCACTGGGTCGGGAACCTGATCGCCAGCGGCTATCCGAACGTCGCCAACAGCGGCCAGAACGACCTGGCGATCGTCTTCGGGTTCGCCTTCGGCCTGCTCGGCTGGCTCGGCGGCGCCGGGGCGCTCAACCACCCGCTCTCCAAGATGATCGGGCGGGAGACGTCGCCGGAGGTTCCCGAGCAGGGCTGGATGCGGTACTTGCGCTTCAGCACCGACCACAAGGTGGTGGGCGTCCAGTACCTCTTCGCCGTCATCACCTTCTTCTTCACCGGCGGGCTGCTCGCCATGGCCATCCGGACCGAGCTGCTCAACCCGACCAACCACATCTTCGGGCCCGGGACCTACATCGAGGTCGTCAGCGAGCACGGCACGATCATGATGATGATGGCCAGCTCGGTGGTGGTCGGTCCGCTGGGCAACTACCTCGTGCCGCTCATGATCGGCTCCCGGCGGACCGCCTTCCCGCGGGTCGAGGCCACCTCGTTCTGGCTCTTTGCCGCCGGCTACTTCACGATCCTGACGGCGCTGCCCTTGGGCGGGTTCCCGACCGGCTGGACCGGTTACGCCCCCCTGCAGACCCAGGCCGGGCCGGGCATGGACTCCTACCTGGCCGGTTTCGCCATCATCGGGATGGGCATGGTGCTGGCCGGGTTCAACCTGGCGGTCACCATCATCCACTACCGGGCGCCAGGCATGACCTGGGACCGCACGCCGATCTTCGTCTGGTCGGTGCTGGCGACGGCTGCGCTGCTCACCCTGGCCACGCCGGTGCTCGTCATGGCCGGCTTCTTCGGCCTGCTCGACCGGACGGCCCAGACCGCCTTCTTCGTGAACGAGCACGGAGGGAGCTCGTTCCTCTGGGAGGACCTCTTCTGGTTCTTCGGCCATCCCGAGGTGTACATCATGGCCCTTCCGGGCTTCGGGATCGTCGGCGAGATCCTGCCGGTCTTCACCCGCAAACCGCTCTTCGCCCACCGGGTCGCGGCCGCCGGCATGCTCGGCGTGGCGTTGCTGTCGTTCTTCGTCTGGCAGCACCACCTGTTCCAGAGCGGCATCAACCCCGACATGCGGCCGCTGTTCATGTTGACCACCGAGCTCATCTCCATCCCGACCGGGTTCATCTTCCTGGTCAGTATGGGCACGCTGTGGAAAGCGAAGATGCGGTTCGACACCCCGATGCTGTTCGCCATCGGGATGCTCCTCAACTTCCTCATAGGCGGGGTCACCGGCGTCTTCCTGTCGGACGTGCCGGTCAACGTGACAGTGCACGGCAGCTTCTTCGTGATGGCCCACTTCCACTACACGATCATGGGCGGGTTGATCTTCGCCTTCTTCGGCGGCGTCTACTACTGGACACCCAAGATCACCGGCCGGCAGATGAACGAGAAGCTCGGCAAGTTCCACTTCTGGACGATGTTCACCTTCTTCAACATGACGTTCCTCCCGCTCTTCTTCGTGGGGTTGCTCGGCATGCCACGGCGGGTCTTCGAGTACGCCGCCAACCTCCAGGCCTGGAACGACTTCTCGTCGATCAGCGCCTTCCTGCTCGGGGCGTCGTTCCTCATCTTCGTCGTCAACTTCTGCTGGTACGTCATCATCAACCCCCGGCCGGCGGCGGCCAACCCGTGGGGCTCCAAGAGCCTCGAATGGCAGACGCCGACGCCGGTGCCGTACTACAACTTCGAGCGGATCCCGGTGGTCCTCACCGACATGTACCCCTACGGCGAGCCCGGTGACCCGGCGGTGGCCGACCTCGGCGGCGGGTTCAGCGGCGCAGGGTTGGTGACGGCGGCCGAGGTCCCGACCGACGATCTCGACCCACGACCGCCGATCGTCTGACCGGACGAGAGTTCTGTCCACTGCCAAGGAGGGAGGTGCGTCGGTGGCCGAGGTTCCCCAGCTGACCGAGACGCCAGAGGAGATCGCTTACGAGCTGCGGGCCGCCGAGGCGTCGCTGTGGACCGGCGCCCGTCTGCTCGTCGGGGTCGTGATCTTCGCCTTCGCCTCGCTGGCCTTCGCCTACTTCTACCTGCGATCGCTCAACAGCGCCGACCTGTGGCGGCCGCACGGCATCACCGCCCCGACCGCCATCGGCGCGGCCGTGATGGCGTTCACCCTGGCTGCGGCCGTCCTCGCCCAGCTCGGGATCCGGCGGCTGCGGGCCGGGACGGACCTCGACTGGCAGGTGGCTGGCTGGACGACGGTCCTGTCGGCCCTGATCGCCATCGGGCTCCAGTTCTGGGAGCTCACCCAGCTCCCCTTCTACCCGGGCTCGAGCGGCTACGCCTCGTGCTTCATCGCCTGGGCGATCCTGAACGCCGTCCTGGTGTTCGGTGGCGTGTACTGGACCGAGACCCTGCTGGCCCGGACGATCCGCCTCCGCCGGGCGATCAGCGAGGAGGGCGGCACCGCCGACTCCCCGCTGCCGGCGGCCCGCCTCTTCCGGGCCAACGCCGAGGGCGCTGCCTTCTTCTGGGGCTTCATCGCCGTCGTGTCGCTATTCTTCTGGGTGTTGTTCTACGTGATCTGAGGAGAGGTAGGCCCATGCTCGCCAACAATCCGTACCTCGGCGCTCAGGTCCTGACGATCGCCATCCCGCTCGGCACGCTCATCGTCGTGCTGTTGGCCGCCTTCTTTGTGCGCCGTCCCCAGTCCTGAGGCAGGGGACGGCCGCCCGGGCCACCGGGCGATAGAGGCGTCGATCGCCGCATTCGCCCGTCAGCGGGAGTGGTTGGCGCTGCTCGCCGGCCTGCTCTTCGTCGGCTGGCTGCTGCCCCCGGTGGTGCACTGGGCGCGGAGCTACGAGTGGGTCGAAGCGCTCCAGTTCAGCGCCTTCGCCATCGTCGTCCCCGGGCTCTTCGTGGCCGGCGCACCGTGGCGGCGGCTCGGTCTCGCCGGCTGGGCTGCCCGGCTGAGCGCCGGCCGCCAGCGCCATCGCGAGGTCGGGCGGGTGATCGCCTTGAGCGCGCCGGCCCCGCTGGCCTGGATCGCCTGGCGGCTCCCGGCCTCGGTGAACGCCGTCGTCCGCTCTCCCTGGCTGGTCGTCCTCGAGGCGGTCAGCCTGCTGGTGGTCGGCGCGGCCCTGTGGCTCGAATGTGTCGAGTCGCCGCCGCTCGTCCCGAGGGCGGTCCGCCCGGTCCGGCTGGCCACCGCCGGGCTGGTCATGTGGGTCGACTGGAGCCTGGCGTACATGGTCGGATTCTCGAAGGCCAACTGGTACGTCGCCTACCGGCACGTGCCGGGCCAGGGCGTCAGCGTGATCGCCGATCAGCAGCTGCTGGCCCTCTCGATGTGGCTGGTGGCCGGGATCGTGATCATCCCCTTCGTCCTCGCCGGCCTCGTCCGCTGGCTCCGTGGCGAGGAGGACCCCGACGAGGAGCTGCGGCGGATGCTCCGCCGTCAGCGCTACCGTCCCGACTGACGCCGGGTCCCGACTGACGCCTGGACCCGACTGACGCCTGGGCCCGACTGACGCCTGGGCCCGACTGACGCCTGGTACCGGCACCCTGCTCGAGGTCGGCCGACCGGCGCCGGAGGAGGTCAGCTGGTCGGGACGGTCGGGAGACCGGGCCCGGGGAGGTGGGTGCGCAGGACCCGGTCGGCTCCGTCGAGTTGGGCGACGACCTGGGCCCGGTCATGGTCGAGCAGCTTCTCGCGTCTGGTCAGGTCGCGGAGGGCCTTGGCGTTCTGCGGATGGTCGGTGAGGGTCTGGATGTCCTCGATGGCGCCGAGGGCGTCGGAGGTGGACCACAGCATGATGACGGCGACCAGCTGTCCGAGATGCCGCCCGGCCGGCGTGTCGGGGGTGTTGATGTTCGAGGAGAGGTCGAAGATGCTGCTGTTCGTGAAGGAGCACGCCGACTGGTCGTCGCGGAGCAGTCCCGGGACGCGGGACCGGTCCGAGGCGGTCAGCGTGTGGGCGGTCTGGTCGTGGTAGATCAAGAACGACTCATGGGTGGCATAGGCACAGGCGGCGATGTCAGCGTTGACCTCCTGCATGATCGCCGTCGACTCGCTGATCTGCGACGCCCGGGTGGCTGGTTGGGGGAGGTCGGTGACCACGGTCACCGCCAGCACGGCGGCCACGACGACCCCGACGACGAAGGACCGTCGCCGGTACCACGGGCGCTTGGGACCCGCCGGGGCGGCATCCCGCCCCCAGCCGGCGGAACCCGCCCCCGGCCAGGAGGGGCCGCCCCCCCGGCCGGCGGCCGGCGGGGCGGTGCCGACAGCGCCCGGGGCCGTCCGCTCGTCGCCGTTCACCGCTGGCCACCGCCCTGCAACGACCTGGCCTCGTCGGCGATCCCGCCCCCCCAGCGAGCGACGGCAGCGGCAGGGAGGGAGAAGGCTCCGCCGGTCGACTCGTCGGCGAACGGCGTGGCCACCGCCCGGAGGCGGCCCTGAGGGTTGACGAAGTAGAGCTTGTCGTTGTGGGCGATGCGGCCGGTCCGCACCGACACGTCGATCGTGATGCCGTAGGCCTTCCACACCGGGTCGAGCTGCCGGAGGCTCCCGGTCAGCTCGTACCAGTTCGACAGCGCCCACACCGGCGCCTCGGCGGCCGGCGGTGACCCGGTGTGGGGATGGGTGGCCCGTGGATCGGTGTTGACGGTCACGAGCGCCACGTGGCCGGCCGCCGATCCGAGATCGGCGTCGGCGGCGGCCAGTTCGGCCGCCAGCACCGGGCAGATGTCGTCGCAGGTCTGGTCGAAGAACGAGAGCACGACCACTTTGCCGCGCAAGCTCGCCAGCGACACCGTCGAGCCGTGCTGGTCCGTCAGGGTGAATGCGGTCGCCGGCGTCGCTGGCGGACTGGTCAGTCCCATCATCGACGACAGCGAGCTCGGGATCGAGGGGCCGCCCGGCGTCCCGCCCGGGGTGACAGTCACCGGGCCGGTCGTGACCGGCCGGCGGGCCGGCGGGTTGAGCGGCGGCGGGATCGTGCCGGTGGTCGCAGTGGTCGAGTCCCTGGCGGCGACACCGTTGACGAAGTGGCCGACCACCGCGCCACCGATCCCGAGGAACGCAGCGACCCCGGCAATCCACAGGAGGAGGCGGGTGGGGAAGGGGCTCGGCGGCCCGGCGGCGAAGGCGGCCGAGCGCAGGTCGGTGCCGCTGGCCGGGTCCTGCCCGGCTGCTCCCGCATCCTCGGCGACGCTGTCCTGCCCCTGCTGCCCGCTGCCGATCTCGCGCTGGGAGCGCAGGTCGAGCTCGGATGTCATCGGCCAGCCCCCGCCGTGCCGCCGGTGTGGGGGGCGGTGAGCTGGCGCACCCAACGCTGCAGGTCGGCCACCGTGAGCTGCCCGAAGGCCACCCCGGCGACCTTGCCGTCGGCTCCGACGAAGTAGGTGGTCGGGAGGGCGGTGACCCGGTAGAGGGCGGCCACGGTCCCCTTGGGATCCGATGCCACCGGGTAGCCGGCGCCGGCTTGGTCGAGGAGGTGCAGGGCGGTCCGCCCGTTGCCGTCGTTGGTGTCGACGCCGACCACCGCCACCTGCCCGGCCGACGCGTGGGCCGTGGCGGCGACGGCCGAGAGCTCGGCCTGGCAGTGCGAGCACCACGACGCGAAGAAGCTGAGGATGACCGGGGTCCCGTGCCAGTGGGCGAGGCCGACCGGCTGGCCGCCGACGAGGGCGGGGGCGGTGAAGGTGGGGGCGGCGCTCCCGATCGGGACCATCGGCGGCGCCGTGCTCGGGAACGTGCGGGGCGACGTCGGGTTGGTCGGCCGGAGGACGACCACGATCACCACGAAGGTGACGAGCGCCACCGAGCAGAGGAGGGCGACCAGCTTGAGGGTCCGGTCGTTGCGTCGGCGGCCGGGCGAGCCGAGGGGTTGAGCCGCCTGCGGGGGTGCCTCAGGGATGGCGGACAACGGCGTCGACCCCCATGGCCACGAAGACCACCGTCAGGTAGGTGATCGAGTAGCCGAAGAGACGCATCGCTCGGCGTGGGGTCGGGTCTCGACGCAGGTTGATCGCCGACCCGATGAAGGCAGCGCCGGCTAGCGCCGCCGCCACCAGGTAGATCGCCCCGACGTTGGCCACCAGCGGTAGGCAGAGCGACAGCGCCACGACGGCGACGGCGTAGGCGAGGATCTGAGAGGTGACGACCTCGAGCCGTCGCACCGAGGGCAGCATCGGCACGTCGGCCGCCCGATAGTCGTCGCGGTAGCGGACGGCGAGGGCCCAGAAGTGGGGTGGCGTCCAGAGGAAGATCACCCCGAAGAGCAGCAGCGGGGCCCAGGCCAGGCCGCCGGTCACCGCGCTCCAGCCGACCAGGACCGGCACCGCCCCGGCGGCGCCGCCGATGACGATGTTCTGGGAGGTCGAGCGCTTGAGCCACATCGTGTAGACGAGCACGTAGAAGGCGGTGGCGCCGACGGCGAGGGCGGCCGAGAGGAGGTTGGCCGCCCCCCAGAGCAGCCCGAAGGCCGCCACCTCGAGCGCCAGGGCGAACACGGCCGCCGCCTTCGGGCTGACCTCACCGGTGACGAGGGGCCGGTGCCGCGTCCGCTCCATACGGGCGTCGATGTCGCGGTCGTAGACCATGTTGAGGGCGTTGGCCCCGCCGGCGGCCATCGCCCCGCCGGCGAGGACCGCTATGACGAGCCAGCCCGACGGCAGGCGCCGGGCGGCCACGAACATGGTCGGCAGCGTCGTGACCAGGAGCAACTCGATGATCCGCGGCTTGGTCAGCGCGACGTAGGCCCGCACGGGTCGGAGCCGGTCACCGATGCCGGCCAAGCCGGACCGGTACGAAAGCGCCCTCCCCGTCACCGATGTCACCCTACCAAACCGACCCCTTTCCCGGCGGCTGGGACCCGGCGGTCGGCCGGTGCCGGCCGGGACCGCCGGCGGTACCCGGAACCGCTGGTGCAGCGCGGTTGGCGGGCCCGTTGGGGCCACCGGCCGACCGTTCGGTGGCCGACTATGGACCCCCGCTCGCCGGGCCGGCTGCCCGACGGCGCCTACGCCGCCGCCCTGGCCTCGTTGATCCCGATCGGTCCCGGCCGCCTCCGCTCGCTGCTGGCCGACGGCGACCCCGGTCGCATGTGGGCGGAGGTGTCGAGCGGCCACCGCCTCGACGGCGACGGGAGCTGGCGCGCGGCCGCCGCGACAATCGACCCGGCGGCTCTGTGGGACCGGCATCGGCGCGCCGGGGTCGGGGTGCTGCTCCGCCACCGGCCCGGGTACCCGACGGCGCTGGCCGACGACCCCGGGGCCCCGGCGGTGCTCTTCTGCCGTGGCGAACCCTCGGTGCTCGGCGACCGGCCGCGGGCGGCGTTGGTCGGTACCCGCAGCGCCACCCGCTACGGGCTCGGGGTGGCGGCCCAGCTCGGCACCGAGCTGGCGGCGGCCGGGGTGTGCGTCGTCTCGGGGTTGGCCCTCGGCATCGACGGGGCGGCCCACGAAGGTGCGCTGGCCGGGCGGCGGGCGGCCGGCCCCGAGGGTGGGGCACCGGTCGGCGTGGTCGTCGGCCCGCTCGACCGTCCGCACCCCCGCCAGCACGCCCACCTCTGGGAGCGGGTGGCGGACGCTGGGCTGCTCCTGTCGGAGGCGCCACTCGACCTCGGCACTCTGCCGCGCTGGCGGTTCCCGCAGCGCAACCGCGTCCTCGCCGCCCTGAGCGACGTCGTCGTGGTCGTCGAGTCCCACGCCACCGGCGCGTCGCTGGCGACCGCCCAGGCCGCCAAGCGGCGTGGGGTCTCGGTCGGCGCGGTGCCCGGGTCGATCCGTAGCCCGGCGTCGGCCGGGACCAACGACCTGCTCGCCGACGGTTGTTTCGTCGTCCGCGACGCCGCCGACGTGCTGGTCGCTGTCGACCTGGCCCGTCCCGGGCCGGTCGCCGGGCGCCGCTCGGACGCCGCCGGGCGGTCCGGACCGGCGCCCCGGCGGGGAGAGGCCGGGCGGATCGCCAGCGCGACGCCGCCCGCCGCCACCGTGGGGGACGGTCGGCCGCCGCCCGAGCTCGGGCCCCTTGATCGGCGGGTGCTCGGGGCGCTCGAGTGGGAGCCGCGGCCACTCGAGGACGTCCTCACCGCCACCGGCGGCGGTCTGGGCGAGGTGGCGGCGGCCCTCGAGCGCCTGGCCGCGCTGGGGCTGGTCGGCGGGGAGAGCGGGTGGTGGGTCAGGCGGTGAGGCCCGGCGCCGGCGCCACCGGCGCCACGGTCAGGCCGGGCGGGTCCAGCCTCAGGCCAATCGGGTGGCGGGCAGGTGCGAGAGCCGGCCCTCCCGGCGCAGCTCCCCGACGGCGGGGACCGGGTCGGGGTCGGAGAACAGGACCTCGTCGCCGTAGTCGGCCGGGCGCCCGGTGGCATCGACCACCCACCACGACGCTTCGAGGGCGATTCCGTTGGGGTCGGTGAAGTAGATCGACCGGATGAACCCGTGGTCGACGACGTCGGTCACCTCGCAGTCGGCCGCCTTGAGCCGGGCTTGCAACGAACCCAGCGCCTCCTCGTCGGGCAGGTTGAACGAGAGGTGGTCGAACTGCACCGCCCGCTCGTCGGGGACGCCGGCCGGCTTGGCGAAGGGGGTGAGCGCGACGTCGCGGTACTCGAAGAAGGCGACCGTGCATTCGGGGCCGAACTCGAAGAAGTAGTGGCGGAACGAGTGGTTGCCGAGGTGGGCGACGAGCCGGGCGCCGAGGACGCCGTGGTAGAAGCGGACGGTGGCATCCATGTCGGTGGTCACGAGGGCCAGATGATTGACGCCCCGCCAGTGCGGCGGCTCCTCGGCCGACATGGCACCCAGGCTACCCGACGTCCCGGTTGCCGGTAGGCCCCGCCGGGACCTGGACTGAAGCAATGCGCTGGCTGGTCGACGGGATGAACGTGCTCGCCTCGCGGCCCGACGGCTGGTGGCGGGACCGGGTGGCCGCCCGGCGCCGGCTGGTCGCCGAGCTGGCGGCGATGCACCGCCGGACCGCCGAGCCGGTGGTCGTCGTGTTCGACGGCCGGCTCTGGTCGGAGGAGGTGGAGGAGGGCGCGGCGGCCGGGCTCGAGGTGCGCTTCGCCGGCGGCGGTCCGGGGGCGGCCGACGACATGATCGCCGCAATGGCGGCGTCGCTCGACGAACCGTCCACGACGACCGTCGTGACCTCTGACGCCGACCTGCGGCGTCGGGTGGTGGCCACCGGTGTCGCCGTCGTCGGCGCCGGCAGCTTCCGGCGGCGACTCGACGCCTCGGGGTCCTGACACGAACCAGGCCGGCGCCTGGGACGAGGGGTGCCGGCACTACCGTGGACGGCTGCCGTGCTCGACGCCCTGCGCCTCGGAGTGGAGCTTCCTGCGGTCCCCGTCGGGGGACCGCAGGAAGCGGAGGGGGTGTTGCCGGCTCTGCGCGCCTGCGCCGACGCCGCCGAGGCGGCCGGAGCCGGCGCCGTGTGGCTCGGTGCCGGGTCGCCGGGCGGCCACGCTGCCGACCCGTGCGTGCTCGCGGGGGCACTCGGGGCGGTGGCCTCGCGGGTGGTCGTCGGGGTGATCGACCGCCTCGAGGGTCGGGTCCCGGCCGTTCTCGCCCGTGACGTGGCGGCCGCCCACCTCGTGTCGGGCGGCGGCGGCGCGCTCCTGCTCTCCTTGTCCGGCGACCGGGCCCGGCCCGGCACGGACCCGACCGGGCGGCTGCTCGAGGCGGCTGCCATCTGCCGGGCGGTGCTGGCCGGGGAGCTCCCGGTCTTCACCGGGGCGCACTTCCGCCTCGGCGGTGGCGCCGTCCGCCCGGCACCCCCGCCGAGGCGGCGACCGGCCCTCGTGGTCGCCGTCGAAGGCGATCTCTGGACGTCGCCACCCACCGGGAAGCTGTCGGAGCTCGGCTCGCTGGTCGACGCCGTCGCCGTCGGCGGCGGACCCGAACGGGTGGCGGCCCTGGCCGCCGCGCTCGGCCCCGCCCCGCGTCCGTGGCTGGTGTGGCGTGGGACGCCTCCGCCTGACGGAGGCGCACTTGCCGGGCGTCTGCGGGATGCCGGTGCCGACGGCTTGTTGGTGCAGCCGGCCGGCCGGCCAGCGGTGGGGGAGTGGGCGTCGGCGGTGGCCGAGGCGCTCGGGCCGACGGTGGTCGGTCTCGCCCGGTGAGCGTCCCGACCGATCACCGGGCGGTTGCCGCCGGGCCGACGACGGGCGCTGCCCGACACGCCAGGCGCCGCGACGGCAATGGCGCCGTCGCGGCGCCGGTCGCCGGTGCTGGCCAAGAGCGGGCGGTGTCCGGTCGCCACCTGCCGGCACTCGACGGGCTCCGGGCGGTGGCGGTGGCCGGCGTGGTCGCCTACCACCTCGGCTTCGGGTGGGCCTCCGGCGGCTACCTCGGGGTCGACCTCTTCTTCGTCCTCTCCGGCTTCCTCATCACGAGCCTGCTGCTCGAGGAGTGGTCGGGCGCCGGCCGCCTCGACCTCGGCGCCTTCTGGGGCCGCCGGGCGCGGCGGCTGCTGCCGGCGCTGTTCCTGGTGCTCGTAGCCATCGGCGCCTACGTCGTGCTCAACGGACGCTTCGGGCCCCCGGGGGCGACCGCCCAGGTCGACTTGAGCGGGCTGCGCGGCGACGCCCTCGCCACCTTGTTCTACGTCGCCAACTGGCACGCCATCTTCGCCCACCAGTCCTACTTCGCCCAGTTCGCAGCGCCGTCGCCGCTCCAGCACACGTGGTCGTTGGCGATCGAGGAGCAGTTCTACCTCGTGTGGCCCTTGCTGCTGCTCGCCCTGGTCACCTTGGCCGGTCGGCACTGGCGGCGGGTGGGTGCCGGCCTGTGCGTCGCCGGCGCCGCCGGGTCGGCGGCGCTCATGGCGGTCCTCTACCACGGCGGTGACCCGACCCGGGTCTACTTCGGCACCGACACTCGGGCCTTCGACCTCCTGGCGGGGGCGGTCATCGCCATGGTGGCGGCCGCCCGGCCGCAGCCAGGCGCCCGCGCCCGGCTCGTGCTCCATGCCGCCGCCCTGCCGGCGGCCGCTGGGCTCGGGTACTTCTGGGTGGTGGCCGGGACCGCCCAAGGGGTGCCGCGCAGCTGGATGTTCCAGGGAGGGTTCCTCGGCTGCGCCGCCCTGGCGGCGGTCGTGGTGTCCGACGTCCGGCTGGTGGCGCCGGGCCCGCTCGGCGCAGCGCTCTCGCTCCGGCCGCTGCGCTGGATCGGCACGATCTCCTACGGGATCTACCTCTGGCACTGGCCGGTGCTCGTGTACCTCACGACCGCCCGGACCGGGCTCGTCGGATGGCAGCTCGACCTCGCCCGGGTCGGGGTGACCATGGCGGTCGCCACCGCCAGCTTCTACCTCGTCGAGCGGCCGCTGCGCCGCCGTAGCTACCACACCTGGCGCGCCCGGGGCCTGGCCCCGCTCGGCGCGGCGGTTACCGCTGCCGTCGTCATCATCTCGACCGTGCCGGCGGTGGCCGCCCCCCCCAGCCGGTCCCCGTCGGTGGCGGCGGCGCCGGTCCGCCGTGGCACGGCCGTCGCCGGTGCCGGCGGCTTCGGCCGCCAAACCCCGATCGTCCTGCCGCCCGGCACGTTCAGTCGGTCCGACCCGCTGCGGGTGACCGTGCTCGGCGACTCGGTGATGTACGTGGCCGAGCCCGGCATCGCCGCCGCGCTCGGCGCCACCGGCGAGGTGACGGTGTCGAGCAACTCGATCCCGGGGTTCGGGCTGTCGACGGCGACGGTGTGGCCGACCGAGTTCCCGGCGATGCTGCGCGTCCAGCGGCCCGAGCTGGTGCTCGCCAGCTGGAGCTGGGACGACAACTGGGCGCTCGAGCGCCCGGCCCAGTACACCGCCACCCTCGAGCGGGCGGTGCGCACCCTCCTCGACCCCGGAGGTGGCACCACCGGCGCCCTTGGGGTGATCTTCCTGCAGTTCCCGCCGAGCGGTCCGGTCGTCCCCTACGGCACCCAGCTGACCGCCGCCGACCGCCGGCTGGACGCCCAGCGGACGGCCGGCCAACGGGCCTGGAACCGGATCGTCGAGTCGCTGCCAGGGGTCTTCCCCGGGCGGGTGATGTACCTCCCGGTGGCCCCCTCGATCCTGCTCGACGGCCGGTACTCGCCCTGGCTCCCGCCCCAGGGTCGTCCCCATGCCCCCCGGTCGACCTGGACACGGGTCCGGATGATCGACAACGTCCATCTCTGCCCCGCCGGGGTCGTCCGCTACGCCGACGCCGTGCTGGCCGATTTGACCGAGCTCTACCACCTCGGGTCGGCGACCGCCGGGTGGTGGCGCCAGAGCTGGATCGGCGATCCCCGGTTCAACACCCCGCCGGGGTCCTGCCCCGACGACCACCCGCCTGGCTGACCGGGCCCCGGCGCCTCCCGGTGGTGTTGCGCCGCCGCTCGCCAGCGCCGCATGCTGGCTTTGCACGAGAGGAGCCAACGTGAGCACCATGCGCACCGAGACCGACAGCATGGGCGCCGTCGAGGTGCCCGCCGACCGTTACTGGGGAGCGCAGACCGCCCGCTCGCTCCACCACTTCCCGATCGGCCACGACACGATGCCGGCGTCGCTCATCCGGGCGATCGGCATCTTGAAGGAGGCCTCGGCCCGGGTGAACGCCGACCTCGGCAAGCTCGAGCCGACCCTGGCCGACCTCATCGCCACGGCCGCCCACGAGGTGGCCGAGGGCCGGCTCGACGAGCACTTTCCGCTGCGGATCTGGCAGACCGGCAGCGGCACCCAGACGAACATGAACGCCAACGAGGTGATCGCCAACCGGGCGATCGAGCTCGCTGGCGGTGAGATGGGGACGAAGAAGCCGGTCCACCCGAACGACCACGTCAACATGTCGCAGTCGTCCAACGACACGTTCCCGACGGCGATGCACATCGCCGCCGCCGAGCAGCTCACCCACCGGCTCCTTCCGTCGGTCGCCGCCCTGCGCGACGCCCTGGCCGGGAAGTCGGACTCCTACGCGTCGGTGACCAAGATCGGTCGGACCCATCTGATGGACGCCGTGCCGCTGACCCTCGGCCAGGAGTTCTCGGGCTACGTCGCCCAGCTCGACGCCGGCCTCGAGCGGATCGAGGCGAGCCTCGGTGGCCTCTACGAACTGGCGGCCGGCGGGACCGCCGTCGGCACCGGTCTCAACACCCATCCCGAGTTCGGCACCCGGGTGGCCGAGGCGATCGCCGGCCTGACCGGCCTGCCGTTCGTGACCGCCCCCAACAAGTTCGCCGCCCTCGCCGCCCACGACGCGCTCGTCGCTGCCAGCGGGGCCCTGCGCACCCTGGCGGTGTCGCTCACCAAGATCGCCGACGACCTGCGATGGCTCGGCTCCGGTCCGCGCTGCGGCCTCGGCGAGCTCGTGCTCCCGGCCAACGAGCCCGGCTCGTCGATCATGCCCGGCAAGGTGAACCCGACGCAGTGCGAGGCGATGATCATGGTCTGCATCCAGGTGCTGGGCAACGACACCGCCGTGGCGATCGCCGGCTCACGCGGCAACCTCGAGCTCAACGTGTGCAAGCCGGTCATCATCCACAACGTCCTCCACTCGATCACCCTGCTCTCCGACGCCTGCGACACGTTCCGGCAGTTCTGCGTCGTCGGGCTCGAGCCCGACCGCGGCCGGATCGCCCAGCACCTCGAGAGCTCGCTCATGCTCGTGACCGCCCTCAACCCGATCATCGGCTACGACCGGTCGGCCGAGGTGGCCAAGAAGGCCTACGCCGAGGGCACCACCCTGCGGGAGGCGGCGATCGCCCTCGGCTACCTCGACGGTGAGGCGTTCGACCGCGCCGTGCGGCCCGAGGAGATGACCCACCCCTGACCGAACCGGTCGGCCCCACCGGCGACCGGCAGGCCGACCGGTTGGGCCCGAAGAGAGGAGGCGAACGATGTCCGACGTGCTCGACCCGGCGGCGGTCGACCGGGCGCTCGCTGAGCGGTCGCTCGCCTGGCAACGCCACGACGCCCAACTGGTCAAGGTGGTGCGCCGGCAGGGGTTCGCCGGTGCCCTGGCCTACGTGAACCAGGTCGGGGCGCTCGCCGAGGCGGCCGACCACCACCCCGACATCGACATCCGCTGGGACACCGTCACCCTGCGGCTGTCGACCCATTCGGCCGGCGGTCTGACCGCCAGGGACCTGGAGCTGGCGGCCGAGATCGACCAGCTGGGCTGAGCTCTCTGGGTGGCTCAGCCGGCCGGCCCGGTGGCTCAGCCGGCCGGCCCGGTGGCTCAGCCGGCCGGCTGGTCGAGCACCTCGGTGAGGTGGGCGACGAGGTCGGCGGGGAGTGGTTGGTCGACCGCTGCGGCGTTGGCGGCCACCTGCTCGGGCGAGGTGGCGCCGGCCAGCACCGTCGGGACGCCGTCCTGGGCAAGCAGCCATCCGAGGGCCAACGACAGCAGGCTCGTGCCCTGCTGGTCGGCCACGGCGCGGAGCTGCTCGACCCGGTCGAAACGCTCGTCGGTGGCCATGGCGGCGAAATAGGGCCCCGAGCCCAGACGGGAGTCGGGGGGGAAGTCCTCGCCGCGGCGGTACTTTCCGGTCAACAGGCCCGAGGCGAGCGGGAAGTAGGGCACGACGCCGACGCGGTAGTGGCGGCAAGCCGGGACGACCTCGCGTTCGACGTCCCGCTGGAGGAGGCTCCACTCGACCTGGCAGGCGACCGGGCGGCGCAGGTGGTCACGACGGGCGAGGTGCTGGGCCTCGGCCACCTGCCAGCCGGCCATGTTCGACGTGGCCACGTAGCGCACCTTGCCCTGGCGGACGAGGTCGTCGAGCGCCGCCAGCGTCTCGTCGAGCGGGGTGGCGGGATCCGGGAAGTGCAGGTAGTAGAGGTCGATGTGGTCGGTGCCGAGCCGTCGGAGGCTCGTCTCGCACGAGCGCAGGACGTTGGTCAGCGACCCGGCGGCGGGGTCGGACGCCTGTCGCTCGCGTGGGCTGCCGAACTTGGTGGCGATCACCACCTCGTCGCGACGGCCGCCGAGGGCGGCGCCGAGGTACTCCTCCGACCGGCCGCCGCCGTAGGAGTGGGCGGTGTCGAAGTGGGTGATGCCGTGATCGAGGGCCGCCCGGACGACGACCGCCGAGGCGTCGGCGTCGAGACGCATGCCGAAGTTGTTGCAGCCGAGCCCGAGCTCGGACACCGTCAAGCCACTGCCGCCGAGCTGGCGGTATCGCACTGCGGACCTCCCTTTCCGCCGCTCAGACGAGCAGCACCTCGCGCAGCTCCTCCATCTCGGGGTCGCTGACCCCGGCGGCGCGGGCGTAGCCCTCGATCGACCCGTGGCGACGACGGAGCTCGTCGAGCAGCGACGAGATGTTCGACGGCTCGGCCGAGAAGAGCTCCGCCGCCTGCTCGATCTGCTCTCGGGCCTCGGGGTGGCGGTCGGCCAGCCGGCGGCGGAGGGTCGACATGGCGCGGGCGCTGAGGGTGTAATCGGTGACGATCGTCTCGTCATCGACGCCGAGCACGCCGAGGAGCACGGCCACGAGCACCCCGGTGCGGTCCTTGCCGGCGGTGCAGTGGACGATCACCGGGTGCGCCTGGCGTTCGGCGAGGATGCGGAGCACGGCGCCGATCCTGCCGGCCGCCCGTTCGGCGATCTCGCGGTACTGGGTCGCCAGGAACCCAGGCGCCCGCTCGAACGCCTCGGCGTCGGGCACGGCGTCGAGCAGCGGGACGTGGTGGAAGCCGACCGGGATCTCCTCCACCGGGAAGCGGCCCCGCTCGACCTCGAGGCTTGTCCGGAGGTCCACCACGGTGGCCACCCCGAGCCGGCGGATGACGGCGTGGTCGGCCCTCGTGAGGTTCGACAGCCCGTCGGCCCGGAACAGCGTGCGCCAGCGGACCCGCCGGCCGCCGGCCGCCGGATAGCCGCCGAGGTCGCGGAAGTTGACCGCTCCCTCGAGGGTGATGTGCCGATCGGGCGACCCGCCCGGTGCCGGCTCGGTGGCGACGCCGCCCATCAGTGGACCGGCAGCTCCCAGAGCGGAAACCAGCGGGTGAGGTCCTGCTCGACCGGCAAGTCGCTGCCGAGGGTGGAGCGGATCCGCAGCTCGAGCTCGTTGTCGCGGCTCTCCTTGCCGGTGGGGGCGAAGGGGTAGAAGGTGCCGCGCTTGTAGAGGTAGACGAGGAACAGCGGCCGGACGTCGGCACCCGCTTCGGGGGCCGGCACGAAGCGGAACACCGAGCAGAGCAGCAGCGGCCCCCACCCGTTCTCCGACAGCGTCGTGTTGACCAGGTGGACCCGGGTCACCAGCTGCTCGACGTCGGGGTCGTCGACCAGCAGCCACTGGAAGCCGTAGCTGTCCTCGGCCTGGCCGAGTGGCGACGGTGCCGCCGGCACGACGCCCGAGGCGGCCTGCGAGGTCGAGGCGGCGGCGTCCGGTGCACCCGAAGTCGTCCCCGGAGCGGTGGTCCCCTCGTCGGGGATGTCGAGCAACTCGCCGATCTCCCGGCGGACGTCCTCGGCCGACTGCCCGGCCGGCGGCTTCCAGCACACGCCGGCGGCACCCGAGGGCACGAGGCCGGCGGCGGTCTGGAGCGTCACCGCCGCCGACGGAAGAGCGAAGAGGGCGTCGAGGTTGGCGCGGACCGGCTTGGTCCGGCCGAGCAGGGTATCGAGGAGTCCCACCGCCGGGCGAGGCCGGCTCAGTGCGGCTGGCCGAGCTCGGCCTCGAGCTTCGACAGCTGGGCGAGGCGGACCTCGAGCGGCGGGTGGGTCGAGAACAATCTGGCGAGCGACAGGCTCTGCCCGCCGCCCTGGCCCTGGCGGTTCTGGGCGATCGCCGGGGCGAAGAAGAAGGCGTTGAACGCCTCCGCACGGCGCAGGTCACGGGTCGGGATCCGGCCCATCTCGCCGGTGATCTTGACCAGCGCCGCCGCCAGCAGCGACGGGCGGCCGATCAGGATGGCGCCGGACCTGTCGGCGGCCAGCTCGCGGTACCGGGAGAGCGCCCGGGTGAGGAGGAAGCTGATCGCGTAGACGACGATCGAGACGAGCATGATCATCATCTCGATCGCCGCCAGCTGGGCCCCGCTCTGGTTGTTGCCGCCACGGCCGCCGCCGCCGAAGAGCCCGGCGTAGAACATCATCCGGGTCGTGAGGCCGGCCATGATCCCGAGGGTGCTGGCGATCGTCATGACCGCCACGTCCCGGTGGGCGACGTGGGAGAGCTCGTGGGCCAGCACCGCCTCGATCTCCGGCTCGTCGAGGCGCCGGAGCAACCCGGTGGTCACGCAGACCACCGCCGCCTTGGGGCTCCGGCCGGTGGCGAAGGCGTTCGGCACGTCGGTCTCGGCGATGGCAACCCGAGGCTTGGGCATGTCGGCGAGGGCGCAGAGCCGGTCGACGACACCGTGGAGCTCGGGGGCCTGGGCGGCGCTCACCTCGTGGCCGTGCATCCCCCACAGGGCGATCCGGTCCGAGAACCAGTATTGGGCGCCCATGAGCACGATGGCGATCACGACGATGAAGGCGAAGCTCAGCCCGATCGCCCACAGGATCGACACGAACGCCCCGTAGAGGACGACGAGCAACAGGCCGGTGACGAACATCCGGATGGTGAGCCCACGGTCGGCGGGCACGTTGCGGGCGATGGGCATCAGCTGTTCCCTCCTGGCGTGCCGGCATCGCCGGCCGCGGGTTCGGCCGGCGGCGGTGGGGTGGCGGCCACCTGGCCGCCGCCCGATTGGGCACCCTCCACGATCTCGGCATCGGTGGCGCCGTCGTCGGTGCCCCCCGGGAGGGCCCCGGCCGGCCCGGCTGTGGTGAGCTGGGCCTTGAGGGCGGCCAGCTCGTTGTCGACCTGGGAGGTGGACGAGACCCGGTCGAGCTGGGCCTGGATGTCGTCCACCGGCTGGTTGAGGTCGGTCAGCGCTCCGGAGGCGAGCAGCTCGTCGATGGCGCCCGCTCTCGCCTGCATGCCGGCGATCTTGTCCTGGGCCCGCTGCATCGCGGCCCCGGCGTCGCCCATCGAGGTCGAGATCCCCGACACCGCCTCGCCGACCTTGGTCTGGGCCTCGGCGGCCGTGTAGGTGGCCTTGAGCGTCTCCTTGCGGGTGCGGAACTGTTCGACCTGGGCCTGGAGCCGCTGCGAGGTCTCGACCAGCCGCTCCTCCTGCTCGCTCACCTGGTCGTGCTGGGTCTTGAGGTCGGTCAGCTGCTCGCCCAGGGCGCTGCGGCGGGTGAGCGCCTCTCGGGCCAGGTCCTCGTTGCCGAGCGACAACGCCTGCTTCGCCTGGTCCTGGAGCTTGTCGGCCTGCTTCTGGAGCTGCCCGGCCTGGAGCTCGATCCGCTTCTTGGCGGTCGCCACGTCGGCCACGCTGCGGCGGACCTTCTGCAGGCTCTCGAGCTGCTTCTCATAGGAGAGGTCGAGGGTCTCGCGCGGGTCCTCGGCCTTGTCGAGCACCTTGTTCGTCTTGGCCTGCAGGATGGCGGACACTCGCTTGAACACGCCGGCCACGCTTCTGCCCTCCTCGGCGGGTAGTTTCCCGACCGCGAGCATAAAGCCCCGTGGGAGGGACCGGGGCGCCACGCCGCCAGGGCCGGCCGAGCCGACCGTGCCGGTAACCTGCTCGCCGATGCCGGGTCGCCGCTGCCTGATGACCGTCCACGCCCATCCGGACGACGAGTCGTCCAAGGGCGCCGGCTCGGTGGCCCGCTACCACGCCGAGGGCGTCCACACCGTGCTCGTCTGCTGCACCGGCGGGGAGGAGGGGGACATCCTCAACCCGGCGATGGACCGGCCGGAGGTGCGGGAGAACCTGCCGAAGGTGCGCCTCGACGAGCTCGCCCGGGCGGCCGAGATCATCGGCTACGACGAGGTCGTCCTGCTCGGCTACCGCGACTCGGGGATGCCCGGCAGCGAGGCCAACAACCATCCCGGCTCCTTCGCCGCCGCCCCGCTCGAGGAGGCGGTGGGTCGGCTGGTGGCCGAGGTGCGCAGGACCAGGCCCGACGTCATGGTCACCTATCCCGACGACCAGTCCGAGTACCCCCACCCCGACCACCTCCGGGTGCACGAGATCAGCGTCCTCGCCTTCGACGCCGCCGGTGACCCCGACCGCTTCCCCGAGGCCGGAGCCCCGCACCAGCCGCAGAAGCTCTATTACACCGCCTGGCCCCGACGGCGGATGCAGGGCATCCACGAGAAGTTCGTCGAGCTCGGCCTCGAGTCGCCGTTCGACGACAAGTGGCTGGCCCGCCTGGCCAGGGACACCACCGTCCCGACGACCAGGGTCGACATCGGCCCCTTCGACCACGTGCGCGCCGACGCCCTGCGGGCCCATGCCACCCAGGTCGACCCGACCTCGGCGTGGTGGTTCGGCCTACCTCCCGAGGTGCAGGCGACGATCCACCCCTACGACGACTACGTGCTCGCCCGCAGCCGGGTCGGGCCGACCGAGGCGGAGGAGGACGACCTGTTCGCCGGGTTGTAGGGGGCGACGGCGGGCGACCGTTGCGCCGCCGCCTGCCCGCCGGGCGACCGTTGCGCCGCCGCCGCCTGCCCGCCGGGCTGGCCGAGCAGCGGGAGGTCGATCAGGCCGGCACTTTGGGCGAGCACCAGCGCCACGCAGGCGGCGAGGACGACCACGAGCACGACCACGAGCGCCCGGCGCCGGCGGTGCGGGCTGGCGGTGCCGGCGACGCCTCTCCTCAGCCGCTGTCGCGTGCGAGCTCCCGGAGCTTCCGGTAGCCGAGGAGCACCACGCCGGCCCGAGCCAGGGCGGCCGAGAGCCACCCGTCCTCGCAGGTCATCCGATGGTCGTCCACCCGGTGTCCCCAGTCGGTGGCCACCGCCCGCAGCTCGGGGCTGTCGACCGCCGGGTGCAGGTACATCTCGGTGACCCCTGGACGGAGCCGGCCGAGGTGCTCCTCGAGCACCTGCCGGCTGCCGACCCCCGCACCCGGGACGACGACGAGCTCGTCGGTGAACACGGCGCCGGCCTCGGCGGCCAGCTGGCGGGCCGGGAAGCCGAGGTAGCGCTCGACCGCCGGCCCGACCATCCGCAGCGGCAGCCGGAAGTCGAGGGCCAGCTCGAGGTAGACGTCGAAGAACTCGGGCCGGAGCTGCAAGGTGCCCATGTGGGCGTCGACGTGGCTGACGTCGAAGCCCCAGAGGATCGCCCGCTCGACCTGGGCGCGGCACTCGCGCCGGACCTCGGCCAGGTCGGCGTGGTCCCAGACGTCGGCGACCGTGCGCGGGAACCCCCCGTCGCCCCCGAGCAACGACGGCGCGTGGGTGATCGGGCCCCAGCGGTAGAGCTCGTGCTCGGCGTTGACCGTGAGGTGCACCCCGACGTCCTCGCCGCGGTAGCGCGCCGCCGCCTCCCGGGCCCACGGGCACGGCACCATGAGGCTGGCGCTCGTCACCAGGCCGGTCCGCAGGCACTCGTAGACGCCGACGTTGGCCGAGTGACAGAACCCGAGGTCGTCGGCGTTGAGGATGAGGGCCCTGGTCTCGGCCGGGTAGCCGAGCCGCTCGACGAGCGTGGTCACGGCGCGCCGTCCCCGGCCACCTCGGCGTCCTGCGCCGCCGCCTGCTCGGCCAGTGATCGCTGGAAGTCGGCCATTGCGGTCGCCAGCCGTCGGTCGGCGGTCGCCAGGATGCGCACCGCCAACAGCCCGGCGTTGCGGGCGCCGTCGACGGCGACCGTGGCCACCGGCACCCCCCGGGGCATCTGGACGATCGACAGGAGCGAGTCGAGGCCGTCGAGGTTGGCCAGGGCCACCGGCACGCCGATCACCGGCAGCGTCGTCACCGACGCCAGCATCCCGGGGAGGTGAGCGGCCCCGCCGGCCCCGGCGACGATCACCTTGAGCCCTCGGGAGGCGGCGGCGTGCCCGAAGGCGAGCATCTCGTCGGGCGTGCGGTGGGCCGAGACGACCCGCACCTCGTGCGGGACCCCGAACTGGCCGAGCACGGCGGCCGCCTCGCCCATGACCCGGAGGTCGGACGAGCTCCCCATGACGACCGCCACCACCGGCATGGCGCCGCCCTCCGCCGGCGCCATCAGGCCACCCCGGTGGCCACGCCGAGCTCGTCGGGCACCGGCGTCCCGAGCGCTCGGGCCGCCGCCCAGGCCCGGGCGCGCACCGCTCCCGCCTCTTCGCCGCACACCGTCACGTGGCCCAGTTTGCGCCCCGGCCGGGACGTCTTGCCATAGAGGTGGACGTGGGCGCCCTCCACCGCCAGGGCCGCCGCCCGGCGCCCCAACGGGTCGCCGCCGAGGTCGTCGCCGAACACGTTGACGCTCGCCACGTGCGGGGCGGTCGGCTCGGTGGCGCCGAGCGGGAGATCGAGCACCGCCCGGAGGTGGTTCTCGAACTGCGAGGTCACCGAGCCCTCGATGGTCCAATGGCCCGAGTTGTGCGGGCGGGCGGCGATCTCGTTGACGAGGAGCCGGCCACCGGAGGAGAAGAGCTCGACCGCCAGGACGCCGGCCGCCGCCGCCTCGGTGGCCGCCGCCGCCGCCAGCTCGACCGCCGCTTCCCGCTCGGCCGGCTCGAGCGAGCCTGGCACGAGCACCTCGCGGCACACGCCACCGACCTGGGCGGTCTCGACCGGCGGCCACGCCACCAGCTGACCGCCCGGACGGCGGGCCACCAGCACTGCCAGCTCCCGATCGACCACGACGTGCTCCTCGGCCATGAGGGCCGTCCCGGCCCGCTCCGCTGCAGCGCAGACCGTCGCCGCCTCGCCGATGTCGGCGACCACCCACACCCCGCGGCCGTCGTAGCCACCACGCGACGCCTTGAGGACCACCGGCCACCCCGAGGCGTCGGCGAAGGCGGCCAGGCGCTCGAGCCCCGGTGGCCCCCCGTCGGCTCCGGCTGCCGAGAGGTCGCGGTAGGCCGGTCCGGGTAGTCCGGCCCGCTCGAATCGCCGTCGCATCGCCGCCTTGTCGATCGCCACCTCGAGGGTGGCGATGCCCGGCCGGAGCGTCACCCCGTCGGCCTCGAGCGCCCGAAGCTCGTCGAGGTCCAAGAGCTCGTGCTCGAAGGTGACGACCGAGCACCGCCCGGCGAGCGTGCGCAGCCCTTCCCGGCTGCCGGCGGCGGCGAGGACGACGTCGGGCACCACCTGGGCGGCGGCATCGTCGCCGCGCTCGGCCATGACCACCAGCGGCACCGCCAGCGGGCCGGCCGCCTCCTGCAGCATCCGGGCGAGCTGCCCGGCGCCGACGACGCCGACCACGCCGGCGGCACCGGCGGCACCGGCGGCACCGGCGGGCGCCGGGCGCGGCTCGCTACCCTCGTCCGGTCCGGCCACCTCGGCAGGATACCGTCGCCCCCGCCGCCGCCTCCCCGGGCCGCCCGGGTGACGCCGAAGGGAGGACAGCATGCGGATCGGCAGCCTGATCGACGTCGACCGTCCACTCGATGCCGTCGTGGCCCAGGTCAGGGCGCTGGCCGATGCCGGCCTGGCCCACGCGTGGGCGGTGCAGATCTTCGGCTTCGACGCGCTCACGCTGCTGGCCCTCGTCGGCCGCGAGGTGCCGGGGATCGGCCTCGGGACCGCCGTCGTGCCGGTCTACCCGCGCCATCCGCAGGTGCTGGCCCAACAGGCCCTGACCGTCCAGGCGGCCACCGGCGACCGCCTGCTGCTCGGTATCGGCCTGTCGCACCAGGTCGTCGTCGAGGGGATGTGGGGCTACCGGTTCGAGCGACCGGCCCGCTACATGGCCGAGTACCTCGCCGCGCTCCTGCCGATGCTGGGTGGCGAAGCGGTGCGCCAGGAGGGTGAGATGGTCACCGCCCGCACCCCCGGCCCGCTCGACGTGACCGCCGCCGCCCCGCCGGTGCTCGTGGCGGCGCTCGGTCCGACGATGCTGCGGCTCGCCGGTCGGGTGGCCGACGGGACGGTGACGTGGATGACCGGGCTGCGGACGGTGCGGGACCACATCGTGCCGACGATCGCCGGGTCGGCCGCCGATGCCGGCCGCCCGGCGCCGTCGGTGGCGGTGTCGCTGCCGGTGGTCGTCGCCGACGACCCCGCAGCGGCGCTGCAGCGGATCGACGACTCGTTCTCGCTCTACCCCTCGCTCCCGTCGTACGCCGCCATGCTCGAACGCGAAGGCGCGACCAGGCCGTCGGAGATCTCGCTGGTCGGCGACGAGGCGGCGGTCAGGGACCGCCTCCTCGAGCTGGCCGACGCCGGCGCCACCGATTTCCTGGCGGCGGTGGTCGGCGACGCCGACGAGCGCCGGCGCACATTGGCGCTGCTCTCGGAGGTCGCCCTCAGCGGCTGAGCGACGTGTGCTTGTACTCGTTCAGCTCCGGTGCGTCCTCGAGGAGCGAGAGCACCCGGTCGATTGTTCGACGGGCCAGGACGGCGTCACCGGCGGGACGGGTCATGAGGCGCACGAAGACCGCCTGGCCGTCGACGACGAAGGTCGGGACGCCGAACACCTCGTGGCGGGTCACCGCCTCTTCGTGGGCGGCCCGGAAGACGCTGCGCGGGCCGCCGCCGGCGACCTCGTCGAGCACCTCGTCGGCGGGCACGCCGGCCGACGACAGGACGTCGGCCACCACCTCGCGCTCCCGCAGATCGCGACCCTCGTCGTGGCGGGCGGTGAAGAACGCCCGGTGGACCTCGAGGAAGCGGTCGGCGAACCGGTCGCGCACCACGAGGGCGCTCTCCATCGCCAGGAGGTCCCGTGCCTTGGCCGGGTCCTCCCAGACCGGCGTCCCGTCCTCGGGCACGTGGACCTGGCTCAGCGAGTACGGGAGGAACGTGACCTCCCAGGGCGCCCCGTCCTCGAGCGCCGTCACCAGGTGCTCGTGGGCGTTGCGGGCGAACGGGCACCGGTAGTCCCAGGTGACGGCGAAGGCGGTGGCGGTCATGGCTCAGCGAACACCGGCCGGCGGCGGCTCATTCCCGCCTCGCGAGCGGGGCCCGCGTCGGCCCGCCGAGGGGTCGGCACCGTCGCAGCGCTCCTCGGGCCACCAACCCCAGCGTGAGGCCGACCCCGGCGCCGGCGAGCACGTCGGTGGCGTGGTGGGCCCGGAGGTGGAGACGGCTGACCGCCACCCCCGAGGCGAAGCCCAAGAAGGCGGCCGCCTCGCCCGGGCCGTCCGCCAGCACGACCGCCGTGCAGAACGACGCCAGCGTGTGGCCGCTCGGGAAGCTGCTCGACGTCGGGGGCCGTACCGCTGGGCGCCGGCCGACGGCGTCGTCGACCGCCCCGGGGCGCTGGCGCCGGAACACCGCCTTGAGGAGCTTGTTGACCAGCCACGAGCTCGTCCCGGCCGCGCCCAGTGCCGCCACCGTCCGCCAGCGGCGTCCCGGCCGCCTCGCTTTGGCCACCGCCACCAGCGGCCAGACGACGCCGTAGTCGGAGAGGTTCGAGAGCGCCGCAGCCACCGCGTCGGGGCCCCGTCGACCCCGGTACCGGTCGAAGATCCGGTCGAAGGACCCGTCGACGGCGGCGAACACGGCTCCCCAGCGGCGCTGGGGGTCCCACATCGTCCCCGGCGGACCGGGGGCGGGGCTCACGAGGCGACGGCGACCGGCTCCACGACGTCCCCGAAGGCCGGGCACAGCGCCTGGAAGTTGCAGAACCGGCACAGCGGACCGGGTCGCGGGCGGAAGTCGTCGCGGTCACAGGCCCGCCGGATGGCCTGCCACACGGCACCCGTGCGCTGGCGCTGGCCGCGCAGCGACTGCTCGTTCGGCAGGGCCGTGATCACCACCGGGTCCCGCAGGTGCAAGAGCCGGACCTCGGCGGGCATCCGGCCGAGCACCCGCTCGCAGAGGAGGGCGTAGGCGTGGACCCCGGTCAGCCGGCCGTGCTCGAAGCGGACCGATGGGGCGCGTCCGGTCTTGTAGTCGACCACCACCAGACGGCCGTCCTCGGTGAGGTCGAGCCGGTCGATGATCCCTCGGAGCCGGACATCGCCCACCACGCTCTCGAGCCCGAGCTCGACCCCGACCGCCCGGACGACGTTCGGGTCCTCAAGCTCGAAGTAGTTGGCCACGAGCACCTGCGCGTCGGCGAGGAAGGCGGCGACCTCGTCGCCTTCCAACGCCAGGGCCGTCACCTCGGGGTCGGACTGCATGGCCGACCAGGCGAGCGACAGCTCCGTCTCGGCCGCCGCCCTGGTTCGTCGACCGGGAGGGTGGTGCCAGAAGAGACCCTCGAGGGCGGCGTGGACGAGCGTGCCCTTGACCGCATGCGGCGACGGCGGCTCCGGGAGCCGGTCGATGATCGAGAAGCGGAAGGCCAGCGGGCAGTCGGTGAAGGAGGAGACCTTCGACGGGCTGAGGGTCCGCGGGGGTATCGCCGGCATGGTCGCCAAGGTTACGACCCGGGTGCTTCAGGCGGGTCGATCGTCCGCCAGCTGGCCCCTTCCCCCGGCCCCGTGCCGGCCACCGCAGAACCCGCCGGCTCGCTGCCGTGGAGGCGGTAGAAAGGGGCGATGGCCGCCAACCTCGAGCGGAGCAGTTCGTGGTCGGGGGTGCGCGCCGGCGATCCGGTGGAGGTGGTCGGTACCCGGCTGCGCGCCGCCAGCTGGACCTTCCTGGCCCACGTCCGGAACGGGTCGACCGGCGAGGAGTGGGTGGAGGTGGTCGGCGGGCGATCTGGCGACCGCAAGTTGCGCTCCTTCCGGACCGAGCAGGTCTATCCCCGACGGGGCCGCTCGGCGGCCGCCCGGCGTGCAGGGTCGTTGGCCGAGGCGCCGCAGCTCCCATTCGGATGATGCCCGCCCGCCCCCCGGTCGGCGGCCCGGGGCCTGGCGGGCCGATCGTCAGGCGACGCCACGGTCGTCGGCCGGCTGCGTCCTGTTGCGGTCGTGATCCTCCTGGGTAGGAGGGACCCGTGACGGGTTCGCGCCGGGTCGGCCGGACACCCCCTGTCGCCCCGGTGCGCTGGCTCGGTGTCGCTCGGCTGGCGTATGGGGCGGTGCTGCTGGTCGCACCGGGTTGGCTGCTCCGACGGGCCGGAAGCACAGCCGTCGGCGGCCAACGGTCGCGCACCGTGGTGCGGGCCCTCGGGTTCCGCCACCTCGGCCAGAGCATCCTCGAGCTGGTCGACTGCCCGCCGGGCGAAGGCACCAGCTCCCGCACGGAAAACGGTAGCTTTCGTCGAGGGCGCAGCGAATCCCAAGCCGACAGGAGCGATCGATGAACAGCCAATCGCAGGTCACGGCGGGCGGGGGGACGGCGCCGACCGGGGGGAGCAGGGGAGGGCTGGCGGGCTTCCTCTTCCACCACGAGATCGACGAGTACCCCGGCAACGCCCGCCGTAACGGCTACCTGGCGGTGGCCGTGCTGGCCACGATCGTCCTCTACTACACCTACTACACGCAGACCGGTGTCACGCCGAACATCCTGCGCTACTACCACATGTCCTTCGCCTTCTACGTGGGCATCGTGGTCGTCTCCAACCTCATCGGCGCCTTCGCCTCGCTGCCGGCCAGCAAGACCGACCAGCTCGGTCGGGCGAACGTCGTCATCTACGGCCTGTTGATCGTCGGTCTCCTCGTCACCTTCGGGGTGACCAACGTCAGCTCCGAGTGGAGCTTCGCCGTGGTGATCAGCGCCATCGGCCTGGTCGAGGGGGCGATCCTCGTGGCCACCCCGGCCCTGGTACGCGACTTCAGCCCGCAGCTCGGCCGTGCCTCGGCCATGGGCTTCTGGACCGTCGGGCCGGTAGCCGGCAGCTTCATAACCAGCCTGATCGCCAACCATTTCCTCGGCACCTTCCAGGGTTGGGGCGCCCACAGCTGGGCCAGCCAGTTCTGGATCTCCGGCCTGAGCGCCATCGGGACCTTCGTGGTCTGCCTCGTCTTCTTGAAGGACCTGTCGGCGCGCCTGCGCGACCAGTTGATGGTGACGCTCCACGACCGCGCGCTGGTGGAGGCGCGGGCACGGGGCCTGTCGGAGTCCGAGGTCGAGGAGGCCACCCGTCACCCGTGGCGCCAGATCGTCAAGGGCGACCTGATCGGCTCGTCGATCGGGATCTCGATCTTCCTGCTCATCTACTATGCCGCCGCCGCCTTCTTCACCATCTACTACTCGGTGACCTTCAAGAACGCCAACGGCACCAATTTCAGCGTGTCGCAGGCCAACGGGCTCAACGAGTGGTTCTGGGGATTCGACATGCTGGCCCTGGTCGTCGTCGGTGTCCTCTCCGACGTGCTTCGGGTCCGCAAGCCGTTCATGCTGCTCGGCACCCTCGGTGGGATCGCCACCCTGATCATCTTCCTCGGGTACGCCTCCAACGCCCATACCGCGTACTCGACACTGGCGGCCACAACCGTCGTGCTGGCCGTCTGCCTGTCGCTGGCCTACGCCCCGTGGATGGCCGGCTACACCGAGACGGTCGAGGCAAAGAACCCGGCGTTGGTCGGCACCGGCCTCGCGCTGTGGGGTTGGATCCTCCGGCTGGTCGTCGGCATCTCGTTCATCTTCCTCCCCCTCGTGATCAACACCGTCAACCCGGTGGTCGACAACCTGCCGGTCTCCGAGGCGACGGTGCCGCACAAGACGAGCCCACCCATCTCGACCTTCGTGGCGACCCACCCCGCGTCGGTGGCCTTCGCCACCGCCCACAAGCAGTTGCTGACGGTGCTGGCAGCCCACCAGGCGGTGGTCAACGCGGTGGCAGCCAACCCGAGCGCGGCCAACATCGCGGCCGCTCAGTCGGCGCTCGGTCCCGTCTACTTCGGCCAGCTCGTCAAGTACCAGAGCCAGCTCAAGACCTTGGTGCAGCCGTACACCGCCCAGCTCGACTACCTGGCGGCCCACCAGGCGCAGCTCGAGACGCTCCAGAGCGCCGTGAACCGGTCGCCCACCCAGTGGCAGCACTGGTTCTGGGTCGACGTCGGCGGCATGGTGCTGTTCCTGCCGACGATCCTGCTCACCCGTGGGCGGTGGAGCCCGCGCCGGGCACGCCAGGACGCCCGGATGCACGAGCAGGCGGTGGCCGAGGAGCTGGCCCGGCTCTCCGCCGGAGAGTCGGCCGGTTCGGCCTCGGCCTGATCGACCGGCCGAGGGCCGCTGCTCAGGCGGTCCGACCGGCGCGCCGGGCGCCGAACCCCGTCCAGACGGCGTCGACCGCTCGGGAGGCCCACGTGCGGTCGACGGCGGCTCCGCCCCGCACCCGGCGCGCGAACACGGCCCCGACGAGCATGTCGGCCGCCAACGCCAGGTCGGCGTCGCCGTCGAGGGCGCCGAGCTGCCGACCGCGCTCGAGGATCGCTCGGAGGTAGCTCATCCGGGGGCCGACGACCCGCTGGCGGTGCAGCTCGAGAGCGTGGGCCTCCTCACGCGAGCCGAGCAGTGCGCCGAGCACTTCGAGGCACGACTCGGCGAACCGCTGGTCGAACTCCTCGAGCAGCCGCACGAGATCGCTGCGTGGATCGGTGATCGGTCGCCCGGTGAGGTCGCCGCCGTTGGCGGCGATGGCGGCGGTCGCGAGGTCGGCCTTGTCGCGGAACCGCCGGTAGACCGTCGCCCTCGCCACCCCGGCCTCGGCGGCCACCCGCTCCATCGACATGTTCGCGTAACCGACCTCGGCCAGCTGCCGCAGGCACGCGTCGGTGATCGCCCGGGTCACTGCCTCGTCCCTCGGGCGGCCCGGTGGTCGGGTGGCGGCGGTGGCCGCCGGGAGGGCCGTCATGCCCCGACCGCCGCCGGAACATCCCGGCCGTCCTGGCCGGGCGCGCCACCGACGCTCGGAGCGCCGTGGACAGCGAAGTCGCGTTGTCGGACCATCAGCACGGTGACGACCGCCCCGACGAAGGCGATGACCGCACCGATGACCATGAGCTCGTTGAGGGTGCCGGAGAACCCGATGCGATAGGCATGGAGGAGCACATGGCGGGGGGCCGCCGGCACCTGGGCGGCGGCCGCCCGGACCGCCCCGGCGTCGAGGGCCTGGGTGAGGCGGGACCCGCCGTGGGCCAGGACCTCCCGGCCGGTGGCGGTGGCCGCCAGCGCCGCCTGGGTCTTGTGCTGGATCTCGCTCTGGAACACCGCGCCGAGAGCGGCGATGCCGGTGGCGATGCCGACCTGGCGGAAGGTGCTGTTGGCGCCCGAGGCCATCCCGCTGCGCGCCGGCGGGACGACGGCGATGGCCGACGAGGCGAGCACCGGGTTGACCATGCCGATGCCGACGCCGGCGACGACGAAACCGGGGAGCAGCACCGTCCAGCTGGAGCTCGGATGGGTCGCTGACATCAGCAGGCAGGCCGCGCCGATGAGCGCCAAGCCGACGCCCATCAGCCACCGCACCGGGAGCCGGACCGTCAGCTTGCCGGCCACCGGGGCGACGAGGAACGACAGCATGGTCAGCGGGAGGAAGCGGACGCCGGCGGCCAGCGGGCCGTAACCGAGGTCGTCTTGGATGTAGAGGGTGAGATACAAGAAGAGGGCGAAGATCGACGCGCTGAGCGCCAGGGCGACCGCCGAGACGCCGATCATCGCCGGGCGGCGGAACAGGGAGAGGTCGAGCATCGGCTGGCGGCCGCGGAGCTCGGCCACGATGAACACCGCCATCGAGACCACCGCCCCGGTCAGCATCCCGACGATCTGGGTGCTGTGCCACCCGACGGCGTTCCCGCGCACCAGCGCGAAGACCAGCAGGAAGAGCGAGACCGAGAACGAGACGAAACCGACCCAGTCGACCCGACGGCTCTGCGGGTCGCGCGAGCTGACGACCCGGCTGAGGGTGATCGCGACCGCCACCACCCCGATCGGCACGTTGACGAAGAAGATCCAGCGCCACCCGATGCCACTGGTGATCGCGCCGCCGATCAGCGGGCCCACCGCCACGGCGCCGCCGAGCACGGCCCCGTAGATGCCGAAGGCGGTGCCGCGCTCGCGTCCCTGGAACGCCTGGGCGATCAGCGCCAGGGAGGTGGCGAACATCACCGCCCCGCCGACGCCCTGCACCGCCCGCGCCAGGTTCAGCATCGTCGAGCTCGTCGAGACCCCGCAGACGAACGACGACAGCGTGAAGATCCCGAGCCCGACGGCGAAGACCTCCCGGCGCCCGAACATGTCGCCGACCACGCCGGCCGTCATGAGGAAGGCGGCCAGGGTGAGGGCGTAGGCGTCGACCACCCACTGCAGGTCGCTGAAGCTCGAGTGCAGCGAGCTCTGTATGTCGGGGAGCGCCACGTTCACGACGGTGATGTCGAGCAGCAGCATGAACGTGGCCGTGCAGACGGCGATCAACGTCCACCACTTACGGTCCAATCCGGCCACCTGTCCTCCGTTCCCGACCTCGGGGGTCCCCGCCAGAAATCGATACAAGGCGTAGCGTATCGTAACTATCCGGGCTGTTCTTGGAGCAGCCCGCGGACGTACGCCGCCTGGCCGGCATGCTGGAGGTCGTCGGCGACCACGCTGACCAGGCGTACCCCGAGGGTGACCGGCGGGTCCCACCGTTCGTCGATCACCTCGTCCAGTTGGTCGTCGGAAAGCCTCCGCACGAAGTCGAGCGTCCGGCGGTGCACGGCGTCGTAGTAGCCGAGCAGGGCGTCGGCCTCGGCTCGGACCAGGCCGACCTGCCCAGGGTCATGGCCGTACCCGGTGTCGTCGGTCTCGAATGGCAGGCCGAACCGACCGGCCCAACCCTCGGCGGTCCAGGCCTGCTCGGTGCCGGCGGCGGCGGCGACGTGGTCGTCCTGGATCCGTGCCAGGTGCCAGACCAGCCAGCCGATCGAGTTGGCCTTCGGGTCCGGCCGGGCCGCCAGATCGTCGAGCCGGAGTCCGTTCACCGCCGGGTGGACGGCGTCGCGCACCCGCTCGAAGGCGTCAGCCAGGACCTCGGCGCTGTTCATCGTGCTCCTCTCCTCACCGTTGCTCACCGTTGCCCACCGTTGCCCACCGTTGCCCAACGGCTCCGGCCGGTCAGAGGTTCGTCTCGTCGGCCGGCACCATCGACGGGTCGGGCAGGCCGGCGGCCGGGACCCCCTCGGCGTCGGACGATCGCCGGCCGGGACCGGCGGGCAGACCGAGGGTGTAGCCGGCCATCGAGAGCGATCCGTAGGCGTACCCGTCGACGAGGACCTCCGGCGCCTCGCCGTCGGCGGCAGCCATGCCGGCCAGGTAGGCCAGCGGGAGGAAGTGGTCCGGGGTCGGCGCCGCCCTCGGGAAGTCGGGATGCGCCGCCAGCGTGGCCAGGGCGGACGGGTCGTCGACCAGCTGGCGCCGCGCCGCCTCGTCGAAGCGCCGCGCCCAGTCGAAGGCACCCTCCGGCCGGCTCCAGTCGATCCGGCCGAGGTTGTGGACGATGTTGCCGCTGGCCACCACGACGATGCCGGAGCGCCGGAGCGCCGCCAGCTTGGTCCCGAGGTCGACGTGGTAGTCGATCGGTTGGGCGGCATGGACCGAGAGCTGGACGACCGGGACGTCGGCCGCCGGGAAGGCGTGGACCAGGACCGACCAGGTTCCGTGGTCGATGCCCCAGCTGTCGTGGTCGAGCCCCACCCAGTGCGGGGCGAGGGCGTCGACCACCTCGGCGGCCACCTCCGGCGAGCCGGGCGCCGGGTACTCGACGGCGAACAGCTCGTCGGGGAACCCGTAGAAGTCGTGGATCGTGCGCGGCCGTGCCATCGCCGTGACGGCGGTGGCGTTGACGAACCAGTGGGCCGACACCGCGACCACCGCTCTCGGGGGGGACCCTGCAGCGGCGCCGAAGGCCCGCCACGCCTCGGTGAAGCGGTTCCGCTCCAGCGCGTTCATGGGGCTGCCGTGGCCGATGAACGCCGCCGGGGCCGGTCCCGCCTCCACGGCCTCCAGCGTACGGGCACCCGGCGGGCAGCGGCGCGGGTCCTCGGTAGTGTCTGTCGACTGACGAGGAGGAACCGGTGACGTCGAACCCCGTGGCCGGCGACGTGCTGCTCGACGAGCGTGACGGCATCATCACCGTGACGTTCGATCGCGACGCCAAGCTCAACGCCATCACACCGGCGATGACCGCCGTGCTGTGGCAGGCGGTGATGGCGCTCGGCGATCGTGACGACCTCCGCTGCATGGTGATCACCGGCAAGGGGCGCTATTTCACCGCCGGGGTCGACCTCCACGGCGGGGTCGGCGACCGGCCCGGAGACCCGGCCAACCGCGACCAGCACCCCGGGTGGAACTTCCGCCGCAACTACCGCAGCCACCACCTCCTCTACGACGAGATGGAAGCGGTCGAGAAGCCGATCGTCGTGGCCGCACAGGGCAACTGCGTCGGGGCCGGGCTCGAGATGGCCCTCTCGTGCGACTTCCGTTTCTGCGCCCCCGACGTCCAGTTCTGGGTGCCAGAGGTGCACCTCGGGGTGATCGCCGGCAGCGGCGGCACGAGCCGGCTCACCCGGATGGTCGGGCCGGCGTGGGGAAAGTGGATGGCGATGGCCGGGATGCGGGTCGGCGCCGAGCAGGCCAGGCGGATCGGCCTGGTCCACGACGTGCTCCCGGCCGAGTCGTTCCTCGACGACGTCTACGCCTTCTGCCACCGGCTGATCGCCATCTCGCCCGAGGTGCTCGGGGTGGCGAAGCTGGCGGTCGACATCCACGCCGACGTCCACGATCGCAACGTCCAGCGGCACATCGACCGGCTGCTCGTCTCGGCGATGTCCACCTCCCCCGAGGACCTCGAGGCGGTGCGGCGGTTCCGCGACGCATGAACCGGCGCCCGCCGGCTGGCCCTCCGGGGGGCCGGTCGCTGCCAGCGTAAGCTGTATAAGATTACAGGTGTTCGCACCTCCCGCTGCCCCGGGCGGGCGGTGGGCAGCCTTGTGGGTGTGCGGCGGGCGACGGCTGGAGGTGGGATGAGCACGGCATCGGATGTGCGACCCGACGTGGCCCCCGAGGTGCTCAGCCGGATCCCCCCGCTCGTCGACCTCGACGCCCACCTGGTCGAGCCGCCGGGGATCTGGACCGACCGCTTGCCGGCCCGCTACCGGGACGTCGGCCCGCACGTCGAGTACCTCCCGGCCGGCGAGGCGGTGCTCTCCGGTGGCACCTACATCGAGGCGCCCGGCAGCGACGGCCCGCTGGTCGCCTGGTGGTGCTACGAGGACCACCGCTACTCGGTCAAGCGGCTGATCGCCGCCGCCGGGTACCCGGCCGACGAGATCTCGATCAAGGGGATCACCTTCGACGAGATGCGCCCCGGCTGCTTCAAGGTGCCGGACCGGCTGGCCGACATGGACCTCAACGGGGTCGAGGCCCAGATGTGCTTCCCCAACTACCCCCGGTTCTGCGGCCAGATCTTCCTCTGGGGGAAGGACAAGGGGCTCGCCCGCCTCTGCGTCGAGGCCTACAACGACTGGATGGTCGACGAGTGGTGCGGCCCGAGCGGCGGGCGCCTCGTTCCGCTCTGCCTCGTCCCGCTGTGGGACCCGGACCTGGCGGCGGCGGAAGTCCGGCGCAACGCCGACCGGGGGGTGCGGGCGGTCGCCTTCAGCGAGATCCCGCCCTACCTCGGGCTTCCGAGCATCTACAGCGGTCATTGGGACCCGTTCTTCGCCGCCTGCGACGAGACCGCCACGGTGGTCTGCTGCCACATCGGCTCGGGGACCAAGGCGCCGCTCACCAGCAGCGACGCCCCCGACGCCGTGGCCGGCACGATCATCTTCGGCAACAGCGTCGGCGCGATGGCCGACTACCTGTACTCGGGCCTTTTCCTCCGCTTCCCGGGGCTCAAGGTCCTCTTCGCCGAGAGCCAGATCGGCTGGATCCCGTACCTGCTCGAGCGGACCGACGACGTCTGGGAGACCCACCGGGGGTGGAGCCACAGCCAGGACTACACCAAGGAGAGACCCTCCAGCTTCTACCCCGGCCACATCTTCTCGACCTTCTTCAAGGACCCGGTCGGCATCCGGCTGCTGGAAGAAGTGGGGGAGGACAACGTCATCTTCGAGACCGACTATCCGCACCAGGACGGGACGTGGCCGTACTCGCGCGAGCAGGCGGCCGAGCAGTTCGGCCACCTCGACCAGGTCCGTATCGACAAGCTGGCCCGCGGCAACGCCATCGGCCTGCTCGGCCTGACGCTCTGAGCTCCCGAGCGCGCCATGGACCACCGGCTGCGAGCGCTGCGTCCTCGCCCCCTCCGACCTCGAGATGCTGATCGGCGAGGCGCTCGGCGGCCCCCGGTCGCCGTCACCCGCTCGTCGGCGGTCGACGATGCCTGAGATCCGCTTCGACGACGTCGACGCGCTGAACGCCGTCGCAGGCCGCTTCTCGGACTGGGGGTCCGAGGTCGTCGTCACCCAGGAGACGATCGACCGTTTCGCCGAGCTGACCGGCGACCACCAGTGGATCCACGTCGACGTCGAGCGGGCGCGGCGTGAGAGCCCCTTCGGTGGCCCGGTGGCCCACGGCTTCCTCACCCTGAGCCTGCTCCCGCAGCTGATCCCCGACGGCGAGGTCCGTATCGTCGGCCAGGTCAACGCGGCCAACTACGGCGCCGAGAGGTTGCGGTTCATGGCGCCGGTCCCCGCGGGAGCCGCCGTCCACGCCCGCACCCGGCTCGTCCGCGCCGACGCACGCCGGCGCGGGACGCTGGTCACCAGCGAGGTCGAGGTGGCGGTGGTCGGCCACGAGCGCCCGTCGCTGGTCTACGTGATGCAGATCCTCTACATGGGGTGACGCTCGCCGGTCCGGCGGCGCGCCGGTCCGGCGGCGCGCCGTGGCTCAGGCGCGGCGCCTGAGGGGGGCCGGCAACGCCACCGCCCTCTCCGAAAGGGCCCGTTTGTCGACCTTCCCGATCGTCGTGAGCGGGAGGTGGTCGACGAGGACCAGCAGGTCCGGTGCCTTGTAGTCGGCGATCGCTCGCCGGCACCAGCGCCGGAGCTCGTCGACCTCGGGGGGGTCGCCGGCCGGGACGACGAAGGCGACGCCGATCTGCCCGAGGACCGGGTCTGGCTTGGCGACGACCGCTACCTGGGCCACCGACGGATGGCCGGCGAGCACCCGCTCGACCTCGACCGGGTACACGTTGTAGGCGCCGCGCAGGTACATCTCGACCCGCCGTCCGAACAGGCTGAGGTAGCCCTCGGCATCGAGCGAGCCGGTGTCGCCGGTGTGGAGCCATCCGCCGGCGTCGAGCACGGCGGCCGTGCGCTCGGGGTCCCGCCAGTAGCAGCGCATCACGGCCGCCGACCGGCACTGGACCTCGCCGAGCTCACCGGCCGGCAGCGGCCGGCCGGTGTCGTCGACGACCCGGAGCTCGACGTTCTCACGGGCCCGCCCGACCGTCCGAGCGATCAGCTCGGGGGGGTCGTCGGGGAGCGAGCCGGTGGTCAGCGCCGCCTCGGTGCTCGTGTACCCGATCACCACCGGGCAGCCGAAGCGGTCCCGCATCTCGCGCACCAGCGCCGGCGGGACCGGGGCGGCACCGGTGCCGCAGATCCGGAGGCTCGAGAGGTCGGTGCGCTCGACGTCGGGATGGTCGAGCAGCAGCCGCCACTGTGACGGGACCCCCTGGCCGACGGTGACCCGCTCGGCGCCCATCAGCGCCAGCACCTCGCCGGCGTTCCACGGCGTCGAAGGGACCACCGTGGTCATGGCGTGTCCGATGTCCTCCGCCACGTGGGTCATGTACCCGACGTGGGAGAACGGCGTCGCCGAGATCCGGCGGTCGAAGGGGGCCCGGAGCGGCCCGGCGCCGACCGACACCGCCGTCAGGTTCCGGTGGTCGAACACCGCTCCCTTCGGCACGCCGGTCGTCCCGCTGGTCCACACGACGGCCACCGGCCGGTCGGGGTCGGCGGCCGGGAGCCGCCGGGCAGGAGGATGGCGGCGCATCCCGGCCAGCGCCCGGCGCGGCACCGCTCGCCAGCCGCCGTCCGGCGGCTCGGTCTCGTCGGGGTGGACGAGCACGGTCGGCGACGTGGTGGCGAGGATGCTCTCCACCTCGTCGGGACCGAGGCGGGGGTTGATGCCCGACGTCACCGCCCCCAGGCGCATCGCCGCCAGGTAGCACACGGCGTAGTCGGCCGAGGACGCCAGCAGCAGCGACACCACCGCCCCGGCCTTCACGCCGAGCTCGGCCAAGGCACCGGCCGTGGCGTCCGCAGCGCGGTCCCACTCGGCGAAGGTGAGGCGTGCGCCGCCGGCCTCGACGTAGGCGTCGCGGTCGCCCTCGACCTCGGCGATCGCCCGGAGGAGCTCGCCGGTGGTGGCCGGCGGCGCCGCCAGCAACGGCGAGTAGCCCGGCTCCGCCACCCCGGCCTGCTCCCCCGGCCCGGCCCCGTGCACCTGTATAGATTACAGAGATGCGCCCGTCCGCCTCGGGGGTCGAGGGAGGCCGATGAGCGGCGAGCGGTCGATGCGGGTGGCACTGCAGCTGACGGCGGCCGAGGACGGGCCGGCGTGGGCGGCGTCCGCCCGCCAGGCGGAGGCCGACGGCTTCGACGTCCTCTCGGTGCCCGATCACCTCGGGCCGCAGTTCGCACCGCTGATCGCGCTCGCCGCGGCCGCTGCGGCCACCCGTTCGATCGGGCTCGGGACCTTCGTGCTGGCGGTGGGCCTGCGGAACGCCGGACTGCTCGCCAAGGAGGTCGCCACCCTCGACGTGCTGTCGGGCGGCCGGATCGAGCTGGGGCTCGGTGCCGGCTGGAGCCCCGCCGAGTTCGCCGCGCTCGGCGTGCCGTTCCCCGGACCCGGCGACCGTCTCGCCCGGCAGGCCGACGTCGGGCTGTCCTCTGCCGAGGGCGGCGCTGTCGAGGCGCTGGTGTCGTCGCCGTTCGTGCTGCTCGGCCGCCCGGCCGACATGGTCGAGCACCTGCTGCGCCTGCGCCAGGAGCTCGGGGTGACCTACCTCACGGTGAGCGCCCGCCACGCCGACGCCCTGCGGCCGGCGCTCGACGAGCTGGGGCTCGCCCGGTGAGGATGGTCCGGTGAGCGCCCCGACGTCACCACTGCCGGACGCGGTGGCGCCGTACGTGGCCGGGTGCGCCTGGCCGCCGACCCCCGGGGTCCCCTACCCGCGCCACGACCCCGCCGACGCCGCCCGCCTCCCCGGCGACACGTGGACCGCCGCCCGCCTCCCGGTGGGCGTCCGCCTCGAGCTCGTCGGCGACGCCGAAAAGCTCGAGGTCGAGTACGAGACCGCTACCGACGACCTCGGCTACCGCGGCGACGGGGCCGGACGGCGCTTCGAGGTCTACGCCGGTGACCGCCGGCTCGACTCGCAGGCGGCGGTCCTCGGTCGTGGCAGGGTCCGGCTCTCGCTGGGCCCGGTCGACGACCGGTCGGCCCGCCGGGTGGTGTACCTGCCCGAGGGGATGCGCCCCGAGGTGCTCGGGCTGGAGGCGCTCGGGGGATCGCTGGCCCCGGCCCCGGCCCAGCCCCGGTGGGTGGCCTACGGCGACTCGATCCTCGAGGGCTGGGTGGCCAGCGCCCCGGCGCTCGCCTGGGGGGCGGTGACCGCCCGGCGGGCCGGTCTCGACCTCGTGAACCTCGGCTACGCCGGGTCGGCGCGCGGCGAGCTCGTCAGCGCCGAGGCGATCGCCGAGCTGCCGGCTCCGGCGGTCGTCTCGGTGTCCCACGGCACGAACTGCTGGTCGATGGTCGCTCACCGACCGGACCTGTTGGCGGTGGCCACCGACAGCTTCCTCGAGGTGCTGCGCCAGGGCCACCCAGCGGTGCCGCTGGTGGCGGTCAGCCCGATCGTCCGTCCCGACGCCGAGCACACCACGAACCGCCGCGGCGCCACCCTCTCCGACCTCCGGCGGGCGATGGAGGAGGTCTACGACGACTGGGCGGCCCGCGACCCGGCGTTCGTCTGGTGCCCCGGGCGCGACCTCGTCGCCCCCGAGCTCCTGCCCGACGGGATCCACCCCGGGGACGACGGCCACGCCGTGCTCGCCGGGCACCTCGGGCCGTTGATCGCCGAGGCGGCTCGGGCCGGCTCGGGCCCGGCGCCCGCCTGAACGAACGACCGAGCCTGGACGAAGGAGCGAGGAGGAGCAGGATGCTGGTCACCACGACGATCGAGGACGGCGTGGCGGTACTGCGGCTCAACGACGGGGCGCACCGCAACGTCCTTCAGCCGGCCATGACGCTGGCGATCGAGGGTGCGGTGGACGGGGCCCTCGAGGAGGGCGCCCGGGCGGTGGTGCTGTCCGCCGAGCCGCCGGTGTTCTGCGCCGGGGGCTCGCTCGACAGCCTCCTCGAACGGTCGGTGCCGCTGACCGAGATCTATCGCGGCTTCGAGGCGCTGGCCCGGTGCCCGGTGCCGACGGTGGCGGCGGTCGCCGGGGCGGCGGTCGGAGCGGGGATGAACCTGGCGCTCTGCTGCGACGTCATCCTGGCCTCGCCGGCGGCGCGCTTCGACCCTCGGTTCCTCGACGTCGGCATCCACCCCGGTGGCGCTCACCTGTGGCGGCTCGCCGCCCGGGTCGGCCCGCAGGGGGCGGCGGCGATGGTGCTCATGGGCGAGGTGCTGAGCGGCGACGAGGCGGCCGCCCGGGGGCTCGCCTGGCGGTGCGTCCCCGACGCCGAGCTCGAAGCAGCGGCCCTCGCCCTGGCCCGCCGGGCGGCCGGACGGGACCCGGCGCTGGTCGCCCGGACCAAGGCCACCCTGCGGGCGTCCGGGCAGGTGCTCGACCCGAACGAGGCGTTGGCGCTCGAGCTCGAGGCACAGGAGTGGTCGATGGGGAGGCCGGAGTTCGAGGACACGGTGCGCCGCCTTCGGGCGTCGTTGGGAGGTCGCCGGGGCAAGCCCTGAGGGTCCGCCGGCCGGGTCCGCCGAGCCGCCGCTCAGGCGTCCTGCCAGTTCGGCTCGCGCTTCTCGGCGAAGGCCCTGGGCCCCTCGGTCTGGTCCGGATGCCCCCACATGGCGACCAGCTCGGCCGCCCCGGCCCGGCAGGCCTCGGTCAGGCCGAGCTCGAGGGCGCCCCACAGCGCGCGCTTGGTGGCCGCCATGGCGGCCGGCGAGTTGCGGGCGATCGTCTCGGCCAGGCGCTGCGCCTCCTCGCGCAGCCTCTCCGGCGGGTCGACGAGCTGGCTCACCATCCCGAGCTCGTAGGCCCGCTGGGCCGACATCCGCTCGTGGCGGCCGACGAGGGCCATCCGCATCACCGCCTCGAACGGCATCTTCCGGGTGAGGCCGATCGCCTCGATGGCCACCACCTGACCCACCGAGACGTGGGGGTCGAAGAACTGGGCGTCGGCGGCAGCGAGCACGATGTCGGCGTCGGCCACCCAGTGGAAGCCGCCACCGGCGCAGATCCCGTTGACCGCCGTGATCACCGGCTTCCAGACCCGCTGGTGCCAGGCGGTGAAGTGCAGGTCCCAGTCCTCGACCGACTGGCGGTAGCGCTCCATCCCGACGCCGTCGGAGGCGATCTCGGCCACGTCGACGCCGGTCTGGAAGGCCGTGCCCTCGCCGGTGTGGACGATCACCCGCACCGCCGGGTCGTCGTCCAGCTCCCGCCAGGCCACCGCGAACTCGTCGCGCATGGCGGCGTTCATGGCATTCAGCCGTTCCGGTCGGTTGTTGATCAGCCAGCCGACCGGGCCGTGACGCTCGACCAGCAGGTGCTCGAACGAGCTGTAGCTCATCGCTTCCTCTCCTGCTCGGCGCCGGCCTGCTCGCCGGCACCACCTTCGGCCACCGAGGGGTCGATCGCTCCCACGCGATCGTCTCCGCCGGGACCGTCGGCACCCCGCCGAAGGGATCTCATCATTGCAAAGTTACTATCTATGGCTGGGCGGCCTCCCGCCGGGGAGGCACCCGGGTCGGCCACCAGAACCAGCGTCCGAGGTCTGCCGCCAGGGTGGGCAGCACCACCGTCCGGACGAGGAAGGTGTCGGCCACCACCCCGAGGGCCACGACGATACCGATCTCCCTCGAGGCGGCCACCGGCAAGATGGCCAGGACGGCGAAGGTGCCGGCGAGCACCACCCCCGCAGAGGTGAGCACCCCCCCGGTGCTGGCCACGCCACGCCGGATGCCGTCGGTGACGCCGTGGCGCAGCACCTCCTCGCGCATCCGGGTGAGGAGGAAGATGCTGTAGTCCGTGCCGAGGGCCATGAGGAACACGAAGGTGAGCAGCGGCACGGTCGGATCGATGCCCGGCAGGTGGAGCAGGGGGACGAAGACCGCCGAGGTGAACCCGAGCGAGGCCCCGAAGCTCACCACCATGGTCGCCACCACCAGCACCGGCCCCCACAACGCCCGGAGCACCAGCCACAAGACGAGCAGCACCACCGCCAGCACGATGGGCACGATGACCAAGATGTCGTGGTGGGAGGCGGCGGCGGTGTCGAGGTCCTGGGCCGTCTGGCCGCCGACCAGCACGTGGCCGGGTGCCACCTTGGCCGCCGCCGCCCGCAGGGCGCTGATGGCATGGAACCCGCTGCGCCCGCTGGCGTCGACCGCCAGGATGAGATCGAAACGGGCCATCGGACCGGCCCGCTCGACCGGTCCGAGGGTGGCGGTGACCGGCAGGGCGCCCAAGGCCGCCCGGACGGCGCCGAGCTCGGCGACGTCGGTCACCACCACGTCGACCGGCGACACCTCACCTGGCGGGAAGCTGCCGGCCAGCAGGGCGTAGCCCTGGGCCGAGGGGGAGGTGGGCGGCAGCTCGCTCAAGGCGGTGACGTTGGTGTTGACGGTGAACAGGCCGATGGCCGCCCCGCCGAGGAGCACCACCGCCGAGATCCACACCGGCCGGTTGCCCCGGCTGACCCAGCGTGCGACGGCGGCCCACAGGCCTCGCTGGACGAGCTCTGGCGCCTGGCGGGGCACCACCGGCCAGAAGACGCCCCGGCCGAGCACCAGCAGGAGCGACGGGTAGGCGGCCAGGACGACCACCGCTGCCGACACCACCCCCACCACCCCCACCACCCCGAAACCCGACACCAGGGTGAGCCTGGCCAGCAACAGGCAGACCAGCGTCCCCGCCACGGTGAGCGACGAGGCCACCACCACCGGCGCCGACCGGCGCCACGCCATCCGCATCGCTCGGCGGTGGTCGGCGTGGCGGCGCAGCTCCTCCCGGTAGCGGGCGGTCAGGAGCAAGGCGTAGTCGGTGCCGGCACCGAACACGATGACGGTGACGAGCGAGGCGCTCTCGGCGTTGACGGTGAGCCCACCGTGGGCGAGGGCGTCCATGACGGCGCGGGCCACCGCCTCGGCGATCCCGACGGTCGCCAGTGGCACCAGCCACAGGATCGGGCTGCGGTAGGTGGCGGCCAGCAGGACGGCCACCAGTCCGGCAGTGGCGACCAACAGCAGCTCGTCGGCACCCGAGAAGGTGCCGAGCAGATCGGCCTCGATCGCCGCCTCCCCGGTGACCCGGATCTCGAGGCCCCCGGCACCGTTCCCGAGCATCGACCGGAGCTCGGTGACGGTCGCCTGCACCCGGGTCTGGTTGCCGGGGACCCCGACGGTGGCCACCGCCACCTTGGCGTTTGCAGAGCGGACGAGCGGCGACGGCCGGCCGATCGACTTACCCAGGCGCACCGCCAGGCGCCCCAGGTCGGCGGCGGCCAGCGCCAGGTCTCGGTGCTCGAGCCCGGTGCTGCGGTAGAAGACGACCTCGGCTGGGAGCGCCCGACCCGAGGGGAACCGGCGGTCGAGCTGGAGCGCCTGGGTGGAGGGAGCGCCGGCGGGCAACAGCTCGGTCAGCTGGCTCGACTCCACCGAGTTGAGCCGGATGGCGAACGGGATGGTGGCGGCGAGCACCGCCACCCAGAAGGCCACCCCGACCCAGCTGGCGAGGCGTCCGGTGACCAGGGTGGCCAGCCGGTCCCCCCAGGCGACGCCGCCCTCGCTGCCGACGCGCCGCACCCGACCAGGATGGCACGGGGAGGCCGACCCGTCGGGGAGCGGGAGGTCGGCCCCGGAGCGGCCCCGGTTCGCCCACCCGCCAGCCGGCGCCGGGGAGCGGGCAGCCGATCGGAGGTCTTTCGCCTCTGTCGCTTCGGGCGGCGCCGGGCGACGATGAGCTCGAAGCCTGGGGGAGGAAGGGAGGTCGAGAGCCGATGGACGTGGACGAGGTGCTGGGTGGTCTGGACGAAGGGCAGCGTGAGGCGCTGCTCCGGCGGCTCCTCGCCGAGCTCGGGTCGGAAGAGGGCGACGAGGGCGAAGAGGGCGACGAGGGCGACGAGGGCGACGAGGGCGACCTCGAGGAACGGGTCGCTCGCCTCGAGGAGCTCCTCGGACGACGAGGGCGACGAGGGAGGCGTGGTTCGCGGCGGGGATATGGGCCGGGCTGGGGATATGGGCCGGGGTGGGGCTATGGGCCGGGCTGGGGATATGGGCCGGGCTGGGGAGGCCACGAGGGCTCGTGGCACGGCCACGGCCACTGCCCGCGCTGCGGGTGGTAGGGGGAGCTCTCCGAGCCTGACCAAGGGCCGCCCGACCAAGGGCCGCCCGACCAAGGGCACTCGGACCAGCCGTCGGCTCGTCCGAGGTCGTTGCGCCACTGACGCCGGGGCCGGTTGGGCCGGGCGTCCGCATGCAGGAACGTCCTGTACTGTATAAGACTCACAGTATTGGACGGCCCGCGGGCCGGGCGCGGTGCCGGCGCGGTGCCACGACGAGGAGCGAGGTGGGCGTGACCGAGGCGGCGATCAGCGACGAGGGTGTCGCTCGCCTCCGCGCCCGCATCGGCGTCCCCTACCCGCACCCGCAACCGCCGCATTATCGCCGCCCGAACGTCGACAGCTTCCGCAACGTGGCCGTGGCCTACGGCGACGACAACCCGCTGTGGTGCGACCCCGACTACGCGGCCGCCAGCCGCTGGGGAGGCCCGCTGGCGCCGCCGCCGCTGGTCGGCGGGGACACGCTGATCGGCGAGAACGAAGTGCCAACGGTCCCCGAGGCCCAGCGCGACCTGATGAAGGGCGACCCGCTGCGCGGCGTGCACGCCTTCTACTCGGCGAGCGCCCGGGAATGGTGGGCCCCCCTTCGCACGGAGCGTCGCTGCTTCCGACGCAACGCCCTGGTAGCCGTGCTCGACAAGCCGAGCGATTTCGCCGAGCGCTCGATCCACGAGTGGACCGGCGAGGTCTTCCGGGACGAGGAGTGCCTGCTGTCGGCCCAGTACCGGCTCATGATCCGGACCGAGCGGTCGAGGGCCCGGAAACGGAAGAAGTACGACGACGTCGAGCTGCGTCCCTACGGGGACGACGAGATCGAGGCCATCGAGACCCAGTACGCCGCCGAGGGGCCGCGCGGTGGCCGGCCCCGTTGGTTCGAGGAGGTGGCCGAGGGCGATGCCGTCGGCCCGATGGTCAAGGGACCTCTCACGGTGACCGACATGGTGTGCTGGCACGCCGGGATGGGGATGGGTCTCTACGGGGTGAAGCCGCTGCGGCTCGGCTACCAGAACCGCCGCAGGATCCCGAGCTTCTTCCACCGAGACGAGCTCAACGTGCCCGACGTGATGCAGCGGGTTCACTGGGACCCGGGCTTCGCCCGGCGGTCGGGCAACCCGACGACCTTCGACTACGGGCGTATGCGCGAGACGTGGTTGATCCACCTCTGCACCGACTGGATGGGCGACGACGCGTGGCTCTGGAAGCTCGAGTGCGAGTTCCGGCTGTTCAACTACGTCGGCGACACCCAGTGGCTCAGCGGCACCGTGGTCCGCCGCTATCTCGCCGACGGCGGTCGACCGGCGGTCGACCTCGAGCTCGAGGCGCGCAACCAGCGCGGAGAGGTCACGACACCGGGACGGGCCACCGTCCTGCTCCCGAGCCGCCGTCACGGTCCGGTCGTCCTGCCCGAGCCGCCGGGCGGTGCCACCGACCTCCAGGGCGCCCTCGACGCCGTCGCCGCCGGCTTCGACCGGGGGTGAGGCGGTGACCGATCCCTACGGCAGTGTCGACGGGCTCTGCGTGTCGCTCTCGGCCGGGGTGCTCGAGCTCCGCCTCGACCGGGCCGCCAAGCGCAACGCGCTGACCGACGAGATGGTGGCGGCGATGATCGGGGCAGTCGACGCCGCCGGCCGCGACGAGGCCGTGAGGGTGATCAGCCTCCGGGCCGAGGGCGACCACTTCTGCACCGGCTTCGACATCGTCGGGCGCAACGCCGGCGACGGCGGGCGCCGGCCGAGAGCCGGCAGCATCCAGCGGCGTCTGCCGTCCCAGGCCCACCGGCTGGTCCCGTTGCTCTGCACCGTCCAGACCCCGGTCGTGGTGGCCGCCGCCGGCTGGACCGCCGGCATCGGCCTCCAGCTGGTGCTGGCGGCCGACGTGGCGCTGGTCGCCGAGGACGCCCGGCTCTGGGAGCCGTTCAGCGAGCGGGGGTTGACGCCCGACAGCGGCGCCACCTGGCTCCTGCCGCGCCGGGTCGGCGAGGTGCGGGCCCGCGAGATGCTGCTGCTCGGGCGGGTGCTCTCGGGCACCGAGGCGGCGGCCTGGGGGCTCGTCCACCGGGCGGTGCCGGCCTCCGACCTGGCGGCGACGGCCGACGACGTCGTCGGCTCGCTGGCCGCCGGTCCGACGGTGGCCCTCGGGTTGACCAAGTGGCTGCTCCACGCCGGTGCACAGGCACCGCTCGAGCAGCACCTGCGGGACGAGGCGTTCGCCATGGAGCTCGGCTCGCGCACCGACGACTTCCGCGAGGGCCTGGCCGCGTTCAAGGAGAAGCGGCCGCCGCGGTTCGAGGGCCGGTGAGCGCCGACCTCCGAGGAGCCGGCCGGTTGGCGGTCGGGCCTGGGGACGACGCCGAGACGGTGCTCGACGCGGTGCGGGCGTGGGTCGACGACCACGTGCCGCCGGCCTGGGTGGCCGCCGGACGCTTTGGTGGGCCGGCCGCCGTGCGCCAGGTCAGGACCAGGGCGGAGTACGAGGCCTGGTACCCGGCCTTCGCCGACGCCGGCCTCGTCGTGCCGAACTGGCCGGTCGCCTACGGCGGCCTCGACCTTTCGGCCGCCGTGTCACGGCGCATCGACGCCGAGCTGGCGCCCTACAACCTCGGACGGCTCAACCCCCTCGGTCTCAACCTGGCGGCGCCGGCGCTGTTCGCCCACGGCACCGAGGAGCAGCGCCTCCGGTTCCTCCCACCGCTGGTCCGCAACGAGCAGAAGTGGTGCCAGCTGTTCAGCGAGCCCGGGGCCGGCTCCGACCTGGCGTCGCTGGCCACCCTGGCGGTGCGAGACGGCGACGAGTGGGTGGTCGACGGCCAGAAGGTCTGGACCACCTGGGCGCACCTCTCCGACATGGCGGTGCTGCTGGCGCGTACCGACCCCGACGTCCCGAAGCGGCGCGGCCTCACCTACTTCCTGCTCGACCTGCACCAGCCCGGTGTCGAGGTGCGACCCCTGCGCCACCTCGGCGGGGAGGTCGACTTCAACGAGGTCTTCTTGTCGTCGGCGCGTGTCCCCGACAGACAGCGGGTTGGAGAGGTCGGCGACGGTTGGAAGGTGGCCAACGCCACCTTGTCGGGGGAGCGCCAGATGGTGGCCGGCGCCGGGTCCGGCGGGGTCGACCGGATCGGTGGCAGCGGTGTCGGGCACCTGATCGACCTGGCCCGCCGATCGTCGGAGACCGGCCGCCCCGGCGGGTGGGACGACCCGGTGGTCCGCCAACGACTGCTCCGTCTGCTCGGCGAGGAGAAGATCCGCGGCTGGACGAACCAGCGGGTCCGCAGCCAGTGGCGCGCCGGCCGGCCGCCGGGACCGGAGAGCTCGATCGGCAAAGTCCACCAGGGCGACCTCAACCAGCGGGTCCAGCTCGCGGCCACCGAGCTGCTCGGTCTCGGCGGCCAGGCGTGGCCTGGCGGTGGGGCCGAGTACGCCGACGGCCTGCCTTACGAGGTCCGCGGGATGTTGCGGAGCCGGGCCAACACGATCGAGGGCGGCACGACCGAGGTCAACAAGAACGTCGTCGGCGAGCGGGTGCTCGGGCTGCCGCGCGAGCCGGACCCCTACGCCGGGGCGCCCTGGCGCGACGTGCCGCGCAGCTGATGGGCACGTACGCCACCCTCGAGGTGACGAGGCAGGGTCCTGTCGGCTGGCTGGTGTTCGACAGGCCCGACGCCGCCAACGCCATCGACGCCACGATGTTCGACGAGCTGGCCGTCGCCTGGGCCGAGCTCGACGCCGACCCGTCGGTGCGGGTGATCGTCAACACCGGCAACGGGAGGAGCTTCCAGACCGGGCTCGACATGGTGCAGCTGTCGCGCGATCCGGCAGCGCTGCGGGAGCAGTCGCGCCGCACCAAGAGGGCCGAGCTTCGCCTCACGGGGTGGCACAACCGCGTCGGCAAGCCGGTGATCGCGGCGGTCAACGGGACCTGCGCCGGCGGAGGGCTGCACTTCGTGGCCGACGCCGACATCGTGGTGGCGGCTTCCGACGCCGTCTTCTGCGATCCCCACGTCTCGGTCGGGCAGGTCAGCGCGTTCGAGACGATCGGCCTCGCCCGCAAGGTGCCGATGGAGGCGGTGAGCCGGATGGCGCTGACCGGCCGGCACGAGCGGATGGACGCCGCCCGGGCCTACCAGCTCGGGATGGTCAGCCAGGTCGTCGACCCGCCGTCGCTCCTGCGGGACGAGGCCCAGTCCCTCGGCGAGAAGATCGCCCGGAACTCTCCAGCGGCGATGGCGGCGACCAAGCGGGCGCTGTGGGGGGCACTCGAGGCCGGCCTCACCGACGCCTGCCGGGCCGGGTCGGCCGAGCTGGTGGCGATGTGGGGCCACCCCGACCAGAGCGAGGGACCGCTGGCGTTCGCCGAGAAGCGCCAGCCCCGCTGGGCCCCGCCGGCACCCCGCTCCGACCGAGCGGTGGGGGACGACGGTGGTCCAGGGGCCGGGGCAGACCATGGGTGACCCGGCCGCCCGGCCGAGCCGCGGCATCGTGGCCGCCGCCGGCTACCTGCCGTACCGGCGGCTCGACCGTGCCACGATCACCGGCGTGGCCGGCGGCGGGGGCGGCAACGGCTGGCGGACGGTGGCCTCCTACGACGAGGACGCCACGACGATGGCCGTCGAGGCGTCCCGGCTCGCGCTTCGGGAGGTGCCGGGTCTCGTCCCCGCCACCGTCCGGTTCGCCACCGTGGCGCCCCCGTACCTCGACCGCACGAACGCCACCGCCATCCACGCCGCCCTCCGCCTGCCGCCCACCAGCGCCGCCTACGACGACCTCGGCTCGGTGCGCTCGGCCATGGGCGCCCTGCGGGCCGCCGTCGGCGAGGACGGGGCGTCGCTCGTGGTGGCGGCCGACCTCCGCAGCGGGCTCGCCGGCAGCCCCGACGAGTCGGTTTTCGGCGACGGGGCGGCGGCCCTGGTGCTCGACGACGGGAGCCGCTCCCCGGTGCTGGCGGCACTCGAGTCGTGGGCCAGCCTGACCGAGGAGTTCGTCGACCGGTGGCGGGTCCCCGGCGACGCCCGCTCGCGGGTGTGGGAGGAGCGCTTCGGCGAGCTCCGCTACCTCCCGCTCGGCGGCGGCGCCCTGGCGGCGGCGCTCGATGGCGCCGGGCTGTCGGCGGACGACGTCGACCACCTGGTCGTCGCCGGGACCCACGGCCGGGCGGTGCGGTCGGTCGCCGCAAAGAGCGGTGTGGACCCCGGGCGCGTGGTCGACGACCTCTCGTCGTCGGTCGGCAACACCGGCGCCGCCCACCCGTTCCTGCTGCTCGCCTCGGTGCTCGAGCGGGCGGCGCCCGACGAGGTCGTCGTGCTGCTCGTCTTGGCCGACGGGGCGGAGGCGGTGGTGCTGCGGACCACCGCCGCCCTGGCCGCCCGGTCGCCGGGCCGCCCGGTCTCCGACCAGCTGGCCGCTGGCGCCCCGGTCCCCTACGGCACGTACCTCGCCTGGCGCGGCGTGCTGGCGGTCGAGCCACCTCGCCGTCCCGAGCCGGCCCGGACGTCGTCCTCGGCGGCCGCCAGGAGCACCGACTTCAAGTTCGGGTTCGTCGGCTCGCAGGACGAGGCCGGCGGCATCCACCTGCCGCCGTCACCGCTCGACCTGCTGTCCCACCCGATGGCCGAGGCCACCGGGACGGTCACGACCTTCACCGTCGACCGCCTCAGCTACTCGCCGAGCCCGCCGACGGTCTTCGCCGTCGTCGACTTCGAGGGCGGTGGCCGGCTCCCGGTCGAGCTGACCGACGTCGACGCCGAGAAGGTGGCGATCGGCGACCGGGTCGAGATGACCTTCCGAAAGCTGTTCACCGCCGACGGCATCCACAATTATTTCTGGAAGGCGCGGCCGGTGCGCGAAGGAGGCAGGTGATGGCGTCGCACGGTGTGCGGGACAAGGTGGCGATCGTCGGCATGGGCTGCACGCGTTTCGGCGAGCACTTCGACCGCGGGCTCGACGACTTACTGCTCGAGGCGACCGATGCGGCGCTCTCCTCGGCCGGGGTGGCCCGGGGCGACGTCGACGCCTTCTGGCTCGGCACCGCCCAGTCCGGGATGAGCGGGCTCCTGCTGTCACGCCCGCTCCACCTCGTCGGCAAGCCCGTCACCCGGGTCGAGAACTTCTGCGCGTCCGGGGCCGAGTCCTTCCGCCAAGCCGCCTACGCCGTGGCGAGCGGGGCCTACGACCTCGCGATGGCGGTCGGGGCCGAGAAGCTCAAGGACTCCGGCTACCAGGGCGCGAACGCCGCCCCGGTGCCGACCGACGGGACCAACCGGACGCTGACCGCCGCCGCCATGTACTCGATGATCGTCCCCGCCTACGCCGCCCGCTACGGGCTGGCGGTCGGACAGGTGAAGGAGGTCTGTGCCCGGATCGCCGCCAAGAACCACCACAACGGCGCCCGGAACCCGAGGGCGCAGTTCCGCAGGGAGATGACCGTCGAGCAGCTGATGGCGATGCCGAAGGTGGCCGGCGAGCTGTCGGTCTTCGACTGTGCCGGCGTCGGCGACGGGGCGGCGGCGGCCCTTGTCGTCCGGGCCGAGGACGCCCACCGCTACACCGACCACCCGGTCTACGTGAAGGCCCTGTCGTTCGTCGCCGGCAACGGCGACGGGCTCAGCGACCCGGGTTACGACTACACGACGTTCCCCGAGATCGTCCAGTGCGCCGACGACGCCTACGCCCAGGCCGGCATCACCGACCCGCGGCACCAGCTGGCGATGGCCGAGGTGCACGACTGCTTCACGCCGACCGAGCTCGTCTTGATGGAGGACCTTCGTTTCTGCGAGCGGGGGACCGCCTGGAAGGAGGTGCTCGCCGGCACGTTCGAGCTCGAGGGCGATCTCCCGGTCAACCCCGACGGGGGCCTCAAGAGCTTCGGCCACCCCGTCGGCGCCTCGGGGCTGCGGATGATGTTCGAGGCGTGGCTCCAGCTGCGCGGCGAGGCTCCCGAGGAGCGCCGGATCCGGACCCTCACCGACCGGGGCCTGGCCCTCACCCATAACCTCGGGGGCTACCCCGGCGAGATGGTGTCGTTCATCTCGGTGCTCGGCCGCTCGCCCGGTTGAAGCGCAGAAGAGAACAGCAGAAGAAGAGAAGAGCAGAAGAGACAGAGGAGAGGAGCAGGGTGCAGATCGACGGCAAGAAGGCGGTGGTGGTCGGCGGTGCCTCGGGCATGGCCCGGGCGTCGGCCGAGCAGCTGCGCGAGAAGGGGGCCGACATCGCCATCCTCGACCTGCCCGGCAGCGCCGGGCCGGAGGTGGCCGAGGGGCTCGGCGGTTCGTTCCACCCGGTCGACGTCACCGACGAGCAGGCGGTCGAGCGGGCGCTGGCCGAGGCCGTCGAGCGCCTCGGCGGCCTCCACATCGCCGTCAACACCGCCGGCGGCGGCATCGCCAAGCGGACGCTCTCCAAGGACGGTCCGCACCCGCTCGACGACTTCCGCAAGGTGGTCGAGCTCAACCTGATCGCCAGCTTCAACCTGAACCGCCTCCAGGCGTTGCACATGTCGAGCAACGAGCCCGAGGACGGCGAGCGGGGCGTGATCGTCGACACGTCGTCGATCGCCGCCTTCGAGGGCCAGATCGGCCAGGTCGCCTACACCGCCGCCAAGGCCGGGATCGCCGGCATGGTCTTCACGATGGCCCGTGACCTCGGCAGCCTCGGCATCCGGGTGCTGGCGATCGCGCCGAGCCTCTTCTCCACCGCCATCACCAAGGGTGTCAGCGACGAGTTCGCCGCCGCCTTGACCCGCGACGCCGCCTTCCCCAAGCGCATGGGCCGCCCCGAGGAGTACGGGCGGCTGGTCGTCGCCATCGTCGAGACCCCGATGCTCAACGGGTCGACCATCCGGCTCGACGCCGGCCAGCGCTTCGGCCCGAAGTAGGCGTGCCCCACCCGTTCACCGGCGTGGCGATCGCCGGCGTCCACAACACCGTCCAGGCCCGCCGGCTGCCGGGGCACGACTCGCGCTCGATCGCCCTCGAGGCGGCGCTCGGCGCCCTGGCCGACGCCGGCGTGCCGGCGAGCGACGTCGACGGGGTGGTCGGCGAGTTCGCCGCCGACCAGGTGCTGGCGCTCGGCCTCGGCTCGGCCGTGCGGCGGCCGACGGCCCTCGGCATCCCGGCGGTGCTCGACGCCGCCGCGCTGGTGGCGACCGGCCAGTGCGAGGTCGTGCTCGTCGCCGCCGGCGGCGCCGGGCTCTACACCGACCGGAGCCAGACGGCGCCGTGGACGCGGCCGACCAACGAGCTGGTGGTCGGGTACGGCCTGTTCACCGCCGCCGAGTTCGCCCTGATGGCCCGCCGGCACATGGTGCGCCACGGCACGACGCCGGTGCAGCTGGCCACCGTCGCCGCCACCATCCGCAACAACGGGAGCGCCCATCCCGGGGCGGTCTACGCCGGACGAGGGCCGTTCGCCCCCGACGACATCCTCGCCTCGAGGATGGTGGCCGATCCCTTCCACCTGCTCGACTGCTCGATGACCTCCGAAGGGGGCTGCGCGATGGTGCTGACGACCGCCGAGCGGGCGGCCGACGGCCCGACCCGGCCGGTGCACCTGCTCGGGGGCGGCAGCGAGGCGTTCGGTCCCGCCTACACGATCGCCCCTTCGTGGGACCTCGGCGCCGACCGAGGAGAGGGCACCCCGGCTGGCTACGTCGGGCGCGGCGCCGCCCGCCGGGCGTTCGCCATGGCCGGGCTCGGCCCGACCGACGTCGACGTCCTCGAGCTCTACGACCCGTTCAGCTTCGAGATCATCCGCCAGCTCGAGGCCTTCGGGTTCTGCGACGACGGCGACGGCGGGCCGCTGGTCGAGAGCGGGGCGATCGCACCGGGCGGTCGCCACCCGGTGACGACCGACGGAGGGACGATGTCCTACAGCCACGCCGGGATCAGCGCCCAGCAGCTCCAGCGGGTGATCCGCGGGGTCGAGCAGCTGCGCGGCGGGTGCGCCGGGACGCAGGTCGCCGGCGCCGAGGTCGCCCTGTGCTCGAACGGCGGCGCCGGCGCCCTGTTCACCGACGTCCTGCTCCTCGGGCGGGAGCGGCCGTGACCGCCCTCCGCCCGCAGGTCGACGGCATCCCGGTCCCGCGGCCCTCGCTCGCCTCGGTCGCCTACTGGGAGGGGTGCCGGCGCGGCGAGCTCCGCTATCAGCGCTGCGCCGCCTGCGAGGCGCTGCAGACCAACCCGGTGACCCGCTGCTGGCGCTGCCACCGGCCCGACCCGGAGTGGGTGACCGCCACCGGGCGCGGGACGCTCTACTCGTGGACGGTGGTCTGGCGGCCGCAGCACCCGGCGTTCGAGGTCCCCTATGCCCCCGCCGTCGTCGAGCTCGACGAGGGCCCGCGGGTGCTCGCCGCCGTCGTCGGGTGCGAGCCCGACGAGCTGGCTGAGAAAATGGCGCTCGAGGTCACCTTCCACCGGGTCGACGACGAGATCACCCTCCCGTTCTTCCGGCCTGCTGAAGGGGTTCCTAACTCTCGTCCGTAAAGGCGTTGTTCCTGGCCAACGCCGGTTCACCGGCAGCGGGTCCTGGAGCACCTCACCCGGCGTTTCGGAGCGTGCTCCTCGAGGTCGCAGAGGTTGCAGCCGTGGACCGGTCGGGGGCCCATCTCGTTGGGTGCCCGCCGGGCAGCTCGGTGAGCTCGCACCGTCTCCATGTCACACCCTTGTGCAAGGCTGCCGCGAGCAGCTCGCTGCTGCGGTGACCTGGAGGTGGGGAGATGGCAGGACTGTATGACGAATTGCGGTCTGCGGTGACGCTCGACGGTGACCGGGCCCTGATAAGGATCCGGACCGAGTACGAGCCGGCCGGCGGGCAGGCGGCGCGAATCTATCCACCCACCTACCCTGCGAGTGCGGGGGAACCCCCGTATGTGATCGAGAGCAAGCTGGTCGATGGCGAGGTACGCACCGACGTGCTGCTCGACAGCGTGCAGTCGCAGGCGAACCGTGCCGAGGAGGCGTTGCTGCAGGCGCACCGCGAAGGGCGGGTCCGCTTGCCGCTGCTCCAGATCGAACACGATGGTGCAGCACGGGTTCAGCTGACGTCGCTGGAGCTGCCGCATCGGTACGCCGACGCCTACCTGGTCGACAGCCGCATCGACGGCGTGGCCTTCGACAAGACCGACCTGGGCAAAGCATTCCTGGCGGCGACTAGCGCCGATGCCTCCGCACTCCTTCGCCACGATCCGGGCTCGCTGGTGTTCGGCGCGTGGAACAGCCACCGCAAGGGCCGGCAGGCGAAGTTCCCCCGCATCTACGCCAGTGAGGTGGTCGGGTGGGATCCGCAGATCGGCGATCGCAAAGCCGGTCGCATGGATCCGCTGAATCTCGTAGGGGCGGGGAGCCGCGGAACGGACGGGGAACTGTCGTTCAGCCCGGTCGGGGCGAAGGTGAAAGGCGAGAAGCTCAGCGAGCTGGGCCACGGAAACATCGCCCCGAACCGTGCGCACGGCGGGGTGACGGTCTCCGCTGCGGAGCGCGTCGCCACAATCTCGCTGGCAGGTCTCGATCGCCTCGGATTCGGCGACGCCGCGGACGATGCAGTGCTCGCCGCCCGCGCGCTCCTGGCGGCGTATGCGTTGATGGCGGACCGCCTGGCTTTCGGAGGGCCGTCCCTCTGGCTTCGTAGCGGTTGTGAGCTGGTAACGGTGAGTGAGTCGCTGCTGTGGGTGGGGCGCGGTGGCGCAGTGGAGCCGATCGAACTGACGGTGGGGGATGCGATCACCTTGTACGACACGGCGCTCGAGAAGTCCGTCAGGCAGGGCCTTGCCCCCGACCTGGCGCCGGTGACGTTACGGCCGGGGCCGGGCCTGGCGAAGGCGATCGACTTCGCCCTGACCAAGGCTGACGAGGGAGACGATTGAGGTGGCGCTGGTCATCGACATCGAACTGCTCACTGGGCGCTACGACGCGGCCGGGGCAGGCGACCGTGATATGGCCGAGTGGCCGCCGCATCCGGCCAGGGTGTTCTGCGCCCTTGTCGCCAGCTGCCGGGGCGACGACGACCGGGAAGCCCTGCGCTGGCTCGAGACGCTTCCCGCGCCGGTGGTGCAGGCGTCCGGCGAGGTACTCGGCGAGAGTCGGCGAGGCTACGTGGTCACGAACAAGACCGACCCATCCAGTGGCTCACAGTTCCATCCCGGCAGAAGCAACCAGTTGCGCCTCCGCCAGAGCGCTGTGCCCGCCTCGGCGACGGTGCGGATGGTGTGGGACGGCGCCGAGCCCGATCCCGCTGCGCTGGCCACACTCGACGACCTGGCTCGGCGCGTGCCATACCTGGGGCGGTCAACCGGACTGGCGGCACTTCGTTGCCGTGTGCTGGCGGGGTCGGATACGAGAGGTATGGATGGGTTGGTCTCCTTTGAGCCTGCTTCCGAATGGGCAGGAGCAGATCGGCTCCGGGTGCCCTACCGGGGCTATCTCGAGGATCTGACGACCCTCCACGACGAGGGCCGACCTCCATGGGAAGCGAGTCGAGCCGCCTCCTACCGTCGGGTCACCCTCGCCGGCGAGGACGAACGTCGTCCGGTCGGGCTGTTGCCCTCGGTGTATACCGATGTCGTGGTCCTGCGCTTCGACGGCGTCCGGCCCGATGGCAGGTTGACGGCCCGCTTCACGACGGCGCTGCGCCGGGCGGTGATGGCGCGGATGCCTGACCCGCTACCGGCCGCGTTGCACGGCCACGACGTCCCGAACCGTCCTCACGTGGCATTCCTGGCTCTTCCCAACGTGGGCCACCCTCATGCCGACGGTCGGCTGCTCGGCCTGGCCGTGGCCATCCCCGACCTGCCGCAACCCGAGCGGCAGGCGCTGGTCCGGACGCTGCTGCGGGGGATGGTCCGCCACCGCGAGAGTGGCGAGCAGCGTCGCGTGCTGGAGCTGCACGTACCGCGCATCGGCGTCGTGGACCTCGTCTACGAGCCGGGGATGGTCCGACCGTGGGGTGCGCAACCCGAGCGCTGGCGTCGCGGGAGCCGGAGCTGGGTGTCGGTCACCCCTGTGGTGCTCGACCGGTACCCCAAGGACGGAGACCTCGAGCGGGAGGTTGCCCGGTCGGCCGAGGTCGTCGGACTTCCCACCCCGCTGGAAGTGGAGGTGAGCACGGCGCCGCTGGTGGAGGGCGGGATCCGGCTCCGTCCAGGCGATTTGCCGAACCGTGCTCGCGGCCGGCTCTTCCGTCACGCCCGGCTGACCTTCGAGCGACCGGTCTCCGGGCCGATGTTGGTTGGCGCCGGTCGGTACCTCGGGATCGGACTGTTCGCGCCAGCAGACCCATCACCTCCGGGCTTTGCTGGGGTAACGGGCTGATGCTCGATGCCGATGTCTTCGCCGCGTTCTTCGCCGAGGTGTACGGGGTGGCGCCGTTCCCGTGGCAGCGGGACCTGGTGAGGACGGTGCTCGCGGATCTTCTGTGGCCCGATCTGGTCGACGCGCCCACCGGCATGGGGAAGACCGCCATGATCGACATCGCCGTCTTTCTAGCCGCCGCCACCGGCGGCCAGCGCGGGCCCGACCGCCCCGGGCGTCGCCGCATCCTGTTCGTGGTCGACCGCCGCATGGTGGTCGACGAAGCGTACGCCCGCGCCCTCCACCTGGCCGAAGCGCTCGACGCCGCCCTGAGGTCCACGGAGACGACCGCCACTTGGCAAATCGCGAGTGCGCTGGCTGCGCTGGCTCCTGACGCAAACACCCCACTCACCGTGCCCGCGGCCCAGCCAGTGGTCATCGCCCCCAGACCGGTGCTCGCCGTGACCCGCATGCGAGGTGGCATCACCTGGGATGCAGCGTGGATCGACCGCCCGGATCGGCCCGCGGTGGTGGTCGGAACGGTCGACCAGGTCGGCAGCCGGATGCTGTTTCGAGGCTATGGGGTCAGCGACCGGCGCATGCCGATCGATGCCGCGCTGGTCGGCACTGATTCGCTGGTGCTCGTAGACGAGGCCCACCTGGCCCAGGCCCTCCTCACCACGTTTGCCACTGCCCGGGAAGTCGACGGTGCCCACGTGGGGCCTGACGCGCTCGGTGGGATGCCGGGAGCCTCGATCGTCCAGCTGACTGCGACGCCCGGCAGCACCTCGGCGCGCAGCCACTCGTTCGACGTGGATGCGCACCGCCACCATCCGGTTGCCTGGCGCCGACTGAATGCGCCCAAGAGGCTGTCGGTTAGGGCCACTGACGCTCGCGGCGTCGTCGCCGCCATGGCTGACACTGCCGGCGAGGCGATCGACCAGGGCGCCAGGGCGGTGCTGGTGGTGTGCAACACCGTTGCCCGGGCCCGCCAGGTCCACGCCGTCCTGCACAAGATGGCCATGCGTGCAACCGAACCGCTGGGTGCGGACGTGATGCTGCTGATCGGGCGTTCTCGGCCGGCCGACCGGGACGTGCTGACAGCGGAGCTCCGGTCCCGCTTCGGGCTGGCAGAACATGGTTCGGGCCCATCGGCCACGGTGCTGGTGGCGACGCAGACGATCGAGGTGGGTGCCAACCTCGACGCCGATGCTCTCGTATCGGAGTCGGCACCCTGGGACGCCCTGGTGCAACGCCTCGGCCGGCTCAACCGCTTCGGGGACTATTCCCCCGTGTGCCGGGCGATCATCGTCCACGACGGCACCGACGACCCCGTCTACGGGGAGCCACGACTGCAGACATGGGCGTTTCTGTCCTCGCTCGCCGAGGAAAGTGACGACGGGATCGACGTGTCACCGCTGGCGTGCCGGCGCTTGAGCAGCACGGTGCCGCCGCAGGCGATCGCCGAGCCGCCGACTGCGCCGATCCTGCTGACGCCAACGCTGGACGCGTGGGTGCGGACAGGGCCGGTGCCAGTCCCAGACCCGCCGATCGCTCCGTACCTTCACGGGCTCGGACGCCAGCCGGCAACCGTGGCTGTCGCCTGGCGAGATGGGTTGCTCGATTTCGATCCCACCGGTGAAAGCGCGGAACGGCCTGACGTTTCAGTCCACGCCGACCTCGTCGCGGTGCCGGTACTGCCGGCCGAGCTGGTTGAAGTTCCGATCCACGCCGCCCGCTCGTGGATGCGCGGGGACAGCGCGCCACCGATCAGCGACTTGGACGGCGTTGACGTAGTCGACAACACGAAGGGCCGCCGTCTGGGAGATCCGTTCCGGTTGGTCGCCTGGCGGTCGGACCCCGCTGGGATGTCGTCCGCAGGTTCTCGTGGCGGGCCACCGGCTGGCGGCTGGCGGTGGATGGAGGCCGACCAGGTGCGTCCGGGTGACGTGCTGGTTGCTCCAACGGAGCGCGGTGGGCTCGACGAGTACGGCTGGGCGCCCGAGTCGCAGCAGGTGGTGATCGACGTGGCCGACGCTGCGCGGTTCGCGTCGGTGTCGATGACCGTGCAACGCGGGCGGCTGCGACTCGACGTCGGCACCGGTGTGCGGTTGGGTCTCGATGGTGATGAGTGTCGGGAATTGCGTCGCCGGGTTCGTGTCCTGTCGCGCCTGGGCGACGACGACATCGGTGACCCCGACGAGCAGCCCATCGGAGACTGGCTCGCCGACGCAGTGGACCGGCTACTGATGCGGCACCCGGACCATCCAATTGATCGCCGTCTTCCCGGTACAGCCTGGACACCCTCCGCGCTCGCCGTGATGCGGGGTTGGCTGTCCGCAGGCATCGAGGTTGTGGACGTGGTTGATCCGTCGCCAGGTGTGGACACGGGCCGCGCTGCGGTATGGGCGGGTGGTTCCGATCGGCTCCTCGTCACCCCACGCCGCGGTGCCGGGGCCATCGAACGCGATGACGAGCTGGTCGAGTGCAGCTCGATGGCGCATCGGGCGGTCTCCCTGCGTGACCATCACGCGAATGTGGCAGACCGTGCTGCTGGTATGGCGCAGGCATTGGGGCTGCCGGAGCCTGTTCTCGCTGCCGTTCGGGCAGCCGCTGGTTGGCACGACCTCGGCAAAGTTGAGCAGCGCTTCCAAGCCATGCTGTGCGGAGGCGATGTGTTCGAGGCCTTGCTGTTGGACGAGCCCCTTGCGAAGTCGGGCCTGGACGGCAACGACCGTGCCGGCTATCGCCTAGCGCGACGCCGCAGCGGGTTGCCGAACGGCGCCCGCCACGAGGCGTGGTCGGCGGCGCTCGTGCAGGAGTTCCTGGCCACCACAACGTTGCCCTCCGCCATCTTGGATACTGACCTGCTGGTCCATCTGGTCGCCAGCCACCACGGGCACGCCCGGCCGTGGCTCCCGCCGGTCACCGACGGCGATCCTCGCGAGGTCACCGCTACGATCGAGGGTGGCTCCACAGGTGTCCCGACCGCGAAAGTGACCATCTCGAGCAGCCGGACCGTGGACTTCGAGCATCCCGCGCGGTTTGCCGCCCTGAACCAACGCTATGGAAGGTGGGGGCTAGCGCTACTCGAGGCCATCGTCCGTTGCGCCGACATGACGGTGTCCGAGGAGGGGTCATGACCGCGTTGTCGCTTCCCGCGCTTGACGGCCACAAGCCAATGGCATTCCTCGCCGCGGTGGGCCTCACTCGGCTGCTCACCTTGCACGGGGGCGACAACGCCAGACTGTCGTGGAGCAAGACCGGCGTCACCGCGGTCCTCCACACGCACCTGGGCTCGCTCGACGAGGTGGTCGACACGGTGGCCGGCATCGTCGCCGCCATCCCGCCTGACGGCGCGTTGCCAGGTGTTCCGCCCACATTGCCGCCCCCCGGAGAGGCTCCCGACAAGCTCCGGCTGCCGCTGGCGGAGCTCCGTGCCCTGGTAAGAGATGTCGGGAGCGGAGCGAGCGAGGTCGATGCCTGGCTGAGCAGCCTTGTCACCGACCTTGCGCTCGACGACAAGGGGCGCTCCGCCATCAGCCTGATGGCCGCACCGTCTGGCAAGCAGTCGATGCGGACCATGCTGGAGAAGCCGCTGGGCCAGGTGCGGAAGAGTCCGTCGGTGCTGCGCGAGGCGTTGACGCGCTGGCGGCGCTATCCGGGTGTGACCGGTGAGTATCTCGACCACCAGGTGTTGTTCGACGCGGCGGACGCGCCGGGCGGGGTCTCCGAAGAGCGCGGGGTGCCGGGAGCCACCTGGTTGGCACTGATGGCCTACCCGATGCTGCGGACGACGGCAGACGGCGGAGACGTGGTGACCACCGGTTGGTACCGTCGCTCGCGGCGACCTGCGAGGTTCGTGTACCCATTGTGGGAGCCCGCTCTTGACGTATCGGCTATCGCGGGCTTGCTCGACCACCCCCTCTGGTGCGAATGCGTCGACGCGGAGCTACCTCAGGCGGCCGGAGCGCTCGGTGTCTTCGCCATTGGGCGAGCCCAACGGCGTCGGATCTCGGGCCGGAACTTCGTTGGTGTCCTGGCGCCTCTCCAGTGAGCGGCGAAGAGAGCTCCGACGAGGTACCGGTGACGGTGCCGGCTCGGATGGTGAACGAGTTCGTCTACTGCCCGCGCTTATTTCACCTCGAGTGGGTGCAGGGGAGGTTCGCCAGCAACGACGACGTCGAAGCCGGTCTGTACACCCACCGGGTCGTTGACCGTCCCGGCGGAAGCATCTCCGATCCTGGAGTCAAAGACGACGCGATGGCCGGGCGTGCGGCCCGTTCGGTTTGGGTCACCTCCCTCCCGTTGCGGGTAACGGCCAAGGTGGACATCGTCCGGAGCGACCACCGGGGCGCCACCATCCCGGTCGACTACAAGAAGGGCCACCCGGACCCCGGTGGTGATCCGTGGCCGTCCGACCGCGTGCAGTCGGTACTGCAGGCGTTGGTCCTTCGTGAGGCCGGATACGACGTCCACGAAGCCGAGATCTGGTATGTCGAGACGCGCCAGCGGGTCACCATCCCGATCGATGACGCTAACGAGGCGGAGGCGAGGGCCGTCGTCGACGAAGCGTGGCGCGTGGCCGCCGATCCCGAAGCCCCACCCCCACTTATCGACAGCCCGAAGTGCCCCCGATGTTCTCTGGTGGGCATCTGTCTGCCCGACGAGATCAACGCGCTGCGGCGGCGGGAGGCCGACGAAGCAAGGCCGAGACGGATCGTGCCTGCCGACCCCGATCCGAAGCCCGTGTACATTCAAGAGCAGGGAGCTGTCGTCGGCGTGCGGGGCGAACGACTGCAGATCCACCTCGGCAAGGAGCTGCTGGCCAGCATCCGCCTGATTGACGTTGGGCAGCTGTGCCTGCAGGGCAACGTGAACATCACCCCACAGGTGATGCGTGAGCTGTTTGCCCGCGAGGTGCCCGTTTGCTGGTACAGCTACGGAGGGTGGTTCACCGGCATCGCGCAGGGGCTGCCAGGGAAGAACGTTGACATCCGGCGCGCCCAGTACATCGTGGATCACGACGTCGCGCTCGGGGTCGCCCGCAGGATGATCGAAGGGAAGATCCGCAACAGCCGGACCCTGCTGCGCCGCAACAGCCGGGTCGACGCGTCAGGCAAGGTGGATTCGCTCGCAGCTCTGGGAGGCAAGGTCCGGTCAGCCGGACGCTTCGAGACGCTGCTCGGCCTGGAGGGTGCGGCCGCTCGCGTCTACTTCTCTGCTTTCACCCACATGTTGACGAGTGACACGGACGTACCAACCGGACAGTTCGATGCCAACGGGCGCAGTCGCCGTCCTCCGCCTGACCCGGTCAATGCGCTGCTGTCGTTTGGCTACAGCCTGCTGGTGAAGGATCTGACCGTGACGGCCCTTGCTGTCGGCTTCGATCCCTACTTTGGGCTCTATCACCAGCCGCGCTTTGGGCGTCCTGCCCTCGCTTTGGACCTCGCCGAGGAGTTCCGGCCGCTGGTGGCGGAGAGCATGGTGCTCCAAGTGCTCAACAACGGTGAAGTGACGAAGCGCGACTTCGTCTCCCGAGCCGGCGGCTGCCAACTGGAGAAGTCAGGGCGACGTGCCGTCCTGCGCGCGTACGAACGGCGGATGAGCCACGAGATCAAGCACCCCTTGTTCGGGTATCGGACGAGCTACCGCCGGGCGATCGAGGTCCAGTGCCGTCTGCTGGCGGCCCACCTGATCGGGGAGCTTGATGAGTACACACCTTTCGTGACCAGGTGAGCAATGGCTCGCCGCCGCTTCCTCGTTGCCTACGACATCAGCGACCCGAAGCGACTGCGGCAGGTCTGCAAGATCGCGGAGGCATACGGCGAACGACTCCAGTACTCCGTGTTCATCTGCGACCTCAGCCCCTCCGAGTTGCTGCGAGCGCGCGTCAAGATAGAGGAGCGAATGCTGATGACTCAGGATTCGGTCGTCATTGTCGACCTTGGTGCACCATCGTCGGGTGCCAAGATCCACTTCATCGGGAGGCGCCGCCCTCTGCCCGAGACAGGATCGCGGATCGTGTGAGCCGGTGTGCGAGCACAGCGGCGACTGAGGTCCCACGATTCAGCGCTCGACCCCAGGTCACGGACGGTGTCCCGGGTGGCCGGGGGACCATGGATCGAACACTATGTGGGAGCGCAGAAGTAGCGCTCGCAGACGCCAGCGGCGTCCCTGGTCATTCCTGAAGGAGCGACTCTTGTCAAGAGGGTGCTCCTCGAAGAGGAGCACGATTTCTCCCCGTCTGGAGGCATCTCGACCTGATCGCGCCCGCGCGCCAGCACCGAGGCGGGGTCA
>Ga0080006_1136037_pt1 | contig 67495 bp, 57 predicted proteins | sample RS3BMetagenome_FD_69209 | JGI IMG/M metagenome (GOLD analysis project Ga0080006, IMG submission 69209) | Ferric oxide microbial mat and aquatic microbial communities from Rainbow Spring, Yellowstone National Park, USA - RS3B (SPADES... ... | reverse complement strand
CGGTGCGCCCTGCTGGCCTTGCGTGGCGCTCGGTGCGCCCTGGCCCTGCGCTGCTCCCGGTGCGCCCTGTCCCTGTGCGGCGCCCGGTCCGCCGGTCGGGCTGAGGTGATCCATGAACGCCAGCGCTTCCATGTCGGTGACGATCTGCGACGCCAGGAAGTTGCGGTCGACGTCCGGCGTGGCGTGCAGGCCGACGAGCGACTGCGCCGCGATCTGCCGCGAGATGTCGTTCTCCACGGGCTGGATGTCCGAGGACTGCAGCTGCTGCTGGAAGCGGTTGGCGTCGTCGACCACCTGCCGGGCGAACCGCTGGACGTCCGGGTTCATCGAGAGCATCGCCGCCTGGCTCGCCGAGTTGAGCTCGGCGCCGACCAGCGCCTGCGCGATGGCGACCGCCTGCCCCGGCGAGCAGTCGTTGATCGCGAACGGTCCGGCCGGGCTGGCCGGAGCGGCCGCCGCGTCGGATGTCGCGTCGGCGCTCGCGTCGGCGGCCAGCGACTGCTGCGACGGATCGCCCGAGGCGCTGCTCGTGCCGCAAGCGATGATGCTGCCCCCGAGCCCAACCGCAGCCGCGAGCAGAAGACGAGTGTGGATTGTCCGAATCATGGAGCTCCTCCTGAGTGTCCGCGATGGGGCTGGGGCCCCATCCAACAACACGACCGCCCGTCCGCGATGCAAGGCAGGTGCGCCGGCGGCCTCGTCCACGCCGTACGTGGTCTTCGGGAGGTCGCCCCTGCGACCACGCCGACGAGCTGCGACGGATCGTGGGCGTGCGCGCGCGTGGCGGCGTGCGCCAACCGGTCACGCGCGCTCGAGCGGCGTAGCCGCGAGAAACGCATTCGACCCGCCCGCTCGACCGGAGACGCTATACTGGCCGTGGCCCACACGATGAACTCGAGCGACGATCGCGGACCCAAGCCGAAGGCGGCACAAGCCCCGCATCCCCGATCGGTCGCGCGGATCGTGGCCGAGGGGGAGGTGGCGCCGCCGCCGCTGCGACGCACCGGCTACGGCCTGACGGACCTCGGCCGCAAGCGGACCTCCAACGAGGACGCGTTCTTCGTCGACGACGAGCTCGGGCTGTACATCGTGGCGGACGGCATGGGCGGCCACGCCGCCGGCGAAGTCGCCAGCCACGAGGCGGTCGACGCGCTGTACGGCATGGTCAAGACCGGCATCGGTCGGCTGACGGAGCTGGTCGATCCAGTCTCCGAGGCCGACTCGCGCGCCGCCTGCCGCCTCATGGAGAGCGCCGTGCAGGCCGCCACGTACTTCGTCTACTCGATCGCCGAGATCGACCGCGACAAGAGCGGGATGGGGACGACCATCAGCGCCCTCCTCGTCCTCGGCGACTACGCGATCACCGCGCAGGTGGGCGACAGCCGCATCTACCGCGTCGAGGCGGGACACGTCGAGCAGCTCACCGAGGATCACACGCTCATCGCCTGGCAGCTGAAGCAGGGTCTCATCACGCCGCAGGAGGCGGCGCGGTCGCCCCACAAGAACGTCATCACGCGCGCGGTCGGCAACCGCGAGTACGTGCAGGTCGACACGCGCCGCGTGCCGCTCGCCCCCGGCGTGCGCTTCCTCCTCTGCAGCGACGGGCTGCACGGCTACCTCAAGGACGAGGACATCCCCGCCATCGTCGACATGGGAGGGACGCCGTGCGTCACGCGCTTCGTGCAGCTCGCGAACGAGCGCGGCGGCAAGGACAACATCACCGCGGTCCTCGTCGAGATCGACTGATCGACGTCGGATTTCGGCGAAGCCTCAGCCGGCGGCGCGGCGCGCGAGCGCGACGACCTCGCCGGCACCCTCGCCCGCCCCGTCGCACTGGACGTGCGAGCGCTGCGGCGCGCGTCGCTGCGACGCGGCGGCCCGCTCCGCGCGCGCGGGCAAGCCGCCCTGCAGCCGTGCCCCGTCGAGGATGGCCTCGCAGAGCGCGGCGTAGTCGAGGCCCGCCGCCGACGCGATCTTCGGCAGCAGCGACGTCGGCGTCATCCCCGGCAACGTGTTGACCTCCAGCACGTACTCGTTCTCGCCCTCGGTCACGAGCAGATCGACGCGGCACGCGCCGGTGCACGACACCGCGCGCGCGGCGCGCTCGGCCAGGTTCATGACGCCTCGCAGGCGCGTCGCAGCGACGCGCGGAGGGCAGACGTACTCGGTCATCCCAGCGGTGTACTTGGCGCGGTAGTCGTACAGTCCGTCCCTCGGAACGACCTCGATGGCGCCGAGCACGCGCCCATCGAGGATGCCGACGTGCACCTCGGTCGCACGCACGAACCGCTCGACGAGCGCGTTCTCGTCGAAGGCGAGCGCGCGCTCGATCCCGTCGGCCAGCTCGCGCAGGTCTCGGGCCTTGGTCAGCCCCACCGACGAGCCCTCGCGGCGCGGCTTGACGATGGCCGGGAAGCCGAAGCTGCCGTGCACCGCCTCGAGGTCCTGCAGGTCCGCGCGTGTCGCCACGTAGTACGGCGGCGTCGGCACGTTGTGCAGCCGGAACATCTCCTTCGCCTTGAGCTTGTCCATCGCGAGGGCGCTCGCGAGCACGCCGCTGCCGGTGTACGGGATGCCCATCAGCTCGAGCAGCCCCTGGACGCAGCCGTCCTCGCCACCGCGCCCGTGCAGCGCCAGGAACACCACGTCCACGTCCGCGGCGCGCACCAGCTCGTCGAGACCGGGCCCATGCTGCTCCCACACGAGGCGCTCGACATCGTGACCGCGGCTCTCCAGCGCGGCAGCCACGCCCTCGCCCGTGCGCAGCGAGACCTCCCGCTCCGCGCTCCACCCGCCCATCAGCACCCCGACGCGCCTTCTCTTCATGGGACTCTCCGCGGTGCCTGTCTATCAATCCTCGCGCCAACGACGCGCGCCCTTGGTTTTCCCGCGCTCCCACCCGTGCGGGCGAGGCGGCCGCGTGTCCCGTGGACCACGGAGCCGAGGCTGCCTGCACACCTGCGATAACAGCGCTCGGTCGCGGCGGTCAACTTCGCTGCGTGTCCGCCGGCGCCGCGGATCAGTCGCGAAACAGGAGGCGGCTGAGCTCCGCGAATCGGGCCTCCTCCTCGTCGTCGCGCGCGTCGCCCTTCGATTCGAGCTGCGCCTGCTCGGCGTCGGCGGCGGCGAATTGCTCGTACGGGAGCGCCGTCGTCTGCGCCCCCTTGGCGAAGTAGGCGTAGCGCTCGCGGTACTCGAGGAAGCGCCTGTGCACCATCGGATCGGCCACGCCGGGGGCCTAGCGCAGGGGCGCGCCGCGGGCCAGGTGGAGTACAGTCGGGCGCTCGCCATGGCCGCGCTCCTCGCGCTCGAACGGCTCGACAAGCGCTACGGTGCCGTGCACGCCGTGGCCGACGTGTCGCTCGCGTTCGAGGCGGGCCGGCTGCACGCCGTCGTGGGCGAGAACGGCGCCGGCAAGAGCACGTTGCTCAAGATGGCCGCCGGCGTCGTCGTGCCCGACGCCGGCGAGGTAGTCATCGATGGGGTGCGGCTCGATCAGCACACGGCCCGGGAGGCGATCGCGCGCGGCATCGGAATGGTGCAGCAGCACTTCGCGCTCGTCGGCGTGCTGAGCGCTCTCGACAACGTGATGCTCGGCGCCGAGCCCGTGCGCGCCCTGGGCCGGCTCGACGTCGAGCGCGCGCGAGCGCGGGCGGTGGCGGTTGCGCGTGAGATGGGGGTGTCGCTCCCGTGGGAAGCGCCGGTCGAGACGCTCGGAGTCGGCGACCGGCAGCGCCTCGAGATCGTGCGCACGCTGGTGCGCGAGGCGCGTGTCGTCATCCTGGACGAGCCGACGGCGGTGCTCACGCCGGGCGAGGCCGCGGCGCTGTACACGACGCTCCGCCGCCTCGCCGACGCGGGCCGCGCGGTCGTCGTCGTCACGCACCACCTGGACGAGGTGCGCGACCACGCCGACACGGTGAGCGTCATCCGCCGCGGCAAGCTCGTGTCGAGTCGCCCGATGAACCGACGCGACGGCGAGGCGATGGCCGCCCTCACGCGCGACATCATGGGCGAGGGGCCGCCGCCGCGGCTGGAGCGACGAGCGCGCCAGCTCGGCGAGGTGCAGCTCGAGCTGCGCGACGTGCGCCGCGGGCGCGCGCTCCGGGGAGTGACGTTGCGCGTGCGCGCCGGCGAGATCGTCGGGGTCGCCGGGGTCGAGGGCAACGGCCAGCGCGAGCTCGTGCGCGTGCTCGCGGGGCTCGAGCCCGTCGACGGCGGCGTGGTGCAGGCCGGGCCGGTGGCGGTCGTGCACGAGGACCGGCACGCCGAGGGGCTCGTGCTGGCGGCCAGCGTGCGCGACAACCTCGTGCTGGGCGAGCTGGCGCGCTTCGCGCGGCTGGGCATGGTCGACGGCGCGGCGCTCGAGCGCGAGGCGCGCGGCCGGCTCGAACGCGCTCGCGTCGTGCCGCCCGACCTCGACGCGCCGGCGGCCGCGCTGTCGGGCGGCAACCAGCAGAAGATCGTCGTGGCGCGGGCGGTGGCGCGCGCCGAGCGGGGCGCGAGGGTGCTCGTCCTCGCCCAGCCGACGCGCGGGGTCGACCTCGGGGCCGCGCGCGCCATCCACGCCGAGATCGCGGCGGCGGCCGAAGCGGGGAGGGCGGTGCTCCTCGTCAGCGCGGATCTCGGCGAGCTGCGGACGCTCTGCGACCGGATCCTCGTCATGGCGCGCGGGCGAATCGTGACCGAGCTTCCGCCCGACGCGCCGGATGCGCGCATCGGCGAGGCCATGCTGGGGGGCGACGCGGCTCCCGGCGCGGAGGCTCGCCCATGATCGAGCGGCTGCGCGGCGCGACGACGGCGACCGTGGCCGGGGTGGCCGCCGGGTGGCTCGCGCTGGCGCTGCTCGTCTGGGCGTACGGTGAGGCCCCCGCGGCCATCGCGGGACAGCTGCTCTCCGGCACCTGGGGGATGCCGTACGGCATCGGACAGGTCCTCTACAAGGCGACGCCGCTCCTCCTGACGGGCGTCGCCGTCGAACTGGCGCTGCGCGCGGGGTTGTTCAACATCGGCGCCGAGGGGCAGCTCGCCGTAGCCGGGCTCGCCGTGGCCACCCTGGGGGCGCATCTGCCGCGCGGCACGCCCGCCTGGCTGGCGCTGCCGGCGGTGCTCGCGATCGCGCCGCTGGCGGGGGCGGCGTGGGCCGTCGTTCCCGCGATCCTGCGGGCCCGGTTCGGCGCGCACGAGGTCATCTCGACCATCATGATGAACCGCATCGCCGACGCCGCCGTGGGCCTGGCGCTCGCGCGCGGTCTGGCCATCCCGGGCACGGTTCGCACGCCGGACGTCGTGCCGGGTGCGCGACTCCCGCGCCTCGAGGCGCTCGGGCTGACGTCGCTGCACGGCAGCGCCGTCAGCTTCGCCCTGCCGCTCGCGGTCGTCGTCGCGGCGCTGGCGGCCGTGTGGCTCGCGCGCTCGCGCGTCGGCCGCGAGGTCGTGCTCGTCGGCCTGTCGCCGACCGCGTGCGCCGCCGAGCGCATTCCGGTCGCTCGGCGCCTCGCGGCCGCGCTCGTGCTCTCCGGGGCGGTCGCGGGGCTCGCGGCCGTCGCGCCGGTGCTCGGCTACAAGGGCTACTTCGAGAGTGGCCTGGGGGCGGGGGCGGGCTTCGGCGGCATCGCCGTGGCGCTGCTCGGACGCGGCCATCCGGTCGGCCTTGTCCTCTCGGCGCTGCTCTTCGGCACGCTCGAGCAGGGCGGCCTCGTCATCAACGCGCGCGTGCCGATGGAGGTGACGACCGTGCTGCAGGGCGTCATCATCGTCGCCGTGGCGCTCGCCGACGCGCGCGTGCGTGCCGCGCTGCTGGGCAGGGGCAGGGCACGGTGAGCTTCCTCGCGGCCGTGCTGAGCGCGACGATGCTGGCGCAGACGCTGCGCATGGCGGTCCCCTATGTGTGCGCGGGCCTGGGCGGCGTCTGGAGCGAACGAAGCGGCGTCGTGAACATCGCGCTCGAGGGGATCCTGCTGGCCGGCGGTCTGGCGGGCGTCGTGGCGCACGTCGCGACGGGCAGTGCATGGACGGGCGTGGCCGCGGGCGCGATCGTCGGAGCGGCCATCGGCGCGCTGCACGCGGTCATCGTCGTACGTGGCCGCGTCGACGCGATCGTCAGCGGTCTCGCGGTGAACCTCGCTGCCGCGGGCGGCACGCGGTTTCTGTTGCGCACGCTCTACGACTCGAGCTCGAACTCCCCGCCGGTCGAGGGGTTCCGCGTCGCGGGCCTGGGCGGCGGCAGCGGGGTGGCGCTGCTCGCGCGCACCGCGCTCGATCCGCTGACGCTCGCGACGGCGGCGCTCGTGGCGGGGACCGCGTGGACGATGCTCCGCACGCGCTTCGGGCTGCGCGTGCGCGCGTGCGGCGAGGAGCCGGCGGCCGCGGCGGCGGTGGGCGTCGACGTCCCGCGCGTGCGGCTCGCGGCCGTGTCGCTCGGGGGCGCCATCTGCGGGCTGGGCGGCGTCGCGCTCGCGTACGACCAGCACCAGTTCCAGTCGGGGATGAGCGGCGGGCGCGGCTTCATCGCGCTGGCCGCGGTCGTGCTGTCGGGCTGGAGACCGGGGCGCGCCGCGGCGGCGTGCGTCGCTTTCGCCGCGCTCGACGCCGTGCAGATCGTCGTGCAGGACCAGGCGCGCGCCGCCGGGTACGCAGCGCAGATGCTGCCCTACCTCGCGGCGCTCGTCGCGCTCTGGGTGATCGCGCGCCGGCGCGGCCAGGGGGCCATCGCCGGGCGGCCGCCTGCGGCGCTCGGCAAGGCGATCGACTAGCGGCGTTCAGCTCGATTCGCCGAGCCGCTGGTGCAGGCTGGCCAGCGGCTCGATGACGGCCATGCCGGAGGCACCCGGCTGGCCCGGCCGCGGCACCGCCGTCGGCACCGTCGCGTCGGCGCAGCACTCGGGCGACCGGATGTGCAGGTACTCCCCCATGCCCTCGTGCAGGGCGTGCAGGTAGTCGGCGAGCACGGCGGCGGCCGCCGCGCACGTGCGCCGCCCCAGGCGCCAATCCTCGACGAGCGCCTCGACGAAGCGCTCCACCTCGCCGGCGCGCCCCGCGAGCCATGCGTCGGCCAGATCGTCGCCTCCGCCTCTCGCCTCCTCGCGGGCGAGCAGGGTGACGAGCCTCTCGGCGTGGCTGACGGCCGCCTGCAGCGCCTGCGGATAGAACGGGCCGAAGGTCCTCATGCCCTCCCATCGGCAGTCGGCGCTCCGCCGTTGCGTGCCCGGCCGCCGATCAGCACCGTGTGCGTCCGGTGGACACCCCACGGCTGCACGATCGCCTGCTCGTGCGGCAGGTCCCAGGCGACCAGGTCGGCACGCGCCCCCTCGCGCAGCACCCCGCGGTCGCGCAGGCCGAGCGAGGCGGCGGCGTCGCGTGTCGCCGCCAGCAGCGCCTCGTCGGGCGACAGCCCGTAGGCACGAACCGCAAGCGCCATGGCGAGCGGCAGGCTCTCGGTCGGCGCCGTTCCGGGGTTTGCGTCGCTCGCGACCACCAGACGCACCCCCATCGAGCGCAGGGTGCCGACGGGCGGCGGCGCCTGCCCGAGCGTGAAACTCGCCACCGGTAGCAGCACGCCGGCGACCCCCGCGCGCGCGAGCGCCTCGGCGCCGGCCGGCGAGACGTGCTCGAGGTGGTCGGCCGACGCGGCCCCGAGCGACGCGGCCAGCTCGGCGCCGCCGACGTCGGCGAACTGCCCGACGTGCAACCTCAGGCCGAGCCCGTGGGCGCGCGCGGCTTCGCCGACGGCGCGTGCCTCGGCAACCGTGAAGGCAGTGGCGTCGACGTACGCATCGACGAAGCTCGCCAGTTTGCCGCGCGCCACCTCGGGCACCAGCTCGCGCGCGACCCGGTCCACGTAGGCGGCCCGGTCGGCGCGAGCGCTCTCCGGCAGCGCGTGCAGCGCGAGGAACGTGGCGACGACCGACGGCACCCCGTCGCGCGCGGAGACACGCGCGATGGCGCACAGCTGCTTGCGCTCGTGATCGGCCTCGAGTCCGTAACCGCTCTTGACCTCGACGGTCGTCACGCCGAGCGACGCCATACGCGCGAGCCGCCCGGCCAGCGCCTCGGCCAGCTGCTCCTCGGTCGCGGCGGCGACCGCGCGCTGCGTCGACAGGATGCCGCCGCCCGCCTTCGCGATGTCGCGGTAGTCGCCGCCGGCCATCCGCACGGCGTACTCCGCGTGCCGCGAGCCAACCCAGCAGGCGTGCGTGTGCGCGTCGACCAGCCCCGGCGTGACCACGCGCTCGCCGACGTCGAGCAGCACGGCGTCCTTGGGCGCTCCCGCCCGCGGTCCGACGTAGGCGATCCGCTCGCCGTCGACGACGACCGCGCCGTGCTCGACGACGCCGAGCGCGCCCGGGCGCGCGGGGTCGCAGGTGACGACGCGCGCCGCGGCGAGGCCGTTCACGACGCCTGCCCGCGGCGCGCGATCGCCTCGGCGATGGCTCGGGACTCGGCGCCCCCGACGACGCGACGAGCGCCTTCGTCGTCCAGAGGCCGAGCCGTCGCGCGCCGTCGCGCGGCCAGCACGCGGGCCGCCGCCTGCTCGCAACGCGCGCGGAACGCGGGCGAGCGCTCCGCCTCGCGGGCCAGCGCCTCGGCCGCGAGCTCCTGCTTCTCGTCGCTCCAGCACACGAGCAGCGCGTCGCACCCCGCCGCGATGGCCTGCACGGCGGCGTCCTCGATGGGCCAACGTGCGGCGATCGCCTGCATCTCGAGATCGTCGCTGACGAGCATCCCCGCGAAACCGATGCGCGCGCGCAGGTCCGTGCACACCGCCGGCGACAGCGTCGCCGGACGCTCGCGATCGAGCGCCGGATATACGACATGCGCCGTCATCATCGACGCGACGCCTGCCTCCGCCGCCGCGCGGAATGGCGCGAGCTCGACGGTCTCGAGCCGTTCGCGGGGCTGGTCGACCACGGGCAGGTCGAGGTGAGAGTCCTTCGACGTGTCGCCGTGCCCCGGGAAGTGCTTGCCGCAGGCGAGGATCCCCGCGCCCTGCAGGCCGCGGATCCACGCCACGCCGAAGCGCTCGCACGTCGCGACGTCGTCGCCGAAGGCGCGGTCGCCGATGACGGGGTTGTGCGCGCACGTGTTCACGTCGAGCACCGGCGCGAAGTCGATCGTGATCCCCACCGCGGCGAGCTCGAGCCCGACCGCGCGCGCGATGCGCTCGGCCAGCGCCTCGTCGCCCCACGAGGCCACCTCGCGCATCGGCGGGACGACGAGCAGCGGCTCGCGAAGGCGCGCGACGCGTCCGCCCTCCTGATCGATGCCGACGAGCGGCGGCTCGGCAGGGCTGGGCGTGGCGGCGTGCAGCTCGCGTCCGAGCGCCGCGACTTGCATAGGTCCACCCTCGACGTTCGGCTTGAAGAGGATGGCCCCGCCGCGCCGGCCTTCCCGGAGCGCTCGCGCGAAGGCCGGGGGCAGCGAGGTGCCGGCGAAGCCGCCGAGGACGAGTCCGCCGGCGAGGGAGGCGATGTGGGAGCTCACGGGCACCACGATAGCCACGCGCGTGTGGTAATCGAAAGAGCGATGGTTGGCCGTCCGAGCGCGTGGCTCTCGGTGCTGGCGCTGGCGGCGTGCGCGTGCGCGCCCAAGGGTCGGGCCGCGCGCGACGGAGGGGACATCGCGCCCAAGGCGGCGCCCACGGGGTTCGCTGCCTCCGAGCCGGCGCTCGCCGCGGCCGGGGCGCGGCCCGAGGGTGCGGGGCGTGACGCGCCCGCCAAGGGGGGCGTCGGGCGCGCGCGCGGGCTCCTCAGCATCGAAGACGCGCGGCGCTACATGCTGAAGCTCATCAATCGGGACCGCGCGTCGATGGGGCTGCGCCCGGTCGCGCTCGACGAGGGGGCGGCCACGCGCGCCGGGCAGTCGCACGCCGAGGACATGGCCAAGAACGGCTACCTCGGTCACTGGGGGACCGACGGCGCGGTGCCCGAGCAGCGATACACCGAGGCGGGCGGCGCCGACATGGTGCTCGAGAACGCGAGTTGCTTCACCGACGAGCAGAAGCGCGCGCTCGACCGCGCGCCGCGCATCGATCCGAAATACGTCGAGCAGACCGAGGACATGTTCTTCCACGAGAAGCCGCCGCACGACGGGCATCGCAAGAACATCCTGGAGCCGTGGCACAAGAAGGTCGGCATCGGGGTCGCGCAGCCGGTGGCGACGGCCACGGAGATCCCGGTTCCGTGCTTCTCGCAGGAGTTCGTCGATCCGTACGGGGCCTATGCGCCGGTGCCGCGCCGGATGCACGTCGGCGACACGCTGCGCGTGCAGGGGACGATCGCCGGGCCGGCGACTTTCGCGGGCGTGGGGCTGGCGCGCGTCGACGCGCCGCGGCCCATCGACGTGGACGAGCTCAATCGCCGGCGGTCCTACCCGGTTCCGACGCCCTACCAGATGTACTGGCCGCCCGGGTACCAGACGCCGATCCGCGTCCAGGTGCGCGGCCGCGCGTTCTCGATCGACGTCCCCGTGAGCGATCGCGGCAAGCCCGGGATGTACGAGGTGAGCGTGTGGGCCACGATGGCCGGCGCGTCCGACCCGGTCATGGTGAGCCTGCGGACGATTCAGGTCCGCTGACGGCGCGCAGCGCGTCGGGCCAATCGCGGCAGCAATCGAGCTGGCCGCATCCCGGTCCGCCGTACGCGGCGACGCCCGCGCAGCGCGCCGGGTCTACGGACGGGCCGAGCACGACGTATCGATCGCGCGACAGATAGGGGAGCTCGCGCTGCCACCGCTCGTCGATGGCGTGGGCGATGGCGTCCGCCTCGTCGAGATCCGCCATCGCCTGGAGCGCGGCGAGGCGCTGGCCGATCGCCTGGTGGATGGCGGTCATCGACGGGTGCTCGGTGAACTCGTACGCCTGCCTCAGGTAGCGGATGGCCGCCTGCTTCTCGCCGGCGCGCGTGAGCATGGAGGCGGCCGTGAGCGAGTTGTCGACGTCGGCCCCGAGCTCGACCGCGTGGGCGATCGCGATCGCCCCGTCCTTGCGCCATGCCTGCTTGTCGGCGTCGGCATGCAGGAACGACGGCCCCATGAACGCGATGAACTGGCCGTACTCGAGCCACACCGCCGGGTCGCTGGGGCGTTCACGCGTGCCGCGCTCGAGGTAGGCGCGAGCCTTGCGCACGTCGTCCTCGGTCCCCTGCAGCGGGCGGTAGGCGAGCAGCGTGTCGATGTACTTGTAGAGAGGCGCGTAGTCGGGCTCGAGCTCCAGGATGGCGTCCGCGTACTGCGGCACGGCGGTGAACTCGCGGTGCTCCTGCCAGTGGGTGCCGTAGTCGACGAGCAGCGTGGCCCAGAGCAGGTCGACGCCGGCGGCATCCCAGCCGAGCGTCGCGACGTGCAGCTGCGCGGGCGGCGGCAGGGCGTAGACCTCGTCATGCTCCTTCACGTGGTGGGCGACGCGCGCCAGCCCGGGCTGCAGGGTCGCGACGCCCGCGGCCCCCGCCAGGAGCACGGCGACGGCGACCCACGTGGCGGCGGTCACTCGACCTCCGAGTCGACGTACATCCCCGGATCGAGCACGGGGCCCGCGGGATCGCCGTCGACGTCGTGGCCGGTGACCTCGAAGGTGCTCGGGATGCCGTCCCCGTCGAGATCGCCGTGCGCCTGCGCGCGGAACGTGCTGCGCGCGGGCGACAGCGAGCTGTCGAACGAGAACGAGAAGCAGTGCGGGGTGCCCGGTGGGACGGGCTGGAAATCGAGCGCGCGCCAGGTGGGCTGATCCCAGGCCCCGGGCGGGTCGGCTTCGCAGCGGCCGCGCGGCGGAGCGCTCGGCGTCGCCGGGGCGCTCGGCGGGAACGCCTGTGCGACCGGATGGGTGCGTGCATACGCCACCGCCGCCGCGCCGATGCGCTCCAGGCCCTGGGCCGGCTCGACGAAGCGCGAGGCGTGCACCTCGCGCACGAACGTCGGCACGGCGATGGCGAGGAGCGATCCGACGAGCGCGAAGGCGGCGGGCTACGGCTTCCGCCGGGTCGCGCTATAAGGGCCTCGCATGGGCACGAGCGCGGCGATCACCGGCGCGGCGGGGTTCCTCGGCACGCACCTCGTGCGTGGCTTCGAGGCGCGCGGGGCGCGCGTCCTGCCGCTGGTGCGCGCCGTCGAGGATCGCTCCCCCTCGGGCTCGCGCGCGCTGGACGAGGTGCTCGCGGAGCCGTCGGTGCTCTCCGGCATCGACGTCGTCGTGCACGCCGCGGCCGTGCGACACCGCTACGGCACCGATGCCGCGACCTACCGCGCATCCAACGTCGAGCTGGTCGAGCGCACGATGCGCGCCTGCGCCGCGGCCAGGGTGCGGCGGTTCGTGCTCGTCAGCTCGGTGGGCGTCTACGGGTTCCCGATGCGCCTGCCGGTCACCGAGGAGCACCCCTACGCCCCGCGCACGATGTACGCCGCCACGAAGGTCGAAGCCGAGATGCGTGCCCGCCGCGCGGCGCGCGAGCTCGGGATGCCGCTCGTCGTCGTGCGTCCGACCATCGTCTACGGTCCGGGCGATCGCAACGGGATGCTCGACAAGATGGCCGCGATGATCGGCGCGGGCACGTACCGCGTCGTCGGCTCGGGGGACAACGTGCTTCACCACACGCACGTCGACGACGTCGTCGAAGGCGTGTGGCTCGGGGCGACGCGACACGAAGCCGAGAACGACCACTTCATCCTTGCCGGGCCGGAGACCATCACGCTGGCCGGGCTCTCGGAGCTCGTCGCGCGCGCGGTCGGCCGGCCGCTCGGCAAGACGCGCGTGCCGGGGGCGCTCGCGCGGGCGGTGGCGACGGTCGTCGACGTGGCGGCCCACCGCGGGGTGGCATTCGCGACCAGCGAGCCGCCGATCAACCACGAGAAGCTCGACGTCATGACGCTCCCCATCTGCTTCGACGTGGGCAAGGCGCGCCGGCGTCTCGGCTATGACCCGCGCGTCGGCTACGAGGAGGGCGTGATGCGCACGCTGCGGGGCGAGTGGCCGGCGCTCGCGCGCGTCGGGGCCGGCGCGTGACCGCGCGCCGGCGCCGCCTCGGCCGGGTGCTGTCGGCGGCCCTGGCGCTCGTCGCGCTCGCGTTCGTCGTGTGGGTCGTTCCCGTGCGCGACCGCTGCTGGGACCCGCGCGCGCCGGCGTCGACGCGAGTGACCGTGTCGCGCGACGCGGCGGGGTGCGTGCTGCATCTGAAGACGGGCGCTCTCCGCGTCGACGCCCCCGCGTGCGCCGCGCTGCGCTGCGAGCCGGGCGTCGCGTCCACGTTCGAGCGCGCGCGGCCGGGCATGCTGGCGGCGCTGCTCCTCCTTTACGGGGCCGGCACGCTGGCGTGGGCGGCGCGATGGCGCGCGCTGCTCGGGTTCGCTGGCATCGATCTGTCGCTGTCGCGGGAGAGCGTCCGCGCGCACGAGTGCGCGTGCCCGCTCGCCAACGCGAGCTACACGAACCTGCTGCTCGACGCGCCGTCGCTCGCGCGCGTGACCGCGCACATGGCGGGGGTGTGAGGCGTGGATCCGCTGGCCACGCGGGTCATCGAGCACGATCGCGGGCTGGGCACGGCCTACGAGCGGTGGTGCTTCTATCAGCTCGTCGACGAGTGGGCCCGGGAGTACGGCGTCACGAGCGCGCTCGAGGGCCCGGTGGACGGGATGGCGGGCATTCGCGGGGTGCACTGCGTCGGGCTGGCGAGGCGCGGGGTGCGCGTCGCGTCGGCGGCGCCGAACGAGGCGTGCGCCAACGCCAGCCGGGCCGTGTACGCGGCCGCCGCGCCGCGGGGCGACGTCGACGTGCGCGTCGTCGACGCGGCGAGCGTGAGCGCGCTGCCGCCGAGCGATCTGGTGCTCGTGTATCACGCGCTTCCCTTCGTCGACGACTGGAGCGGGTACCTGCGCGCGCTCGGCAAGCTCGCGCGAAAGGTGCTGATCGTCGCGACGTGCAACCCGGCGAACTGGGGCTTCACGGCCGTCAGTCTGCTCGGCCGCGTGCAAGCGCCCGAGGTGTGGAGGACGGAGACGCTGGCGCCGGTGCTGTGGGAGCTCGGTCGAGTCCGCGAGCACGCCTACTTCGATGCGCCGTGGTGGCCCGACCTGCCCGTGGCTCCGGGACAGAGCCTGGCCGACCGCCTGCGGCAGATGTTCGTGCGCCGCGGGGGAGCACGCTTCGCGCCGCCCGACCGCGACATGGTGCTCGCGCGGAAATTCGTGTACGGCCCCGAGCGCTGGCCGTACTTCGGAGGGCCGGGCTGGATCGACGAGCTTCAGCCGGCGCTGCTGCGGCATCCGTGCTTCGAGGGATCGCGGAGGAAGATCGTCGAGCGCATGGCGCACCTGCACGCGTTCGTCGTGGACACGAGGCCGAGGACGCCGCAGGCGAGGAGGCGAGTGGCGCGGGTGGCGTGACCCGCTTTGCGAGCGGATAGCCCTCGTGTGACACTCGGCGGCAGCATGTCAGGTGGGTCGCTCCGTGACGAGGGCGGCGAGTCCTCGGCTCGCAGGGAGTACTACGAGGGATACTGGCGCATGCCGGAGCTCGACTCGGCGCCTCACGTGCGCTGGAAGACCGAGCTGACCCGAACCCATCCGCGCGTGGTCGCAGCCCGCGCCGTGATCGACGTCGGTTGCGGCAGCGGTCGCGTGCTCGCGGCGTTGCGTCGGCCCGGGGTACGCCTGTGTGGCGTGGAGGCCTCCGCCGACGCGGCCGAGTCGCTGCGCGCACGCGGCATCGAGGGCCACTCCGTGGACCTGGAGACGCAGCCCCTCCCGTTCGGCGACGGCACGTTCGATGTGGCGCTCTGCTACGACGTGCTCGAGCACGTCTTCTCGCCGGAGCGGTTGCTGGCCGAGATCCGTCGTGTCCTCGCCCCTGGCGGCACCGCGTTGCTGTGCGTCCCCAACACCCTCAACCTGTTCAACCGGCTCGTGTTCTTGTCGGGCGAGTTCGTGGACATCATGGACACGTCGCACGCCGCCGGCGAGCTCTTCTCCAACCATGTACGCCTGTTTTCGAGAGCACTCTTCGAGCGCCTGCTCGCCACCCAGCGCTTCCGGATCCTGGAGAAGCACTACTGGTTTCCTCGACGACTCGGCGACGCTCGCTACCGTGTGCCACCCTGGCTCGCAGGCGCGGTGACCGGCCCACGACTGCACGAGCGCCTGCCGTCGCTCTTCGCGCTCGGGTTCCTGTACGTCACCGAGCCGATGGCCGAAGGCGCACGATCTGGTCGTCCTGCTTGAACGGGACGTGCGAGAGCGCCCACAGGGGCAGGCGCTTCCACATCGGAGGATCGGCCGCGGCAAGGAGCCAGCCGCTGTAGATGCTGGCCTGAGCGAACGCGTCCACCCGAAAGCCGTGGGACGTGACGAGGTCTTCGAGCGCTCGTCGCGTGAAGTGCGATACGTGACCGGACACGCGGGTGCCTGCCTCCGGCGAGCCGTAGCGCCGCTTCAGCGAGCACTCGATGGCCGGCGGCTGCAGCCCCAGGGCCAGCATGGCCACCGTGAGCAGGCCGTCGATGCGTGGCACCGACACGACGGCGTAGCCGGTGGGCGCGAGCACGCGCCGGATCTCGGCGACGAGGTGGTCGGTGTCGTGCACGTGCTCGAGCGTTTCGAGGCAGGTGATCACGTCGAAGGTCGCGTCGGGAAAGGGGAGCCGCTCGCGCGCGTCGAGGTTCAACGCCCGGGTCTCGATGTCGCTCGCCGAGGCGGCGAAGTCGACGCCCACGACGCGGGCCACCTCCGTCTTCTCGGCCACGAGCCGCGTGATGACGCCCGTGGCGCAGCCCACGTCGAGCAACGCCCCGCCGGGTGCGGGGAGCAGTAGATCGAGCGTCCGTTCGATGCGCTGCTCGAGAACGAGCGTGGCGCCCACCCGCCGGTAGCCGCGCCACGCGTCGTCGCCGGCCGACCAGCGGTCCGCGTTCGCCTCCTGCAGCGGCGTGCGCTCCGGCTTCATCGCGCGAGCATAGCGCGCACCACGTCGCGGAGGGACTCGGGCGGGGGGATCTCCATGGGAGCGTCGGGCGACGCGGGAGGGACGACGGGGAGCGTCGACTCGAGCAGGACCCAGGCTCCGGCCCGAGCCACGAACCGAGTGTCCGCGGACAGCGCGGCGGACACGCCACGCAGCATCGCCGGATCCGAGGAGCGCAGGAGGACGTAGCGATAGCGTCGGAGGTCGTGGCCCGGCCGGAACGACCACGGATCGAAGCCGAGCCTCAGGAGCGACTCTTGCCACTGGTAGCGCGGCGCGATGACGGCCGGCGAGATCGGCGAGTCGGTGAACGCGTACCCAAGGCGGCCGCCCCGGGTCGCCAGGATGCGACCGGAGGCGGTGGCCAGTGAATATCCGCGATCGGGGTCACGCGGGCCGAGCTCCAGGCTGGCCACCGCGCTGCCCGGCTCGATGTGCGGCAACAGCCGCTCGAAGGCCTCGTACTGCGCGTTGGAATCGACGAAGGGCGGCCACGCCACCAGCAGCGTCGCGACCGGGACGGCGAGGACCAGAGCGCGCGGGATGCGGGCTGCCGCCGTCCACGGGTCGCGTGGTGCGACGACGACGGCCAGCGTCGCGAACGCCAGCGGGAACCATCGCTCGTACACGAGGGTGGCGCCCGAGAGGGTGAACGGAAACGCGAGGTAGGCGAGAAAAGCCGCCGCCGAGAACAGCTCCCACCGGTGCTCTCGGGCCCAGGACTGCGCACGAGCGAGGCATTGCACCTCGGCACGCGCGGCGTTCGCGCTCGCGGCGTCGTGGCCCGGGACATCGCGCCTGCGTTCGCGTAGCCGCAGCGCGAACAGCGATCCCGCGGCCCCGACGCAGAGCACGCTCACCGCGATCTGCGCGAGCGGGTCCGTCGCCGGCGCGATCATGTAGGGGAGGCGCTCCAGCTTGTGCCCCAGCGAGTGCCAGACGACCGGCACCGACGCAACCGCCGGCGTCATCAAGTGCCTGTGCCAGTACACCTGCTCGGCGAAGGTGAGGGCGACCGCGAGCGCGAACGGCGCCAGGCGCAGGACGAGAGCCTTGATGGATCCGCGGTGCAAGGTCGCGAGCCACATCACGGCCCCGGCGTACGCGAACATCATCGCTTCGTGTGCGAAGTAGAGGAGGACCACCGCCGTTGCGACGGCGCCGAGGCTCCGGGCCGTCGGGCGCGCCGCGTGACGGTCGGCGACGGGGAGCAGCGCGAGCAAGGCGGCGAGGCCGAGCAGATTCGTCACGAGGCCCCAGGAGAAGAGCCATCCCAGCGCGATGGGCGCGACGACGAGGCTCGCGAGCGGGCTGGCCCCGACGTGCCGTGCGAACCGCGCCGCGCACACGGGCACGGCCGTGACGGAGGCGGCGACCAGGATCTTGACCGCCCAGCGGGTGGACACGAGCAGCGAGAGCGCCCAGCCGGCCATGTGGAAGAGCTGATTGGGCTCGCCCAGGTTGCGCTCGTAGAGTCCCCGCGGAAACATCGCGGCGTCGCCGAAGTGGCGCAGGATCCCGATGGCCGCCTCGTGAAAGGGCAGATCCGTCATCGGCGGGTAGAAGGCGACGAGCACCGGGCAGGCCAGCAGCGCGCCGGCGATCCACGGCGCGAGAGCTTCGACCCGGCGCTCCCGGTCGCTCATTGCGCGGCCCTCGCGTCGACGGCGAGGAGCACGCCCAGAAGCGCGCCTTCGATACCGAAGACGATGGCAACCGAGACGCCGGCCGGCCCCGAATGCCATCCGAGCGGCTCCTGGTCGACCCACACGACGAGCCAGCGTCGCATCGCGAACGTCACGAGGACGGCGACGACGGCCGTCGCCCTCCACGGTCGCGCCCCGGCGCGCCACTTCGGCAGCGCCGCCATCAGCGCGGCCAGGCCGAGCGCCGCACCGTAGTGGATGGCTGCACCTTCGACGCCGTCGAGCTGCGAGAGGCCGCGCGCGACGAGCACGGCCGAGAAGGCCAGGCCGGCCGACAGCCCGACGACCAGCCCGAAGCACGAGTCGAACAGCGCACCTCGGACGCTCGCGTGGATCATCGCAGCGCCACTCCCCGCCGCACGAAGACGATCTCGCACGGGGCATGGCGATACTCGGGGCTGCAATAGGCGGCCACGCGCTCGTACGTCGCGAAGCGCGGATCGCTCGTGACGATGTCGCCGTCGTGCTGCGGCGCGAGCCGCGCCGCGGTGTCGCTCGTCAGGACGAGCGCTCCGGGGCGCTGGGCGAAGAAGTAGTCGGCGACCTGCTTTCGCGACAGACCAGGCCGGGTCAGGTACGCGTCGTTCAGGCGACCGAAATCGACGAAGGTCCGGCCGTCGTCGGTGAAGGGGATGATGCCGGCGTCGATCCAACAGGCCACCTTCTCGGTGACCGGCAGGTGGTCGCGGAGCCACGCCGCGATGCGAGCGTGCTGCTCCGATTCGGTCCGGAGATACCGCTCCGCTCGCGCACGCGTGAGCGACTCCGCGCCGAGCGACTCGAGCGGCCAGGCCAAGAGGCACCCGAGCATCAGGGCTGCGAGGGCGGTGCCTTTGCCGGGTCCGCACCGCCCCACGAGCACCCGCCAGCGCGCCGCGGGCGCGAGCATCGCCCCGAGCAGCGGGATCAGCAGAAACCATGCGTGCATCTGGAATCGGAACAGGTACCCCATGATCAGGTTCGAGCGCGAGTACTGGACACCGAGGCACGCCATCGCGAGCAGAGCCGCGAGGACCGGATCTCGCCGAGCGCGTAGCGAGGCGAGGGGCCGCCCCTCGGGGGCGCCACGTCGCGTCAGGACGAGGATCGCCGCGCCGACGACGAGGACCGGCAGCAGCCATCCCGCCAAGAGGAGCGTCGCCTCCGCGAAGCCGGGATCGAACCCGTCCACCGCGGCTTTCGCGTAGTACGTGTTGGGCAGCAGCCGTCCGTAGTAGGTCGCCCGCCACACGAAGTACCCGCCGTAGGGAAGGACGAAGAGCGTCGCGGCGAGCGCCGAGGCGACCCACGCGCCGCGCCTCGCCTCGCGCACGCGCCAGGCGACCGCGGCGCCGAACGCCGCGGCGAAGAGAAGTCCCTCGGGACGGAGCAGCGCGAGAAGGAGCAAAGCCACCCAGAGGCGCGCCTGCGCGGCAGGGCGGGGGGAGGCGTCGCAGGCCAGGAGCAACCCGAAGCAGACGCCGAGCATCGCCGCGAACGGCATCGTCTCGAGGCCGCTGGTCGCGTGCGCGAAGAGCGGCGGAAAGAGCATCGCCCCAGCCGTGACGTACGCGCGCACCGGCTCGGGCACGCCGAGGCGTCTCTGGTTGTCGCGAAGCGTCCACGCGCCCACGAAGAAGAACGCGATCCCGAGCGCGCGCGTCAGGCGGATCGGCGAGATCCCGGCGCGCATGCCGCCGGCGACCAGCAGCGGCAGCGCGATGCCCGTGTAGCCCTCGACGCGCTCTGCCCCGGGGCCGACGTTCCACGCGAGCTGCCCGTGCTCGACGAGGTGTCGGGCGTAGCGGAAGACGATGTACGCGTCGTCCACGGTCCAGCGCGGGTATCGCCAGAGGGTCGCGAGCGCGTAGACCGCTGCGCCGCCGTAAAGCAGAGCTGCGAAGGGGCTTCGTGCCCGGCTGTCGGTCGAAGGCGCGAGGGCGGCGGCGCGCACGGCCTCATCCTACCGAGCGGCGTGCGCCGCCTTCCAGGCGGCGTAGACCTCGGCGATGCGCTCGAGCAGCGTCGGCGCTTGCGGGTTCTCGAGCGGGGCCTCCGGCGACACGACCGGCGCCACCTCCGCCGTGGACTCGAAGAGCAGCCACTCGCCCGACACCGCGCGGAGCTTCGCGCGATGCGCGAGCGCCAGCTTCGCGAGCACGGCCGTACCGTCGAACGCCGTGTGTACGATGACGTAGCGGAACTCCTTCAGGTCGTGCGACGGGATGAAGCGGTGCTTGCTCAGGCGGAGCATCGTCTCGTCCCACCGGACGGCGCGGTTCGTCATGACGGCGGCGTTGGGAGACTCGGTGAACGACGGCAGCGCGCGACCGCCGCGCACCGCCAGCACGCGCGAGCTCGCGCCCGAAGGCAGGTAGACGCGCGCCGGATCGACCGGGTCGAGCTCCACCAGCGCGACGGCGCTGCCCTCCCGCACGTGCGAAAAGATGCGATCGAGAGCGCGCGCGGTGGCGCTCGAGTCCTGGAACACGGGCCAGAGGGCCGCCAGCGTGAGGACCGGCGCGAGGGCCGCGAGCACGCGAGGCGTCGCGCCCATCGAGCCGTCCCTGGGCGGCGCGAGCACGACCACGAGGACGTACGCCGGCGCGAGGAAGCGTTGGTAGAGGAGGGAAGCGCCGTGCAGCGTCGACGGGAACACGAGGTATCCGGCGAAGGCGCCCGCCGCGAACAGCTCGAACCGGTATCGGCGCAGGAAGGCGCGCCCGAACCGCGGAACCGGCTCGCCCTCGGCCCGGGTGCGCTCGACGATCATCCAGACCACGGCGACGACGCAGAGCGCGAACATCGGGTAGACCAGCCACGGCGCGTAGCGGCCGAGAAGGATGATCGGGATCGTCGACAGCTTGTGCGCGACGGGGATGAAGACGGTCGGGACCGCGTCGATGGCCGGGTCGTTCATCGGCGCCATCCAGCGGAGGTCGGCCAGCTCGATCGCGAGCGCGAACGAGAATGGCGCCACGCGGAGCGGCGTGCCGCGCGCGTCGAGCGGCTGCACGGCTGCGAAGAGGAGCGCTGCGCCGGCGAAGACGACCATCGCCGAGTCGTGGGCGAAGTGAAGCAGCAGCGTGAGCGCGCCCACGGCGAGCGCGCCGCGCACCGTCGGTCGCTCGCAATGACGGTCGAGCGCGGGCAGCGCCCCCACCAGGAGCGCCATCCCGAGCAGATCGTGCGCGAAGCCCATCAGGAACAGCCAGCCGAGGATCGCCGGCACGACGAGGAGCGCGCTCCAGCGGCTGGCGCCCCGGTACGCGGCGAGGCGCCCGGCCAGGACGACGTTGGCGACGATGGTCGCCGCGACGACGATCTTGCAGGCCCAGTCGAGCGGCACCACGTACGACAGCGCCAGCGCGAGGAAGTGAAAGAGCTGGTTGCCGTGGCCCAGGTTGAGCACGTACAGCCCCGGCGGCGCGAAGGACGGATCGCCGAAGTGCCGCAGCAGGCCGACGATCGCCTCGTGCTGAGGCAGGTCGAGCATCGGCGGGTAGCGGAACGAGAGGATGGGCAGCGAGACCGCGGCTGCGGCCACCCACACGACGGCGCGCTCGGCGCGCGGGTCCACCTTCACGGCGTAGCCATATCAGCTCGGGCCTTGGGGTGCGAGCGCACCCTCGCACGCCCGGCGGGAGGCGGTCACTCGTCGGGGCTGATCTCGACGAGGTTCGGCGCGAGCGAGAAGGCCATGCTCGTCTGGATGACGCCGTTGAGCTGGAACGTCGAGAGGACGCCGTCGCCGTTCAAGTCGCCGTTGGCGGTGGCCACCCAGGTGTTGCCCGCGGCGTTGCCGGGCGACACCGTGGTGAAGCTGTACATGTAGTACTGCGGCGCATCCATCGCGAACTTCAGACAGGCGAAGCCCTTGCCCGGCGTGTCTTCGTCCGCGTTCCAGTCCACGCCCTTGGCCTGGCTCGACTGGTACTTCTCGCCTTTGATCGAGGCGGCGGCGCTCGGCACCGGGACGCTCGGAGAGGCGCACAGCTGGCGCGACATCCCCGCCGTCGCCGCCGGCGACAAGGTCAAACCCGTCATCGCCTCCTTCTCGAATTCGCTCGTCTGGTCCTTGCCCATCTGCCCGAGCGAGTTTCGCGCCTCGGTGGTCTTGGTGCTCGTGAGGTATTTTCGAACACTGTAGACGGCGAGAACGGCGAGGACGCCGACGATCGCGACCACGATCATCAGTTCGATCAACGTGAAGCCGCGCTTGCTTTTCACTCTGGACCCCACTCTCCCATGGCTCGAGCCCGGATCGCGCCTTCCCAACCAACGGCGATGCCGAGCTCCCCACTACGAAGCTCGGCATCGCCGGCTCGTGCGCGCGTCGCGCGCAGAGGCTCACTCCTCAGGATCGATCTCGATCAAGTTCGGCGCAAGCGAGAAGGTCATGCTCGTCTGGATCACGCCGTTCAGCTGGAAGGTGGAGAGCACGCCGTCGCCGTTCAAGTCGCCGTTGGCCGTGGCCACCCACGTGTTGCCGGCGACGTTGCCCGGGGTCGCGGTCGTGAAGTTGTACATGTAGTACTGGGGAGCATCCATCGCGAACTTGAGACACGCAAAGCCCTTTCCGGGCGTGTCTTCGTCCGCGTTCCAGTCCGCGCCCTTGGCCTGGCTGGACTGGTACTTCTCTCCCTTGATCGACGTCGCGCTCGCGGGGACCGAGGCGCTGGGGCTGACGCACAGCGCGCGCGAAAGCCCGGCGGTCGCTCCAGGCGAGAGTGTGAGCCCGCTCATCGACTCCTGCTCGAACTCGCTCGACTGGTCTTTGCCCATCTGTCCGAGGGAGTTGCGAGCCTCGGTCGTCTTGGCATTCGCCAGGTACTTGCGGACGCCGTAGATGGCGAGCACCGCCAGGATGCCGACGATCGCGACGACGATCATCAGCTCGATGAGCGTGAATCCTCGTTTTGCCTTCCTCATCCATCGATTCATGTTTGCTCCACCTTCCTTGCTTGCTCAGTTCCCCTCGCCATCGACGAAAACCTGATTCGACCACGAGGTCGTGTACACGTTCGTGTTGGGTTTCCCCTGCAGGTCGAGATCGCAGCTGGCCGCGACGATGAACCAGTCGGTCGGCGACGTGCCGGGGAACGTGACCTGCTGGCCGTTGACCGAGACCCCTGCGACGGGCGGGCTGGTGTTCGCCGCCCCGGCCACCGTCGCGTAACCGAAGAGCACCGGGCCATCGATGTGCAGGGGCAGCATCGACCAGTCCATCCCCGAGGCGCAGGTCGTGCACGGTCCGCCCCACGTGGTGGCCACGTTCCCCACGGGCGCCGTCTGCGGATAGTACGACGTCAGCGACGGCGAGATGTTCGCGTACATCTGCGTCTCCGAGTGGTACCCCTCCTGGGCGACGCGGATGGCTTGCACGTTGTTGGTCGCCTCCGAGACGTGCGACGACAGGACCAGCTTGCGGTAGCCGACGACGGCGAGGGTCGCGAGGATCCCGACGATGACCACGACGATCATCATCTCGATCAGCGTGAATCCACGCGCGCGGCCTAGACCCACGCGACGACTCAAGTGCAGTGCCCGTGCCATGCCGCCCGCTCCCGCGCGGGGCGCAGAAACCCCGCAAATTGCGAGTATCTCAGGCAGGCCGCCGCCCGGCCAAGATGGCGAGTGACAATTTTCGTCGTTCGACGGGAGCGGCGCGGACGTTCTTCGGCAGCCGTGTTGGATGATCGCACTGTGGGTCCAGGTGAGCGCGCCGACCGCTTCACCCTCGCTCGCCCGGCGCCTCGGCCACGTGTTCTTCGTCGGCGTCGGCGCCGCCGTCGCTCGCCGCGTCCCCGAGCGCGTGCTTCTGCAGCCGGTAGCGGAGGCTTCGCAGCGTCACCCCGAGCAGCTTCGCCGCCTGCGTGCGCACGCCGCCCGAGCGCTCGAGAGCTTGCAGCAGCAGCCGCCGCTCGACCTCGCCGAGCACGTCGTCGAGGTTGCACCCCTCGTCGGGCAGGCCGACGAGCGCCGGCGTCGGCTGGGCCGCTGCGCCGGAGACCTCCCGCGGAAGGTCCCCCAGGCCGATGGTCTGCCCGGTCGCGAGCGCCACCGCGCGCTCGACGATGTTCTCCAGCTCGCGCGCGTTTCCCGGGAACGCGTATGCCTCGAGGGCGCGCAGCGCATCGGGCGAGAGCCCGCGGATCGTCTTGTTCTGCTCGGCCGCGCAGCGCAGCAGGAAGTGCTCGGCGAGCAGGTGGATGTCCTCGCGCCGCTCGCGCAGCGGCGGCACCTCGATGCGGATGACGTTCAGCCGGTAGTACAGGTCCTGCCGGAAGCGGCCGGCGCGCACGTCCTCCTCGACGTTGCGGTTCGTGGCCGCGATCACGCGCACGTCGACGGGCACCTCGCCGCTCGCGCCGACGCCGCGCACGCGCCGCTCCTGCAGCACGCGAAGGAGCTTCACCTGCAGCGCCGGCGGCAGCTCGCCGATCTCGTCGAGCAGCACGGCGCCCCCTTCGGCGTCGCGGAAGATGCCCAGGCGGCTGCTCACGGCGCCGGTGAACGCCCCCTTCTCGTGGCCGAAGAGCTCCGCCTCCATGAGCGCCTCGGGGATCGCGCCGCAGTTGACGACGAGCAGAGGCTTGTCGCGCCGATCGCTGGCCTCGTGGATGGCGCGCGCGATGCGCTCCTTGCCCGTGCCGCTCTCGCCCGTGACGAGCACCGTGGTGCGCGCGTTCGCGATGCGGTGCACCAGCTCGAAGACGCGGCGCATCCCCTCGGATCGGCCGAGCAGCTCGTGACCTCGCTCGCGCCCGAGCTGCGCGCGGAGCCGCTCGTTCTCCGCGAGCAGCGCGCCCTTCTCGAGCGCCTTCTGCACCAGCGCGCGCAGCTCGTTCGTGGCGAACGGCTTGGTCACGAAGTCGTAGGCGCCGCGCTTCATCGCCTCGATCGCCGCCTCCACGCCGCCGTGCGCCGTCATCACGATGACCTCGGTGCGCGCCGAGCGCTGCTTGACGACGGGCAGCAGGTCCATGCCGCTGCCGTCGGGCATCAGGAGGTCGGTGAGCACGACGCCGTATGGCTCGGGGGCGTTGGCCACCGCGTCGCGCGCGGTCTGGAACCCGGGCGCCAGCGTGACGTCCAGCCCCTCGCGGCGGAAGAGGATGGCCAGCATCTCGCGCAACCCGGGCTCGTCGTCGACGACGAGCAGGCGCTGCGCGCCGGGGGAGCCGCGCGTGGGCATGCTGGCATTCACGATACCAGCCCTGCCGCCGCGGCGTCTCGGCGCCGTCGTGCGGCTCCTAGTTCAGCTTCGCCACCGCCGGCTTGGTCTCCCCGGAGCCGACGGTCACCGTGACCGTCTTCGTCAGGCCCTGGTCGGCGTTGACGAACTTCACCGTGTGCGTGCCCGGCTTCACCGAGACATGCACCCTGGGCGTGCTGCCGAGCGAGCGCCCGTCGAGGATGCAGGTCGACGGCGGGATCGAGTTGATGTTGAGGTACGCCTCGCCCCCCGCGCTCGCCGGCGCAGCCGCCACCGGCTCCGGCTGCGGCTGCGGCTGCGGCGCCGGGCGCGGCGCGGGCGCCGGAGCGGGATTGTACGCCGGGGCGGACGCCGCCGACCCCCTGGGCTCGAGCGTCACCACGTACGTCTTCTCGGCCTGCCCGTCGTCGAAGCTGATCGGCTGGCTGTAGTCGCCGTAGCCCGCTTTGCTCGCCTGCAGCGCCCAGGTCTTGGCGGTGTCGATGTCGACCGAGATGGGCAGCATCGGCAGCTCCCTCCGGTCGCTGCCGCTCACGAGGTACACGCGCGCGCCCGGCGTGCCGAGCGAGATGGTCGCCTTGCCCTTGAGCACCTTGAGCGTGATGGTCCCGAGGTCCTCGATCTTGTCCTTCTCGATCGTGACGTGCTTCTCGAGCGGCTGGTAGCGCTCGGAGCCGGCCACCTTGATGACGTGGTCGCCCGGCGCCAGGTCGTGCAGCTCCTGGGGCAGGGGCCCGATCTCCTTGTCGTCGACGTAGAGCTTCACGCCCGACTGCGTGCCGCCGACCTTCAGGCCGGCGCCGGAGCTCGTCGAGGACATCGTGAAGGTCGCGTTCGCGTCCTTGCGCGCCTCGACGTTGATCGTCTGCATCGGGGGCGTCTGATAGCCGTCGGCCAGGACCTTGACCTCGTGCGAGCCGGCGCTCACCTGCTCGACGATGCACGGCGCGGTGTCGCACTGCTTCCGGCCGTCGACGAAGATGTCGACGCGATTGACGGCGCTGCCCTTGGCGTCGCCCACGTTGATGAGGAGGCGGCCGGTGTGCGGCATCAGCAGGAACGCCGCGACGCCGACGAGCGCGAGCGCCCCCACGCCCAGGCCGACGAACAGGCCCGTGCGGTTCTGCGGGGGGCGCACGAGCGCCGTCGCCTCCATGCTGCGCGGCAGCGCCAGCTGCGGGCCGCCGTAGTCGGGCGTCGAGCCCGCAGGACCTGGGGCGGGTGCCGATAGCGGCCGAGCCGTGGGCATCGGCGCGGGCGCCGGCATGGCCATGGGCGCCGGCGCCACCTGCACCGGCGGCGGGGGCGCCGAGCGCGGCGGCGGCATCGGCCCGCCGAGCCCTTGCTGCGTGGCGGGCGGAGGCGGAACGGGGTGGATGCTCGGCGGGGGCGGGAACGCCGACGGTCCCGGGGCGGCCGACGCGCCGCCGGACGCCCGCGCGAAGGCGGCCGAGGGCGGCGGGGGGGGCGGCACCGACCTGGGGGGCGCCGACGAAGGCGGAGGAGCCCCCACGGGCGACGTCAGCCCGAGAAGGGTCGACTTCGCCTTCGGCAGGGCGGCCGCCGGAGCCGGGGTGCCCGCCGCCGGGATCGGCGCGGCGTTCAACATGGGCATGTCGTCGCCCTTGTCGAAGATGTGGGTCGCCTCGTCCTCGTCGTCCCAGTCCATTTCGACGGCGGCGTTCGGCGCCGTCTGCGCGGCACTGGCGGCGACGGGCGCCGGCGAGGTCGGCGCCGGCGCAGGAGGGGGGGCGACGCCGGCCTTGGTGGCCGGGACGGGCGTGATCGATCGCTGGGGCGGCGCAACCACGGCCGGCAGCGCCCCGCGTCCCGGGGGCGGGGGAGGCGTGCGCGACGCGCTGGGCGGGGCCACCGACGACGGCGGCGGAGGGGGCGTGGGGGCGCTGACGCCGAGCAGCGTGCGCTTGGGATCCACGGCGGGCATGCGCGTCGAGGGCGGGGGCGGCGGGGTCCCCCGGGCGCTCGGGGGAGCGGACGGTCGTGCGGAGGGCCCCTTTTTCCCCAGCCCCTCGAAGATATCGAGGTCCGACCCGCCCTTTTCGTTCGTTGCCATGTTGCTCATCTCCCGCACCTGCCGCGCGCTCACCATACCATCGGAGCCCTGCGGGGCTTCCGGGAACGTGCGTCGCATGTATTGCGCGATTTGCTCGCGGGAGGCCAGCCCCGCCCGCGTCCCTGCGACGTGATTGAGATCCTTGTAGACGTCCTTGGCGGCACGGTAGCGCTCGTCCGGGTCCTTTGCGAGCGCCTTCAGGACGACGCGGTCGAGCTCGGGCGGGCACTGCTGGTTGTACCGGCTGGGGGGCTCCACCTGCAGACTGCGCACCTTCTCGATGACGAGCAGCTCGTTGTCGGCCTGGAACAGGCGCCGGCGCGTGAGCAGCTCCCACATGCAGATGCCCATCGAGAAGATGTCGGTGCGCTGGTCGACCTCCAGGCCGCGCACCTGCTCGGGGCTCATGTACCCGAACTTGCCCTTGATGCTGCCGACCTGCGTGCGCGACAGGCGGCCGGCCGCCTTGGCGATGCCGAAGTCGATGAGCTTCACGTCGCCGGAGAACGACACGATGATGTTCTGCGGGCTGACGTCGCGGTGCACGATCGACACGGGCTGCCCGCTCTTGTCCTTGCGCGCGTGCGCGTACGCGAGCCCCTCGCCGATGCGGGAGAACACGTAGACGAGAAACCAGAGCGGGGGCGACTCGCCCGTGCGCGCGCAGCGATCGAACAGGACGCGCAGGTCCTTGCCGTCGACGTACTCGAAGGCGATGTACCACTCGCCGTCGACGTGGCCGAAGTCCAGGCACCGCGCGATGTACGGGTGCTCGAGCTGCGAGGCGATGCGCGCCTCGTCCTCGAACATCTTGATGAAGTCCTCGTCCTCGGAGACCTCCTGCAGGATGCGCTTGAGCGCGACCTGCGTGCTCGAGGGCAGGTGCGTCGCGCGGAACACTTCGGCCATGCCGCCCATGCTGATGCGCTGGAGCAGCTCGTAGCGGCCGAAGGCCTGCGCGCGAGTCACCGAGGCGATTGTACGCGAATCGCGCTCGTCGCGGGGGGAGCGCCACCCGCCGGGGCGGAGGCCGACGCGGACGCCGCGGGGGGCGGCTTATAGAAGTACCGGATGCGCTTCTTCTGCAGCGGTTGCCAGACGGAGATCGGGACGATGGGGGTCGACTCGAAGGCGAGGTGCGCCCCCGGGGCCTGCGCGCGAACGAGCCGCGCGGCGATGGGGGCGGTGGCGGCGGCCACGGCCTCTCCGGCGGCGTCGAGCGATCCGCCGAGCAGCGCGCGGGCGTCGCCCGGTACCAGCAGGCGCGTCGAGCAGCCGAGGCGCGCGAGCAGCGCGTCCATGGCGAGGGCGGTCTGCGCGCCCGGGTGCGCGTCGGCCGGCAGCTCCACCCAGACGAGCATGCCGTCGTCGTCCTGCACGCCGGCCGCCGCGCGCGCCGTGGCCGCCGGCGCCGTGGTCGCCGCGTAGCCGGCCGCGAGCAGCGCGGCGTCGTTGCGGGGCGCCGCCGGCGCGATCGCGAAGACGCCGTCGGACCACCAGAGCGACAGCGCGCCGCGGGTCGAGGCCGAGAGCGCCAGCACCGTCGGGGCGTCCGCCTCTCCGTCCCGGCCGGCCGCCACCGGCTTCATCGCGCGCGGATCGGCCCGGACGACGCGCAGCTTCGGCCCGCCCGGCGTCGCGTGCACCCACGTCGTCGCCAGCGCGTAGGGGAAGCCGTGCTGAGGCAGCCCCTTCGTGCGCCAGACGCCCTCGCCCGGCTCGGGGTCGGCGCCCGCCGGCGGCGCGATCGGCGCGCCCGGAAGCAGCGGGCGCGCGGTCAGGTAGAAGAAGTCGCGGGCCTCGCGGTGGATCCAGCGCGGGAAGAGCATGTGCCCCATCCCGCGGATCATGCGGCGCGCGCGGAACGCCCAGCCGGGCATGTCGGGCACCTTGCCCTCGGCCTCCCAGTCGGCCTGCATCGGGCGGCCGAGCGGCGCGAGCTGCCCCTCGGGGGCCACGTCGTAGAACTCGAAGCCGACGTGGCCGGGGTTCATGTCGAGGTGGATGCCGAAGCTGCAGCGCGCGGCGAGCAGCGCCTGCGCGAGGTCCTCGGCCGAGATGCTCGGGCTGTAGAAGTAGCCGACGAAGTCGTCGGCGGTCAGGCAGATGGCGCTGCGGGCGCTGTGGATCTGATCGGGCCATCCGGGAGGCGTGCCGCCCCACCAGGTGCGGCCCCACGGGTTGAACTTGCCGGCCTGCACGAGGGCGGTGAGGTTCTGGCGGAAGCCGAGGACGTCGGGCGGCACCTCGCCGTCGCCGCCGGGCATGCCGGGGCCGGGCCAGGCGCCGAACGCCGTCGACCCGTCGCGCATCTCCATGACGGTCGCCGCGTACGGCTTGGGCGGCAGGTAGTCGATGCCGTTGGCCTGCATGCCGTACTCGCCGTGCTCGGGCTGGAAGCCGCCGTTGAACGTGGCGACCAGGTGGCTCATCACCTCCGGCGTGCGCGGCACGAGCCCCGGCCCGTGCTCGCCGTCGCCCGTGACCGGCTCGACGGCGCCCGCCTCCATGTGCAGCGCGATCTGCCGCGGGTCCCAGAGCGTGACGTAGACGCGCACGTCCGGCCGGTGCGCGTCCGGGCGCAAGAACGAGGTGACGAACGCGGGCGCGGAGCCGCTCGCGGTCGGGGTGATGAACGGGTCCCTGTCGAGCGCGATCCACTTGCCCTCGCCCGGCAGCGGCGGGCGGATGGGCACCTCCAGCGGCGCGGGCGGCCAGCCGACCTCCGGATCGGTGAAGGTGGGCGCGGCGAGCGTCGCGGCCTGCAGGCCGAGCTCGTCCTGCACGTCCTTGGCCGTCGTGCCGCGCGCGAAGGCCGCGCGGTAGTCGTCCATCGCCGTGAAGACGACGGCCTTGAGCCACTGCATGCGCTCGTCGCCGAACCAGGGCGTGGCGCGGACGCGGTCGACCGCCCACGTGACGAGGTTGCCGGGGCGCGCCAGCTCGTCGGGCACGACGCGCACGAACGACTCGCCGGACAGCGCGCGCGCGGCGCGCGGGTCGACGACGATCGTGTGGTCGTCGGCGACGGCGCGCAGCGTGCCGTCGTCCTGCCAGGCGAGCGACACCGAGCGCGCCACCGGATCGAGCGCGAAGGTGTCGCTCGCGAGGCCCGCGGCGTGGCCGGTCTGCTGCAGGTTCGTGATCGCGGTCTGCAGCCGCTGCAGGCGCGTGAAGCCGGCGTAGCTCGCGGCCGGGCGCCCGGCGAGGTCGAGCACGTGCACGGCGGTGACCAGGCCGTCGGCGCTCGTCGTGTACGCCGCGAGGGTGCCGCGCACGAGCGGGCGCGACTCGTCGACGCCGGTCGTTTCGGTGATGTCCCAGGCGCCGCCGACGGCGAGCACCACGCCTTCGGGCGACAGTCGCGCATCGACCAGGTACAGGTCGCTCGGCTCGCCGGGGGGCCTCGCGCGAACGAGCGCCCGCGCGCCGCCGGCGATCGCGCCGCGCACGGTCTTCGGGGCGTCGATCCACGTGACGTCGCCCGCCTCGCAGGCCAGCCCGCGCGCCGACAGCGCGCCGGCGAGCGCCGCCTCCGGGCTGGGGGCGACGCCGTCCACGTCGGCGCCGCGGCGGATCGCGACGGCCCACGCGAGGAGCGCCACGAGCGCCAGCAGCCGCACCCGCGAGCGCCACCAGGTGCGCACCCCCCGCGGCGGCGTCCACCCTTCCAAGCGGCCCACGGCCGTCCAACGCTCCGCCGAGTGCATCGACTTTCCAGCCACCAACGCGCGACCCTGGGGAGTATCAGGCCGCTCCGCCGGCCGTCCAATTCGGCGGCGAGGGGGTGGCCACCGCGGTTGGGGGCTGGCCAACCGAGTTGACGACCCCTTGGGCCCAAGCGCTTGATCTCCCACGGAAGCCAAGCGGCGTGGAACGTGCTACGTAGTTTGCACGATGCTCCGGCGTCTGCTCGCCGTCGGCCCTGTCGTCGCCCTGGCGCTCGCCTGCGCCAGCCCGACGCTGCCATTGCCGCCGCCGGCCGTGCCGACGATCGGACCGGCCGCCGACGCCGACCACGTGAAGCTGTCGGCTCCCTGCGGCGGCGCCGAGGGGAACGCGGTCATCGTGATCATCAACACGAACTCGTCGGTCGCGAACGACCAGGCGGTGAGCGGCTCGCGCGCCGACGCGTGCGGCGCGTGGGACGCGATCGTGTACGCCCACGCGGGCGACTACCTCGACATCACCCAGGAGTTCGGCACGACGCGCAGCGAGCCCGCCATCGTGCAGGTGCCGTCGAACTGAGGGCGTCCTCCGCCACGGGACGGACGCACGACGAGGAGACGCCTCCGCTACCGAAGGCCGCGCAGAGGCGACGGGAGCAACGTCATCCTCGACGCGCGATGCGGAAGGTCGACGCGGATCTCCGTCGAGGCCGGTCGGATCGCCGTCGGGTCGGCCGTGATCTCCGAGAGAGGCGCTGTGATCTTCGTCGAACCCGCCGTGATCTCCGGCGGAGCGGCGCGAACATCGGGTAGTGACGCCGTGACATTCGGCGATGACGCCGTGACGGAGGAACCAGCGTCGATTCCAGACGTCCCGTCGTCGATGATCGACATCATCGTCGACCGACTCGATGTTCGCGCGTCGATTCCGGAGATCCCGGACGCAGGGCCGACGATCACGGCACGTCGGGCGGACGACACGGCGGAAGGGATCGAGATCCCCGACGCTCGTTCATCCGGAGAAGCCGACGGGATCGACGAACCAGCGGAAGGGATGAATGAAACCGACGCTCGGATCGACATCCACGACGACGGGAGGAACGTCATCGACGCGATGACGGATGAACATGACGGCGGGATCGATGTCATCGGCGCGCTGCGAGGCGAATCCGCCGAACCGACGGACCAATCCGCGAGGGGAGGCGAAGGACCCGACGAGCGGATCGACCGAATAGCCTACTGCCAGCGCGGCTCGCCCTTGCCGCTGCCGAGCACCTTGAGCGAGACGCGCCGGGGCGCCGCCGGGGCGGCCCCCTCGTCGAGCAGCTCGCCGACCAGGTCCCAGTCGCTCGCCTGCGTGATGCGCACGCGGCGCATCTGGCCCGGGTGCGCCTCGCCCTCGGACAGGTAGACGCTGCCGTCGATGTCGGGCGCCTGCCCGGGGTGTCTGCCCTTCATCACGAGCTCGTGCTCGTCGCTCGGTCCCTCGACCAGCACCTCGAGCTCGCGGCCGATGAGCGCCCGGTTCTTCTCGCGCGCGATGCGGCGCTGGATGGCCATGAGCTTGCGGGCGCGGTTGGCCGCGACGAGCGCCGGCACCTTGTCGGGGAGCGCGTGCGCGCCGCACGTCTCCTCGTCCGAGTAGCGGAAGACGACCGCATGCTCGAAGCGCGCCCACTCGACGAACTCGCACAGCTCGTCGAACTCGGCCTGGGTCTCGCCGGGGTGGCCGACGATGAAGGCGGTGCGGAAGGTGAGGTCCGGGATCGCGGCGCGCAGTCGCTCGACGACGCGCTTCTGCCGGTCCTTGCCGTGGCCGCGGCGCATGCGCTTGAGCATGGCGTCGGCGGCGTGCTGCAGGGGCATGTCGACGTACGGCACGACGCGCGGGTGGTGGGCGAGGAGGTCGACGAGCGCGTCGTCGATCGTCTCCGGGTACAGGTAGAAGAGGCGCACCCAGCGCACGCCCGGCAGGTCGGCCACGCGGCGCGCGACCGCGGCGAGAGCGGAGCGCTGCTCCCTGGGCAGGTCGCGCCCGTAGGCGACCGTGTCCTGCGAGACGAGATTGAGCTCGATGGCGCCCGCGTCGACCAGCCGCCGCGCCTCCTCGACCACGTCGTCGGCGCCGCGCGAGCGCTGCTTGCCGCGGATCTGCGGGATGACGCAGAAGGCGCACGTGCGGTTGCAGCCCTCGGCGATCTTCAGCCACGCGCTCGCGCGCGACTGCGTGACGACGCGCGGGTCGCCGGCGCGCACGACCCAGTCGGCCGGGTTGCCGACGAGGAGGCGCTCCTGCTCGCCCTCGAGCACGCGCCCGAGCTTGAGCATGTCGCTCGAGCCGAGGAAGTGGTCCACCTCCGGCATCTGCTCGGCGAGGTCCCCGGAGTAGCGCTGCGACAGGCACCCGGCGACGACGAGCTTCTTGCAGGCGCCGATCTTCTTGTACTCGGCGAGCTCGAAGATCGTGTCGATCGACTCCTTCTTGGCCTCGCCGATGAAGCCGCACGTGTTGACGACGATGACCTCCGCCTGGTCGGGCTCGTCGACGATCCGCCAGCCGCCGCCGGTGGCCACGCCGAGCATGACCTCCGTGTCGACGCGGTTCTTCACGCATCCGAGGCTGACGAAGTGGATGGTGCGCATCGGTCAGCTGCGGGCCGCGCGCATCGCCTCGGTGAAGCGGTCGAACATGTAGAGCGCGTCGTGCGGGCCGGCGGCGGCCTCGGGGTGGTACTGCACGCTGAAGGCGCGCAGGCTCGGGATGGCGAGCCCCTCGGAGGTGCCGTCGTTCAGGTGCACGTGGGTCGACGAGGCGCCGGAGGGGAGCGTCGCCAGGTCCACGCAGAAGCCGTGGTTCTGCGTCGTGATCTCGACGCGGCCGGTCGCCAGGTCCTTCACCGGCTGGTTGGCGCCGCGGTGGCCGAACTTGAGCTTGTACGTCTTCGCGCCGAGCGCGAGCGCGAGCAGCTGGTGTCCCAGGCAGATGCCGAAGATGGGCCTCTTGCCGACCAGCGCCCGGATGGTCTCGACCGCGTAGGTGACGGCGGCCGGATCGCCGGGGCCGTTGGAGAGGAAGATCCCGTCGGGCCGGAGCGCCAGCACGTCGTCGGCCGGCGTCGAGGCGGGGACGACCGTCAGCCGGCAGCCCGCGTCGACCAGGCAGCGCAGGATGTTGCGCTTGACGCCGAAGTCGAAGACGACGACGTGGTGCTCGGCCGGCCGGGCCGGAGCCGTCGCCCACGCGCCGCGCCCCTCGGTCCACGCGTAGCGCTCCCTGGGCGTGACGTGACGCACGAGGTCGAGCCCGTTCATGTCGGGGGCCGACCGCGCGCGCCGGAGCAGCGCCTCGGGTCCGTCGGTGCCGATGGCGGCGTTCTGCGAGCCGTGGTCGCGCAGGTGGCGGGTGAGCTTGCGCGTGTCGACGTCGGCGATGCCGACGATGCCGTGGCGGGCGAGGTACGCGTCGAGCGTCTCCTGCGCGCGCCAGCTCGAGGCGATCGGGCTCTCGTCGCGCACGACGAACCCGGCGACGCGCGGCGCGTCGCCCACGGCGCCCACGGATTCGGTGTCCTCGCGGTTGACGCCGACGTTGCCGATCTGGGGCGCCGTCATCGTGACGATCTGCCCGAAGTAGGACGGATCGGTCAGCACCTCCTGGTAGCCGGTCATCGCGGTCGTGAACACCGCCTCGCCGGTCGTCAGGCCGCGGGCCCCGAAGGGGCGCCCCTCGAACGTCGTGCCGTCGGCCAGGACCAGCCAGGCGCGCTCTCGTTTGGTCGGATCGGTCAGCATGCGGGACAATCACTCCGCCTCGTGCACCACGCGCCCGTCGCACACGGTCATCGCGACGCGCCCCTCGACGGCGCGGCCGGCGAAGGGGGTGTTTCGGCTCTTCGTGTGTAGCCGGGCCGGGTCGATCGTCCAGCGCGCCTTCGGGTCGACCAGGACCAGGTCGGCCCGCGCCCCGGCCCGGATGCGCGGCGGCTCGAGCGCGGCGATGCGCGCCGGCGCGGCCGTCAGCGCGTCGACCAGGCGCGAGAGCGGGAGCACCCCCTCGCGCACGAGCCCGAGCAGCAGCGGCAGGCAGAGCTCGAGGCCGATCATCCCGGGCGCCGCCTCGGCCATCTCGACGTGCTTGTCGAGCACCCCGTGCGGCGCGTGATCGGTCGCGATGCAGTCGATCGTGCCGTCGGCCAGCGCGCGGCGGAGCGCCTCGACGTCCTCGGGCTCGCGCAGCGGCGGGTTGACCTTGCACGCGGTGTCGTAGCCGAGCAGGGCCTCGTGGGTGAGGAGGAGGTGGTGCGGCGTCACCTCCGCGGTGACGGCCACGCCGCGCGCCTTGCCCTCGCGCACGAGGCGCACGGCGCCCATCGTCGAGACGTGCGCCACGTGGTAGCGGGCGCGCACGTACTCGGCGAGCAGGACGTCGCGCGCGACGATGACGTCCTCGGCGACGCGCGGCCAGCCGCGCAGGCCCAGCCTGGTCGAGACGGCCCCCTCGTGCATCTGCGCGCCCTCGGTGAGGGCGTGGTCCTCGGCGTGCTGGATGACCGGCAGGTCGAAGGTGGCGGCGTACTCGAGCGCGCGGCGCATGACGGAGCTGCTGGTCACGCAGCGCCCGTCGTCGCTCACGCCGACGGCGCCGGCGGCCTTGAGGTCCGCCATCTCGGTGAGCTGCTCGCCCTTCTGCCCGACGGTGATGGCGCCGATGGGGTGCAGGCGCACGCCGCCGAGCGCGCGCGCCTTGGCCACGAGCATCTCGGTGATGACGCGCGAGTCGTTGACCGGGCGCGTGTTGGGCATGCAGCAGACGTCGACGAAGCCGCCGGCGGCGGCGGCGCGAAGGCCGCTCGCGACGTCTTCCTTGCCCTCGGAGCCGGGCTCGCGAAGGTGCGCGTGCAGGTCGACGAAGCCGGGCAGGAGCCAGGCGCCCGCGCGCTCGACGACGCGAACGTGCTCGCCGGGGATCATGTCCTCGGCGGCGTCGCGGCCGACGCGCGTGACGCGGCCGCGCTCGACGACGACGTCCACCTCGGCGTCGAGCGCTCCCGCGGGGTCGACGGCGCGCACGCGGCGGAAGACGAGGGCGTCGCTCATCGACTCTCGCGTATAGAGGAGAGCCGCCGGCGCGCCAAGACGCGACGCGCGTCAGAACGTGCCGACAGCGCCGATCGATCCGGGGCCGACGACCGGCGTGACCCGAAGCGCCGCCGGCTGGGCCGCGGCCGGCGCGCTCTCGGCCTTCGGCTGCATCAGGAGCAGCACCGCGCCCGCGGCGACGCCGACGCCGCCGACGACGAAGCCCACGGTCGAGAGCAACCCCATCGTGTGGTAGCTGTCGATGTTGCTCTGCTGGGTGGAGGGGCAGCTGCTCGGCCCCGCATTGCAGGCGGTCGCCAGGTCGGAGTGCTTGCCCATCGCCATCGCGCCGGTGACGGCGCCGAGCGCGAGCCCTGCGCCGCCGAGGCCGAAGGCGACCCAGGGCAGGATCGACTTGTGGCCGGACGCGGCCTGGGGCTGCTCGGGCGTCGTGGCCGCGGCGGGGCCGGCGGTCGCGGGGGCGGCGTTCGCGGGCGTCGCGCTCGCGCCGGCCGGGACGGTCGCCGGCGCGGGGGCCGAGAGGTCCTTGTCGAGGGTGAGCGCCTCGGTCACCGAGCCGCCCTCGGGCACCGAGAAGCGAAGCTCCGCGGGCTTGTAGCCGGCCGCGGTGGCCCGCAGCACGTGCGCCCCCGGGTCGACGAGGCGGCGCACGCCGAGAGACGCGGTGTTCACGGGCGCGTCGTCGAGCACGACGCTCGCCCCCGGCACGTCGCCCCCGCCGGATGCAGAAACCGTGATGGTGACGCCGCCGATCTTGGGCGAGACCGTGCCGACCTCTTTCTTCGCGTCCTCGAGCGCGTGCTCGAAGGCCGCCGGCGCGCCGGGCGCCACGCCCTGGCGCACGATGCGGTTGTACGTCTCCTGCGCCTCGACGTACTTGCCCTCGCCGGCGAGCGCGCGGGCCAGGCCGAGCTCCAGCGTCGGCGCGTGCACGAGCTGATCGGCGCGGCGGAAGCGGTCCTCGGCCTTCTTGTAGTCCTTGGCGAAGAGCGCCCGCTCGCCTTGCTGGCCGAGCTCGCGGGCCGTGGCGCGGTCGGCGTCGGACTGGGCACGCGCGACGCGGGGCATGGCCATCGTGGCGGGTAGCGCGAGCGTGGCGGCGAGAAGGAGGGTCGATCGGCGCATGGGCTTTACCCATTATCGCCTGCGCCCATGGCCCGCCACAACGGCGGAAAGCCCCTGCTCGCAACTCGCGGCCGCGGGGTCGGGGGCTCTCGGCAATGCTTGACGATTCTCAGCCGAGCGGTTAATCCCTCGCTTCGCTCGCCCGACGCGAACGTGGCGGAATTGGCAGACGCACCAGATTCAGGTTCTGGCGGGGTAACACCCGTGAGGGTTCAACTCCCTCCGTTCGCACCCTTGCTCGGCTGACGCCTCGCCAGGCGTCGGTCGTTTGCCTTTGCTGTACTCGCCCGAGGGGGCTCGTACAGCAAAGGTCAACTCCCTCCGTTCGCAGCCTTGTCCGATGCGCGAAGCGGACGGACCGATCGTCGGTCGTTTGCGGGGGCTCGGGTTGGATAATCTCGGGATCGTGGTGCCGGTGATCGACGGTGAGCGGTTGCGGCTGAGGGCGCACCGCGCGGAGGATTGGGACGACGTCGCCGCCATGTGGGGGGACGACGGCGTCGTGCGGCTCATGGGGGGGAGAGCGTCGACGCGCGAGGAGTCGTGGGGGCGGATGCTCCGGTACGCGGGGCTCTGGGGGCTGCTCGGGTTCGGGTACTGGGCGGTCGAGGAGCGGGCGACGGGGCGGTTCGTCGGGGACGTGGGGCTGGCGGACTTCCGGCGCGAGATGACGCCGCCGCTCGGGGATGCGCCGGAGGCGGGGTGGGTGCTCGCGCCTTGGGCGCACGGGCGGGGGTACGCGACCGAGGCGGTGCGGGCGATGCTCGCGTGGAGCGACGCGACCCTGACCGCCGCGAAGACGGTGTGCATCATCGACCTGGAGAACGCGGCGTCGATCCGCGTGGCGACGAAGTGCGGCTACGTCGAGAGAGGGCGCGCCGAGTACAAGGGCAGCGCCGTGCTCGTGTTCGAGCGCCCGCGGCAGGTCTAGCCGACGAAACCGGCGCCTCGGGGCGCAGCGGCCTGGATCACGCCCATGCTCATCGGCGTCTGGCTCGTTCAGCGGTCAGCGGCAAGGGGCGGGCAGCGGTGCGTCCAGCAGCTTCAGCTTTCGGACGAAGCTGGCCTTCGCGCGGGTGCAGTCGCGGCTCTCGTTGAAGGAGAGCATGCAGACGGTGCGCGCGGCGGGCTGCGGGCTGGCGGCCTCGCAGCAGGCGGCGAAGGCGGCGCAGCCGGGGCCCTGCGGCGGCCAGGCGGGCATCGGCATCGGCGCGTCGCCCGCGACGGTGGCGCCGGAGGAGGACGCGGTGGGGCGCGCGGCGCCGGGGGCGACGGACGAGGTGGAGGCCGCGGCGCGGGGCGCGGCGTCGGGAGCGAGCGACGCGGCGGGCGCGCCTTCGGTCGCGTGCTCGCCGCAGCCGCTGCAGCCGCCGCAGTGGCAGAGGAGGAGGGCCGCGAGCAGGGCGACGCGTCGGACCATGGGCGGGAGGGATGCTAGCCCCTCGCTCAGCAACGCGCGAAGTGCGCCGCCATCCACACCGCGAGCACGAGCACGACGAGGCACGCCACCGCCGCCGCGCAGCCGATGCCCATCGCGCCGAGCAGCGAGCTGCCCGAGCGCCCCCTGGTCGCACGCGCCGCGTCCTCGCGCAGCATCGCTTCGCCCTGGGCGACGGGCACGACCATCTTGAACGGCTTGCCGTCGCGCACGCCGTCGACGCGCACGCCGAGCTGCACGCGACCGCCGCCGCGCGCCACCCACGTCACGGCGCCGCAGCGCTCGCAGCGCGTCGCCCGATCTCCCGGGGGCGTCGCCGCACCGCACGCCGCGCACCCGGCGCCCGGCCCCGTCGCGTCCTCGAGGAGCACCAGGCGGTACTCGAGCTGGAGCCCGCCCCCCTCGACGCGCGCCCACGGCTCGGTCCACTGGTCGACCAGCACGTCCGCCGCCGGGCCGGCGGTGGGCTCGCGGCAGTGCGGGCAGGGGAGCGACACGGCCTCCTGCGACGAGACGGCGAGCGGCGCTCCGCAGCGGCCGCACGCGCCGACGACCACACCGAGCATCCCCGACGCCATCGCGGCGCGCGCGGCGCCCAGCCACGCGGCGAGGCGCATCGGCGCGAACGCCGTGTCGAAGGCGACCGGCTGCCCGTCGGCCGCGACGCTCGCCGTCGCCGGCGTCGCGCAGCGTGCGCAGCGCACCGGGAGCGAGACGTGCGGCGGATCGCCGAGCGGCAGCGTGCACGCTGCGCAGCGGCGGCGGGCGAGCGGCATGGCGGGGGCGTTAAAGCAGCGAGGCCGGCCCCGAGAGGGAACCGGCCTCGCCTTGGGGCCTTCAGACGGCCCGCGGCCTCACTTCTTCGGAGCCGCGGCGCCCGACGAGCCCATCGCCGCGCCCTGGCTGCCGTTGGACGTCGCGGCGGCGCCCGCCGCGGGCGCGTCCGCCTCGATGGCCTGGCCGCTGAACTCGCGCACGTGGAACTCCACGCGGCGGTTCTCGGCCATGTGCGCCGGCGTGTCGTTCGGCGCCAGCGGGTTGGTCGAGCCCTTGCCGACGGCCTGGAGGCGCTTGGCGTCGACACCCTGCTTGACGAGGTAGTCGACGACCGACTGCGCGCGCTCCTGCGAGAGCTTCATGTTGTCGAAGCCCTTCTTCTCGCCCGCGTTGTCGGTGTTGCCCTCGATCGTCAGCTTCGTGATCTCCGGGTTGTCCTTGAGGATGGCCGCCAGCTGCGTCAGCACCTTCTTGGACTTCGCGTTCATCACGATCTTGGCGCTCTGCGTCTTGAACTCGATGTCGCCCGGCATGTCGATCTGCGTGGCGCTCTTCATCGCGACGCCCTTCAGGTGCACCACCGGCTTGGGCGGCGGGGCGGGCGGCGGCGGCGGCGGCGCCTCGGCCGTCGTGGCGGCGGGCGGGGGCGGCGGAGCCGGGGGCGGGGGCGGCGGCGGCGGCGTCTGAGCGCCGAGCTGCGCCTGCGCCTCGGCATTGCAGCCGCTGACAGCCGCGCCGGCGAGGCCGAGCGCCACCGTCGCGAGCAGGGGGACGAACACCTTCTGCATCCTCATGAATCTCCTCCTTGGAATCACCCCAACTCGAGCCCTGCCCGGTGGGGCAGGGGGACCGTCAGCTTGGACGGACGAGGCGACGGATTCGATTCAGCCGCCGATCTCGTCTGGCTACGAGCCGCTGCGAAGACTAGATGAAAGCTGCCGCGCTTGGGAAGGGCGTCACCACCGCCTGTCCCCGGCGCGCCACCGCCCGTGCCCGGGGCCCCACCGCCCGTCCCTGGGGCGCCCCCGCCCGTCGCGCCCGTCCCGCCGCCATGACCGCCCACGCTTCCCCCGCCGACGCCGACGTTTCCGCCCTGCGCGAGCGGGTCGAGCGCCACCGCGCCGCGCTGGTCGAGCGCCTCGGCGCCGGCGAGGACGGGCTGGCGCTCGGTCGCGCCAACGCGCGCTTTCTCGACGACTGCTTCCGCGTGCGCTTCGAGGCGGCGGCCAGGGCGGCCGGGATCGCGCCGAAGGGGCTGGCGCTCGCGGCGGTCGGCAGCTTCGGGCGGGGAGCCGTGGCGCTCCGCAGCGACGCCGACGTGGTGCTGGTCACCGCGCCGCGCGGGCTCCGCCACGAAGAGGCGAGCCGCTTCGCCGAGGCGCTGCTCTACCCGCTGTGGGACGCGACGCTGTCGGTCGGCCACCAGGTACTCGCGTCGGACGACGCGGTGCCCCTCGCGCAGAAGGACCTGGCCACCGCGACGGCGCTGCTCGATCTGCGCTTCCTCGCCGGCGACGAGGCGCTCGTCGCGGACGTGGTGGCGCGCGCGCACGAGGGGCTGTTCGGCGAGAAGGACCTGGCGGCGTTCTTCGCGCGCCTCGAGGAGGAGGCCGCGGCGCGCCACGAACGGTTCGGCGGCTCGGTGTACCTGCTCGAGCCGGACGTGAAGAGCGGCGCGGGCGGCCTGCGCGATCTCGACGGGGTGCGCTGGGCGGCGCGCGCGCGCTACCGCGTCGGCGAGGGCGACGCCGACGCGCGCCTCGGGGCGTGGGGGGAGCTCGTGCGCCTGGGCGTGCTCGTGGCGCGCGAGGCGCAGGAGATCGCCGCCGCCGAGAGCTTCCTCTGGCGCGTGCGCAACCGCCTGCACGCGCGCGCCGGCCGCAAGTCCGACCGCCTCGGCTTCGAGGAGCAGGAGGCCCTGTCGGTGGCGATGGGCTACGGCGACGACCGCGCGCGCTCCGCCGAGCGGTTGATGCAGGACTACTACCTGCACGCGCGCACGGTGACGCGCGCGCGAGAGAGCCTGTTCGAGCGGCTGGCACCGCCGCGCCGTCGCGGCAAGACGACGAAGGCGGACCTCGGCGGCGGCGTGCACCTGTTCGACGGGCAGGTGACGCTCGCCGGCGTCGCCGAGCTGCAGGCCGATCCGGCGCTGGCCATGCGCGTGTACGCGGCGTGCGTGCGCCAGGGCGCGCCCGTCCTGCCGTTCGCGCGCGACGCCATCGCGCGCGCCGCCGCCGATCCGGCGTGGTGCGAGCGGCTGCGCGCGAGCGCCGAGGCTGCGTCGCTGTTCGTGGAGCTCGTGTGCACGGTGCCCGACGCGCGCACGCGGCGCGGCTCGGACGGCACGTCTGCGGCTACGCCGCAGCCTGGTCGAGGCTCGGTGCTCGGCGAGCTGCACGACGTCGGGCTGCTGCTGGCGATGGTGCCCGAGTTTCTGCCCGTCACCGGGCGCGTGCACCACGACGTCTACCACGTGTACACGGTGGACGTTCACTCGGTGGCGGCCGTCGATCGCCTCCGGCAGCTCGCGCGCGGCGAGCTCGCGCAGGCGCACCCGCTGGCCTCGCGCCTCGCCGCCGAGAGCGCGCGCCCGGTGCCGCTCTTCCTCGCGACGCTGCTGCACGACGTGGGCAAGGGCTGGCCCGACGCGAGCGGTTCGCGCAAGAACCACTCGAAGACGGGCGCGGAGCTCTGCGAGCGCATCCTGCCGCGCCTGGGGCTCTCGCCGGAGGACACCGACGAGGCGCGCCAGCTGGTGAGCGATCACCTGCTCATGTACCACGTGGCCACGCGCCGCGACCTCGACGACCCGGCGACGATCGAGGAGTTCTGCCGCAACGTGCGCGGGCGCGAGGGGCTGCGGAACCTGTTCCTGCTCACCGTGGCGGACCTCTCGACGACGTCGCCGACGGCGATGACGTCGTGGAAGGCGCGCATGCTCGACGAGCTGTACTTCGCGGCGGAGGAGCACCTCGAGAGCGGCGGGCAGCCGCCGCGCGCGGACGAGGAGCGGCTCGCGCGCGTGCGCGAGGCGGTGCTCAGGGCGGCGGAAGCCCGGGCTGGAGACGGGGCAGGAGCAGGGGGAGCGCTCGACGCGTTCGTTGCGTCGATGCCCGAGCGGTACCTGCTCGCCAACGCGCCCGAGTCGATCGTCGACCACGCGCGCGTCGTGGCGGGGCGCGGGGAGCGGGCGGCGCACGTGGAGCGCCTGCCGGGGCGTCACCCGGAGGCCGCCGAGCTTTGCGTCGTGGCGGCCGACCGCCCCGGCCTGCTCGCGAGCATCGCCGCGGCCATCACCGCCAACCGTCTCGAGGTGCTCGCCGCGCAGGTGTACTCGCGCGCGACCGCCGGCGGCGGCGAGGCGGTCGACCTCTTCTGGGTGCGCGACCGCGACGGCGGCACCGAGGGGGTCGAGCGCGCGCTGCCGCGCCTCGCGCGCGATCTCGAGGACGTCTGCTCGGGGCGCGTCGACGCGGCGGAGCTGCTGAGCGTGCGCACCGGCTCGGCCTCTCCCTGGCGCGAGCGGCCGAGCCCCGCGGTGCCCATCGAGGTGCAGCTCGACGACCGGGCCTCGCCGCGCCACACGGTGGTCGAGGTCTTCGCCAAGGACCGGCCCGGGCTCCTCTACCGGCTCGCGCGCGCCCTGCACGAGCTCGGGCTCTCCATTGCCCTCTCGAAGATCAACACCGAGGGTACGCGCGTCGCCGACGTCTTCTACGTGAGCGAGCTCGATGGGGCGAAGGTCGCCCCGGGGCCCCGCTACCGGCAAATCCACGACACGCTCCTTCGCGCGATCGCGCCGTAGAGCTCACGGGACCCCTGCTTCGTGTGAGTTCCCCTCCGCGACCTCGGCGGATGGCTCCGCCGAGCAATCGTCTTTTCCGGCGCCGCGGGCGGTGCAAGGATGGCGCTCATGAGAGCTTGGTCGGGAGCGATCGGTTCGTCGGTCGTGGTGCTGGCAATGGTGGCGTGCGGCGGGTCGAGCCCTCCCGCGCAGACGGGCGGCGCGACGTCGCCGGCTGGGAGCGCGACGGCCTCGGTGCAGCCGTTGCCGGAGCCCGAGCAGGCAGCCCCCGAGGGGCCGCCGAGCGCCGAGGTGGCCGCCGGGCTGCAGGCCTTCGACGCGGGCAACTTCGCCGACGCGCGCAAGTCGTTCGAGGCGGCGACGCAGAAGAACCCGAAGGACTACAGCGCCTTCGTCGACCTCGGGCAGACGTGCGAGAAGCTCGGCGACAAGGCCGCCGCCGAGGCCGCGTACAAGTCGGCGCTCGGCATCAAGCCGGACCTCGAGTCGGCGACCGCCGAGCTGTCGTCGCTCTACGCGCAGGACGGTCGCGTCGACGAGGCGCTGCAGCTGGCGAAGACCGCGCTCGCCAAGCACCCGGGCAGCGCGCCGCTGCACGAGAGCCTGGGGATCGCCCTCGCGAGCCGTGGCGATCAGGAGGGGGCGACGTCGGAGTTCGAGCAGGCCATCAAGCTCGCGCCGACCGACCCGATGCTCCACTACACGTTCGCGTGCTGGCTCAACACGTGGCACGTGCGCGGCGCCGCGCCCCACCTCGACGCGGCGCTCACCCTCATCAAGCCCGACGACTACGCGATGATCGTGTCCATCGGCGACGCGTACCGGCTCGCCGGCGAGCCCGACCAGTGCGTCAAGACGCTCGACCGGGCGCTCAAGATGAAGGACCGCGCCGAGCCGCGGACCTACCGCGCGCTCTGCAAGCTCGCGCTCAAGGACGAGCAGGGGACGGTCGACGACCTGCAGGCGGCCGTCGCCAAGGAGCCCTCGTACGCGCCGGCGCACTACTACCTGGCCGGGCGTCTGGCGATCGCGAGGCACTTCAGGGAGGCGGCCGCCGAGTACGCGAAGTACCTGGAGCTCGAGCCGAGCGGCCCGCTCGCCCCGCAAGCCAGCGCGCGGCTGAAGATGGCCCAGGACGCCGCCGCCCACCAGAAGGGCGGCAAGGCGCCGAAGGCTTCGAAGAAGACGACGAAGTAGCGCCGGACGGGGAGGGAGAGCCGCCAAGACGCCGAGGTGGGGAAAGGGTCGATGGGGCCGGGCCTATCGAACGAGCCCGGCCGACGCTCAGGGGAGAGTGACGAAAATGGTTGACGGGCGGGGAGCGCCGCTTCAGCTTTCGCGCCGACCGCCATGGTGCGCCGTCTGGTCTGCCTGCTGCCGCTCGCCGTCGCGTGCTCGTCGCCCGGCGGCGCAACGACGAGCGTCGGGTGGACCGGCGACGGCACGGACGGGGGGACGGTAGCGAGCGACGACGACGGCGGCGCGCCCGCGCCGGGGGCAGGGGACGCCGGGGCGGACGCGCCCGCCGGCCCGCCCCTGACGACGATCCGCGTGCACTACCCGGCCGGCAGTCACGTGATCTCGCTGCGCGCCTCGGTCCCTCCGTGGTCGTGGAGCGCCGGCGCCGCGATGACCGCCGGGCCGGGCGAGACCTGGACGCTGACGACGGCTGCCGTCACCGCCCCCTTCGAGTTCAAGCCGCTGCTCGACGACCAGGCGTGGTCGCTCGGGCCCAACTACCGCGCGAGCCCCGGCGCCACGGTCGACGTCTACCCGCGCTTCATGCAGCAGAACGGCCAGTACTCGCGCGCCTACGACTTCGCCTCGCAGATCCTCGGCAACACCCGCGGCATCTGGATCTACCTCCCGCCGACGTACCTCGAGAACACGCTCGCGCGCATGCCGGTCGTCTACATGCACGACGGCCAGAACCTGTTCGACCCGGCGTATGCGTTCAACGGCACGACGTGGCAGGCGAGCCAGGCGATTGACGGCGGCGCCAACGACGGATCGATCGCCGAGGCGATCCTCATCGGCATCGAGAACACGGCCGACCGCATCAGCGAGTACACGCCCGTGCCCGATCCCACGCAGTCGCCGAGCGGCGGCGACGGGGAGAAGTACCTGCAGATGATCCTGCAGGAGCTCAAGCCCAAGATCGACCACGATCTGCGGACGATCCCCGACCGTGCCCACACCTTCATGATCGGCTCGTCGCTCGGGGGGCTCATCTCGGCGTACGCCGGCGTCGCGCACGCGGACGTCTTCGGCGGCATCGGCGCGATGTCGCCGTCGACGTGGTGGGACGGCGACTGGCTGGTGGGCGACGTGGGAATGACGCCCGCCACGCCGCGCCCGCTGCGCGTGTACGTCGACAGCGGCGACTCGGGGCCGAGCAACGACGACGTGACCGACACGGCGAGCCTGGCAGCCGAGTACCAGACCCTCGGCTACGCGAAGGGCTCGACCCTGGACTACGTCGTGCAGGCGGGCGGGCAGCACAGCGAGACGTATTGGGCGCAGCGGCTGCCGGGCGCGCTCGCGTTCCTGCTGGGGCCGGGGCGCTGAACCAGCGCCCGACACCCGCTGCGCGCCCGCTCACACGACGTCGTTGAAGCCGGGGAGCCACACCGCGACGAGGCGCGGATTGGGGGCGACGCCGCGGGAGGACAGCTCCCGCGCGGCAGCGCCGACCGCGGCCTCGTCGCCGTCGAGCAGACCGAGCACCCAGCGCGCGCACTGGCGGGCGATCCACGTCTCCTCGGGGCCGTCGTCGCGCGCGAGCTCCTCGAGGGCCGCGCGGGCCTCGGCGCGGCGTCCGCGCAGCGCCGCCGCCGACGCCCGGACGAGCAGCACGTTGATGCGCAGGATCGGACCGTCCGGCAGGCGCCGGTACACAGCGGCGACTCGGGGCCGAGCAACGACGACGTGACCGACACGGCGAGCCTGGCAGCCGAGTACCAGACCCTCGGCTACGCGAAGGGCTCGACCCTGGACTACGTCGTGCAGGCGGGCGGCCAGCACAGCGAGACGTACTGGGCGCAGCGGCTGCCGGGCGCGCTCGCGTTTTTGCTGGGGCCGGGGCGCTGAACCGGCGTCCGACATCCGCTGCGCGCCCGCTCAAACCACGTCGTTGAATCCGGGGAGCCACACCGCCACGAGGCGTGGATCGGGGGCGACGCCGCGGGAGGACAGCTCCCGCGCGGCAGCGCCCACCGCGGCCTCGTCGCCGTCGAGCCGACCGAGCACCCAGCGCGCGCACTGGCGGACGATCCACGTCTCCTCGGCGCCGTCGTCGCGCGCGAGCTCCTCGAGCGCGGCGCGGGCTCCGGCGGCGCGTCCGCGCAGCGCCGCCGCCGACGCCCGGACGAGGAGCACGTTGATGCGCAGGATCGGGCCGTCCGGCAGGCGCCTGTAGGTGGCGTTCGCGCGCTCGGCCTCGCGCACGAGCGCCTCGCGGCGCGCGCCGGTCTGCCGCGCGGCGCACATCAGGGCGATGCGCGCGCGCAGCGACTCCATCTCGAGCCGGTAGCCCTCGATCACGCGGAAGACGATCGAGCGGCGCAGCCGAGGCAGCACGGCGTGCAGCTGCGCGTACGCGCGCTCGGGCTCGTCGTCGTACAGATCGATGTAGCCTCGCGCGATGACGGCCGGGTGCTGGGCGGCGATCGGGCCCTCGGGCAGCGAACGCTCCGCGATCTCGAGCTCGCGGCGCGCGCGCGCCGGATCGCCCGAGTACAGCCAGACGCTGTTGAGCGCCCCGACCCGCAGCATGACCGCGGCGTACAGATCGCCGCGCTCGGTGGCCTCGGCCAGGGCGCGCTCGATGCGCTCGCGCAGCCCTTCGAAGCGGCAGGCGTACTCGAGCGACATGAACAGGAAGTAGTAGGCGGTGTTGATCTCGTAGGTCGTCCCCGGGACCTCGGCGCGGAGCATCTGGACCGAGCGCTCGAGCGGCTCGATCGCCTCGCCGAAGCGCAGGCTCACGCAGCGCGCGAGCCCGTCGTTGCCGAGAACGATCGCGCGCGTGTAGGGGTCGCCGCCGGTGCGCTCGGCGGCCGCGTGGGCGAGGGCGATGGTGCGCTCGACCCTCGGCCAGCCGCGCACGCCGCCGGAGGACGACCGGTACGCCGCCTCCATCGAGAGCGCGCGCGCGGCGCGCTTCGGCTCGCCCGCGCGCAGCGCCATGAGCACGTGGCGCGCGTGGAAGAGCGCGCCCGTCAGCACGTCGGCGTAGGGGATGGTGAACGAGAGCGACGCGCAGACGTCGATTCGCTTCAATACGTCCGCATCCACCTCGGCGGCCTGGCGGGGCTCGAAGCCGAGGCCGCGCACCCGCAGGACGAGGCGGTACCAGAGCAGGGCGACGAGCGCGCCGAGCGTCGTTCGCGGCCAGGACATGCCGAGCGCGGCGAGCACCGTGCGGGTCAGCTGCAGGCCGCGCGCGAGGTGCCCGGCGCGCAGCATCTGCTCGGCGGCCCGGCGGTGGAGCTCGAGGGCCTCGCGCGGGCCCGCGCCGTCGGCGGCGCGCTCGAACTCGGTGGCGGCGCCCACCCCGTCGCCGGCGTTGGCGAGCGCGCCGGCGAGCTGCTCGCGCACGCCGCGCCGGCGCGGGTCGCTCGCGGGGAGCAGCTCGAGGCCGCGGCGGTAGAGGCGCGCGGCGCGATCGAAGGCCAGCGCCTGGGCGGCCTGCTCGGCCGCGACGAGGACGTAGCGCGCGGCCTTCACCGGCTCGCCGGCGCCCTCCCAGTGGGTCGCGAGCACCTCCGGATCGGAGCCCTTGGCGACCTCCAGCGCGCCCGCGATGTTCGCGTGGCGGTCGCGCCTGGCGGCTTCGTCGAGGCGCGCCACGATGGCCTCGCGCACGCGGTCGTGGAAGGGCTCGATGGCGTCGCTCACGCGGGCGCCGTGCGTGCGCACGAAGTTGGTCGCGCGGAGCAGCGCCACGGCCCGCGTCAGCTCGCTCATCTCGATCTGCGCGGCGTGCGCGATGACGTCCTGCGTGACGGGAGCGCCGAGCAGGCACGCCACCTCCAGGACGCGCCGGGCGCCCGCGTCGAGCCGCAGCACGCGCCGCCAGAGCGCCTCGTCGAGCCGCAGCGACCCGTTCGCGGGGGTCTGCGACAGGCTCGCGTGGCGCACCAGCTCGTCGATGAAGAGCGGGTGCCCGCCGGCCTCCGACGCGATGGCGGCCGCGCTGCTCCACCCGACGCCCGTGGAGTGCGCGAGGAGCAGCTCCGCGAGGCGGCGCGCGTCGCCGCCGGCGAGGCGGCCGACGTGCACCGGGCGGACGTCGCCCGGCAGCGAGGCGACGAGGGTCGGCGGCGCGGCGTCGGCCTGGGGTCCGCCGCGCATCGTCGCGACGAGCATCAACGCGGGCGCGTCGGGAGGGCGCAGCAGCTCCTGCAACAAGGCGAGGCTGTCGGCGTCGGTCCACTGCAGGTCGTCGATCGTGACGACGACGCGCTGGCGCGCGCACAGCTTCGCGAAGAGGCCGCGGAGCGCGTGGAACGCGGCGCGCCGCCGCTCGAGCGGATCGCGATCGGGCATGCTCGCGCGCGAGCCGATCGCCGGAACGCGGCCCATCGCCGGGAAGAGCAGCGACAGCGAATCGGCGCCGCCGGGCGGCAGGAGGTCGAGCGCCTCGGAGCGCGGCAGGCGTGCGAGGCGACGGCTGAGCAGCTCGATGACCTCGTCGAGCGCCTTGTAGGGGACCGCCTCGCGCTCGTAGCAGCGCCCGGCCAGCACGAGCACGTCGTCGCGGCCGGCGAGCGCGACGTCGAGGAAGCGCCGAACCAGGCAGCTCTTGCCGACGCCGGATTCGCCGTAGAGCGCGACGGTGACCGCGCGACGGTTCGAGCCCGCGTCGCCGAAGGCTCGCTCGAGGGCCGCGAGCTCGGCGTCGCGACCCACGAACGGCGCGCCGGCCGAGGCGGGGCGATCGCTGCTCTGCGCCTGCAGCCGCCGCAGCAGCTCCTGGCCCGTGGGGCGCGCGCGCGGCTCGACGCGCAGCAGCTCCAGGCACAGGGCCTCCAGGTCGGCCGGTACGTCGGCCACGAACGCGCCGGGAGGCAGAGGCTCCTGGTAGTGCTTCGCGTAGAGGACGTGCGTGCTGGCTCCCTCGAACGGCCGCCGGCCGGTGAGGCACTCGTAGAGCATGACGCCCACGGCGTACCAGTCGGCGGGCGGCCCGACGCCCTGGCTGCTCGCCTGCTCGGGCGCCATGTAGAGCGGCGTCCCGACGACGGCTCCCTCGGTGTGCTCGCGCGCGTCGAGCTGGGAGACGACGCCGAAGTCGAGCAGCACGACGCGCCCCTCCGTCGTGACGCGCACGTTGGACGGCTTGACGTCGCGGTGCACGCGCCCCGCGGCGTGCAGCGCCGACAGGCCGAGGGAGATCTGCCGGAGCGCGTCGCGCAGCCGCGCCTCGTCGAACTTCGCGGCCTCGCGCGGCTCGAACGGCCCGCGGGATTGCACCTGCGAGGTCGGCTCGTCGTCGGCGGCGGCCACGTCGACGTCCGTGTCGGTGCTCAGCGCCGGCCGTAGATCCACGGCGGTCGGCGCGCTCGTCGCCGGGGCGGGCGGCGCCTCGCCGCGCACCCAGGTGAGCAGGTCGACGCCGTCGATGAGGTCCATCGTGAAGAACGCGTCGTGGGCGTCGGCGACGAGCTCGCGCAGGTTCACCAGGTTGGGGTGGTGGATGTCCTGCAGCGCGCGGAACTCGTGCTTGATGCGCGCCATCGTGTCGGCGTCGTGGTGAAGGAGCGTCTTCAGGGCCACGCGCTCGTCGCGCTCGAGGTCGCGCGCCTCGTAGACCACGCCCATGCCGCCTGCCCCGATGCGACGAATGACCTGGAACCGCGCCGGGAGTGCGAGCTGGAAGAAGGGCACGGGCGAACATTTCACTATCGCACGCGCTCGCAGACCCTGCGCAACCGTCACGTCGCGCGCCGACCGGTCGGACGGTGCTCGCCGCTCGCCGGCTCGCCTACGGGCCTGCAGCGTCGCTTCGCGGAGGGAACCCCCGCAGCACCCGCCCGCAACCCCCGTCGTCGACCTCGCCCACGGCCACGAGATCGCCGCGCTCGTCGAGCCACGCGCACGGCGCGCCGCGCACCGTCGCGTCGATGTCGTCGGCTCTCACGCGCTTGCCGTGGCGCGCGTCGCGAACGCCGCCGGCCGTCAGCTGGGCGACCGGCAGCGCACGCGCCGCCGCGCGCGCGGTCGAGTGCAGCCGCGCCGCCAGCTCGTCGTCGGGAGTCTCGGGCGCGATCGCCTCGTCGGCGAGGAACGGGCCCGATCGCGTACGCCGCAGCGCCGTCAGGTGCCCCACCGTGCCGAGCGCCTCGGCGAGGTCGCGCGCCAGCGACCGCACGTAGTAGCCCTTGCCCACTTCGACCGCGAGCGCCAGCCACGGGGGCTCCTCGCTGCACGCGAGAACCTCGAGGCGATGCACCACCACGTCGCGCGGCGCCAGATCGACCGTCTCGCCCCGGCGCGCGCGCGCGTAGGCGCGCTCTCCCCCTTGCTGGATGGCCGAGAACGCGGGGGGCACCTGCGTCGTGCGCGCCCGCTCGCGGTCGAGCGCGTCGCGAAGCGCGTGCGCCACCATCGGGCCGCGCGAGTGCGCCAGCGCCGCGCGCACCGCGTCGCTCACGGACGCGCGCTTCGCCTCGCGCCCGAGCGCGTCGAGCGTGTCGGTCTCGACGCCGAGCGCCACGGTCGCCTCGTACGCCTTGTCGTGCGCCGTCAGCCACGGCACGAGCTTGGTCGCCTCGCCCACCGCCACGACGAGCACCCCGGTCGCCATCGGGTCGAGCGTCCCGGCGTGCCCGACCTCGCGCGTTCCGAGCGCGCGCCGCACCCGCGCCACGACGTCGTGGCTCGTCGGCCCGCGCGGCTTGTCGAAGACGAGCACGCCGCCGGGCGCCGGTCCCCCCCGCGCTGCCATCACCCGAACCAGATCGATCGCCGCTCGCCGACGGTGCGGTCGAGCATCCCCTGGATGGCGCCGCGCACCTGCTCGGTGAGCCGTCCGACGAGGATCTCGTCTTCGGCCGACTCGGCGCCGTACTCGCCGAACTCCATCGGCGCGCCGAACACGACCTTCCACTTCGTCGGTGCGGGCAGCAGCCCCACGGGCCCGAGCAGCGGGAAGGTCGGCGTGACGGGCAGGTACGGGATGCCGAGCGCCTTGGTCAGGTACTCGACCTTGGCGAGCATCGGGTTGGTCTCCTCGCCGCCGACGATCGCCACCGGCACGACCGGCGTGCGCGTGCGCAGGCACAGCTTCACGAACCCGCCGCGCCCGAAGCGCTGCAGGCGGTAGCGCTCGCGATAGAGCTTGCCGATCCCCTTCATCCCCTCCGGGAACACGGCCACGAGCGCGCCGTGATCGAGCAGCCGCTCGGCGTTCTCCTGGCACGCGCGCACGGCCCCCACGCGGTTGCTGAAGCTTCCGAGGAACGGGAAGTGGAAGATGACGTCCTCGGCGAGCCAGCGCACGTCGCGGTGCTGCGGGTGCTCGCGCCGCACCGCGAGGCGCAGCATCATACCATCGAACGGGACGGTGCCCGAGTGGTTGGCCACGAGCAGGCACGGGCCCTCCGCCGGGATCTGCTCGGCGCCGTGCGCCTCGACGCGGAAGTACTTGTCGTAGAGGAAGTCGAAGAAGGGCAGCACCTTCTGCTCGTAGACCGGGTCGTAGCCGAACTCGTCGACCTCCTCGGACCGGTTGCGCAGGCCCAGCCGGCCCCACTTGCGCAGGTAGAAGTCGGTCGAGAGCAGCTCGCGCGCCGTGTCGAGCACGCCCTCGGGGGCGGCCGAAGGCGGCGCCGTCGAGGGGCGGCCCGGCGGCGGCTCGGACCGCGGCAGCATCGTCTGGCTCTCGCGGTCGCGCGTGCGGTCGGCGATCATCCGGTCGAGGCGCTCCTCGAGCTCGCGGATGCGCGCGGCGACCTCCGCCTCGCTCGGCCGCTCGGCGGGGATCGGCGGCGCCGGCGCCTCGGCGGGCGGCTCGATCTCGCCGCGCAGGCGCGTCGGCTCGCGGCCGTTGCGCGCCGCTTGCGGCTCACCGCCCTTGCCGGGCGGCGGCGGAGGAGCGCTCTTGCGCCTGGGGCGCGTGCGCGAACCCGGCGATCGCTGCGGGACGTCGGCCCCCTCGGCGTGAAGCGCCCGCTCGGAGGCGTCCTGGCGCGTGTCGGCGCGCGGACCCTCGCCGCTCGCGGCACCGCCGCCGCCGCCCCGTCGCTTCTTTCTCGTCATGCGGTCGTCTCCGAGAGCAGCTTGACGTCGCGCAGCCGCTGGGCGCTCACGAAGTCGAGCAGCGCCTCGCGCGACGTGTAGGCGGGCGTGAAGCCCATCTCCTGACGCGCCTTGCGGGCGTCGGCCACGCAGAGGAAGCGCAGGTACTTGAGGAACGCGGGCGGCGCGTCGAGCAGCTGCGCGAGCCAGCCGACGGTCGCCACCGTCTCCGCCAGCGGGTGCGGGACGGGCACCGCGACGCGGCCGGCCAGCTTGATGGCCGTCGACAGCGGCAGCACCCCCTCGCCGACGACGTTGAAGGTGCCCTGCGCGTCGCGCAGGAGCGCCAGGTGCAGCGCGGCGATCGCGTCGACCTCGTGCAAGAACTGCACGAGCGGGTCGAAGCCCATCATCGTGGGCACGAGCTTGCGCGCGAGGTACTGCGAGAAGGCGTTGCGCACGGTGGGCCCGAGAATGGGCGCCATGCGCAGCACGGTCACGACGGTGCCGGGCGCGCGCTGCGCGAGCTTGCGCGCCTGCTCCTCGGCCTCGATCTTGTCGGCGAAGTACGGCTCGCTGCGCGGCGCGCGCAGATCGTGCTTCTCCGTCAGAAAATTCGGGTTGGACGGGTGCGCGCCGTACAGCCACGTGTGCGACCAGAGCACGAGCTTTCGCACCTGGGCGTGGCGCGCCCCGACCGTGACGTGCATCGTCCCGACGCTCTCGAGCTCGTGCGCCCAGGCGGTCGCGTGCGTGGGGCAGGAGAGGAACGCGAGGTGGGCGACCGCGTCCACGCGCTCGGCCGAGAGCACCTCGGCCACCCGCGCCTCGGCCGTGGGCTGCGTGAGGTCGATCTCGTAGCTCCGCGTCTTGCGCCCGGCGGTGGGCACCGGGGCCACGTCGATCGTCACGATGCGCCCGATGCGCTCGTCCTCCTCGAGTGAGCCGACGAGGTTACTGCCGAGGAAGCCGGCCGCGCCCGTCACCGCCACGATGATCGGGCGCCCCGCGCCCGCACGCGAGGACGGTGCGCGGCTGCTGGTGGCTACGAGGGACATGGTCGCTCCGGTGGGGGCGAAGCTAATCGCCCTTCAGGATTCAGGCTACGACCATGTTAAGCTTGGCGAAGCGATGACGATCTCCTCCATCCCGGCGCCGATGCGCCTGGGACCGTACGAGCTGCTGCGGCGGATCGCCACGGGCGGGATGGCGGAGGTCTACCTCGCGCGGCGCGCCGGCCCGCACGGGTTCCAGAAGCTCGTCGCGGTCAAGCGCATCCTGCCGCAGTACGCGCGCGATCCGGACTTCGTCGCGATGTTCGTCGACGAGGCGCGGGTGTGCGCACGCCTGGGCCATCCGAACATCGTGCAGGTGTTCGACTTCGGCGAGCAGGACGGCGAGCTGTACATGGCGATGGAGTACGTCGATGGCACGACCGGGGCGCGCGTCATCCGGGCGGCGGCCGGGCGCGGCGAGGAGATCCCGCTCGACGCGTGCCTGCACATCACGCTGTCCATCCTGCGGGCGCTCGAGTACGCGCACGGCGCACGCGACGACGAAGGCAAGCCGCTGTCGCTCGTGCACCGCGACGTGTCGCCCGGCAACGTGCTCATCGACCGCTCGGGCGCGGTCAAGCTCACCGACTTCGGCATCGCGCGCGCCGCCGAGATCGAGCGCCGCACCGACGCCGGGCAGCTCAAGGGCAAGCTCGGCTACATGTCGCCGGAGCAGGTGGTGGGCCGCGAGCTCGACGCGCGCAGCGACATCTTCACGCTCGGCATCGTGCTCGCGGAGATGCTCATCCTGCGGCCGCTCTTCAGCGGCGGCAAGGAGCTCGACGTGCTGCTGCGCATCCGCGACGCGGACCTGTCGGCGATCGATCGCGCCGGCGCGCGCGTACCCGACGATCTGCGCGCGGTGCTCTTCCGCGCGCTGTCGCGCGACCCGATGCTCCGCTGGCCGAGCGCGAGCGCGTTCGCCGAGGCGATCGAGGAGATCGTGCGCCGCCGCCGCCTGCAGGTCGGCCCCTCGCGCCTGGCGGGCTTCGTCGAGAGGCTCGGGCTCATCGACGCCGCCGAGGCCGAAGAGACGACGGGCGACACGGGGGTGACCTCCACGGCCCCGATCGAGGTCGACACGAGCACGCGGCGCGTGCTGAAGGACACCGACGAGACGCCGCGTCCGGGCCGCGTCGCGCCCGCCGGAGGACCGGCCGAGGCGTCGCACGCGGTGTCGCCGAGCATCTACCGCGTGCAGACCGACGACGGGGCGGTGCTCGGGCCGATGCCGTTCCCGCGCCTCGTCGAACTGTTCGCGACCGGCGAGGTGGGGTCCACCTGCTCGATCGCGCGCGAGAACGGGCGCTTCAAGCCGGCCGCCGACTACGAGGAGCTGTCGCGCTTCATGACGAGCCCCGCGCTCAAGTGGGACGTCGAGTTCCCCACCGAGGCCCTGGAGCGCAGCGCGGTCGATCCGGCGCGCGTGCCGACGCGCCTGTTTCAGCTGGCCGTGCGCCGCGAGACGGGCGTCCTCATCCTGCGCGACGGCTCGCGCAAGAAGCGCATCTTCTTCGTCGAGGGCGCGCCCGAGCTGGTCACCTCGACCGACAAGAGGGAGCTGCTCGGCGAGTTTCTCATCGAGCGCGGGCAGGTGCTGCGCATGGAGGTCGAGATGGCGCTGGCGATGCTGCCGCGCTTCGGCGGGCGCCTCGGCGACGCGCTGGTCGGCATCCACGTGCTGCGGCCCATCGAGCTGTTCCGCGCGATCCACGACCAGACGCAGGAGCGCCTGATCGAGACGTTCCGCTGGAAGCGGGGCGAGATCGCCTTCGCGCGCGGCGTGCGCTCCCAGGAGGAGACGTTCCCGCTGGGGGTCGACGGCTACGAGCTCATCGCCCGCGGCATACGCCACGGCTACACGTACGAGGAGCTCGAGGCGATGCTCGCGCCGCACCGCGAGGAGGTGCTCGAGCGCGTGGCGGTGCCGCCGGTGCGCCCGGAGATGTTCCGCCTGCCCGAGCGGGAGGCGGCGGTCATCGAGGCGGTGACGGGAAAGACGACGCTGGGCAAGCTCGTGGCGCAGCTCACCGAGTCCGGCGTCGCCGATCCGGACGAGATCCTGCGCGCCGTCTTCCTCGGCCTGGCGTGCGAGGTGCTGCGCAGTCCCAAGTGGGTCGTGCCGCCGAGCTTCATGAAGAGCAAGTGAGGCCGCGCGCGGGGGCATGAAGCTCGGGTTCCGGACGAAGCTGTTGCTGGTGTGCCTGGCGGTCATCGCCGCGTCGGTCGCGGCGGCCGACGCGAGCCTGCCGTCCACCGTCGGCGTCGAGGACGTCCGCCAGGGCATCTGGTTCGGCGCCGGCGTGGCGGTGCTCGTGGCGCTCGTCCTGTCGGCCGCCGTCGGGGCGCGCATGTCGGCGTCCGTCGGCGAGCTGACGGAGGCCGCGCGCCGCACGGCGAGGGGCGACCTGGAGGCGAGGGTGGGCGAGCTGCGCGCCGAGCGCGACATGCTGGGGCGCATCCTGCAGGCGATGCAGGAGGGGGTCGTGGTGCTCGACCCCGACGGGCGCATCGTCCTGGTCAACCCGGCGGTGCGCTCGATGCTGCTCATCGGGGCGGACGCCGTCGGCAAGCTGCTCATCGAGACGGTGCGCCACGCGCAACTCGACGAGCTGCTCGAGCGCGCCGAGGGCGAGGCGGCGGGCGCCAGCGTCGAGATCGAGCTGCCCGGCCTCAAGCCGCGGCGGCTGCTGGTGCACGCTTCGCCCCTCGCCGGTGGGGACGGGGGCACCCTCGTCGTCTTCGTCGACGTCACCGAGCTGCGGCGCCTCGAGGCGTTGCGCCGCGACTTCGTCGCCAACGCGTCGCACGAGCTGCGCACGCCCATCGCGGCCGTGCGGTCGGCCACCGAGACGCTGCGCTCGGGCGCGCTCGGCGATCCGGGGGCCGCGGACCGCTTCGTCGACATCATCGAGCGCAACGCGCAGCGGCTGCAGGCCCTCGTCGAGGACATGCTCGAGCTCTCGAAGCTGGAGTCGAACGAGCTCCGGCTCAAGCGCGAGCCGGTCGATCTCGGCAGCGTCGTGCCGCTCGTGCTGGCGCTCTTTCGCGAGCGCGCCGACAAGAAGGGCGTTCGCCTCGTCGCCGAGCTGCCGCCGGCCGGCGTGCGGTTCGAAGGGGACGCGCGCGCGCTCGAGCACGTGCTGTCGAACCTGGTCGACAACGCGGTGAAGTACTGCCCCGCGGGCGCGCGCATCCTCGTCAGAGCCAGCGAGGAGGGCGACCGCGCGCGGCTCGTCGTGTCCGACACCGGCCCGGGCATCCCCGCCGAGCACCTGGCGCGCATCTTCGAGCGCTTCTACCGCGTCGACGCCGGGCGCTCGCGCGAGCTCGGGGGCACGGGGCTGGGGCTGTCGATCGTGAAGCACATGGTCGAGGCGATGCGTGGCGAGGTATCGGTCGAGAGCGAGGTCGGACGCGGCTCGACCTTCACCGTGTCGCTGCCGCGCCCGCCCGCCTCGGCCGGCTGAGACCCCGCCGGGGGGGGTACGCGACCGCGGGTCGATTCCGGACGTCACGAAGAGTTCACCGCGCGGCGTGCCGCCCGTCACGGCCGCCAGGGATCCTGCGCAACGTGAGCCTCGTGCACCTGGCGGTCGCGCTGACGGCCGCGTCCCTGGCGCTGTACCTCACGATGATGGGTCTGTTCCTGGGGCGCATGGCGCTCCGGCGGCGGCAGCGGCGGCGAGAGGGGGTGGCGCGCGCGCCGCGCGTGACGCTCTTCAAGCCGCTCGCCGGGCACGACGACGAGCTCGAGGCCAACCTCGAGTCGTTCGCCCGCATCGACTACCCGTCGTTCGAGATCCTGCTCGGCGTGGCCTCGCCGTCGGATCCGGCGTACGCGGCGGCGCGTCGCTTCGTGGCGCGCCACCGGCGGCTCCACGCGCGCCTGGTCGTGACCGACCGCGACGCCGCGATCAACCCGAAGGTCGCGCAGCTGGTCGGCCTCGAGCGGGTCGCGACGGGCGACGTCTACGTCATCTCCGACTCCAACGTGCGCGTCGGCCCGGGCTACCTCTGGTCGCTCGTCGAAGAGCTGGCCGACGAACGCGTCGGCATGGTCACGAGCGTGTTCGCCGGCACGGGCGAGCGCACGCTGGGCGCGGCGCTCGAGAACCTGCAGCTCTGCGCGTCGACCACGCCGGGGATGGTCGCGCTCGACACGGTCAGCGACCGGCCGCTGACGGTCGGCAAGTCGATGGCGGTGCGTCGCCGCGATCTCGCGCGCCTGGGCGGCTTCGGCCCGGTGGGCGACGTGCTCGCCGAGGACCACGCGCTCGGCCGTCGCTTCCTCGGCGCGGGCTTCCTCGCGCGCACGTCGCTCGAGCCGGTCGAGAACCGCAACGTCGGCTGCACGATGGCGCGCACCCTCGAGCGGCACACACGGTGGTCGAAGATGCGGCGCGTGCTCTACCCGGCCGCGTTCGGCGCCGAGCCGCTGCTGACGCCGGTCGTCGTGGCGACGGCGGGCGCGCTGCTCGCGCCGGGGAGGCTGACGGCGGCGGTGCTGGCGGCGGTGTGCGTGTGGCAGACGGCGCTCGCGCTGCTCGCGGTGCGCGTGCTACGCGGGCGGTGGATGGCCTGGCGCTGGCTGCCGCTCGAGGTGTTCCGGTCGTACGTCGGGGCGTTCTGCTGGGTCCGGGCCTGCCTCAGCCGCCGGATCGAGTGGCGCGGGAACGCGTTCCTCCTGCGGAGGGGGACGGCCATCGTCCCGGTCGTCGGGGCGGCCGAGCAATCGGCCGACCGGGCCAGGCAGGCCGCGTGAGACCTCGCGAGCCGAGGATGCCTGCGTCACACGAACGTCACACGAACGCCACGGGCGGATCGCGGTCGAGCCCCAGAATCCGCGACGTGGTCGCCGCAGCCACCCTGTCCGCGCAGCGGGACGTGCAGCTCAAGATGCGCGCCCGCGAGCTGACGGTGCGCTACGGCAGCAAGGTCGCCATCAAGGACGTCAGCCTCGACGTGCACGCCGGCGAGGTGCTCGCGCTCATCGGCCCGAGCGGTTGCGGCAAGAGCACATTCCTGCGCTCGCTCAACCGGATGAACGACACGGTGCCGGGCGTGTCGGTGACGGGCCACGTGGAGCTCGACGGCGAGCCGATCTACGGGCCGGACGTCGACCCGGTGCTCGTGCGCCGGCGCGTGGGGATGGTGTTCCAGAAGTCCAACCCGTTCCCCAAGTCGATCTTCGAGAACGTCGCCTACGGGCTACGCGTCAGCGGCGTGCGCGAGCGGGGGCTGGTGGCCGAGCGCGTCGAGCGCGCGCTGCGGCACGCGGCGCTCTGGGACGAGGTGAAGGACCGGCTGCACGAGTCGGGCATGGGCCTGTCGGGCGGTCAGCAGCAGCGCCTGTGCATCGCGCGCGCGCTGGCGGTGGAGCCCGAGGTGCTGCTGATGGACGAGCCGGCGAGCGCGCTCGACCCGATCGCCACGGCCAAGATCGAGGACCTGGTGTCCGACCTGCGTCACGAGCTGACGATCGTCATCGTCACGCACAACATGCAGCAGGCCGCGCGCGTCTCGCAGCGCACCGGCTTCTTCTACATGGGGCGCCTCGTCGAGGTGGGCGACACGACCGACATCTTCACCCGGCCGCGCGAGCGCGAGACCGAGGACTACATCACCGGACGCTTCGGATGAGGGAGGAACCAGGTGCCTTCGGCGCATACGAGCCGTGATTTCGAGTCGGAGCTGCGCGAGCTGCGCGCCCACTCGCTCGCCATGGGGGCGCGCTGCGAGCGCGCGCTTCAGCTGGCGCTGAAGGCGTTCTGGGAGGGCTCCGCCCAGCTCGCGGCGGAGGTCGAGGAGATCGACCGCCACATCGACCGCGACGAGATGGACATCGACGCGCTGGTCCTGCGCATCCTCGCGCTGCGCCAGCCGGTCGCCTACGACCTGCGGTTCCTCGCCGGCGCGCTCCGGCTGGTGACCGACCTCGAGCGCGTGGGCGACGAGGCCGTGAACATCTCCGAGCGCGCGAAGGAGGAGCACGGGAACGCCAAGGACAAGGTCCGCGCCGAGCTCAAGGCGATGGGCGAGCAGTCGCAGGAGATGCTGCGCGACGCGCTCGACGCCTTCGTGCAAGGCGAGTCGACGCGCGCCGAGCAGGTGCTCGCGCGCGACGACGGCGTCGACGAGCTCTACGGCCGAATCATCCACGCGATGACCGATTTCATGACGGAGCACACGCAGCAAGTCGCGGAGGCCATCCGCGTCATTCACGTCGCGAAGTACCTCGAACGCGTCGCCGATCACGCGACCAACATCGCCGAGGAAGTGATCTTCATGGTCCGCGGCGAGGACGTGCGCCACGTGCGCACCCACCGCCCGCCGCCGGTCGAGAGCCGGTAGCAGGGAGAGACATCGTCATGACTGGTTCGTGGAAGATCGTCGCGTGCGCGGCCGTGGTCGGCCTCGCGGGTCTCGGCTGCAAGGGGTCGTCCTCGTCGTCGTCGTCGAGCGCGGCCGACTCGGGCGGGGGCTCGGCGAGCGGCGGCACGGTGTCGCTGAACGGCGCCGGGTCGACGTTCGTGTACCCCATCATGTCGCGCTGGTCGTCCGAGTACCAGAAGGTCGACCCCAAGGTGCAGGTCAACTACCAGTCGATCGGATCGGGCGGCGGCATCCGCCAGCTCATCGCGCACACGGTGCAGTTCGGCGCGTCCGACGCGCCGCTCACCGACCAGCAGCTCAAGGAAGCGAAGTCGCCGGTCGTGCACGTGCCGCTCGCGATGGGCGCCGTGGTGCCGACGTACAACCTCCCGCCGCTCGCGCACGCCATCCACTTCACCCCCGAGGCGCTCGCGGGCATCTACCTCGGCGAGATCAAGACCTGGGACGATCCGAAGATCGCCTCCGCCAACGCCGACCTGAAGCTCCCGGCCACGAAGATCGTCGTCGTCCACCGCTCCGACGGCAGCGGCACGACGGCCGTGTTCACCGACTACCTGTCGAAGGTCTCGCCGGAGTGGAAGACCAAGGTCGGCAGCGCGACGTCGGTGCAGTGGCCGACGGGCCTGGGCGGCAAGGGCAACGAGGGCGTGGCCGGCACCGTGCGCACCACCCAGGGCGCCATCGGGTACGTCGAGCTCACGTACGCCATCCAGAACAAGATGCCGGCCGGCATCATGAAGAACCACGCCGGGAACTTCGTCGAGCCGTCGATCGACGCCGTCACGGCGGCGGCCGCCGGGTTCGTCCCCACGATCCCGGAGGACCTGCGCTACTCGATCACCGACTCGCCGGGCGAGAAGGCGTGGCCGATCAGCGGCACGACGTGGGCGGTCCTCTACCAGGACATGCCGGCGGGCGCCGATCGCACCGCGGTCGTCTCGTTCTTGCGCTGGGCCATCCACGACGGGCAGAAGTTCTGCGCGTCGCTCGACTATGCGGCCCTGCCGCCGGCGCTCGTCGCGCGCGCGGACGCGAAGCTGAACCTGGTCGAGCCGCCCGTGAAGTCCGCGTCGTCCAAGTAGGGTGTCCATGAGCGTGGAGGCCGTCGTGCAACCGAGCGTCTCCGAGGGGCGAGCCCGCTCGCTCCGGCGCTGGGGTCCGGCGGCGCTCCACGGCTGGACGAGCCCCGACGCGATCTTCCGAAAGGCGTGCGCGGCGTTCGCGCTGGCGATCGCCGCGCTGCTCGCGCTGCTCGTCTACGAGCTGGTGCGCGGCTCGAGCCTGTCGCTGTCGCGCTTCGGGCTGCACTTCGTCTGGGACAGGGCCTGGGATCCGGTCACCGAGCACTTCGGCGCGGCGACGTTCGCCTACGGCACGGTGGTGACGTCGACCATCGCGCTGCTGCTGGCCGTCCCGCTCGGCGTGGGCATCGCCGTGTTCCTGGTCGAGATGGCCCCGCGCCGGCTCGGCGCCATCGTGGCGTTCCTCGTCGAGCTGCTCGCGGCCATCCCCTCCATCGTCTACGGCCTGTGGGGCCTGTTCGTGCTGGCGCCCATCGTGCAGGACCACCTCGCGCCGGCGCTGCACGCGACGCTCGGCTTCCTGCCGCTCTTCTCGGGCGAGTCGCACGGCGTCGGCATGCTCACGGCGGGGATGATCCTGGCCGTCATGGTCCTGCCGTTCATCGCCGCGGTCTCGCGCGACGTTCTGATGGCCGTACCGCGCACGCAGCGCGAGGCGTCGCTCGCGCTCGGCGCCACCAAGTGGGAGACGATCTGGCACGTGGTGCTGCCCTACGGGCGCGCCGGGATCTCGGGCGGGGTCATCCTGGCGCTCGGGCGCGCGCTCGGCGAGACGATGGCCGTGACGATGGTCATCGGCAACACGCCTCAGATCGCCGCGTCGCTGTTCGACCCCGGCTACACGATGTCCTCGGTCATCGCCAACGAGTACGCCGAGGCCTCGGGGCCGCTGTACCTGTCGGCCCTCACCGAGGTGGGGCTGCTGCTCTTCGCGGTGACGTTCGCCGTCAACGCGCTGGCGCGCCTGCTCATCTGGCGGATGGGCCGGGTGCGCGCGGGAGGATCCGCGTGAGCGCGGCCGCTCCGACCGCCGGCGCCGGGCCGGCCCGCGCGCTCAGGATCGCGCCGCGGCGCAAGGCGACCAACGTCGTCATGCTCGGCCTCTGCGTGGCGGCGACGGCGGCGACGCTGGCCGTGCTGGCGTGGATCTTCGGGTACGTCCTGCTCCAGGGCGCGCGCTACGTGAACGTGGCGTTCTTCACGCAGCTGCCGGCGCCCGTGGGGGAGCCGGGCGGCGGCTTCCTCAACGCGCTGGTCGGCACCGGCATCATGGTCGGGATGGCCTCCGCGATGAGCATCCCCGTCGGCGTGCTCGCCGGGATCTACCTGGCGGAGTTCGGCCGGGGCGCCACGGCGCGCGTCGTGCGGTTCGTTAACGACACGCTCAACGCCACGCCGTCGATCGTCGCCGGTCTGTTCGCCTACACGCTGGTCGTGCTCGAGACGCATCGCTTCTCGGCGACGGCCGGGAGCGTCGCGCTGGCGGTGCTGATGGTGCCGACGATCACGCGCACCACCGAGGAGATGATCCGCCTCGTGCCGCGGACGCTGCGCGAAGGGGCGCTCGCGCTCGGCGTTCCGGAGTGGCGCATGACGCTGCAGATCGTGCTGCGCGCGGCGGCGCCGGGCGTCATCACCGGCATCATGCTGGCCGTCGCGCGCGTGTCGGGCGAGACCGCCGCGCTGCTCTTCACCGCCTTCAACAACCGCTTCCTGTCGACCGCGATCGACCAGCCGATCAGCAGCGTGCCGGTGCAGGTCTACACGTACGCCGTGGCGCCCTACGACGACTGGCACCACCAGGCCTGGGCGGGGGCGCTCGTGCTCGTCATGCTGGTGGCGATCTTCAGCGCGGCCGTGCGCCTGGCGACCCGCAGCCGGCACCGCGTCGCGGGCTGATGCGGGCCGAGGGCCGAGCCGCCGCGCGCCCGGCGACGATTCCACGAAAACGTCACGGCATCGCCCGCGCCGAGTCGCACCGGCCTGCGATTCTCCGGCACGAGAGCGCCCGGGTGGCGCTCCCAGCCAGGAGAAGAAACCATGAACTGCGGCGCGACGCGCATCGCACATCTGTCCGATGTGCACATGCTCGACGCCCGTCCGAGCCGGGCTCGGTCGGGCCACTCGATGGGACACCGCTTCCTGAGCTTCGGCCGTCCGCTCGACGCGGCCGGCCGCCGGCGCAAGCTCGCGCACGCGCTCTCGGCGGCGCGGCGCGTGGGGGCGAGCCACCTGGTCGTCTCGGGGGACCTGACCGAGATCGGCGCCCCGGGCGAGCTCGAGACGCTCGCCGAGGTGCTGCACGAGTCGGGGATCGCGCCCGAGCGCGTCACGCTCGTGCCGGGCAACCACGACCTGTACACGTCGCCCGACGGATGGAGGGCGGCGCTCGAGGGCCCGCTCGCTCCGTTCGCGGCGACCAGTGCCCGCGAGCCGGGGCGCGTCGTCGACTGCGGGGCGTTCCGCCTGATGCCGCTCGACGTCGCGCGTCACCAGCCGGTCACGCGCTCGGCCGGGTGGCTGGAGGACGCCGCGATGGACGTCGTCGAGCGGCGCGCGCGCGACCGCGGCCTGGGCGACCGGCCGCTCGTCGTCGTGCAGCACCACCCGCCATTCGAGCGGGCGACGCGCGCGATGCACTGGCTGGACGGCCTGGTCGGGGCGGCGCGGATGATGACGATCCTCGAGACGTTCCGTCACCTGTTCGTCCTGCACGGGCACCTGCACTCGGTGGTCAACCGCGTCCTCTCCTGCGGCGTGGCGCGCGTGCTCGGCGCCACCGCGGTCGTCGACGACCGGGACGCCCCGCGCGTGCGCCTCTACGACGTGCGCGACGGACGGCTCGAGGCGGCGGGCCTGGTCGCCTGACCGGGCGGGGAGGGGAGCCCCCGTCGGCATGCGCCCTCCACACGTCGCGCGGCGCTACGGGTCCTCTTCCGCGTCGCCGTCCGGCGCGTCCGATCCGTCCGATTCCGCCGCGCGCTCCGAGAAGCGGTAGCCGACGCCGCGCACCGTCTGAAGGAAGCGCCCCGCGCGCCCGAGCTTGTCTCGAAGGCGCTTGACGTGGGTGTCCACCGTGCGCGACGAGATACCGGGATCGAGCTCCCAGACGTCCGCGAGCAGGGTGGCCCTCGGCTGCACGCGCTCGCGGCGCGCGGCGAGCGTGTAGAGCAGCTTGAACTCGAGCGGCGTCGTCGGGATCTCGACGCCGGCCACCTCGACGCGGTGCGCGTCGCGGTCGATCCGCAGCTCCTCGACCTCGACGGCGGCGGGCTGACGGTTCTCGCCCCGCCGCAGGACCGCGTTCATGCGCAGCACGAGCTCGCGCACGGCGAACGGCTTGGTCAGGTAGTCGTCGGCGCCGAGCTCGAGGCCGACGATGCGATCGACCTCGTCGCCCTTGGCCGTCACGATGATGATGGGGATGTCCTGGGTGCGCGGCTCGCGCTTGAGCGCCGTGCACACGCTGGTGCCCGGACGATCCGGGAGCATGAGATCGAGCAGCACGATGTCGGGCACCGTCTCGCGCGCGAGGCGCAGACCCGCCTCCGCCGTCCCGGCGCACTGCACACGGTGCCCCGCCTGGGTCAGGTTGTAATGGAGGATCTCCCGCAGATCGGGCTCGTCCTCGATGAGCACCACGCGTGCCATCGAGGCGGACGGTAGCGACCCGGCGCGGCGAGGACGGGGCACGTGCGTGACGTTTTGGTCACGCGCAAGGACACCGAAGGACTTCCATGCCGACATCGGTGCGTCACGAAGCGCGGAGACGATGCGAGCGTGGGAGAGCGGAAGGGCTGGGGACGGATCGCCGTCACGGTCGCCGGTGGCCTCCTCGCCACCGGGATGCTCGCGCGCCTGGCGCAGCACACCGACGCGCGCGCGGCGTGGGCGGACGCGAGCCGCGCGGGGCCGCTGGTCTTCGCGGCGCTCGGCCCGTTCGCGGTCGGCATGGCGATCGACGCGTGGGGGCTGGCCGTGCTGCTGCGCGGGCTGGGGCACCGGGTGACGCTCGCCCAGGTGCTCCCCGTGCGCCTCGCCAGCGAGGCGCTGCACGTCTCGGTCCCCGCGGGGTTCGTGGCGTCCGACACCGCGACGGCGGTGCTGCTGCAGTCGCGGTGCGGCGTCCCGGTGCGCGACGGCGTCGTGGCGTCGATCGCGCGCAAGTGGCTCGTGATGCGATCGCACGCCGTCTACATCGCGCTGGGGGCGATCGCCGGGTTTCCGGCGCTGCTCGCGCTGTCGCGCGCGCTCGCCGGGAACGGAGCCCTGCCGTGGATCGTCCTCTCGTCGGCTGCGGTGCCGCTGGCGCTCTCGGCCGGTGTGAGCGCGGGCCTGCTCGGGCGCTCGACCTTCTCGCGACTGCACGGTGCGCTCGCGCGCATCCCGTCGCGTCGCGTGGCGCGCTGGCTCGAGGCGCGCCGCCACGAGGCGGTCACCACCGACGCGCAGGTGAGGCGGCTGCGCGGCGCGCGCGCGAGCACGGCGCTGGCGAGCCTCGCGTTCTTCGGGTGCTGGTGCGTCGAGGCGCTCGAGTCGGCGCTGCTGCTGCGCCTGGTCGGCGCCGACGTGAGCCTGCCGGCCGTCTTCGCGATCGAGGCCGGCCTGTCGCTCGTGCGCTCGGCCGTCGTCGTGCTGCCGTCGGGGCTCGGCCCGGTGGACCTCGGCTACGCGACCGTGCTGCCGCTGCTCGGCGCGGACGCGGGCGCGGCGCCGGCGTTCGTGCTGCTCAAGCGCGCCAAGGAGGTCGTCTGGGTGCTCGTCGGCTACGGGCTGCTGTCGGCGCGGTCGCGTCGCGAGCGTCCCGCGTGGTCAGCGCGTCAGGGCCATGAGTCGATCACCGTGTCACCCGCGACTCCGCCGCCGGCGACCTTGAGGCCGTAGGCCTTGAACGACAGCTTGCCCTTGTCGAGCGACAGCAGGCCGTAGACGCCCTCGTACGGCGTGCCGTTGCCGAACCCGACGGTCTTGTTCATCCACGGCGCGGGGCTCCCGGGCGCATACGAGTTGGCGCCGGAGCCGGCGCACACGACGTAGGTCGTGCCGGCCGAGGGCGAGGTCTGGACGACGGGCGCGTCGGCCGGGTTGGCGGCGGGGACGATGGGGTTGGTGCGCTCGTAGTTGTGGTCGTGGCCGTTGATGACCAGGTCCACGTGGTACTTGGCGAACATGGGCGCGAGCTGCGCGCGCGTCTGCAGGACGTCGCCGTCCTTCCCGTGATTGGACGTCGAGAATTCGCCGCGGTGGTTGACGATGACGATGAACGGGTGCGCCGAGCGGTTGGCGTCGGCCTGCGCGAGGTCCTTGTCGAGCCACGCGAGCTGCGTGGTCGCCTCGTCGTTCGACCCGGCGGCGATCCCCTCGTCGTTCAGGAGCACGATGTGGGCGCTCGAAAGATCGAACGACGCGTACGTCTCGGCCCAGTTGCCGTCGCCCGGCAGCGCCCAGTTGGCGAAGTACTGCGACGACTGGTTCTCGTGGTTGCCGCCGACGGAGAGGATGGGCATCTGTCCGAGCGTCAGGAACTTGCTCGGGTCGTTCGGGTCCTTCCAGCTGGATTCGAGCCACTTGGCGTAGAGCGACTCCTGCATGCCCCAGAGCACGAGATCGCCGCTCGTCAGCTGAAGCTGCACGCCGGCGTCGCGCATGCGCTCCTGCACGAGCTGGAAGATGGTGACGTCGTCGCGCGAGTCGCCGCTGAAGCCGACGAGCACAGGGCCCGTCGCCGGCGGCGTGCTGAAGGTCTGCGTGGCGCTCCACGCGCCGGCGCCCGCGCCGCCGCCCACCTGGTAGAAGTACGTCGTCCCGGGCTGCAGCCCGCAGACGTGCACCTCGTGGAAGTAGCCGGGCGGCTCGGTGGTGCCGATGCCGACGGTCGGCGGGGGGTTGGTCCACGAGTAGCCCGTGTGCACGTCGGCCATCGACGAGGGGCTCGTGCCGATGTGAACCTGCGCTGCGTTGGTCGACGCCGCCGTCTCCCACGTGAACACGGCGCTCGTCGCCGGGTCCGCGTAGCCGGGCTGGCCCGCCGTCGTTCCCCCGCCCAGGCCGATGCGCACGCGCACGGGTGCGTCCTGAGCGGGATCGACCGCGGCGTTCGGATCGTCGAGCGCGAGATCGGTGAACCCGCGTGACGCAGGCGGCGTCACCGTGTAGGCGCAGCCCTTGGGCGCGTACGTCAACGTCTCGCCGCCGTCGTCGCCGGCCGACGAAGCGCTGGAGGACTTGCCGCTGCTGCAGGCAATCGAGGGGAGGAGGCCGACGGCCAAGAGCAACGAAGCAGAGCGCATGGAGCGATCTTGACACAGCCGGTCTCGCCAGCGAGTGAAAAGCGCGTCACAGCGCCCTGCGCATCACCGGGTACTGCCCCTCGCCCGCGATCTCGACGAAGCCGCACGACGCGAAGAGGGCGGGGGTGCCCATCCAGACCTCCTCGTCGTGCAGCGGATCGCTCGAGCGGCGGGGATAGGCCTCGACGGCGCGCCCGCCCCAGGCTCGCGCGTGCTCGCCCGCGGCGGCGACGAGCGCGCGCGCGACGCCGCGGCGGCGGTGGGCGGGGTGCACGAGCAGGCACCCGATGCTCCAGACGCCCTCGTCGTCGCCGAGATCGAGGCGCCGGTACGCGCCGAGCTGGCGCAGCTTGGGCAGGCGCGCGCGCGGGGCGAGCTTCATCCAGCCGAGGGCCGCGCCGCCGTCGAGCGCCAGAAGGCCGCGCGCCTCCGGGGCGCCCGAGCGCACGAGCGCGAGCTGCTCGTCGCGGCTGGCGGCCGGATCGCCGAAGCAGCGCGCGAGCCACTCGTTCTTCGTCCCCTCGAAGTGCCAGTAGCGGCAGTAGCAGCTGCAGCCGCACGCCTCGAAGAGCGCCGTCCACGCGGCGGCGTT
>Ga0080006_1148828_pt1 | contig 67515 bp, 60 predicted proteins | sample RS3BMetagenome_FD_69209 | JGI IMG/M metagenome (GOLD analysis project Ga0080006, IMG submission 69209) | Ferric oxide microbial mat and aquatic microbial communities from Rainbow Spring, Yellowstone National Park, USA - RS3B (SPADES... ... | reverse complement strand
TACTCAACTAACAGCCATATTACCGCAGTTAACATTCAGCTCTTCGTACAGACCTTATCCGTGGATGAGTCTTTATGCAACAGGCTTTTTTGGGCAGACTACTGCTCAATCTCAATTTGGAGCTTTTGCTCCAGAATTCACTGGGTCTTATTACCATCAGCTTAATGAGTTAGAGGAAATTGGTGTCAAATGCAATTTATTGAACAATCGATTTTTCTTAGCTCTTTCTGTCTATAATCAGACGGGTTTTGTACCTGCTTTTGTTTTACCTAGCGGGATAACTCCAACAGTTTCAGCTACGGTCAGAGGCTTTCAGATCCAAGGAAGTTACCAACCCAGTAAACAGTTGTGGATCAACTTTGGATACAACCATATTGATGGCTTTGAAAACTGGTCTTCGGATCCTATCGGGCCAACAGTTAACCAACCTTATTCGACCCGTGTGGCAGCATTGTACCATTTGCCTGTTGATCCTATTGTTTCTCTGGCTCCTGGCCTGTATCCTTTCCCGGGATTTCCTTCCAACTATGCTAATTGGATAGCAACATACAAAATGGATAATGGATTTGGTATTTCGCTATGGGCCATTGCGGAGACAGGTCAGTGGTTGGGATTTAATTATGCTTTGCGCACCCCTTCATGGTATACGCTGAATGGTAGATTGTTTTATACAGCAAGAAGATGGGAAGCCAGTCTTTGGATTTATAATCTGACCAACAACCATTATTTGCTGGCAGGAGGAGCTGGATTTACTCCAGCTGCAAGTTTAGATTACGATTATGCCGCTTTGCAAATGCCTTTTTGGATTCAGGCAACATTGCAAATCTTTTTTTAATGAATCATTGTCCTTTCTAGAAAAAAAATTTGGGCACTCTGGTTGAATACGGGAGTCTGACTTTATCATTTATTTCAAAAATTATCTGTAGATACCCAAAATTATGAGTGTGTTTCCTGAAATGATTCTTTAAATTCAGTTTTTTTTTTCTGTAATATACTTCTCAATTGATCAAGATTTTGATGGCAAACAAAGAAGACGAGACTTCAGGAAGAAAAGAGCCATTTTGGGGAATTGGCCAGCTAGTTCTCCACTTTTTCGAATTTTTGGAATCGGTAAATTATCTTGGTAGCAAGGCTTGGGCTTTTCTTATTCTTCTCTTAATCAGTTTAATTTTTATTATATTTTCGGCAATTTCTTTTCTTATTGGGTTTTTTTATGGAATATGGGGTCTTTATCTTCTTTTTAGTGCAGGAATAGGAAAAATTGGAGGAGCATTTCTCTGTGGCGCCTTCTTAATGTTATTGTCTGGATTTTTTTTATGGATAATACGAAAAATAGCTCACAAGATTTTAAATTAAGGCTAGAAGAAGCTCAAGCCCGCTTCTTGGAATCTTTAAAGCGGGTTAGTAAAAACTTACCTAATGAAAACCTCCTTTGGATCAGTTTGATCATTGGAATTATTATAGGTCTTCTCTTATATTCTCTCCGGTGGATACTTTCCAAAATGATCCGAATCGGTTTCTTTTATTATATTCTTCATCAATTATGGAACATAATAATTAAAGATAGTCAAGAAACGGATTCCAAGACATCATCAGAGACTCCCAATGGTCCTTCCAGGGAGAACGAATCGCCAGCGGCTAATTAATGCCGTTTTTTCTTTATTATGGTTCCTCGAATATGCTCTATAGGGAGTAACTAGTTTTTCTTAAGAATGCCTAAAAGCTTTTAAAACTGTTTTTTACAATCTTGAAGCTAATCTTCCATAATACATTGATGGTGTGGTGACTGGAACATGGTCTTCTGATGGCGTAATGAAATTACACTAGCAAAAAGTCAAAGACATTAGTTTTATTTGGACTTTGATTTCCCATGGCTTCACTTATCCATCGCTTTAGGCAAAATATTGCGACAAAAAGTGCCATTGGCAATGTGATCTTCAAGACCGGTTGAATGAGGTTTAAAGGTATATTTTTTAGCTTGCTGTTACCTATGTATGAGGAGCAACACTTTCAGAATGATGGAAAACCTGTTTTCCAAAAACTGAAGCAAATAAGTGAAACTGAATGAGTTTAGAAGGTAAGCTGCTCTTCGACAATTAGTTTGAAAGAAGCTAAAAAGCCGATCTAGGTCTTTTCCACTTATTTTTTTAGCTTATGCCCTGAATCCTTAAAAGGATAGAAGGCTTGAGTGTGGTCGACAAAATCTCCATAGCCACAAATTTCACTTTAGAAAAAAAGAAAATGACCTATACTTTATACACATATTCTAAACAACCATTGTTTATTGTGGGGAGGATAGACTTATGTGCGAACATTGCGGTTGTCAGCCTGCTTCTCATCAATCAGCTCAGTCAGCAAACCACCATCCGGAATTACTTCATTCTCACCATGATCATAATGATCACAATGAGAAGAAGGCTGAGAAACCAAGAGAGCAGGTGAAACTTCAAATGGATGTTCTTGAAAAAAACAGCCGATTTGCAAAGGCGAACCGCTCTTTGTTTTCTGCCCGAAAAATTTTGGCTCTAAATGTAATTTCAAGCCCAGGTTCAGGGAAAACCTCTCTTTTAGTGAAAACCATTGAGGCTTTTCAGGGGAAATTCCCTCAAGCGGTCATCGAAGGGGATCAGCAGAGTGAAATAGATGCCCAAAGAATTCGGCAGACTGGTGTTGAAGCGGTACAAATCCAAACAGGCAAAGGATGTCATTTGGATGCCCATACCATTGGTCATGCTCTAGAAGAGATCCCTTTACCTTCGGAGGGGATCGTATGGATTGAAAATGTGGGTAATTTGATTTGTCCTGCTCTTTTTGATTTAGGTGAAACAAAGAGAGTGTTGCTTTTGTCTGTAGCTGAAGGGGATGATAAACCCCTTAAATATCCTGAAGCTTTTTACGGAGCTGATTTATTGGTTTTGACCAAAATCGACTTGCTCCCTTATGTCGACTTTTCAGTGGAAAAATGTATGGATGGTCTTCGAAGGATTCGGCCAGGAATGGAAGTCGTTGCCTTATCAGCAAAAACAGGAGAAGGAATAGAAAAGTGGTTTCATTGGGTTAATCAACAATTGGCCACTATTAGAGGATAAGGATCTAGCTGTTGAATTTTTACCAACTTGATTAGAGGCGTTTTGTGGATTTATCCCCAGAACTTGTGTTGATTACTGGCCTAGTTGCTGGATTCATTCATGCTTTAACAGGACCGGATCATTTGAGCGCCATTGCTCCCTTGGCTATTGAAAGCAGGAAGGCAGCCTGGAAAATTGGTTTGTTCTGGGGCCTAGGACATAGCGGAGGAATCTGGATTTTAGCGGTTATTTTATTTTTTTTTTCGTAATCTCTTCCCGATCGCTCAGCTTTCTCGGTGGTCGGAAAAAGCGGTTGGGATTGTCTTGATTGGGATAGGGATGTGGACCATTCGCCGAGTCTTTCAAAAGAAAATTCATATCCATAGCCATCATCATGAGGGGATAGAACATTGTCATATTCACTACCACGAGGAAACTCCGTCTGTCTCCTCTACTTCCCTCGTACACGAGCATAGTCCACATTATCATACCCATGCATCCCTAGGGATAGGGTTGTTGCATGGTGTTGCGGGATCCAACCATTTTCTCGGTGCCCTTCCCGTTTTGGCATTTCCCACTCAAACACTTGCAGCCCTTTATGTTTTAGGATTTGGGGTAGGAGCTATATTGGGAATGATCGTTTTTTCATTCTTTTTATCCAGGATGGTTTTTAGTCGACTATTAGATACGCAAAGGAAAGGGAAATGGTTAAATATCTGTTTTGGCAGCTTGGCTATAGGAGTGGGTTTGTTCTGGTTGTTTGGAGGAGGAGAATGAAGCTAAAAAGCTCAGCCTTTCGTTTACGACCTAGCTGATGTCAAAGCACCTGTAATGAAAAAAGCCTTACGCATTCATTTAAAAGGCAAAGTTCAAGGAGTTGGTTTTCGGCCTTTTGTTTACAGGCTTGCTCAAAGACTTGCACTGCAAGGCTGGGTCAACAATACGACAAGTGGAGTCCACATCCATGTCGAGGGGTCTCAAGAAAATGTTGAAACTTTTTGTCGTGATCTCATCGATCAAGCTCCGTCTATTGCATTTATCAGTTCGTCGGTCTTCGAACAAACAGAAATCAAAAATTATGAGTATTTTACCATCGAACAAAGTCAAGAAGAAGGTAAACCATCGGTCCTTCTTTTGCCTGATCTTGATCTTTGTGAGGATTGCCTGGTGGAGCTTCGTTCTCCAACCAATCGGCGCTTTGGTTATCCTTTCATAACCTGTACGCAATGCGGGCCACGTTTCTCCATCACCCTTTCGTTACCGTATGACAGGCAGAGAACGACGATGGCTTCTTTTAAGATGTGTTATGAATGCCAAAGGGAATATGAGGAGCCACTGGATCGCCGATTTTATTCTCAAACCAATTCATGCAAAGACTGCGGGATAACCCTAAGACTTTATGATAAACAAAGAAATGAATTGGGCTGCAATCAGGCTGCGCTTGACGAAGCGGCAAAGGCAATCTTAGCAGGAGAAATTGTCGCTGTGAAGGGTATCGGAGGCTTTTTAATTATTGCAGACGGCTACAGCGATCGGACTGTCTTGCGCCTGAGAGAAAGCAAAAAAAGGGCTCATAAACCTTTTGCCTTAATGTTTCAAGACCTTAAGACTGTCAAAGAACATACTGAAATTTCCGATGAAGAAGAAAGGTGGCTGACATCCCGTCAAAAGCCAATTATGCTCCTAAGGAAAAAAATAAACCTCTCTTTGGCCCTTTCTGAGCACATTGCACCTTTGCAAAATACTCTTGGGATCATGCTTGCCTATGCTCCCTTGTACGTTTTGCTTCTTGATCTCATCCAACATCCAGTGGTAGCAACCAGCGCGAACATTTCCGGCTCTCCCATACTAACTACAGAGGAAGAAGTATTCTCTCAACTCCAAGGGGTAGTTGATAAAGTTCTTAGTCATAACAGAGACATTGCTGTTCCTCAGGATGATTCCGTCATGGCATGTTCCCCTGTGACGAAGACGCCGATTTTGCTCCGAAGAAGTCGTTCTTTTGCTCCTTTTTATAGTTTAGACTCTTACGAAATTTCACAGTCAGCTTCTCTGTTGGCTTTGGGATCGGATCTCAAAGCTACCTTCAGTCTTTGTCACGAATCAAACCTGTATGTTTCTCAATATTTAGGTGATCTGGGCAACTGGAATGCTTATGAAACTTATCAGAAAGTCCTGTCTCATTTTACAAAACTTTTTGATTTTATACCCACAGCTCTCGCTGTGGACCTTCATCCTCGGTATCATTCGACTGAATTGGGGTTGGAGATTTCAAAGAATTATAAACTCAACCCTGTTTTTATACAGCATCATAAAGCCCATTTTTGGGCGGTTTTAGCCGAAAACGACCTTCTTTGGCAACAGCAGCCTGTATTGGGTGTCGTGTGGGATGGGACTGGATATGGGGAAGACGGAAGAATTTGGGGGGGAGAATTTTTTCTTTTTCAAAGGGATCAAGAAATGAAGAGGCTAGCTCATTTCGAATATTTCCCTCTTCTCTTAGCCGACAAGGGCATTAAAGAACCGCGTATTTCTGCTCTTGGCTTGTGGTCATCACAGGTTGGAACATTAGATGAACTGAATTTTTTAAGACCGAAGTTTTCAGCTCTTGAATGGAGAACCTATCTGAAGATGATTGAAGCAAGAAAATATGTTTTAAGTTCAAGTGTTGGCAGAATTTTTGATGGAGTAGCCTCGATACTTGGTCTTTGCGATTATACTACTTTTGAAGGTCAAGCAGCCATGGAGTTGCAAAAACAAGCTACCCGGTACGCTTTATCTCCAGGTCTTTGGAACAACATGCAGGCAATAAAAAATTGGAAAGTTCCTGAGGCTAAGCTTTATAACAGTGTGGTTCAACTAGGTCAGTTGATCCGATGGATGAGGCAGATGGCAGAAGATAAAAGACCGAAGGAGGAGATCGCTTTTGGACTACACTATTGGCTAGCCCTGCTGGTCGGAAGACTAGCCAACGAGTTTAGAGTGCGGAAAATAGCTTTTTCTGGCGGAGTCTTTCAAAATGGCTTATTAGTTGACCTTTTGAAGCTTTTGTGGGGAGACAAATTTGAACTCTATTTTCATACGGCTCTCTGTCCCAATGACGAAAATATCAGTTTTGGTCAGCTCATTGCCCTTGCTTATGAAAATCACTGGATAAAGAAAAAGCTCTGAAGCCTCCTTTACTATTAAATCTATTACTTGGCATTGACATCAATGAGAAAAAGAATAGCCTCTAAAAGGATATGTGTTTAGCAATTCCTGGAAAAATAGTTGAAATGGATCCTTATGATCAAATGCCTTTTATTCAAACAGCTCTTGTTGAGGTTTCTTCAGTGAGGAGGAGGATCAACATTGAATTAATAAAGGACGAAGAGCCGAAACCAGGGGATTGGGTATTAATTCATGTCGGATTTGCATTGGCGAAAATATCTGAACGTGAAGCTCAGGATCAGTTGCGGATTCTTTCCATGCTTGGAGAAGATAAACAGGCAATGGAAGAGCTTCAAGGTTATTCTATGGAAGAAGAAAAAAAAACATAAAAGATACTTCTTTGAAGGATCTGATTTAGATGCAATATGTAGATGAATTTCGGGACAGCCGACTTATTAAAAAGACAATAGAAACGATTCAACAGCTAGCTGATCCTACGGTACATTACCGGATCATGGAAGTCTGCGGGGGCCATACTTTTTCTATTTACCGATTTGGCCTACATGCTCTTATTCCTTCAAATGTTGAATTGATCCATGGTCCAGGATGTCCTGTATGTGTATTGCCGATGGGAAGAATTGACGAGGGGCTGAGAATTGCTGAAGATCCAAAAGTGATTTTAACCGCTTTTGGGGATATGATGCGAGTGCCAGGTCAAACAGGCAGTCCTCTGGTCCTGAAAGCAAAAGGCAGAGACATTCGAATGGTGTATTCCCCATTAGACAGCCTGAAGCTGGCTAAAGAACATCCTAAAAAAGAGGTTGTTTTTTTTGCAATTGGTTTTGAAACTACAGCTCCTGCAACGGCTCTAACGCTTTTAAAGGCACAGGAATGGGGAATAAAAAACTTTTCTGTATTTTGTAACCATGTGTTGATTCTGCCTGCCATTCGAGCGATTCTAGATTCGCCAGACCTGCGACTTGATGGGTTTATTGGTCCTGGTCATGTGTCTACAGTGATTGGGTGTCGGCCATATGCATTTGTTGCTCAAAATTATAAGAAACCAATAGTGATTTCAGGTTTTGAACCTTTGGATATTTTAGAATCCATTCTACGAATCTTGCGCCAGTTAAAAGAAAAAAAGAGCGAGGTGGAAAATCAGTATGGCCGCGTTGTTCCTTGGGAAGGTAATCGCACAGCGTTGAAGCTGCTTGAACGGGTTTTTGAGCTTCGTTCGTATTTCGAATGGCGCGGACTGGGATTCATAGCTCAGTCAGCCCTTAAAATTAAAAAGGAATTTTCTTATTGGGATGCTGAACTGCGTTTTGGCACTCAAGGCATTACTCTTACTGATCCAAAAGCAGCACAGTGTGGAGAAGTCCTTAAAGGAGTGCTTAAGCCTTATCAGTGTAAGCTTTTTGGAAGAAGCTGCAATCCAGAACATCCAGTAGGAGCCTTGATGGTCTCTTCTGAAGGAGCGTGTGCAGCCTACTTCCATCACGTCTATCAGAAAACAGAGCTCTAGGCAGAGGGACAAGTGGGCTTTCAAGTTAATTAGGTTTTGCCTTAGAATTGGAAAATGAAACTGGAACAGTGCATAGAACTGGCTCATGGAGCTGGAGGTAAATCGAGTAGGAGGTTAATTGAACAGGTGATATTGGCTGAATGCAGGAACCCACTTTTAGAGCCTCTTGCTGACGCTGCGATTATCGAATGGGATAAAACCAGGTATGCGCTCACAACAGACAGTTATGTGGTCAGCCCCTTAGCCTTTCCGGGTGGGTCCATTGGTGAACTTGCGGTCAACGGGACTGTGAATGACTTGGCCGTTTCGGGAGCAAAGCCGCTTGTTATTTTATCCAGTTGGATTCTGGAAGCAGGGCTGTCGATGGAGGTTTTTCAACGGGAAGTCAAAGCCATGGCTCGGGCTGCAAAAGCTGCCTCGGTTATTATTGCTGGTGGGGATACAAAAGTCGTTGAGCACGGAAAAGGAGACGGGCTTTATATTACAACGACTGGGTATGGGCTTGTGGAACCAGGGGTGAATTTAGGTCCTCATAGAGTGGAAGTTGGAGATAAAATTTTACTTTCAGGTCCTATCGGTGACCATGGGATTACAGTTCTTTTAGCCAGGGGAGAAATAGAACTGGAAGCAACTCTTAAAACAGATAGCCGCCCTCTTTGGCCAATGATTGAACCCATGATTAGATTGGAGCCTTCGGCTATCAAGTGGATGCGGGATCCGACAAGGGGAGGCTTGGCTTCCGTCCTTAATGAACTTGCCCATGACATTGGCTTTGGCGTTATGATCGAAGAGGAGTTGATCCCAATTCGTCAAGAAGTTCGGGGAGCTTGTGAGATCTTGGGTCTGGATCCTCTGCACATAGCTTCTGAAGGGCAATTTGTTGCTGTTGTGGATCAGAAGAAGGCCGTTGATTTTCAAAAGCTGCTAAATGACATTCCTGGAGGAGAAGAAGCCAGAATTATTGGGGTAATTTCGGACAAACCTTCTGGGAAAGTGGTTACTCTTTCTGCATATGGCGGGAGTCGGATGGTTGATATGCTTGTAGGAGATCCCTTGCCAAGGATATGTTAAGGAAAGAAAAAATAACAAAAGAGCTTAATTGGATAAGGCAACGGGTTGAGAAGCGGAACGGGCTCTCAACCCTGTTTTTCCAAAAAGAAGCTTTATCATTGGCTACAATCTGCCAGCAGATTGCTAGCCGGTTTTTGAATGGAGGTAGAATTTTGGCTTTTGGTCGAGGCTCTTCTCAAACGGATGCACAGCATGTTTCGGTAGAGTTTGTCCATCCTGTAATCGTTGGCAAACGAGCGCTGCCGGCTTTAGATATCTCAGCGGATTTTTTTAATTGGCTTAAGGCCATCTGCAAGGCTAATGATATTGTTTTTGGATTCAGTGGAATTGAAGGAGATGTTTTAGTTGAAAAGGCCATTGATCTAGCAATGGGAAGGGGGGCTTTGACTTTAGCGCTCCCTGGAAAGAAAGGAAGTTATTTTATAGAGAATCCTTCTGAAGATCCTTTTATATTTCAAGAGATCGTCGAAATCCTTTATCACACCTTATGGGAAACAGTGCATCTTTTTTTTGAACACCGTCAGTTGGGACAATCAGGAGGAGAAGCACAGTTTCTCTATCCCTTTTTGGGTATGGATGGACAGCCAGAGGCAGGGATTATTGAGGAAGTAAGTTGGTCAATACAAGAAAAAGCCAAAGAAGATGAAAGATTAAGATTAAAGTTGGTAGAAGAAGAGGGCGAAAAGATTCTTCAGGCAGCAAAACTACTTAAAGAAAAAGGTCAACAGGGTGCTAAAATTATTCTCTTTGGCAATGGAGGATCAGCTACGGATGCCAATGACTTTGCTTTAGACCTACTGAATATCTCTCTAGAATGGCCCAAACCTTTAACTGCCTATTCATTATCTATAGAACCAGCGGTGCTCTCTGCCCTGGCAAATGATGTGGGAGCAGAAGTCATTTTTTCGCGTCAATTGATGGCCCATTTGGAATCTGGGGATGTAGTCATTGGAATTTCGACCAGTGGGGGATCACGCAATGTTTTGGCCTGTTTTGAGGAAGCAAGGAAAAAGGGGCTTTCTACTATTGCCATTTTGGGATACGATGGAGGGGAGATCGTTCGCAGGGGGCTTGCTGAGCTATCCATTATCGTTCGTTCTGATTACATTCCTCGAATCCAAGAAGTGCAGGCTACCGTTTACCATTTGATCTGTGAGCTTTTAATGGAAAAGGAACCAGTAAGAAAGAGTCCAGAATAGGTAGATATTTAATGAAATCATAGGTCTTTTAGGGTGGGAAAGCTAAACAACAAAAAGGTCAGTGGTTCTGAGGGAATGCAACAATCACCACATCAAAGAGGTCCGGTTCGATTTGCACGGTGTCCAAAAGGCTATGAAAGGGTAGGATCCAAGCAGGGACCGCGCTGCGGCATCCTTTTAAGTGGCATTGCGCCTCTCTGCGGTACCGCGAGGTGTATTTGCCGGTCCCTTTGCCGATCTTTTGATAGGCCTGCTTCCAGGCCGAAAGAGATTGAAGCTCTGGGTATTTCATCCGCTCCAAAAGGAAACGCCAGGCCCGGGATGCCGCCAATTGTTCGATCAAGCGGGCTTCCTTATTCTCTAACTCCTTTTTCCTTTCCTGAAGCTGCGCTAAGCCAAGGTGCTCTCTTTGAAAACCTTCTAGATAGGTGCGAGCGATTGCCCATTGCCATGCCTTAGGGACATCTTGGAGTTTTTGCGGCCACTGCAGGTCAGAAAGGTTGGCCAGAAATTTTTCTGTCGCGCGAGGGGCGCTTTCTTTCCATCGTTCTAACACCCGCTCGGCAAAAGAGAGTTGGGCTCGTTCCGCGGTCATTGCACGAAGCTCCCCGTAGACTTGCCGGTAGCCTTCCGGGCTTTTATCAAGGAGCGCTTTGCGAAGCTCGGCGGTTACCCGGTGGGCAGTTTCAGGGTTGATCGTAGCAAAAACTTTCTGAATTTCCTGGAGCTTCTTCCGGATCTCCTCTTTCTCCAAATAAAAACAAGCTGCTTGGAAAAGATCGGAAGCTTTTTTAAGCTCTGAAAGGCTGCGCACTGGTGTTGCAAAACCGAGCTTGTTCGTAAGCCACCGTTCCAGTTCCCTGACGTCAACCTCAAGGGAAAGAAGGGCCTGCAAACGCTTCTGTGCCTCGGCGAAAAGCGCCACCCTTTTGCGCAGCGACAAGCGCGAGGTCTCGCCAAAACAGTCTTGCCACAGGCTCTCTAGTTTTTCCAGACGCTCTCGGCAGCGCAGATGCGATAAAAGCTGCGCCAGAACTCCCAGATCCCGACAGGAGAGACCATTTACCCGTACTTTCACCCAGAGGTCGCGGGTTTTGCGAACGATCTTTGGGCGGAAGACCCAGAAAAGACCGAAGCCTCCCCCGGACTCCAAGTTGGAAAAAAGGGCCTGGGCTTGTTCTCGGGCCACCTGTACCGATAGCGAAAGACCCTCAACGGCTGCCCCTATTGCTTCTTCCTCTCTGTGTATCCCTTCGATCAAAGAGGACGAATCTCTCTCCAAAGCCTCCCAAAAGGGCCGCCGCGACCCGGCTAGCAAGTCTCTCAGAGCCTCTTGGAGCCATCCCTTCTCAGGAGTCATTAAGGAAAGATTTTGGTGTAAGGACTTTGCCTTTTGCGCTTTTTCTTTCAGTACCTCTTGTCCTGCCGTAAGAAGCTTTTGATATTCCCCCTGGCTGACGCCCAACTGGGCAAGCTCCGTATCCAAGAAGGCTTCACGCTGCCAAAGTTCTTCTAAGAGTTCCGGAGAAGGAAATTCCTCGGGTTTCGGCCACGGAAGCGTAAGCTCCTCCCGGCGCTCCGGCGGGATGTCGAGAAGGATCCTACGCGCTTCCCTAAGCTCTTCTCCACTACTTGGAAGCGGGCAAGAGGGCGAAAGAGAATCACAGATCCAGCCATAGTCTTTTTCCTCCTCCCGAAGCCGCCGAGCAAGCTCTCCTGGGACTCCCTGGTACGAAGTCCCTGGAACCTGCAGCAGCTTTCCCTCCCGAGTGGCGTGATCCCGAAGCTCCTCCTCCACCCTACGAAGATCCCGGCGGGTTTGATCCAGTGCCTTGGACAGCCGTTCAATTTCTTTTTGGCGTTCTTCCGGGGTGTACCGGGCTTTGGCCTCTAGGATCCCCTCCACGGACCTTTGCATCCGGTCAATGTCTTCCTTGCGGTCCCCCAAGGCCGTAATGCAAAGGGGTTGGATCGAATCGGGGAGCTTTTCGTAGAGGACTTTCAGGGCGCGGGAGGTTTGGCTTGTGACAAGCACGCGCTTGCCATGGGCCAGGAGATGACAAATCAGATTGGCGATCGTATGGGATTTTCCCATCCCCGGGGGCCCTTGAACTAGGACCACCAAGTCTCGCCCAAGCTTTTCAATAATCTCCCGCTGCTCTTCGTTAGAGGGGAGGGGAAACAAGATCTGGTCCCAAGATTCTCTTGCAGTCTCCCAAGGGGAGACTTGCCCTTCTGCGGATACGAGCCCGGAAATGTGTGCGAAAAGTTGGGGAAGCTCTGAGAGACTTTTTACACGTTCAATGGCCTCCTCTAGTCGAGTAGCGAAGATGCCAATGTCGCGCTGACGAAAGAGGATAATCGGTTCCCAATGGATCTGCGGATGTTCCGGTAAAGAGGCTTCTTCTAGGGGCGCTCTTTCTTCACGGAAGGCGCCCTGCGGGTCTATCACGTGCACAAACCGACGGAAAAGCTCGACGAGCTTTTCTTTTTCCCAGGGGCCCTCAAGCCCCTTTGCTTCCTGTTCCAGCTCCCGAAGGTTCCCCGGTTTTTCCTCTGGCCTAAGAAAACCCGTCTGGAATTGCCCCCCCCTTGCGATTAGGGTCCGGAAAAACAAGAATTTTTCCACTGGCTTCCTCGTGTTCGATCGTTAGGGGGAAGGCAAGGATCGGATGGCGGATTTTTTCTCCGTCCTTTGGCGTCCAGACCAAAAGGCCAGGACAATACAAAAGCTCGTACTTTTCCTCCTCCTGTTGGATCCGCTGGTGGATCTTGAAAAGCTTCCGATACTCCAGGGCAAGCTTTTGGAACCGTCGGTACTGAACGCACCAGGGTTCCCAGTCCTCGCGCAGAAACCGCTCGTAGGCTTGCCTAATGGAAGGGTATCGGGACAGCTCAACCGTTCGATCGCCACACTGTCTCTTTTCCTTAAGTCTTGGAGGGCTTGTTGGGCTTTTGCCCTCCCAGTCCAGCCAGTGCTGAATTTCCTCTGGAGGCTCCGGATCCGATGGTTTCTTGGGCCGCAAGACCACGAGCCACGCCTCCTCCACCCATTCTGCCTCTTGTTCCTCCTGCTTGCCTGGATCAGGATCTAAGAGTAGCCCGCTAAACTCTTTATAACCCTTAAGGTCCTCTAGAAAGAAAAGGGCATCTTTCCCATAGTCCCATAGGTCTCTCGGGTGCGTTCGCGAGGGGTGGATCAGGGCATGAAGCTCTGAGAGGTACTGTAGAAGCCGGATTGCCCGGTCTTTTGCCAGCGACAAGAACGTAGAAGGACCAAGGGTCATAGGCCATCTCCTAGGCAAGCTGTTCCAAGATAGGTCCGGTAGGCCACACGCTTCTGGTTTCTTCCCCCAGCACGCGGGAATGCGGAGCCTCCAGGACTAAGAGGCGGTATTTCGTTAAAGCCGACGCCACTTGCACCGGACGCAAAAGCAGGGCGCTTCGCTGCCGTGGGGAGTCTAACCCAAGGGGCGTTGGTTTACTCCCTTTACGGGCCGGGTATTTTTCCCGGAGGTTTTTTAAGTACTGCTCCGCCTTTTGAATGAGCCCCCGCCAATCGCCTGCGCAGACCCCTTGCGGAAAATCAAAGCGAAACCCGGCCGGCCGAAGAAGCTCCTCAATTTTCCTCTTCCATTCCTCTTCCGTTGTCGGTGCGCCACTCCATTGAAAGGCGCCAGCGCATCGGGTGGCCCGATACCCCAAGGAACCAAAATGGAGAAAGGCTTCCTTCGCAGCACTCCAACGGGTAAAAACCCCTTGGCCCCACTGGCCGGGATCCCTCTGCCAGAAAAGCTCAATCAAACAAGTGCTTCCCGGCGCAATGGCGCCTTTCTCTTGCCAGCGAGGCGGCTTGGAATCCTTAAGGAAGTACCAAAGATAAGCACCCCCGGACTTTTTCTCCCACCATCTCTCACTTGATTCTTTTTTGAAGAAAAAGCGAACGCGAAAGCTGCTTCCCAAAGGCTTTCCCTTAGGATCCAGGCCTCCAAACACTTTTCTTTCTTCTTCCCGGCTGCCTCCTAGCACCCGAAACCACCAGCGGAGCTCCCCTCGTATGGCGCTTGCACGCGCTTCTGCTTTGTCCTGTTGGGCGCCACTGCAAAAACAGGGCGTAAGAAAAGTAATGGTGTAGCTCTCCTTCATAAAAACTAGGGCAAAGGAAGGGAAAATTTTTTCACTAAATTTCTAATCCCACGATAGCTTTTGTTTGAAGGGGTTCCCTTTACCTCATGGTAGAGGGAAAGATTTTCCCTTAAAAGGTACCAAATAAGCGTATATTGATAAATTTCGTTCTCCTTTTCTTTCTGCGGCCAATACCTTTCTTCCTCGGAGAACTGGTTGATCCTGTTTCGCAATTGATCCGGCTTCAGCCTTCGAAGTTCCTCCAAAATCTTTGGCTCTGGTTTGAGTAAGGCCGGTTTCTTTTCTGCTTCGTCTTTACGATTCTTTATATAGGACGCTGCCCCTTGGAGTGAATCTCTTTGCGTATCAAACCAACCGTATCCTGCCGAAGTTTTTGCCCCAATTCCAAAATCTTGGAGGCCCACGGAAAGAAATTCTTTTGCCAAAGAAAAATGCTCTTTGTGGCCGTTTTTTCTTAAAAGAAGTGGGAAAGCAAAAACTGAGCCGTGAGCCACAGCAGGAAAATATACAGGATTAGGGTCCTCGTCGTCGGTAGCCGTTTCTTTCTTGCCTGCGTAATAATCCATGTGATGGCACGTTATCACATCAAGCTCGAGGCGAAACGGGTTTTGTTCTTCCTCCTTTCCCGGCACAGGATAGGCAGGGAAAAAGCGTACCACTCCCGCAAAGTTCGGAAGTTTAGGCTCTTTACCTTCTTCCCGTAAAGAAATCCCCAGACGGTGGGCCAGACTCTTAACCAGCAGGCCTTTTATGCCTTCCCACGCCTCCTTTCCGCCGAAAGCGTAGGCCCAATCGCTTTCCTCCTTCCAGTCCTCCGGCGTCCATCCAAAAATCCAAAGACTTTCCAAGGCCAGTTGGTTTTTTCCGTTCTCTTGAACGCGCTGAGATAGACTTGGCCAAAGGCTTTCCTTTGGCGGAGGATCATCCTTGCAGAACTTTAAGAAGGCGATCGCCGCACGACGGGCGCAGCCCTTAACAGCACTGCCGGGAATGTAGGGAACCCCAAAACGATCCAGGCAAAGACCGGCGTTTTCCAAAACACCGCCGCTCATGTTGACCATGAGACGCGACCTAAGACGTCCCAAAAGGAGAAAATCCTCAAGCGTTGCTCCCTTTGGCCAAAGACCTAAAAGAAAATCCACATGCGCTTTGCACCGACGCATTATCCAATCCCGACACTCACATTGTTCCAATGTTTTTATCAAGAAGTTTTTTCGCTCCTTCCCTTTCTGGTTTGGGTTTGCGTACTTCGACAGGAGCAGGGAGATGGAGTCGGAGGTTGGCCTTCGTTCCTCGTCTTTCCAAAGAATTCCTCGAGTGTCCTTAGGAAGGGGATAAGGCTCTTTGGAAGAAGCTTCTTTTTCCTTTTCTTTCATGCACAGCTCCTTTTTACGACGTTTCGTCGTTTCCTTTTTTGGCAAAACGCTTTAAATAGGCAAGGTAAGCAAGCACCTCGGAAGTTACGTGCTGGAGGGTTAAGGAGTCCTGGGAAAGGAGATACTCTAAGAGGCCTTCACTATCGCGCCGTCCGGTCGCAGGCGGCTTGCAAATGTCTTCTTTGAAGAGGTATTGTGCTACCCGATCCATCGCTTTTTTCATGCCCTCCTGGGACTCGCTTTTCTCGATGACGAAGGCAAGCGTAGGAAGAAGGCCGTCGCCAAGGATAAGACCGGGCAAACGATTCAGATCGTTTTTCTCCAGGTCCTTGGAGGCCTTGTAGGCATCGGCAGCTCGCAATTGATCTCGGCTTTGAAAGGTCAAGGTCATGGTTCACTCTCCTTTGAAATCGGAATTGAAGATGACGCGGCAAAAGCCCAGGCCGGTTCCCGCGTCGGCGCCAAATTGCAGGATGCTTTTTTCTTGGACTTTCTTTTGAAAGGCTTGCCAGGCTTGATCGGAGCTCTTTCCTTCCTTTCGGTCTGCAAAGGCGTGCAAAAGGAAGTAAAACATGGTTTCGGAGGGAACGTTTTCCTGGTTAAAGAGGGCGCCTTCTTTGGCGGCTCCCGTTTGATCGTCAATGCAAACGTGCTGCGCTACTTCGCAAGCAAAACGTGCAAAAAAGCTCATGACAGTATCCGAAACAATCGCGAGCCGGTGTTTTACCGTTTCCCAAAGAGGATCTTCGGCAAGGATTTGACGGAATCGTTCCAGAAGGCCCTGCGGTGGGTTGCCTGCGTGGGCGAAGGTATATTCCTCTAGGATAAGTTGCTGGTCTATGCCGAGATGGTCCTCTAGAAAATAGGCCTGGTTGTCCTTGATTTCTGCAAGGATTTTTAAGTCCGGGATCTCGCGTCCGATGTCCCTCTGGTAGCGAGAAAGAATTAAGGGAGAGGTGATCCAGGCAAAACACCCCTTGGCAGAACGAACAGGGAAGGCCAGGAGTTTGGCTTCGGAAAAGAGGAGGCAGCCCGCCTTGCTTTCTGTCCCCTCCTCGGCGGCAGCATCTCCAAAAAGCCATTTTCCTTCTTGAGAGCGCACCCAGTGGGAGCTTTCTTTTTCAGTCTTCTTTTCGATCCATAAATCCGCAAAAACTCCTTTTAAGGTGCTACCCGAAACGATCGGAAATTGGGTATGGCGCTCGCGCAGGATCGGCAGATCAATCGCACCGAGCGCGGACCCTGCTCCGATATGAAGCGGGCTGTGCGTATAGAGATACACCTCTTTTCTTAGGTACGCTTCTCCATGCTCCTGATGGTGGTTCCCTTTTTCCTCAAGTCTTTCCACGCTCATAGTTCCTTGCTCCTTCCGGTCCTTTGGTTTCTTTTTCCTCGAAAAATTCCCAGGGGCCGCAGACGCCGATCCCGAATCCTTTCTCTCCCATTAAGGCACTTCTACGGTTTTCTATCTGCTTGATCCCCTTCTCTTTTGAACCGTGCCAGGAAAGAAGGTTTGCTAGCTTTTGAGCCTCCTCCGAGCTTTCGGCTTCGAAGTAGTACACGGAACCCGGCGGAACGGCTAAAAGCGTTGCTGAGGGACCCGGGGACTTCTGAGGCAAATGCAAACGGTTTTCCCAGGAGCTTATAATCAAGGGTTTAGGAATGCAGGCGGCAACTAAGCGGGCTTGTACCGGTTGAGTCTTTCTGATCCGTTCCCGATAGGCAGCACGGTCCTCTTCGGACCCCCTGGGGAGCCGGGGGCGCAAAAGCACCTTTCCATCTTGGGGATCTACCCAGCTTGGAAGCCACCCTCCTGGATGTGGAGTAAGATCTGGGTGTTTTTTAGTGGGAGCGTTTTTAGGAAAGACCGCCGGAGAAAGAAGGACCCATTTCACCCTGTGGTCTTTGATCGGTGCAGAAAGAGGCAGGTAGACTTCTAACCCCTGGCCTTCCTTTTGCGGAAGCCGGCGAGCAAAACAAACCTTCCCTTGGCCACCAAAAAGGATGGGATGGCCATCTAAAAGATGGGAAAGCTTTTCCTCTCCCTGTTCCCGCAGACTTGTGTCGAAGGCTAGGGAAACCCCGTCCTTAAGACGCAAGTACTGCGTTGAGTAGATTCGCCCTTCCGCTTCGCCGGTACCGGTCGTCAGTGTCTCGGGCGAAATCCCGATACCGGTGATCCATTCTTCTGTATAGAGCACGTCACTGGGAACGGTGTGTCTTTCCTGGCTAACTCTCTCTCCTCTTAGGTAAGCTTCCCAAGCCTCTTTGCTCCACCAAGGGTTAAGCTCTTTTTTGCCTGGAGGGGTTTTTGCCCCTAGCGGGTAGCTGAGCGGCTGAGGGAGATTGTTTCTCCCGATGGTTGAGCTGGAAGACATCGGGAATAAGGAAACTTCGTACCCCGCATGGCTACCGCTTGCCTGTGTCCCGACATCCTTGGGAGCGGGGAAGAACCACTTCCCGTCCCAGAAAGGAAAGGGCCCAAAGGTTTGAAGAGCTCCAAAGTACTGGCTTCGCTGGCCAGGCGTAGAACTGATCGTCGAGCTTTTGAGGGGGTGCGCATGAAAGTTTTCTTTGCTAACAAGGAAAAGGCGGTGAAGGGCAGCATGCAAAGCGTTGCAAAGGGTGGTGGGAAGAGGCCAATGTGCCCCTCGTCCTCCAAAAGTCCCCGTGATGGGCCGGGCGTCTCGAAGGAAGAGAAGGTCTTGGGGTTCTAAGTGGTAGCAGGGCATGGCCTAGGACCTCCTGCGAAGGAAAGCCTCAAGGGCAAAAAGGTTAACAAAGTCCTTGATGCAGCGCTTCTTTTGTTTGAGCTCGTCTAAGTATTGGCGGCACTCCTCCAGAAATTGTCTTCGGAAATCGCTAAGCTTTTCCCGACATGCCGTGGAAGAAACGCTTGTCTGCTGCTCGATCACCCAGGATGCCTCTGCCAAGGCAAGATCGGCGACCGTTACTTCCCCATCGAGGACTTCGCAGGCTCGTTTCTCTGCAAGCGGGAGCAAAAGCTCGGCCAACCGGTGGGCGAAGCGCTGGGAAATACAAGGCTGAGTTTGGTCTTCCGGCTCCAGATGCCTAAGAAAGGACTCCCGAAGCTTAAACGCACAGGAATCAAACCGGACACCCCAACTGAGAATTTCGCCGCTTCTTTTAAAAAGGGTAAGAGCAATAGCGTTGCGGTCGTACTCCCTTTTGGCCCTCTGGAGCGCCGTCCGGGCTTCCTCAACCGTGTCCTGCAGCGCCTCCCGAATGTGCCCGATGCAAACACCAACGGAAGCGGTGGCCATGGGGCCTAGGACCAAAAGAGGCCACCCGCCTTCCCTCGGGCAGAGAAGCCCCTCGGGGACTTGCCTTCCGTCTTGCAGTTGGGAAACAAAAAAGTCGCGGTAGGCTTTGGCCAGCTCTTGGCTTTTGCCTTGGAAAGCAAGACACAGTCCGCGGGCGCATGCGAGGGCCTCCTCGGCCGGAAGCATGGCCAAAACGTCGTCGCCTCCTGCAAAAATCAGCTGACCGTGATGGGCTTTCTCCACGATCGGGCGAACCGCGTGAAGAGCAAAGTTTGCTAAAGCCTCGCTTAGCTGAAGGTGATAGCTTGGCGAAACCGGACGCGGGGAATCAAGCCAGCTCCGGAGCCTTTCTTGTAGAAGGCCAAAGTACTTGGGGTTTTCAAAATAGTTGCGCGCCGCTTCGCTTATAAGGTCCTTTATTTTAGGCGCCTTGGATCCCCTTACCCACTGACCAATGCTATCTCCATCAAAGTAGAGGATTGCGTAATAGGCCGAAGGGGCGCCGAGCTCTTTCCCGTTAGCCGTTTTTACTTGGAAAAGTTTCCGAAGGGCAGAAAGCGTGCTTTCAAGTTTTCCTTTCTCCTTCTTCCCTTCGGGAAGCTCCTCCCACTCCTCTCGAATGCAGGATTCGTAGAAGCAGGATAAGTCCACCTTTTTTAGCCACTCCTCCAATTCGCAATCGGAAGAGGCCCAGCGCGTTAATGGCAGATGGAGCTCGTGAAGACGCTTCCGAAATTCCTCAAGCTTTTCTTTTAGCGCCGACTGAGTTAGCTCCTTCTTAAGAACCTTGTTCACCCAAGCAGTAGCGGCAACAGCGGGTACAGACTTAAAGCTTTCCCGGGCCTGATCAAGCTTGGCCTGTTTCTTCAGATAGGCCTTGTGCCAGACGCGTTTGATTGCGTTTGGAGCGCCCAAGAGCTCTTCTTTTTTGCGGAAAAGGTCTTTTAGTTCCTGATGAGCCTGCGCTTTGCTCATCCAATCCCGGTCGAGAATCGCTTCTTCTTTACCGGAGAGAGCATCCTTGGGAGCACCGTCTGTTCCTTCCCAGGCATCAAATTCTCGGGTTTGCCTCCGTGCATCTAAACGATGGGAGAGAAGCTCATAATGGGCGCTCCAGGCCCAGCCCTTGGAAAGCTCTCCGTTTCGATAGAGCCGATGATCAAGATGGTCTTCTGGGATCTTCCGGGCGATCTCTCGGCCAAGCTCAAGGTCCGGGCTTTGGTCGGTATCGGAACGAGGAAGCTGCTTCCAAAGGTTTAGAGTGGTGGGGACATCCTGCCACGGCCAAACTTGCCAACTCCTTTGCCAGAATTTTTTGCACTGGGATTCCCAGAGCCTCTTTTTTTCCTGATCGTTGGGAGACAGCAGACCGTTCGCGTTAAGGAATTCCCAGCAGGCATCGCAGATCTTGCGCCACTCGGAGTCCTTTTGGTCGTAAGAGAAAATCTTCTCGAGGAGCTCCTTAGGGCAGAAATCCTGAGGTACCAGCGCAAGGATCTTGTTGGGGAAATTCGGAACGGTAACAAGACCTTGTTTCTCCTTCTCGTCTAATTTGAGCGCCTCCCAAGAGTTCCGGCGGCCATAGCTCAATTGCTGAAGGCGCTCCCGGTTTAACCAGTCGTAGAGAGGCTGCCCCCAGAGCGAAGGGTAGATAACGGTGTCCGGCCCGTAGCGCTCGGCAAGCTCGTAGGCGACCTTCGCAATCATCCAGGAAAGAAGGTAGCTGCCGCTCCAGAGGTCCCGGGTGGTTCGAGCTTGAGCAATAAATTCCTGCACGGGACCGATCTGCAGAAGAAAGAAGGCGGGCTGGCAGGAGGCCTCCCAGTTTGAGCGCGTACTCTCAAATCCGCTAACCACGGCCATGTGATGCCAAATGGTTCCATCGGGGATCCGCGTGTCGGCCGGCAGATACCCAAGGGGCCAATTTTTTTCCATGACATACTGCCGCCAAAGCCGCCAAAGGGCCCAGAAACGATCCGCATTTGTCGCGGCTTCGAAGTTGGGAAGTACAGAATTAATGGCCTCCCAGGCTTGGTCTTCTTGGGGGAATTTGGCTTCCTCTAGGACCGTTTTGCCGGTAAAGGGGTGCTTGTAGGCAAGCCCGCCGCTTAAGGACCGAAGCCCCGCTTGGTTTAACTTTTTCCCGTCCGGGAAAGGAAAGCGATCCGCCGCTGCTGCTTCCCAGTCCGGCTCTCGCTTAAGAACACCGCCTTGCTCCAGCACGCCTAGATCCTGACCGAGGATGGTGGCCAGATACTGTTTGGCCCGTTCGTGGTGGACGGGGCCGTAATCGTACGGCTTTTCCGGCGGGTCGTGCAGGAACGCTTTGAGTTTACGATGGGCTAAGTCTTCATCCATCGCTCTTCCTTTCGCTCTTAGGTAGATTCTGGAAGTACTCTTTCAAGGCGTTTCTGGCAAAAAGCCTGACGTTCCCCGACGTTCCTAAGCGCGGCCTGTAGGGGAGACAAGCTTGGCTTGGATTGACGGATCGCGACAAAGGCCACCTCCTCTCCAGAATTAGCTAAAAACATATTCAACAAAGGAGCAATCGAGTAAGCATAAAGCTTATCCAAAAAAGAACAATGGGTATGGACGACCCTACCGCAAGCATTTATCTGTCGGCTCTGACTTCTAGACCAATGGGATCCTGACCAACAAGTGAATACTTGGGCCTTTAGTCTTGCGTTTTGGCACATAATCGCACATCCTACTGGACTAGGAAGAACCAGATGACGCGGAGGATCTAGTTGCCGCCAGGCCTTTCCAAATCGGCGAGCTAAGAGTCCTACAGGATTTGGTGATATGCTGATAAGTACTCCACCGGACTTCAGTGCCAAGCTAAGTTTAGCAATCATGGCTTGTGGATCAAAAAAGTGCTCAAGAACATGGTTCATGGTGATCGCGTCATATGCTTCGGGGGCTAAGTTCACTTCTTCTAAACTAGAGCATCGAATGCTTAGGCCGCGTCTTCTGGCATGCTCTGCGGCTATTGGATCTGGTTCAATTCCTTCACAATTCCAACCGAAAGTTCTCATTTGATCTAGAAATGAGCCGTTGCCGCAGCCGACATCAAGCAGCTTCCCTCCGGGAAGCCTGGGTAGGAAGTAGACTCTTCGCGTTGCTTCTCTCCCTATGGGTGGGAATGCTAGCAGTAGTTCTCCTAGAAACTTCAAAGGGATTTCAAGCTTTTCTCCATTATATCCGATCCTGCGCAAGGCGGCATGTTGCACAGCATCCCACACACGTAATGGGAAGCTTCGTTTGATAGTCGATGCTTGATGGACATCGGTATGAGTAAAATAGTTTTCAGGATATAAAGAAGAAATTGCTTCCTTTGGAGGACGTGGATCCATCCAAAGTGATTGGCATCGATCTTGCCTTTAACATATTACTTTAGCTCTTAATATTACATGATATATCGATCGAAGTCCGTTCAAAGATTAACCATGAATTGTGGCAAAAATTTTGTGATTTTTCTTTTTTCTTTTTCCAGCTATCTCATTTCTTTCCCTCTTGGTATCGCATTGGGCAATCTTTTTCGAGGAGTACCTATTAATGAAAACGGAAATTTTTTCTTGCTTTTGTGGACGTATTTTCTACCAGGAATAGATGCTGGAATTGTGGATATTTCTACTTTACTCTTTGGTTTTTTATCTTCTGTTTTTTTCGCCCTCCATGGCTCTCTATTCTTAAATATGAAAATGAGCCATGCACTTCAAAAAAATGTCAACGGATTGCAAGTAGCCTTCTTTTATTACTACCCTTATTAAGCTTTATCAGTTATTTTTGGACTTCAAAGGTCCAAACTTTCTTCTTAAAAAATTTGTTGATTACCCCATTTTCTAATCTTTCCAATTGGAGCTTTTTTATGCTTACTAGGTATTTTTCTAAGTTTAAAATACCGTAATTCATTCTTTGCGTTTCTATGTTCTTCATTCTTTGTATGCAAGATGTTGGGGTCTTCGGCTGTAGCATTATATCCTTACCTTTTAATTTCTTCTATAGATCTTCTTCTCCGAAGCCTCACCATTTTCAATTCAGCTGCTTCAAAAGAAACCTTGAAAATTGGCCTGTTTTGGTTTCCTTTTGGATTTCTACTTATTTTTCTCTATACGATCGTCGTATATTGGGCATTTAAAGGAAAAGTGAATTCCAAAGATGTTATAGGCTATTGACGCAAAATGGCTAAGATTGTTTTTAGATTATATACCCCTTAAACCAATTGAGGAGCCGTAGGAAAAAGAGGAAGTAGAAAAAATCCAGTTTACTCCAAAAGCATGTTGAGTTCACCAGAGTTTGTACTTTATGGATAAAGCAACATGAACAACTTTTGTAGCTAATGTAAAAAAACTGGAACCTCAATGGTTATTCCATTCCCAATCGTAGGCTATTATGAAAGGCAACTACTTCTCTAGTAACAGTAAGTAACGCCAGTGGACTTGTCTGAATCCTATCTATGACACAAAACTAAGATGCTATGCTCTCTCAGTATTATCATAGAACGATAGTTTTCTTGCAAAAAAGATAAAGCACTGGATAATCTTAAGTAATGGAGTGGGTTCAAACAATTACGGTAATCATTACTGTTATAGGTGCTGTGGTCTGGTTTCAGAATAGTCTACGAGGGGAAATGAATAGTCTTCGAGGGGAAATGAATAGTCTACGAGGGGAAATGAACAGTCTTCGAGGGGAAATGAACAGTCTTCGAGGGGAAATGAACAGCCTACGGTTAGAAATGAATTCTAGGTTTGAAGCGATGGAGAAAAGGCTGGATGATCTCCGCTCAGAAATGAATTCCAGGTTTGAAGCAGTGAACGCGAGGTTCGCCGAGCAGGGGAAAAGAATAGAGTTAATAGAAAAAATTTTGGCTAAAGCCGTTCGACTGGATGTAGAAGAACTTAAAAAATCTTCTTGATTGTTATGCTTTTACTCCGAAACCGTAAACGAAATACTTTCTTTCTTCCCAATGAGACAGTCGGTAGAGTAAAAATTCTAAAAATTCTTGTAGGAGAGATAAAATTTTTGGGCTTTTTTATGTATTCTGAGGTACTGTTCCATTTTTATAAGTTTTATTGAGTTTAACTTACCATCTTGATCTACTCTTGATTTTTGGCTATTTATCGTGGCGCACCCGGCGTGATTCGAACACGCGACCAACGGATTAGAAATCCGCTGCTCTATCCACTGAGCTACGGGTGCATAGAGCTATCATAATACTATAGCTTCATTCCTAGAGGAATTGCCAACCTTTGCTACATTTGTTTTCCTTTTGGAAAGGATAGTTCAAATATCTTATTTATCTTCAAAAAAGAGTGAATAAGTTTTTTCTTTTATTTTTAGGAATTTAATTTTTTCTTTTTTTTTCTTTTTTATTAAAACGAAAAAATAAAGCACTATCCAGTTACAGAAAAAGGAGGATTAAATTGATACAGCGTCTTGGGCATCAGTGTATTCAATTTTTAAGAAGCACGGGTGAAATTTTTTTCCTCCTCCTTGATACCATTTATTCCTTTTTTAGTTTTCCATTACGTTGGAAGCTGTTTTTGATGCAGATTTTATCTATTGGGGCAAAATCCCAGATGATAGTTTTAATAACCGGAGCTTTTACAGGCGCTGTTTTTGCAGCCCAAGTGCAGTTTCATTTTGGAAAACTTGGAATGAGTTCAGCTACGGGCCCAGTCGTAACTTTAGCCATGTTAAGGGAATTGGGGCCTGTACTCTGTGCTCTAATGGTGTCGGGTCGAGTAGGTTCTGCAATGGCTGCAGAAATTTCAACAATGAGAGTGACCGAACAGATTGACGCCTTGAGGGCTCTGGGAGTATACGTGACCCAATATCTGGTTGTGCCACGTTTTTTGGGCCTGGTTGTTTCTATGCCGTTGCTTGTGGCTATTACTTCGGGAGTAGGTATTCTCTGTGGCTATTTGGTCTCTGTGCCATTGCTGGGAGTGGAGCCTGCTTATTATTGGGAAAATACAATCCGCTTTACATCGCTTGATGATGTATGGATGGGAGAATTAAAAGGGATGTTTTTTGGGGGACTGATTGTATTGATTAGCTGCTATCGGGGACTTAATTGTCAATTGAGTGCTGAAGGAGTAGGGATTGCTGCGACGCAGGCAATGGTATATTCTTCGATATCCATTCTTATTTCTAACTTTTTCTTTAGTTTTCTTATGAATATCCTGTTTGCAGGATAAAGAAGAGATAGATAAATGACAAATGCTTATAAGGTGGGTATTTGTAAGAAAATATAAGTATGTGGGTGTTCTGTTGTTTGTGTCTGATAACTGATAAATGATGGAGAAGGGTAGAGAAACAAAAAAAGAGAGCAGGGAAAAGAACTTATTTGTTCTTGAATCGCACAAAAAGGTAGCAGAAAGATGCTGAAGGTAGTCAATATCAAAAAAACTTTCAATGGAACAGTTGTTTTAGATGGAGTCAATTTTGAAATCCTTGAAGGAGACCGGTTCATGATTATAGGAAGGAGCGGAGGGGGTAAAAGTGTCCTTTTACGCATTATTCTTGGCTTAATAAAGCCAGATTCTGGAGAAGTTTGGTATAAGGGTCAAAATATTGTAACCCTTTCGGAAAGAAAACTTGCTCCCTTACGGAGAGATATGGGAATGGTTTTTCAGAATGGTGCCCTATTTGATTTTATGACCGTTGAAGAAAATGTTGCTTTTGCCTTGCGGGAAAAAGGAGGAATGAGTGAAAAAGAGATTAAGAAAGAAGTGAGTGAACTTTTAGAAAGGCTTTTGTTAAAAGGCCAGGAAAAGAAGATGCCATCTGAGCTTAGTGGAGGAATGCGAAAAAGAGTAGCCGTGGCTCGTGCAGTTATAGCCAAACCGAAGATCATATTTTTCGATGAACCCACTGCTGGACTTGATCCTATAGCCTCTTCGGAACTTAACGCTCTTATTTGTTCTTTAAACAAAGAATTTAATGTAACTACTGTTATAGTTACCCATGATATGGAGGCGGTTCGGCAATTGGGAATCACTGTAGCCATGCTCTATAATGGTAAAATTTATTCTATTGGGACCCCACAAGAGTTCGAATCTTCTAAGGATCCAGTGATTCGGAATTTTGTACATGGGATTATAGAATCCGAAGTGAGGTGTAATTGAAATGGAACCAAAAAATTTGGAATTGAAGGTGGGTTTATTTCTTTTGATAGGACTAGCGATTTTAGGGGCATTGATCATTTATTTCGGCCGGTATGGGGAAAAATTTCGTCCTTCATATCAAATTACTGTCGAGTTTCCTAATGCTTATGGATTGATTAAGGGTGCGCCTGTTTATTTTGCGGGTGCACCAGTTGGTAGAGTGATCAGTACCCCACGGCAAATAAGGGAGGGGAGGGCAGTGGAGGTAGATATAAAAATTAACGCTGATGCTAAAATCCGTAAGGATGCTTTGTTTCAAATTGTAGATGTAGGGATGTTAGGGGATAAAGCTATTGCCATTACTCCTAAAGGAGTAACGGCTCCTTTTTTACGGAATGGGGATAAGGTTCGGGGAACTAGAGCTTCAACCTTAAGTGATGTGACAAGTCAGATCACTCCTTTAATAAATTCGGCGACCCAATTACTTGAAGGGGCGGGAACCATTGTAAACAGGATCAATCAGAATGTATTGACAGAGGAAACTGCAGCTGATCTTCGAGCTACTATAAAGGAGTTGCGGTTGGTTTTGAGTCGAACTGATCAGCTACTGGCAGACGCTCAGTATGGTAAAGGACCACTAGCAAAGATTCTTAACGATCCTGAAATTTCAGAAAATCTGTCCGCTTTCGTTTTCAATCTCCGAAAAAAAGGCATTCTTTTTTATTCGGATGTTGCTGCCAAAGAAGAAGCTAAAGCAGAATCGGTGCAAGCCCGCGAAGGAACAAAAACCAAAGGCCCGGTTCTAAAGGCAAAAATGGGAAAAAGCAATGTCAAATAGACACGATGAATGCTTCTATAGGAACCATTCTTGTTGCGGCTGGACAAAGCAAGCGGATGGGTTTTGACAAGATATTCAAACCGTTTGCTAATGGACTATGTCCTTTGGAAATCTGTTTGCATAGAATTCTGAGCTCTCCTTTAGTGGGACAAATTGTCGTGGTTGTATCGAAAGAAAATCTCGAAAGGGCGATGGAAAAAATTTCAACCCTTTGTCATGGTAAAGATATAAAAATTGTAGAAGGGGGCAAAGAAAGGCAAGATTCGGTCTATCAGGGATTATTGGCTTTGGATTCTCTTTGGGAATATGTAATGGTTCATGACTCGGCTAGACCTTTTATTAGCGAAGGACTTATTTCAGTAGTCTTCCAAGCAGCAAGAGAAATGGGAGCAGCTGTTTGCGGGAAACCTTGTTCGGATACTCTAAAAGAAGTAGATATGGATGGAAAAATCCTTAAGACCCTGGACAGAAGCAAAATATGGACGGTGCAGACGCCTCAGATTTTTAAAAGGTCTTTATTGGAAAAGGCCTATATGGCATTACAAAACCAAGGGGATATAGTAACCGATGATGCCTCCGCTGTTGAGCGAATTGGGGGAACTGTAAAAGTCGTTTTCTATAAAGGAAATAACATGAAGATGACATTGCAAGAAGATTGGGAGATAGCAAATCTCCTTTTGCAAAAGGAGAAATTTAACTAACCCATTAGCCTATTTCTATAGCTTTTTTTATTTAATTTCTCGATGTAGGGTGTGACGTCTAAGAAAAGGATTATACTTTCTGAGTTCAATCTTGCCTTGTTGTAACTTTTTGTTCTTTGTTCCATAGTAGCGAGAAGCAGGTTTGCCTTCGGCCTTCGCTTCCGTGCATTCAAGGATGATCTGTTCTCTTGGCATGTTTTAAACTTTATTTCTTAAAAAAATGATTGTCAATGGAAAGAATAAAAGAGAAGAAATTGGCCCTTTTTTTTCTTTTTAAACTGATAGATATTTTTTAACCGATCTTTTCTTATTATGGAAAAGCTAGTTAGGAGAATAAGCAAACAGCAGGAATGCCTGGATTTATGGGATACTGCCTCCAAGGACCTTTTGAAATGGAAAAATCCAGAAAGCTTCGCTGAACAGATCCATGATCTAAGAGTATTAGGCAAAAAATTGCGTGCCCTTTATTATTTTTTTAAGCCAATACTTGATTGCCGTCTTTTAGAAAAAGAAAAGCATCGTGTCAAGATGGCTATGTCAAGCTTAGGTTCTATAAGAGATTCGCATGTGTCGCTAGATGTTCTTAGAAAAATTAAGAAAGATGATCCTCAATTGATAATTCCCAACGAAATTGATCGTCTTTTGGAAGAACAATCGTTGGAATGGAACCAAAACCAATCCTTTTCTAATGGGGAGAAGATGGATGCTTCTAAAAAGCTTGCTTCGGCTATGGAAGTGCTTTTAGAAGCCAAAGAAAAGCTGCTTAGTCAATTAGCTAAACGAGCAATCGAAAAAAAAATAATCTTAGAAAGATTAACAAAAGGATTTCAAGCTGTAAAAAAAACAATGCAAAGAGCTATAAAAGAAGAATCGGCTGATTCGTTTCATCGTTGGAGACTCAAAACAAAGAGATTTTACTATCTCCTTGATCTTTGCATGCGGCAAAACGCTTCTAAAGAGCTAAGCAAAGTCCTAAAAAAATTTAAACAGATCGAACAACTACTTGGTCAAGCACATGATTTTCATGTGCTTGCCTCTTTTCTTATGAACAGGAAATATCTTAAAGAAGGACAGAATAAATCTTTCAAAAACTTTATCTTGCTACTGGATACTCTTGAAAAGGAAAAGGAAAAAAAAGCGTTATCTGTGGCTAAAAAAGTTGTAACGGCTGATTTTGAAAAAAACATTCAACGTATTGTTACTTAAAAGAATCAGAGTCCTCTGTCCTGTTGACCTTTTGTGCCTTTTTGATGGGAATTTTTTCCTCTATGGTTTTTATCTTACTTGGATAGAGCAAATAACGGTTTCTGGCTAATAAAAAAGCATTTAGCTCATAAGCCCATTTTCGTGCAATGGATTGAAGGGATCTGTAGGTATTGAGCTCTGTCAGAATAAGAGGACTGCCATAGACTTTAAAAAAAAGGTTTCTATGGGCAACAGAAGATCTTTGAAAAGGACTTGGATGGGCCATGTTGTTGATTCGAGACGCAAGAAAGACAGCAAGAGCGGTGAGATTGGCAGGAGTTTTAGGATCGATCTGCAATTCTAATCCAATAAGTCCATTAATAGATCTAGGAACAGCAAGAACTCCAGGAAGATTCAATCCGTTTATTTCTCTTGCCAACTGATAGCCATCCAGTCCTTTGGCTGCTATCAGCCTAAAGGCTTCTGTTGTGCCTGTTCCAAGTTCAAGTCCTGATAGACTGCCAACAAGACCTGTGACGACATAGTAAACAGGGGTGTCTTCTCTTGGTATATTGGGAGAGGTAGGGATCCATCGCAAGCCAGTGTCTTGCCATACCATGGATCGATTCCATCCTTTCATGGGAATTACATAAAGTTGGCAGGGATGCGAGATGAACCCCCTGTCATTAGCCATCTGGGCTATTTCTCCCACTGTCATTCCATGCACATAAGGTACAGGAATAAAACTGACGAAGGATTTCCAGCTGGGATTAACCATTGGTCCCTCCACACGTAGTCCACCAAGAGGATTAGGTCTATCTAGTACATAAAAAGGAATTTGGGCTTCTCCACAGGCCTCCATCGCTGCCACCATAGTGCTTACGAAAGTATAGCTTCTGCAGCCAATGTCCTGAACGTCGAAAACTAAACAATCAAGATTCTTTAGCATTGCCTGCGTCGGCTTTTTTGTTGCTCCATAGAGGGAAAAAACCTTTAAACCCGTCAGTCTATCTCGATGAGAGGGAACTTCATCTCCGGCTTTGATTTTTCCTTCAATGCCATGCTCTGGGGCAAAAAGGCTGACGAGTTTGACCCCAGGTGCCTTTTGGAGTATCAGTCTGGTAGGTACTCCATGAGAATCTACACCACTTTGATTAGTAATAAGTCCTACTCTTTTCCCTCTTAAAGGGGCGAAATTTTCTTCCCGTAAAACGTCAATCCCAAGAAGAACGGCTGCATTGAGACAGGAGAAGAAGTTGTGAATTAAAACAAAAAAAATGAAAAGCAATAGACCCAATAGGGATCTTTTCATTTTTTTATCATTTTTATGCATGCGAGCAAAGTAAGCAAGACAATATTTTTGTTTGTAGGAGTTGGGAATAAAGTTTGATATTCTCTATTCTTCAGTATACAATCAAAAAGCTAAGCATAGTCCTCTGGGTGTGAGAAGCCATACCCCCTAAAATGAATCATTTTAAAAATTCTATCTATCGCACTATTGCTTATTTTTCAATGGAAATCGCTGTTGATGAGCGCATTCCTACTTATAGTGGAGGACTCGGTGTTTTGGCTGGAGACACATTAAGTGCCGCTGCTTCGGTCGGCTTTTCGATGGTTGGAGTTAGTCTGCTTTATCGCAAAGGGTATTTCTTTCAAAAGATTGATGAGCATGGAGTCCAAAGAGAAGAACCCGTAGAATGGGTAGTTGATGATTTTCTTGTAGAACAGCAACCCCGAATAAAAATTCAACTGGAAAATAGAGAGGTGACGGTTCGCTGTTGGCTCTATGAAATTGAGCAGAATGAGCATAAAGTTCCTGTTTATTTTTTAGATACCGATCTTCCAGAAAACGATCCTTATGATAGAAGTCTTAGTGGTTTTTTATATGGTGGAGATGACCGTTATAGATTATGTCAAGAGGCTGTTTTAGGGATTGGAGGCGTACGGATGCTTCGGGCTTTAGGCTATAAGAAAATAGATAGATTTCACATGAATGAGGGCCATTCTAGCCTCTTGACTCTTGAGTTGCTTAGAGAAATATCCGAAACAAAGCATGAGCCTATTTCTTGGGAGGATATCGAAGCGGTCAGGGCCCTTTGTGTTTTCACAACGCATACACCGGTGGCTTCTGGTCATGATAAGTTTCCTCTTTCTCTTGTAAAAGAGGTTTTACCTTTCTTTCCTTTCTATTATGGGGAGCTCAGGGATATTTTCTGTTGTGGGGACTTCCTAAACATGACTTATCTAGCTTTAAATCTTAGTCATTATATTAACGGCGTTGCCAAAAGACATTCGGAAGTTTCTCGAATGCTCTTTTCCCATTATGAAATAGATGCCATCACTAATGGGGTCCATGTGCCCTCTTGGGCCAGTCAGCCAATTCAGGAACTTTTTGATAAACATATCCCTCACTGGAGGGAGGATATTTTCAGTATTCGTTATGCTATTGCTATTCCTTTAAAGCAAATTTGGGAAGCCCATTTGATTAACAAAAGGCATTTATTGGACTTTGTGAATAGACAGAAAAACATTGGCATGGAGATTGATAATTTTACAATTGGTTTTGCCCGAAGAATGACCGCATACAAAAGACCAGAGCTTATTTTTTCCAATCTTGATCGGCTAAACTCTATTGCAAAAGCCATAGGACCGCTGCAATTAGTCTTTGCAGGCAAGGCGCACCCTAAAGACGAAGAGGGCAAAAAAATTATCCAAAGAATCCATGCTATCCATTCTTCTTTGAGTCCTGAAGTAAAACTTGTTTTTTTAGAAAATTATGATTTGGCTTTAGCTAAAAGGATTGTGGCTGGAGTCGATCTCTGGTTAAACAATCCGCTCCCGCCATTGGAAGCTTCTGGAACCAGTGGGATGAAAGCGGCTATCAATGGTGTTCCCTCTTTGAGCGTTCTGGATGGATGGTGGATAGAGGGCTGCATTGAGGGGATGACTGGATGGTCTATTGGGATGGATCATTTTCAAAGAAAAGAAGGAGGAGAAGATGACCATAGCAACGATCGGGATGCTGAGGCTCTCTATGACAAACTGGAAAAAGTAGTTATGCCCCTCTTTTATAAGAATAAGGATGCTTATTCATTAATTATGCGTTCCTGCATCGCCATTAATGGTTCTTTTTTTAATGCGCAACGGATGCTCATGCAGTATGTAATAAAAGCCTATTATTGAAAAGTATGATGAATACGGCTGCTTATCTAATTAAAGAAGGGCAAAAGGTCTCTTTAGCGGATTTTGATCCTGCCGATACAGGCCATTTTAGGAGGAAAGAAGAAGCTTTAACAAAGCTGAGTGCAGATATAGAAAAAATGATCAGTTTGCAGGATAAATTTTATGCCCGGAATACCTATTCTTTACTGATTATTCTACAAGGAATGGATTGTGCGGGGAAGGATAGTCTGATTAAACATGTTTTGTCTGGATTAAATCCGCAGGGTGTTGAGGTTTATAGTTTTAAAAAACCTACAGTTGAGGAATTAGAACATGACTTTTTATGGCGATGTTGGAAAAGATTACCTGCCAAAGGTCACATTGGAATTTTCAATAGATCTTATTATGAAGAACTTCTGGTGACTAGAGTCCATCCAGAACTTCTTGAAAAAGAAAGGCTTCCTCAACAGACTGTTGATGAAAAATTCTGGGAAAAAAGATTTTCGGCCATCAACCACTTTGAACGGTTTCTTGTAGAAAACGGGCTTTTGATTATCAAGTTTTTTCTTCATTTATCAAAAAAAGAGCAGGATAAGCGATTGGCAGAAAGAATCGAAAGGGAAGATAAGCAGTGGAAATTATCTCTTTCGGACCTGATGGAAAGAAAAAAATGGCCTGAGTATATTGCTGCCTATGAAAAGCTGCTTTCAGAGACTTCTACCATACAATGTCCTTGGTACATTTTACCAGCAGATCATAAGTGGTACAGCCAACTGCTGGCTGCTAGCATAATCGTAGAAAAAATGGAAGCCTTACAACTGGATTATCCTAAATTAAATGAAGAGGAAAAAGAAAAGCTAAAGGCGCTATTTTATAACTGAGCTTTTGCGATTGTTAAAAGTAAGAAAAAGGAAATTTATGGTAACTTACCGACAAGAAACAGATTCTCTTGGAACTATTGATGTTCCTTCAGATAAATATTATGGAGCCCAGACGGCTCGGTCCTTGATTCATTTTTCAATTGGTCAAGAAAAAATGCCCATTGAGCTGATTAGAGCCTTGGCATTGATCAAGAAAGCGGCTGCATTAACCAATGCCGAATTGAAGTTGCTTTCCGAAGAGAAAAAAAAATGGATTCTGAAAGCTTGTGATGAAATTTATCAAGGCCAGTTGGATGATCATTTTCCACTCCATGTGTGGCAAACTGGCAGTGGCACTCAAACAAATATGAATTGCAATGAAGTCATTGCCAATCGAGCAAACGAATTGGCTGGGTTTCCTCTTGGATCTAAAAGTCCTGTACATCCTAATGACGATGTGAACCGCTGCCAGTCTTCTAATGATGTTTTCCCATCGGCTATGCATATTGCTGCAGCCTTATCAACTCACAATCTTCTTTTGCCTGAAGTTTCTAAGCTAAGGGATGCTATAGAATTGAAATCAAAGGAATTTTTTCACATTATAAAAATAGGTCGTACCCATCTGATGGATGCGACTCCGATTTCCGTTGGACAAGAATTCAGTGGTTATGTTTTTCAGATTGATATTGGTATTTCTCATATAAAATCTAGCTTAGAGAAAGTCTATGGATTGGCTATTGGCGGCACCGCCGTAGGCACAGGGATCAATGCGCATCCGCTTTTTGGAGAAGAAGTAGCAAAAAAAATAGCCCAATGGACGAATCTTCCCTTTTTTTCGGTTCAAAATAAGTTTGCCTATCTGGCTGGTCACGAACCACTTCTAGCATTAAGTTCGGCTCTTAAAGGACTAGCTGCCTCTCTGTTTAAAATTGCTTCTGATATTCGTTTAATGGGATCTGGTCCACGATGTGGGCTTGCGGAATTAATACTTCCTGAAAACGAACCCGGCTCTTCTATTATGCCTGGCAAGGTGAATCCTACGCAAGCGGAGGCGCTCTCCATGGTCTGCATTGAGGTCATGGGTAATGATACAGCCGTAGCCATAGCGGGAAGCCAGGGGAATTTTGAATTGAATGTTTTTAAGCCTCTTATTATATGGAATGTCCTTCGGTCCATCCGTCTTTTAGCTGATGCATGTAAGAACTTTAGACGCTTTTGTATCGAGGGGTTGCAAGTCAATATTAAGAAATTGAAAGAATATGTTGATAATTCATTGATGCTCATCACCGTGTTGACACCTAAAATTGGATATGATTTGGCTGCAAAAATTGTCAAAAAAGCCTACCAGGAAAACTGCTCTTTGAAAACAGCAGCTATAGCATTGGGAATATTGACCGCAGAGGAATATGACCGGTATGTGCAGCCTGAAAAAATGATCGGTATTGAATAATTCAAAGCACAATCATGAATACTCGAAGTGCTTTATTGGGAATGGAAACAAGCTTTTGGTTTATACCCATGGATAAAGTGGTTGCTTTTCGTCAGTTCCTAGAAACTAGAAGCATTGTCGTGACCAATGGTTGTTTTGATCTATTCCATTTTGGACATTTGACCCTTCTCAGAGAGGCAAAAAAATTGGGAGATTTTCTTTGGGTAGGCATCAATGGGGATCAGTCGGTAAAAGAATTAAAAGGGGCTCAAAGACCTTATTTTTCTGAGTGGGAAAGAGCCACTATCGTTGGATCTTTTAAGTATGTGGATGCTGTGACTATTTTTCCAGAAGCACGAGCCACGACATTTCTTTCTTTGGTTAGGCCTGTGATTTATGTTAAGGGTGCAGACTATTCTTCCCAAACGATCCACCAGGAGGAAAAAGAAGTTCTAGACAGATGCCAGGCACTCATCAAATTTGTTCCCTTATATCCTGGTCGATCGACTTCGGGAATAGTGGAAAGAATACGAAAAGGAGTCCCCTCTGCAGATTAATGAGGAATGTCAAAGCTGAGCATTCTCATGTCAAATTCTAAGCTAGTCAACATTGCTGTGCTTGGTTCTGGGAAAGGCAGCAATTTTTTATCCATTGCTAAAGCGGTCTCTATGGGCCAACTCCCTGCTAGGATTTGTGTGGTGGTTTCGGACAATCCTGAGGCTTTGATTATAAAAAGAGCTACCGAGCTGGGTATTCCCACAGCAGTGTTGCCTTGTGGAAAATACAAAACTTGGCTGGAGCCATGGATTGAAGAAGAACTTGTTCGTGTTTTAAAACAGTATCATTCTGAGTTAGTTGTCCTAGCTGGCTTTATGCGTGTTTTAAAAGAGACTTTTCTTAAGGCCTTTGAAGGCAGGACAGTGAATATTCATCCTTCTTTGTTGCCTGCTTTCAAAGGAAAGGAAGCGTGGAAAGCAGCGTTAGAGGCTTGCGTTGCGGAAACTGGCTGCACCATTCATTGGGTAAGCAAAGAGGTGGATGGGGGTAAAATCATTGCCCAATCTAAGGTTCCTGTTCTGCCAGGGGATACTCCGGAAAGTTTACATGCTAGAATACAACAAGCAGAGCATGAATTGTATCCTAAGGTGCTGAAAGATCTCTGCTTGGATTGGATCAAAAAATATGCCAAATAATCTCTTTATCCACTAAAATCAGTGATGAAAGAAACGGAATTGGATCTTTGGCAGAGCGATGTTGCACGGCAAAATGCTCTTTTTGATGGCTTCAGTGCCCCTTGGACGGTTAGCGAGTTGACAAAAAAAATTCGATTTCTTTTGGAAGGGCAAATTGGAGAAGTCTGGGTAATTGGGGAAATTTCCAACTTAAGAATTCCTAGTTCTGGACATTGTTATTTTACATTGAAAGATGAAACAGCTGTGATCAACGCTGTATTTTTTAGGAGTGAGGCCCAGAAGCTCACATTCGAGTTAAGAGATGGGCTTTCTGTTGTGGTCAGGGGGTTGTTAACGGTTTACGAGACAAAAGGACAGTATCAACTCAGGGTGCTAGAAGCTAAGAAAAAAGGGGCTGGATCACTGTTAGAAAAGTTCGAGGAATTGAAACGAAAACTTTCTCAAGAAGGCCTTTTTGATTTATCGAGGAAAAAAAAGCTCCCTCTTTTTCCAGAAAAAATAGGAATTATAACCTCTTTAAAAGGAGCAGTGATTCAAGATTTTTCCAGAATTTTGCAACGAAGGGCTCCTGGCATAAGAATTTATGTTCGAGATGTAAGAGTGCAAGGAAATGGAGCGGCTGTCGAAATAGCGAGGGCTATAGAGGAATTTAGTTTAGCTCATGAGGTGGACATCTTGGTTCTAGCTCGAGGAGGTGGTAGCTTGGAAGACTTGTGGGCTTTTAATGAGGAGCAAGTGGCAAGAGCGCTTTTTCGCTGTATGATTCCAACAGTTTCTGCTGTCGGGCATGAAACGGATTTTACAATCGCCGATTTTGTTGCTGATGTGAGGGCTCCAACGCCTTCGGCGGCGGCGGAGATTGTATCCAGGGATTGGGAGGAATGGAGGCAAGAGCTTGAGCATTTGCGGCAGAGAATTTATCGGTTTTCTCTCCAGTTTATTGAAATATGGAAAGAAAGGTTAGAAAAAATCAGAAGCAGTTCTAGTCTTGCTGAACCCTCCCGCTACGTAGGATTGCTTCGGCAAAATGTGGATATGCTTGAACAATCCCTTGAAAAAGCGGCCATGGTGGCTGTCGAACGGATACGGACAAAACAGGCTCAACTGCGTTTACGGCTAAAGTCCTTCGATCCTATGCAGCATATTCGTTGTCTTAGAGAGGCATTAAAACTTTGGGGAGCTAGGCTCGAATCGGTTAGCCCTCAGGTTGTTCTCGACAGAGGCTACGCAATGGCCTTTGATCAACAGGGCCAACTATTAAAAGATGCTGGGAGTGTTGTCAGGGGAGAAAAAGTCATTGTCGTTCTTTCGAAAGGAAAGCTGTTAGGAGTAGTGGAGAAAACAGTTCGAAGCAAAGAGGAAGATTTTCCTCTTTGAAGAAGAAAGGTTTTTTGTTTGCTAGGAGTTCTTGACGAAAAGAAAATTTTTGTATTATATTGCTAACTCTTTTCATATTCATTGAAACAAAAGAGTATATCAGGAATATAGTATATATATATTTTAATAAGCATTGGATTGATTTATAATAAGAAGCATATTGCTTTTTGCCCATGTAGCTCAGTTGGTAGAGCACGTCCTTGGTAAGGACGGGGTCACCGGTTCAATCCCGGTCATGGGCTCGTAAAAAAAATAATAACTTAGGAATAACTGAACTAAAAAGAGGGAAGGTCAATGGCAAAGGAGGCATTTTTACGAAAAAAACCCCATATTAATGTGGGAACAATTGGTCATGTCGATCATGGTAAAACAACTTTAACTTCGGCTATAACATTTGTGCTCGCCAAAAAAGGGCTTGCACAAAAAATGGCATATGAGCAGATCGACAAAGCTCCAGAGGAAAAAGAACGTGGCATTACCATCAACACGGCCCATGTGGAATATGAGTCGGAGAAAAGACACTATGCCCATGTGGATTGTCCTGGACATGCAGATTATATCAAAAACATGATTACTGGGGCAGCCCAAATGGATGGAGCGATCTTGGTGGTAAGTGCGGCTGATGGTCCGATGCCTCAAACAAGAGAGCATATCCTTTTAGCCCGGCAAGTTGGGGTTCCCTATATCGTTGTTTTTCTAAATAAAGTGGATATGGTCGATGATAAGGAATTGCTGGAACTAGTCGAGCTCGAAGTAAGAGAGTTGTTGACTCAATATGGGTTTCCTGGAGATAAAATTCCGATTATCAAAGGGAGTGCCTTGAAGGCTCTTGAAGGAGATCCTGAATACGAAAAGAGCATTCTTGAGCTTGTCGAAGCGATGGATAATTATATTCCAATTCCAGAAAGACCGAAAGATCAACCCTTTTTGATGCCGATCGAAGATGTCTTCAACATTGAGGGTCGTGGTACTGTGGTCACCGGTAGAGTCGAGAGAGGGACATTAAAGCGGATGGAAGAAGTAGAGATTGTGGGGCTTAGGCCAACGATCAAGACCGTAGTGACAGACATAGAGATGTTTAGGAAGACGTTGGATACAGCGGAAGCAGGGGATAATGTTGGCCTCTTGCTTCGAGGTATTAAAAAGGATGATGTGGAAAGGGGGCAGGTCGTTGCCAAGCCTGGTACGATAACTCCTCATAACAAATTTAAGGCTCAGGTCTATGTTTTAAAGAAAGAAGAAGGAGGCAGACATACCGCCTTTTTCAATGGGTATAGACCGCAATTTTTCTTCAGGACAACCGATGTGACTGGAACGGTTTCATTGAAAGAAGGCGTGGAGATGGTCATGCCAGGGGATAATGTTGAATTTACCGTGGAGCTGATTTCTCCTATCGCCATGGAAAAGTCAATGCGCTTTGCCATTCGCGAAGGAGGAAAGACGGTTGGAGCTGGAGTTGTGACTGAAATTCTTGAATAAAAGAGGCTTGAAAAACTGATCAAAAAACAGTAAATTAGGGCAGTAGCTCAATTGGTAGAGTAGCGGTCTCCAAAACCGTCGGTTGGGGGTTCGAGTCCCTCCTGCCCTGTAATATAAAAATGGCTATTTCTTGGATCGAGGTTGTTAACATTGTTGTCCTTTTTTTGAGTGCGGCTCTCTTAGTCTGGCTCTGGAAAAAAAAGGGGACATTGATTCGAGCTTTTATTGGAGAGGTTATCGTTGAGCTTAAAAAGTGTACATGGCCATGGGATCCAAAGGAAAAGGGGATAAGAAAGTATAAAGAATTGATTGATTCGACGTTGGCTGTGTCTATATATTCCATTATATTAGCGGCAATAGTGACTTCTGCTGATTTTATATTAGTAAGAGTAGTACATTTTATAATAACACTACATTTTTAGTTGCAATAGGGGGCAGTCTTTGGTCTCTTCTATCTAATTAGAGAAAAAAGTACAGTAAGGATGAAAGTGGAATATTCTAATGAGCCAATAGATGAGATTGCTGCAAAATCTCAAAAGATGCAATGGTATGCCTTACACGTTCTTTCTGGACAGGAAGAAAAAGTTAAAAAAAATTTAGAAAAGAGGATCAAGACCGAAGAAATGCAGGATCTTGTTGGCGAAGTGATTATTCCTGTAGAAAGAGTATCAGAAGTCCGAAAGGGGAAAAGAATTGAGGTTAATAGAAAACTCTATCCAGGCTATGTATTTATCCAGATTCAATTAAGGGATAGTTCTGGTAAGTTAATTGAGCGCTGTTGGTATTTTATTCGAGATACTCCTGGTGTGATAGGATTTGCGGATGGAGAAAATCCTTTACCTATGCCCAAGGAACAAGTCGAGGGGATGTTGAGGCAAATTCAGGAAAGGACAGAAAGTATCTTACCCAAAACTGTTTTCTCCGTTGGGGATCGAGTCAAAGTGGGAGATGGGCCTTTTTTGAATTCTGAGGGGGTAATTGAGGAGGTGGATTTGGAAAGAGGCAAACTGAGGGTTTCTGTTAATATTTTTGGGCGTTCTACCCCAGTAGAACTTGAGTATTGGCAAGTAGAAAAGGCGACTTAAAATTTATCTTTGATCCAAAGCTCATTCTATTAGAAGGAATCATTTTAAAAATTGGGAAAAACTATGGCTAAAGAAGTGAGTGCTATTGTTCGGTTGCAGATACCTGCTGGCCAGGCAAATCCTGCTCCTCCAGTTGGTCCGGCGCTAGGACAGCATGGGGTCAATATTATGGCATTTTGTAAGGAGTTTAATGCGGCAACTCAGAAGGAAGCGGGAAACATATTGCCCGTGGTAATTACTATCTATAAAGATAAGACATTTACTTTCATAACGAAGTCCCCACCCGCCTCTGTATTATTGAAGAAGGCCGCCAACATCGCAAGTGGTTCTAAAGAGCCAAACCGAACGAAAGTGGGAAAAGTAACTCGGGCTCAGATTAAGGATATTGTAAAAATCAAATGGAAAGATCTAAACGCTTCGACCGAAGAAGCAGCAATGAGAATGATCGAGGGGACTGCAAGGAATATGGGAATAGAGGTTATCGATTAATGGATAAGTAATGGAGAATCAAAAATGGATGGGGAGGAGAAACTCATGGCGAAGAAAAGAAGCAAAAGATACCGGTTGGCAGCTGAAAAGGTTGAAAAGAATAGGACCTATTCTTTGCCTGAGGCATTAGAGCTATTAAAGAACATGCCTAAAGCAGGATTCGACGAATCAGTAGATGTGGCTTTTCATTTAGGAGTGGATCCTAAGCAAAGTGATCAGATGGTTCGTGGGACGGTGAGTCTCCCACATGGCTCAGGAAAATCAATGAAGATAGCTGTTTTTGCCAAGGGGAGTGCGGCTGAAAGTGCGAAAGAGGCAGGGGCGGATTATGTTGGATATGAGGATCTAATAAAAAAAGTGCAGGAGGGGTTTACTGATTTTGATGTGGCTATCGCGACACCCGATGCGATGCAGGAGGTTAGAAAACTTGGGAAAATTCTTGGACCAAGAGGGCTCATGCCTAATCCTAGAACAGGAACGGTTACAGAAGATGTTGTTGGAGCTATAAAGGAATTTAGGAAGGGAAGAGTTGAATATAAGGTGGACAAGACGGCTAATCTCCATGTCGTAGCTGGCAAAGCTTCTTTCCCCAAAGAGGCTTTGGAAGACAATATAAAAGCTATTGTGGAAGCGGTGGCAAAAGCCAAACCACATTCCTCTAAAGGCAAATACTTTCAGTCTATGGCTATATCTTTAAGCCAATCGCCAAGTATTCGTGTTGATCCTTACTTGGTTGTCAAATAAGGAATAAGGTGCTATGAGAACAGAAAAAATAGCTTTAAAAGAACAAATTTTAGAAATTGTCAAAGCTTCTTCATTGATCGTTTTAATCGATTTTACGGGGTTAAAGGTTGCCGTTTTTTCTGAATTAAGAAAAAGGCTAAGAGCGGTCAATTGTCGCTGCCTTGTTTTGAAAAATACATTGCTAAGGCTTGCCTTAGAAGAAACCAAAATGGTTATGCCTCAGCAGAAGGATTTTATTGAAGCGAACTTATTGAAAGGTCCAACGGCGATTTTGTTTTCGGAAGCTAAAGATGTGGCTGGAGTGGCCAAAGTGTTGAAAAATTTTATTGCTGAGTTTCAACTTCCAAAGGTTAAGGGCGCTTTCATGGACAATGCCCTTCTTAGCGAAGAGGATTTTCTGAAATTAGCGGAGTTGCCTAGTTTGGAAGTTTTAAGGGGACAAATTCTTGGGACTCTTCAATTACCTGCGGTAAGATTGGTGAGATTAATTAATGAGCCAGCTACTGCCCTTGCACGCTTAGTAGAGATCTATTCAAAGAAGGAAAATTAAAAACCGTGCATTGTCTTATTTGATTGAGAGAATGGAAAGTAATTTGCTTACCTGGGGAAAGCCACCTCTTCCAAGTAAGAGAAAAACGGAGTAAAGTTTTGGCTTTTATATGTCAGAAAAGTTTATCCTTTGTAAAGTATTTTTTTTGAAAATATTCAAGAAAAATAGGGACAAAGGAACATGAAAAGAAGAGGGCGAAATGTCCACCTAGCCTTGGAGCCCTCCAAGGAGAATTGACAGAGCGGGTGCCTGTCTCTAGGTGGAATGAAAGGAGGATACAATGGCTGATCTGGATATGCTTGTCGATCAATTAAGTAAACTGACGATATTGGAAGCTTCTGAGCTAGTAAAAAAGTTGGAAGCCAAGTGGGGGGTTAGTGCTGCAGCTCCTGTTGCAGTGGCAGCAGCAGCCCCGACTGGAGCTCAGCAAGCTGCAGAAGCTCCTGCAGAAGAGAAAACAACCTTTGCGGTCTATCTGAAAGAGATTGGGCCAAATAAAATTGCCGTGATTAAAGAGGTAAGGGCGGCGATTGCGGGGCTTGGGCTGGCGGAAGCTAAAGCGCTTGTCGAAGGGGCTCCCAAACTTCTAAAAGATGGAGTATCAAAGGAGGAAGCTGAAGAGATAAAGAAAAAAATAGAGGCTGCTGGAGCTAAAGTCGAAATTAAATAATAACTGCGTTATTGTGGGGCTTAGGATATGAATCAGAAAATGCAGAGAATCAATTTTGGAAAAATTCGGGAAGGATTGAGTTTGCCTAATCTTATTGAACATCAAACAAAATCTTATGCCGATTTTCTCCAACTCTCGGTAGCTCCACAGGATAGGAAACCTGAGGGGTTGCATGGAGTTTTTCAGGAAGTTTTTCCGATAGAAAGTTACGATGGGAAAGTCAGGCTGGAGTATGTCAATTACGAAATTGGCGACCCTAAATTTAGTCCCATTGATTGTCTGCGGGATGGAAAAACTTATGCAGCCCCTTTGCATGTTACGTTTCGACTTAAAGATGAGGAAGGGGTAAAGGAAGAGAAGGTTTATATGGGTGAGTTACCGATGATGACTCCTCAGGGAAGTTTCATCATTAATGGGGCTGAAAGGGTAATAGTCAACCAATTGCATAGATCTCCTGGGATCTGTTTTGAATCTTCTTTTCACAGTAACGGAAAGACGCTTTATTCCTTTCGGATCATTCCTGACAGAGGCAGTTGGCTTGAAGTTGCCTTTGATTCCAACGATCTGCTTTATGTCTACTTGGACAGAAGGAAAAAGAGAAGAAAATTTCTTATTACGACCTTGTTACGAGCCCTTGCCGCTGCATTGTCTGGGAGCTCATCTCCCTTGGGGACAGGTGGAGATGAAGAAATTATCAGACTTTTTTACACAGTTGAGGAAATCAATCTTTCTGAGGGTATTGAAGAAGAAAAAGTTGCCACCAAAGTGCTCGTTAACGAAGTGCGAGATCCCAATAACCCAGAGGTGGTTTTGGCTAGGGCTTATGAGCCAGTAACAAGAAGTGTGGTTCGGCAGCTGTTAGATTTGGGCATTAAGACGATTCAGGTTGTCGATGTACAATATGATGATACGCTGATTAAGTGTATAAAGAAAGATCCAACGAAAGATCCAATTGAGGCTTTAAAAGAAATATATAGAAGGCTGCGGCCTGGAGACCCGCCAACTGAATCGAATGCAAAGCTCCTTTTGAAAAGGCTTCTATTGGATCCAAAAAGATATGATTTAGGAAGGGTTGGGAGGTATAAACTCAATCAAAAATTGAACATCCAAGTAGACCCAGAGATTCGCATATTGACTTGGGAAGATCTTGTGGCTGCTACCCGCTATTTAATAAAACTTAAAAAAGGGGAAGGGATTACGGATGATATTGATCATTTAGGGAGCAGGCGCGTTCGTGCGGTTGGTGAGCTTGTAGCCAATCAGTGTCGAATGGGACTAGCTCGAACCGAAAGACTCGTCAAGGAACGGATGACGCTTTTTGATGTCAATACGGAAGGAATGACTCCTCAAAAATTGATTAATCCTAAGGCGTTATCGGCTACAATAAGAGATTTTTTTGCTCGCAGCCAGCTTTCTCAGTTGATGGATCAAATTAATCCTCTTTCAGAGCTGACTCATAAGAGAAGGCTTTCGGCTTTAGGTCCAGGGGGCTTGTCAAGAGAACGAGCCGGTTTCGAGGTCAGAGATGTGCACCCTTCCCATTATGGAAGGATTTGTCCTATCGAAACTCCAGAAGGACCCAATATTGGGCTTATTGCCACAATGGCTTCTTACAGCCGCTTTAATGAATACGGCATTTTGGAAACGCCTTATCGTAAGGTTGTTAATGGCAAGGTAACCAATGAAATCGTTTATCTTACAGCGGATCAGGAAGAAAATTACGTGATAGCCATGGCCAATACGGCGGTTTCTGATGATGGAATGATATTAGATCAGCGGGTTGCTGTCCGCTTTCGCAGAGAGTTTATGGAAGTGGAACGAGAAAAAGTAGAATACATGGATGTCTCGCCCAAGCAGATAGTTTCCATAGCTGCAGGGCTCATTCCATTTCTTGAACATGATGATGCGAATCGGGCACTCATGGGTTCTAATATGCAACGGCAGGCTGTTCCGCTCATCCAACCTGAAGCACCGATTGTGGGTACAGGTATTGAGGAAAGAGTCGCTAGGGACATTCAAGCTGTAGTGGTTAGTGAAACAGATGGCGTGGTAGCATCAGTTACGGGAAATGAAATCATTGTGACGCCGACTGGATCTCTTGCCGATCTTAAGAAAAAGAAAATCAAACAAGGTTCTGAAAAGGAAGTTGGCATATATAAGCTCAATAAGTTCATGCGATCCAATGCTGGGACTTGTATCAATCAAAAGCCCATTGTCAAAAAAGGACAGGTGGTTAAAAAAGGAGATATTCTAGCCGATGGTCCAAGTACGCAGAATGGAGAACTTGCTCTGGGAAGAAATCTGCTTGTGGCCTTTATGCCTTGGAATGGGTATAATTTTGAGGATGCTATCATTGTTTCAGAAAGGATTGTTAAAGAAGACCTTTTTACAAGTATTTATATCGATGAATTTGAAATTGTGGCTCGGGATACGAAATTGGGACCAGAAGAAATCACTAGAGATATTCCTAACGTAGGAGATGAGGCACTAAAAAACCTTGGGCCTGATGGAATCATTCGAGTTGGTGCGGAAGTTAAACCTGGGGATATCCTCGTAGGGAAAATAACACCTAAAAGCGAAACCGAACTGGCACCGGAAGAAAGGCTTTTAAGAGCCATTTTTGGGGAAAAAGCTGCTGATGTCAAAGATTCTTCTTTGAGGGTCCCTTCGGGCACTTATGGCATTGTAATGGATGTACGAGTCAGTTCAGGGACCGCTCGGGTGAGAAAAGAAAAGATAAGTGCTTCGGAAGCCAAACAGAAAATCAAAGAGATCGAAGAAAGATATGATAAAAAAGAAGAAGAGCTTCGAGAAGAACTGACGCAGGCTCTTTCCAATATTTTACTGAATGAGAAAATTCCACTGGATGTGGTGAATGTGGAGACGGGAGAAATTATTATCCCTGCTAACCGGAAAATCACGAAGGTGCTTTTAAGGAAAATGGCTCAAGCCTACGATAAGATTGAGATTGATCCAAGCCCCATCCGTTCCAAGATCTTTGATATTATTGGCAATTTTGAAGCCAAATTTGAACAACTAAGAAACGATAGAGAGTTAGAACTTGATCAAATAGAAAGTGGGGAAGATACAGAACCAGGGATCATCAAGCAGGTAAAAGTATTTATTGCTAACAAAAGAAAGCTTTCGGTGGGAGACAAAATGGCTGGAAGGCATGGGAATAAGGGAGTTGTTTCAAAAATTGTTCCCGTAGAAGACATGCCCTATCTGCCCGATGGTACCCCTGTGGATATTGTTCTGAATCCGCTGGGAGTTCCTTCTCGAATGAATGTAGGGCAAGTGCTTGAAACCCATCTTGGGATAGCTGCAAAGAAATTGGGGTTCAATGTGGCCACTCCTGTCTTTGATGGGGTTAAAGAAGAGAAAATACGGGAATTTTTGGTGAAGGCGGGTATGGATGAAGATGGGAAAAGCATCCTTTATGACGGTCGAACGGGAGAACGGTTTAATCAGAGAGTGGTTGTGGGAGTGATCTACATGATGAAACTCAATCATATGGTTGCTGATAAAATCCATGCCCGTGCTGTTGGACCTTATTCGCTAGTAACGCAACAGCCTTTGGGAGGCAAAGCGCAGTATGGTGGCCAACGGTTTGGGGAAATGGAAGTTTGGGCAATGGAAGCCTATGGCGCGGCTTATGTCTTGCAGGAGTTGTTAACGGTTAAATCAGACGACGTGCAAGGTCGAACAAGAATTTATGAGAGCATTGTTAAAGGGGAAAATTACTTAGAGACCACAACACCAGAATCTTTTAATGTGCTTGTCAAAGAAATGCAAGGGTTGTGTCTTGAAGTCACCATCGGCCAGCGATCGGATTCCTTTGGCTTACCTATGAAGCCAACCTCTTCGAAAGCCTTGAATGGGGGTGAAGCAGCTTAAAATAAAGAAGGAGTAAGACGATATGGAAGCAAATAATTTAACAGCTCGCCAGGTGCTTGGTTTTCAAAAAACAATAGGATTTGATGAGGTAAGAATTTCAATTGCTTCCCCTGAAACGATCGAATCATGGAGTAAGGGAGAAGTACGCAACCCGGAAACTATTAATTATCGGACCTTTAAACCCGAAAAAGGGGGATTGTTTTGCGAAAGGATTTTTGGACCAACAAAAGATTGGGAATGTGCGTGTGGGAAGTACAAAAGAATCAAATATAAGGGGGTTATTTGTGATAGATGTGGCGTAGAAGTGACTTTATCAAGGGTAAGAAGAGAGCGGATGGGGCATATTCGTCTTGCTGTGCCTGTTTCTCATATATGGTTTTTAAAATGCATGCCTAGTCGACTAGGTTTAATGATGGATATGACCGCAAAGGATCTTGAGCGGGTGATTTATTATGAAGATTATCTTGTGGTAGATCCAGGAAAAACGCCTTTGAAGTTCAAACAGCTGCTTTCCGAACAGGAGTATCGAGACGCATTGGCGCAATACGGGGAGGGTTCCTTTGTGGCGAAAATGGGAGCTGAAGCTGTAAGAGATGTTTTAAAGCAAATCAATTTAGAATCCCTTGCGAATGATCTTTCCAGAGCGATTGAAGGAACGAGGAGCAAACAACTTAAAAAAAAGCTTTCGAAAAGGCTGAAACTAGTTCAAGGACTTATAAGCTCGGAAACGAGGCCTGAATGGATGATATTGGAGGTGCTGCCTGTGATCCCTCCAGATTTAAGGCCTTTAGTTCCTCTTGAAGGAGGAAGATTTGCCACTTCAGATTTGAACGATCTTTACCGCAGGGTCATCAATCGAAATAACAGGTTGCGAACCCTTCTGCAGTTGAAAACCCCTGATGTGATTATCAGAAATGAGAAACGGATGTTGCAGGAGGCTGTAGATGCCCTCTTGGATAATGGTAGGCATGGAAGGGCTGTAACTGGGGCGGGGAATCGGCCACTAAAATCCTTATCGGATATGCTTCAGGGAAAAACGGGACGGTTCCGGATGAATCTGTTAGGCAAGCGAGTGGATTACAGCGGTCGATCGGTCATTGTTATCGGCCCAGAGTTAAAGCTCCACCAGTGCGGCCTTCCAAAAAAAATGGCTCTTGTTCTTTTTGAGCCTTTTATGATTAGAAGACTCAGAGAGCTGGGGCATGTCCATACGGTGCGAACGGCCAAGAAGATGATTGAAAAACAAGATCCACTGGTATGGGACGTACTTGAACAAGTAACTGCCGGACACTTAGTTCTTTTAAACAGGGCTCCTACATTGCATAGGCTTTCTATTCAAGCATTTGAACCGATCCTTATCGAAGGCGATGCAATTCGTATTCATCCTTTGGTTTGTACCGCCTACAATGCCGATTTTGATGGGGATCAGATGGCAGTCCATGTTCCACTTTCCATAGAAGCTCAGTTGGAGGCTCGACTTTTAATGCTTGCTCCATTGAACATCTTTTCGCCTTCCTGCGGCAAGCCGATCACTACGCCAACCCAAGATATAACGCTTGGTTGTTACTACATAACGCAAGCTCCCTTGAAGATCAAAGCTCAGGAACAAAAAAGAAAGCCGCTATTTTCCGATCCTTTGGAAGTCATCTTTGCTTACAATGAAGGAAATTTGCAGCTACATGATCTCATTTTTCTTAAAAATCCAGATTATGGAAAAGAGACGATTTTTGGGGATAAAAACAAAAAGGTTATTGAGACCACTCCTGGAAGAGTCATTTTTAATCAAATATGGCCTGAAGAACTGGGCTTTTACAATAAGCCTGCTGGTAAAAAGCAGCTTGGAGAAATCATCCTAAAGTGCTATCAAAAGGTTGGCAGAGAGAAAACGGTTCAATGCCTTGATCAGCTCAAGCAACTAGGCTTTTCTGAAGCGACAAAAGCTGGCATTTCCATTGGAATGGATGATATGATTGTCCCCACTGAGAAATCCAGGATCATTGCAAAAGCTTATGAGATGGTCAATGTTGTGGAACGGCAATACAGATCTGGGGCTATAACTGATGGAGAAAGATATAATAAAATTGTAGATATCTGGACACAAGCTACTGAAGAAATTTCTAGTGTGATCTACAAGACATTGGAGAATAATCTAGGAAGGCCGGAGTACAATCCTCTTTATCTTATGGTGGATTCGGGAGCCAGAGGGAATAGGCAACAGGTCAGACAACTTGCTGGAATGAGAGGCCTCATGGCCAAGCCCTCCGGGGAAATTATAGAAAGACCCATCATTTCAAATTTCAGAGAAGGACTTTCTGTCTTGGAATATTTTATCAGTACTCATGGGGCAAGGAAAGGACTTGCTGACACTGCTTTAAAAACGGCTGATGCGGGCTATTTGACAAGAAAATTGCATGATGTTGCCCAAGACGTGGTGATTACTGCTGAAGATTGTGGGACAAATAAGGGAATAATCGTCAAAGCGATTTATGAGGGGGATGAAGAAATTGTGAAATTATCCGAAAGGATTTATGGAAGGGTGTGTTGTGATGAAATCTTCGATCCAATGACCGGCAAGAAAATCATCCAACCTGGAGAACTCATCGATGAAAGGAAAGCTAAAGAGATAGAAGAGGCTGGAGTAGAAAAAGTCAAAATTCGTTCGGTCTTGACCTGCGAAAACAAGTGGGGCGTTTGTGCTATGTGTTATGGGTTGAATCTGGCTACAAATAAAATGACAAAGCTTGGTGAGTCAGTGGGAGTGATTGCTGCTCAATCTATTGGAGAACCAGGTACACAGCTGACCATGCGGACCTTTCATATTGGAGGAACTGCCTCTCAGGTTTTCAAACAACCTCAGATTCGAGCTCGAAACGATGGCATCGTCCAGTACATTGATCTTCGGACAGTTAAAACAGCTGAAAACCATTTCATAGTGTTAAGTAAAAGCGGTTATCTTGCTGTTCTGGATCCCTCAGGGAGAGAATTGGAAAGACATACGGTCATTGTTGGATCGATTATTTTGATTCCAGATGGAGAAACGGTGAAAAAAGGACAGGTTTTTGTTCAATGGGATCCTTATAATGTTCCAATTTTGACGGAGAAAGGGGGCATTGTTGAATTTAGGGATATCATTGAAGGGGTAACTGTGAAAAAGGAGTTGGATGAAACGACCAAACAAATTAGCACGATTGTCATTGAGCACAAACATGATCTTCATCCTCAGTTACTCATCTTGGACGAAAACACACGAGAAGTTATTGCTTTTTATGGTATTCCCGCGGGAGCAAGAATCGAAGTGAAGCCAGGAGATAAGGTCGTAGCTGGACAAAGAATAGCTAGAACTCCTAGAAAGATGGTTCAAACAAAGGATATAACTGGAGGGTTACCTCGAGTTGCAGAGCTTTTTGAAGCAAGAAAACCCAAAGATTCTGCCGAGATTGCCAAAATAGATGGGATTGTGGAAGATGGAGGAATTATCCGTGGCAAAAGAAGAATATTGATTAGGGATGTAGAAACGGGGATAGAAGAAGAGCATCTGATTCCCCTTTCTAAACATTTGATTGTTTATAAGGGAGATGTTGTTAAAAAGGGTCAGCAATTAACAGAAGGGCCAATTGTGCTCCAAGAACTTCTCGAAGTATGCGGCATTCAGGAATTACAGGAATACCTACTACATGAAGTGCAAGAGGTGTATAGACTACAAGGAGTCGAGATCAATGACAAGCATATTGAGATTATCATCAAACAGATGCTTAAAAAGGTAAAAATTCTTGATTCCGGGGATACTTCTTTCTTGTGGGAAGAACAGGTCGACCGATTAAAATTTGAAGAAGAAAATAGAATCGTTGAAGCTAAGGGAGGCAAGCCCGCTGTTGGGGTACCAGTCCTTCTTGGAATTACCAAATCTTCCTTGGACACGGATAGCTTCATAGCGGCTGCCAGCTTTCAGGATACGACAAGGGTTTTAACGGATGCGGCTACCCTTGGAAAAGTTGATCCTCTCAAAGGCTTTAAGGAAAACATCATTATGGGGAATTTAATTCCTTCAGGTACTGGATTCAGAGCGTATAGGAATATTCGGTTGGTGGAGCTCAGACCTGCTGAAAGCAAAGAAGAACAAAAGGAGCAGAAGTCTTCTGAAAATGGAGAAGAAGGTAATACTCTAGAAGAAAAATGGATTCCTCAGGCTGGAACATAAGGGGTCTCGAATTGAGAGCTCAGGAATAAAATGCAAGATATTGCAGAAACAAAAATTGGGAAATTATGAAAAGAGAGAAAGTTCAGCGGCTTTAACGGTATTGGATAAAAGCATTGCTATGGTCATGGGACCAACTCCTCCTGGATTTGGCGTAATCCAGGAGGCTATTTTTTTTATTTCATCAAAATCAACATCTCCAACAATCTTAAATCCCTTATGTGAGGAAGCATCAGCCACCCTGCTAACTCCAACATCAACAACCACTGCGCCAGCTTTAACAAAATCTTTTGTCACAAACCGCGCTTTTCCCATTGCGGCTATCAGGATATCAGCTCTTTGACAATGTTCTTTGATGTTTTGACTGAAGGAATGGACAATAGTCACCGTTGCATTCGCATACTTCGATTTTTGGAGGAGTAGAGCTGCCATCGGTTTTCCAACAATATTGCTTCTTCCAAGGATAACCACTTCTTTTCCTTCGATCTCAATGTGGTAGCGCTTCAACAGTTCTTGAATACCCAATGGAGTGCAGGGATAAAAGCAGTCTTTTTCTCCAAGGAGCATTTTCCCAAGGTTCATAGGATGAAATCCATCAATGTCCTTTTTGGGATCGATAGCAAGAGCTATTTCTTTCTCAGAAAGATGTCTGGGAAGTGGAAGTTGAACAAGTATGCCGTGGATGGAAGGATCTTGATTTAATTGATAGAGTTTCTCTAAGACTTCGTTTTGTGATACATCCTCAGCAAAAGAAATGACTTCGGATTTGATCCCAAGTTCTTGAGCTTTCTTCTGTTTCATTCTGACATAAAGTTCAGATGGTGGGAACTGGCCAGCTCTTATAAAAACGACAGAAGGTTGAACTCCACGTTGTAGCAACTTCTTAACAACTTCCATTGTTTCTCTATGAATCTGTTGTGCCACTAGTCTACCGTCCAGCAAATTGGCTTCTTTCATTGCAGCTATCCTAATTCAATCAATGGGTTTTAAAAAATTTAATGAGTTCAGAATATCCTTCCTGAAAGGTCGGGAAATCAAGCATAAAACCAAAAGTTTTAGCTTTTTTATTGGAGACCCTTTTATTGGAATATCCTCTCTTGGGATGAGGCGCTTTGGGTTCAATAGGGGGGAGGGGAAGCTCAAACCTTTGACATAGCCAGTGAAAAAAATCTTCCTCGAGGGTGGGAAGGTCATCAGTGATATTAAATAGGCCAGGAATAGTTAAAAAATGCACAATTGCAGTTGCTAAATCCTGTCCATGGATCTGATTGATCCATTTTTTTCGGGGATCGATCCGAACGGTATTTTGTAGCAATCCAGTGATCCGGTAAACTCTTTGAGGCCCATAAATTCCGGATGCTCTTAAAACGGTACCGCCTCTGTCTAAAACTTTTTCTTCAGCTTTTTTTAAAATTTTTCCAGAGGAAGTTGCAGGAGTTGCCGGAGACTCTTCATCTACCCACTGGCCTTCTGTATGCGTATAGACTGAGGTAGAAGAGACTAATAGGAAAGGGCAATTTTTGGCTATGCTCAAGGCATTGTCGAGTCCAATCGAAAAGATTTTTTCAAATGCTAAAGGCTCAGCTCTATTTGAAGAAGCAGAAAAAATGACGGCTGAGATTTTGGACAGAGAATTTAGAGAATCATGATTGGTAATGTCTAAAGCCACTGCGGGAATTCCAAGCTGTTGCAAACGGTTTTTACTCTCCTGGCTTTTTACCAAGCCGATAACCTCTTGATTCTTCTGTTGTAAGCTTCTAGCTACTAATGTTCCTATATAACCACAGCCAATGATTAATACTGGATGATCCATTTGTTTTTTTAGTATAGTTTAATAAGAAAATAGAGAGAGAAAATGTCCGTTTTATTATTTTCTATTGCCTTTTTTCTGCTATCCTAAATTATTTCATAGTTTAAGACATGAAACCAGAAAGATGGGTGATCAAGTTAGGAACAGGAGTGTTGAGCACTAGGGAAGGTTCTCTTGATTTGCCTCAAATGGAGAATCTTACACAGCAGCTCATAGAAATTAAAAAGAAAAATATTGATGTGATTATTGTCAGCTCTGGGGCTATAAGCTGTGGAATGGATATTCTAGGTTATTCCAAAAGACCGGAGAGTATTGAGGAACTTCAGACATGTTCCACTTTAGGTCAACCTTATCTCATGCATTATTATAAACAACTGTTTTCAGCTCATGGGTTTCATGTGGCCCAACTCCTTGTGACATACTTTGATCTAGATAGTCTTTCTTTACGTAAGAATATTCAGAAACTTTTAGAGAATTTATTGCTCAAGAAAACCATTATCCCTATCATTAATGAAAACGATTGTGTTTCTTACGAAGAAATTCGGTTTGGGGACAACGATCGGCTTTCTTCTCATATTGCAGTTTTAGCAGAAGCCCAAAGGCTGATTATTCTGTCCAACGTTGCAGGACTGATGGATTGCAGAAATGGAAAAAACAAAATGATTTCCTATGTGGAAGAAATCGACAGCACGATTGAAAAGCTAGCAGAAGGAACCAGAAGTGAGAGATCGGTGGGAGGGATGATAACAAAAATTGAAGCTGCTAAAATAGCTCAAGCAAGTGGCATTCTAACACAGATTGCTGATGGAAGGGAAAAAAATGTTTTAGTGCGCATTTATAATGGAGAGCCATTGGGCACAATTTTTGAAACGAAAAAAAATGAAAGAACTCTCAGAACAAATTCAAGGTCTTTGCCGTAAGGCCAAAGAGGCAAGTCGCTTAATGTCTGAGCTTTCTTCTAAAAAGATTAATCAAGCTTTAATTGCTATAGGAGAGGAACTTCAGACAAGAAAGACAGCCATTCTTGCTGCTAACGATAGGGATATTGAAAAGGCAAAAATTATGGGTCTTTCCGAGGCGATCATAGACAGACTTTTTCTTGGGGAAAAAAGGTTTTCAGCCCTTATAAAATCCTTGGAAGACATAGTGTTGCTTCCTTGCCCAATTGGAGAAATTATCGAGCAATGGAAAAGGCCTAATGGAATGTTGATTAAAAAAGTGAGAGTTCCAATTGGAGTCATTGGAATCATTTATGAATCAAGACCTAATGTCACTGTTGATTCTGCAGCCTTATGTTTGAAATCAGGCAATGTAGCTATTCTTAGAGGAGGTACGGAAGCTTTTAACACAAATAAGGAACTTGTTACTGCTATACGCGAAGGACTTAGGAAAACGAATATTGTAGAAGAGGCTGTCATTCTCATTCCCACAACCGATCGGCGATCTATCCCCATTCTCTGCGCACAAAGAGATTTCATCGATCTGCTGATACCCAGAGGAGGAAAAGGATTGATTGAAACGGTGATGAACAATGCAAAGGTACCGGTCATTAAGCATTATCAGGGGATCTGTCATGTTTATGTTCATAGCGAAGCTTCCTTTAAAAAAGCCTTGGACATTGTCTTGAACGCTAAATGTCAAAGGCCGGCTGTCTGTAATGCTATGGAGACGCTTTTGGTGGATGAAAAAATTGCTTCGGATTTTCTTCCCTTGATTGTCCGGGAACTGCAAAATAGAGGAGTGGAAATTCGTGGTGATGAAAAATGCCTTCACATAATGGGAGATCGAATAAGTACTGCTAGGGAAGAGGACTGGTCCACAGAGTATCTGGATCTTATTTTATCGATAAAGATTGTTAGCAATCTTGATGAAGCCATCAATCACATTCATAAATATGGGTCTAATCATTCCGATGCGATTGTAACCGAAGACCCTGCTGCAGCAGAGGCTTTTTTACACAAAATCGATTCGGCTGCAGTTTACTGGAACGCTTCTACCCGTTTTACCGATGGATTTGAATTTGGATTTGGCGCCGAAATAGGTATCAGCACAGACAAAATCCACGCTCGAGGTCCCATGGGGCTGAAAGAGCTTACTTCTTATAAGTATATTATTTATGGAAATGGTCAGGTTCGAAACTGAATGACTAGTGAAATAAAAGCATTATACTAGCAAAACAAAAAAATATACGCGTTGGCTTCTTACTCTACTGTCTTGATGGGTAGAATAGCCATTGTTTCTATTGAAAGGCAAGTTTTAATTCAAGCTGTATTCTTAACTTAAAGGCTTAGCGGATTTTTTTGAACTTATCCATGCTCTTTCCCATTGCCATTTTTCTTTTCTTGTTTGTTTTGCTTTTCTTGTTCTTTTGAGGAATCTTCTTCTTTTAATTTTTCTTTGCCCGCTTCTGCTTTCTCATCTATTTCTTCTTCCTCTTCCTCTTCTTCCCACTCTTCAATGAGAATTTCTTCAGTGTAGAGACTTTCTTCGGATTCGTCTTCTTCGTCTTCTTCGTCTTCTTCGTCAGTCATTTCTAAAGCTTCATATTTTAAAACGCTTGTCATCATATCATCGAAATCCTTAAATTCGACTACTTCCTGGAGATCCTCCTCATCCAAAGCCAGATATTTGTTTGTGGGGAAATGATAGGCATACCAGAAAAGATTGGAGTAGCCTAATATGAGATAATCCTTGTTTTGTTCGAAGGTCCCAATGGCTAGATTTTCAGATATTAATCCTGGAATCACTTGAAATTCATCTCTTTCGTGGTCCGAGGAAAAAAAGACAACCCCGTTATGGGCAAAACCATCTGCAACTTTTAAAAAATCAAGATAATCTTCTGGGATTTCTATACCGTATTTTTCTTTAACCTGATCTCTATAAGCCAAAACTTTTTCTTCTGGTCTCCCTCTAAAGGGCTCGAAGCCTGCATCGGTTTCTTCTTTATTGACCATTTCTAAATATTCGAGGTATTTCATAACATTGCCTTTGATTAGCGATATAACGCTTGGTTCTTTAGTTCATTGTCCTTTGTATAAAATCTAGACGATGCCACTTCCCATTTCATTTTATTTTCACTTTTAATAATTGGCAATATAAATTTTGGTTTATGGTTCGAAGGAAGCTTGATCCCATTGATAATGGCGCCTGCAGGTAGCCAGTCTTTTGCAAAACAACTTGCTTCTTTTGCAGCCAGATTTCTTATATGAAGATTTTTTGAAGGTTCTTTGTTTTCTTTGGAATGTATCTTTTGGAAAAGCTTTATAGCTTTTCTATATTTTTGATCAATCTGGTATGGCTGTTCTCCGATAAGACGAGAGAAGGCGACAATTTTATTTTCCCAAGAAAGAGGAAGAGTTGCTTGTGGATCAAGAATTTTTAATTCTTTACGCAACTGTTCGACTGAATGGATCGGTTTTTGAATGGGAGGATAAATAGGAAAAAGAGGTCTTACTGCATAAAATGGTTGTGGTGTTTGGGTGTTCCCATTTATTTGTGGATGAAGAAAAATGGCATGCCAGAAATGGTGGGGATTCATTTGGTTATTGTTGCTTTTAAAAGTTTGAACAAGTACAAGATTAGACGGATCATTTGGAGAAGGATGATTTTTGGACAGGACACTTTTCTGAATGATATGATGACAATTATAACTATCCTGGATAGTTTCCAATCTGCTTTGACGCAGCCTCTTAACGTTATAAAAAGCTATGGCATTACGCCGAATACCATCTTCATCAAGGATGGTTCCTAAGTTTTTTTTGGGAACTTTCCCTTTTTTCATAAGTTCTAGGCCCTCCTTACCAACGGCAAGGAGACTAAGCGATTTACCTACTGGATGAGACGCAAGGGCTGCTAAGAATTGAGGCCTTATTTTTTCATATTCTTTAACAATTTTTTTGTAATTTTTACTTTCTCTGTCCAGTGGTGTGACGATCGATTTTTCTAGAACTATTCCGGGAGCTTCTGGACAACCCTGAAGTATAGAAGCAGGGCTAGCAAGACCATCAAGGTTTTTAAGCATTCGATCCACTTTTAAGACCATCTCTTTTGAGGGAATAATGTTCCCATTAGAATCTCTTAAAAGACTCCTTTTCTTTTTCATAAAAAAGTAGTGGGTCGATAAGATGAGGGCACTAAAATAAAGGGTTTTTTTTCTTTAAGAACCCCTTTTTGAAAACACAATTGCAATACCTTGGAATATGAAGTTACTGATAGTTTCCTCATATGGAGAACATCTTAGGCTCTTGCTTTGCTCAATGGACTGAATGAACCCTATTAGGCCCAAATGAGCCCTATCCCACTGTGTTTGCATGCCAGATGCAGTTTGTGTGGGGTATAAGTCCGTAGAAATCCAAAACACCATGCCTGGCTCCTTAAGAAGAAGCCAATGCAACGGAGTTAGCTCTACTCTTTGCGGTCAATGGGTCGTTTAAAGAGCGCACAGTTATTTCTGTCTAAACTACTACAGATAGAGTAAGAGCCTGAGCGCTGTTGGCTGGAATCTCTTTTGAGTTAAAGAATGCTTAATGGGATTTCCATTCCATTGCAAAGTTCCCCAAGAGGACAAGCCCAAGTCCAACTCGATACCAGACAAAGGGAATAAATGTGTGTGTTTGAATGAAAGAAAGTAGCCACTTGACAGCAATGAAAGCAACGACGGCTGAAACGAAAAATCCCAGAAAAAGGGTGAGAGGAGGGTCAGGAGGAGGTACTTTTAAAAATTTAGTCTGTTCTATCCAAGAAAAGAGGCTTGCGGCAAACATAGTTGGAATTCCTAGCAGAAAAGCAAATTCAGTAGCGGCAGGGCGTGACACTCCGAAGAGTACAGCCATAAGAATGGTGGCAGCCGATCTTGAAAAGCCTGGTAGAACCCCTGCCATAACCTGACTTGCCCCAACAGCTATAGCAGTTAACCAGCTTATATCTTCCACAGAAGATTGATTGCGGCCAGAGACTTTTTCGACAAAGTAGATCCAAAATGCTCCACCAAAAATGGCAATGACTACTGGTCCCAGATCTTTAGGAAGCTCCCATCCCATTTTTTTTACCCATAATCCAAGTAAGGCAGTAATGAAGAAAGCTAAAGCGAGTTTCAAAAAGTAGGGAATTTTATCTTTGTTCTTCCACAAGAAAAAAAAACTAGAAATCCGTTCTTTATAAATAAGACAAACGGCCAAGACAGCTCCAAGTTGGATAAAAATGTTGAAAGTTTCAGATTTTTCTCCCATCCAATGCTCTGCAATAAGGAGATGGCCGGTACTTGATATGGGAAGAAATTCACTGATCCCCTCGATAATCCCTAAAAGGATAGTTTGCCATATGTCATTCATAATGAAAGACAACTAAAAATCATGGGCTTTGCTTCTTTAAAAGACTTAGAATTTCTCCTCGATGGTGGTATATTGTGGCTTAGTTTGAGAAAATCCATAATCGAATAGGATTCGAGCGTCATACCATTTGTCGGGGCTATGCAGTAAGGTCAGATAAAGAGTATGGCCGTTTCTTTCACAGGAAGCTGCATAAGTATGTAAGGAAATTCTTGTCCATCCTGTCTTTGCTGGTCCCATCCCCATATAACTGCCCAGTAATCGGTTATGGTTATACATAACTCGGGATATCCCTCCATTTTGAAAATGAATTTTTTTGGTTTGGCAGATTTGGTTAATAATCGGATTCTTTATGGCCGCTTGAAAGATTCGCATAAGATCTTGAGCTGTTGTGTACTGTCCAGGTTCAAATAGCCCATGAGGATTAACAAAATGGGTATTCCGACAGCCTAAAGAAGCCGCTTTTTGATTCATCTCTTCAACAAATTTCTCAACGGAGCCACTAGAATATCTAGCTAGGGCCAAAGCGGCATCATTACAAGAACCGATTAGAAGTTCTTCTACTAGTTGACTGACAGGAACAATTTCTCCTGCAATAAGAGGAACATGAGAGGGTTGCACCAGTGTGTCTTCTCTTTTGATCCGTACGCTACCTTTGAATGCTGTTTTATCGTAAGCGACCAAAGCAGTCATAAGCTTAGTGGTACTAGCAGGGGCATAGGGAACATCTTCATTTCTTGCAAAAAGTACTTTGTGAGAGGTAGCATCGTAGAGGAGGACTCCACTGGCCTGGACAAGAGAGTTGACTTGCTCGTAACTAAGATCTTTAATCCCTCCTTTATAGGAATGATGCGATCTACTCCTTGCCAAAAGTTGGTTAGGAGGGGCAATAATTGCAATAATTAAAAAGACAAAGGATAAAAAAGAAAAAATGGATAACTGGGGAAAAGAAAGGTAATAGCAAGCGGATATTTTTTGTAATGGTCTTCTGTAAGATACATAAAAACAATTCATGATGTTAAATTATAAGAACAACAATCGGCTGCTGTCCAGAATTTTTTAGCCTGGCAAGAGGTCGACACCCTTTTATGAGTCGGCCTGCATAAAGAGACTCAAGATAGGCCAGATCAGTTTTTGTACCTTTTTTTCTAAAAGGCATCTTTTAAGAAGGCTAGCCAGAATAGCTCCACTCCTTTTGTGGCTTTCGATCCCAACGTGTTGGAATCAATCCACTGCTCATTGCCACTTGAGTCCGACTATTTGCTAGCAAATACTGGACATCATTCTCTTTGGAATGGAAAAGCCAATTTAAGCTTTGTATCGAAGCCTCTTTTTATGCCTATTTGCACGCCTTCGTTTCCGGCGCTTATGTTTGTTCATTTTTGCCTTGCGGCGTTTTTTAAGTGATCCCATGTCCAATAAATTGTTAGTAAATGATTTTGTTTAACGAATATTCTATAATTCCCTCTGCTCCCAGTTCTTTTAGTCGTGGGGCAAGTTCCCTTACTGAGCTTTCATCCAGAATCGTTTCCACTGCTACCCATTGACAATCGGCCAAGGGAGATACAGTGGGATTTCGGAGAGCTGGTAAAATTTTTAATATCGCATTTAAATTTTCTTTGGGTACATTCATCTTTAAACCAACTTTATTCCGCGCATTTAGAGCAGATTGTAAGAGAAGAGCCATTGAAGTAAGTTTTTTTCTTTTTTCCTTGTTTTCCCATACAGCATGGGAACAGATGAATTGAGGATAGCTTTCTAATATCGTATCCACTATCCGTAGATGGTTTGCTCTAAGAGAAGAGCCTGTTTCTGTTATATCGACAATGGCATCGACCAACTCTGGTACTTTTACTTCTGTGGCTCCCCATGAAAATTCCACATGAGCTTCAACTCCAATTCTCTTTAAGTATTGTTTGACCATATTAACAGCTTCCGTAGCTATCCACTTACCTTGGAGATCTGCAGGCTTTTGAATAGGAGAGTTTTCGTGAACAGCAAGAACCCACTTTACCGGTGCAGATGTTGTTTTGTTATATCTGAGTTCACAAATAATGTGGACATCCGCATGGTTCTCTAATATCCAATCTTTGCCTGTAATGCCGCAATCCAAAAAACCCTGTTCTACATATCGAGCAATTTCTTGAGGTCTCACCAGTCTTACTTCTAGCTCCTCATCATCTATAGCAGGCCGATAATCACGACTGTTCCGAGCGATAACATAACCAGCTTTTGCGAACAGATCGATTGTCGCCTCTTCCAAGCTTCCTTTTGGTAGTCCAAATCTTAATTTCAAAACACTCATGGGAAAAGCTTCGACTCTATCCAATCTTTTGATTTTGTAAAGATCTTTTTGTGCCTTTTTGATAAGTAAGGCCAAAATGAAGAAGGAAACAAAAGAGAATAAAGACTCATAGGGCTATTTCATTTCTTCTTGAGCGATGGAATCTTTGGAAAGATCTTCCTTGAGGAGTCTGTATACGGTTGGAAGATCGTCTGGATGGACACGGGTATTACCAATGGTGGTAATGAAATTCGTGTCATTTTTCCAGCGAGGGACAAGATGCCAATGAAGATGACTTTCAATACCTGCCCCAGCAGCTGCACCCACATTTAAGCCCACATTAAATCCATGAGGAGAAAAAAGCTTCTGAATACTTTTACAAAGTCTATTTAAAGTATGAAAGCATTCTAGCATTTCTGTGTCAGTTAATTCCGTGATATTTTTAATTATTCTATAAGGAACGACCATACAATGGGCGGTATTGTAGGGATAACGATTGAGCAGTGAAAAAGTGGTTTTTCCTCTTGTTAAAACAAAATTCTTTTCGTCATCGCTACTCTGAGCGATGATTTCAAAAAGATGATCAATAGCCGAAGAGTCTCGTTCGAAATAAGCTTTTCTCCAAGGAGCCCAAAGATGTTCCATTTTTTAAAATGTATCTATTGATTTATGAAAAGCAAAGCAGTGGCGAAAAGTCGAGTTTTTATTTTTGGTGGCGAGGATTTCTATGAAGCCCAAAAAAAGGCAAGGGCTCTCATTGAATCCTTTAGAGATAAAGATCCTCATCTAGAGATTATTCACATTGCAGAAGAAGGAGAGAGCCAGAGTGAAATATTATCCCTGCTTGAGCGATTGCGTGAGGAAATACTAACTCCTTCTTTGTTTGCAACAACGAAACTTATTTTTTGGAAAGGGGCTAGTTTTTTAGCTGCCAATGGGTTGGCAGATAAAAGAATAGAGGAGGATATTCGTCAATTTTTTAACTTATTACAAGACCCCCCCCTTGATGAGCTCATTGTTGTCATTCTTGCTGAGTCGATCGACAAAAGAAAGAAGCTTTTTCAAGAGCTAAAGGCTCATTTTCATGTGGAACTAACTGATAAACTGGATCCTTTGGATCCCTCCTCTTTATTGGAAGTGATGGAGAAGTTGGAACAAAGAGGAATCGAGGCGGATCAAAGTTTGGGTCAACAACTATTAATGGAGTCCAGAGCTCAGCGTTCGTTACTTGACATGGAAATTGAAAAGTTATCTCTTTTCCTCGGAGAAAAGGGAAAGATTCAACCTGAAGAGATCTCCAATTTGCTTTGTGGGAAAAGAGAAACAGTTATCTGGAGACTTTGTGATCTTGTAATTTCCGCAAAATTCGATTTGGCTCTGGTGGAATTGCAAATTTTGATGCAAGAGGGAGGTTCAGAAATGGGAATCCTCCTTGCTTTAGCCCAAAGGATTTTCTGGGCTTGTCTTGGTTTGGTTTTATTGAAGATCGGTTGGCTTGATGTTCAAAGTAAAGGAAAATATTTGAAGCTTATTTTGAAAGAAGAGGGCTATTTTTTATATCCCCAAAAAAAATCTGGGGAGCTGGTGAATCAATGGGCTTTTGGGCAGAATTTGCAACTAGCCCAAAACATAGACTTAGATTTTTGGTTATGGGCTCTTCGGCACACCTATGAAACAAATAAAATACTCATTTCTGGAAATATTTCTCCAGACCTTAGGGGTAGAATACTTGAAAGGCTACTTATTAAACTGAAAATATATTATGAAAAAGTAATAGAAAAGTCTAAAGACTCCGTTTAAAACAGTTTTTACCTTTAATATTTGAAAGCAAAATTGTAGCCATGGATATCATGGGTAAGATCTACGAGCGGCCATAGAAAATGATGACGACATCCAATGAGAGAGCGGAACCGGTAGATCTATCGGTAATTATTCCATTTCATAATGAAGCGGAAAATCTTCCAGCTTTGCTGACCGAGCTTGACCAATGCCTTCCAGCTTTGGGTCTTCATGTCGAAATTATCATGGTGAACGATGCTAGTACGGATTGCTATGAGCGTCCAGCGGCAACACCCAGATTTCCTATAATTTGGCTAGATTTAACCGAAAGAAGTGGTCAGAGTGCTGCTATGTATTTTGGAATCAGTCAAGCTTCCGGTCGATATGTAGCTTTTATGGATGCGGACCTTCAAAACGATCCAAAGGATCTGGAAAAATTATATTGTAAGCTGAATGAGGAGGGATTAGATTTAATAACCGGTTTAAGGATCGACAGAAAAGATAGTTGGTTTAGAAAAATCTCTTCGAAAATAGCCAACAAAATTCGGTCCTCCCTTTTAGGCGATAACACGCGTGATACAGGCTGTTCGCTGAAAGTGATGAGGTCTGAATTAGCCAAAAGACTTCCCGGATGGAATGGCATGCATAGGTTTATCCCAGCTCTTGCCCAAGCAATGGGATATAGGGTAGGTGAATGTCCCGTAAACCATCGTCCAAGAAGAGCAGGCAAAAGCAAAGTAATTTCATGGAAAAGGGCCATTCATGCTACCATCGATTTGATAGGGATGGTCTGGTTTTGTAAAAGACAATTTAAAGGCCGGCTTACCTCCCATCCAGCCATCAATCCAGCTAAAAAGATACCCAATTAAGTCAGGGTAAGGGTTCTAGGATCCGACGTAAAACCTGGTAGGGTAGAGCAGAACAGTCGATTTCTTTGAGTTGAGCCGGAGAAAAAAGATGCAGGAGGGGTTTTGTTTCCCTTTCATAGATCTCGAAACGCTTTCTGATGACTTCTTCTGTATCGTCTACGCGGTGATCCTGAACAGCTCGACCTTTCAGTCTGGAAACAAGGATACTACGGTCCGAGCAGTAGAGATGATAGACAAAAAGAATTTCTACTTTTTCCGACAGAATATACCATTGACGAACATTTCTTGGCAGGCCATCTAATACCAAATAGTCCACTTTCGGTCGAAATCTGCCTTCCGCTATCATTTGATCAATATAAGAGTTAAAAAGCTGGATAGTAATATCATCGGGGACAAGGAGTCCTTTTGAAGAATATTCCAAAAACGTTTTGCCGATAGCACTATTTGTGTCCACGGACCGAAAAAGCTCTCCAGATGAAAAATGAAAGAACCCAGGAATCGTTCCTAAAATTTTTCCTTGGGTTCCTTTTCCAGAACCTGGGGCTCCAATAAGTAAGAGAGATTTGTACTTCACGTTGATTTTCAATTTATTTAAAAGCCAATAAAAAAAAACTAGCTTTTTTCAATATTCAATCAAGATTGCCAAAGGAATCTTATTTGATAAACTAAAAAAGAAAGAATTCATGACTTTTCCTTGGAATTTCTTTTTAATTATCTAAAAGCCTATGCGAGTATAAATAGTTGTTATCTATGAAAATTACCTATCTGTTGGATTTTGTTTTTCCTTTTTTAGCTGTATTATCAGAAGAGGGAGCGTCGAAACCCGTTACTGTTATGGATCTGCTAAAATCGGGTGGTTGGGTTATACTGCCTCTTTTTTTTATTTCTTTTTTGGTTGTTGCCTTAATTTTCTACTATTTTGCTTCTATACGCCTATCAGCTGTTTGGACAAAGGATCTTGACAGGCGGATAGAAAATGCCCTTAAGAAACAGGATCTGCTTTTAGTTGCAGAAGTAATAAAAAACCGATCCGAAGGCTGTGCCCGTCTTTTAAAAGAAGTATTGAATTTTTTATCAAAGCATAAAGATGCAGATCTTGAATCGGTGACTTCTGTGGCTGAAGCTTTTGGAAGCGGATTTTCCTCATTACTCAACCAAAGAATACTTTATTTACTGGATGCAGGAGTGATCGCTCCAATGTTAGGTCTTTTTGGAACGGTCATTGGGATATTAAGATCTTTTGGCTCGATTGCTGCCGAGCCTTCGCCAATGCGGACACTGCTGCTTGCTGGAGGTGTATCTCAAGCTCTTGTCTCTACTGCTATTGGACTGATTGTTGGCATTTCGGCCATGTTTTTCTATTCTTTTTTTAGGGGAAGGGTTCAATATCTAATCTCTGTGTTTGAAGAGCGGTCAGTCATATGGGTTCAAGAAATTTACCTTTTGAACAAGAAAATCCAGAACAAGCTGGTACCAGAAGTCAAAGCTTTTGCTTCTGGATCTTATGAGGTGGATGAATCGAGTGAAGAAAATAAGGAAGCATAAGGAAGGTAGAGGAGAAGCTTAACGTATGAATTTCAGAAAAAGAGTAGGAGTTGAACAGATCGGCTTACAGCTTGCACCCATGATTGATGTAATTTTGTTTTTGCTTTCCTTCTTCCTTTTGACTTGGAATTTAGCCCGCTATGAAGCTGATCTAGAAGTGAAAATACCCAAAGCTAAAAATGGAGAGTTACCCAAGAGGTTACCTGGTGAAGTAATCATTAATATTACCAAAGATGGGCAAGTCAATTTAAATCATAGGGTTGTCTCAGCTAAAGAACTAGAAGAAATTATCAAAGGAGTGATTCAGCAATATCCTGATCAAGCAATAATTATTCGTGCTGATGAAGAAACAAGTTACAAAGAAGTAATCAAAGTGTTGGATGTTTGTCGAGCGGTTAATGCCTGGAATATTGCCTTTGCGACAAACCGACCCGATATGACTTCTTCACAATAAAAGAAAGATGGTTAAAATTTTATAAAAGTTCCGAAGATGTAAAGGAATGAAATGTAGTAAAAGATCTTGGAACAAACCCCTTCTTATCAGCTTGTCTCTCTTTGTTAGCCTCTTTCTTTTTTGGATATCGAATGCAATGCTTTTGGCTCGTACTGAGAAAGGGGGGGCTCAGCGTGTGGAAATCATTCCTACGGCAGATGTTGATTTAGATAGAGCGATAGCTCTTTATAGGCAAGGTGAGTATGAAGAGGCAATAAAAATATTTTATAGAATACTGCCGTTATTATCTCCAGGGAAAAAAACTGAAGCACTTTATTCAATGGCTGATTGCTATCGGCTGATCGGAAGAAAAGAGGATGCAATTAAAATTTATCAACTGCTTATTCAAAGCGATCCATCAAGTGCTTTTGCACCCACAGCCTATTTTTGGGAAGGCAAGTTATTATCAGAATTAGGTCAATTTGCCCAGGCGGCTGGAGCGCTCAAAATAGCTGTGGAAAAAGCCGATCCTCAGACGGCTAATGCTGCTAGTTTTCTTCTTGCATTGTGTCAACTTCGAATAGGTGAAGAAGAAAAAGGAGTGTGTAGACTTAGGGAATTGGTTGAGAAATCCGCAGATCTAAGGGTTGAGGCTGCTGCGGTATTGGCAACCTATTATGAATCTATTTTCGATTGGAGAAATGCTTTCGAATTTTGGTCCATTGTTTTACAGGAAAGTAAAGATCCTCACACAAAATCAAAAGCTTTGACACGCTGTGGTTGGGCCGCTTGGAAATCTGGACAGGCAAAAGAAGCCGAGCATTATTTAACCCAAGCTTCAGGAGGGCCTCCCTATACGGAATGGAATAGAATAGCCAACAGCGGTCTTTTTGAATTTTACTTATCTCAAAACCGATATAAGGAAGCTATTCAATTTTATGAAAAACATAAGGAAGGGTTTATAGAAAACCAGAAAGAAAAAATTCTCTTAGATTTATCAACTGCCTATATAGAGACTAAAGACTATTCGAAAGCTCTTTCGATTATTGATGTATTTCTTACCAATTATCCCAAATCCTCGTTGGTTGATCTGGCTATATATAGAAAAATAGTTGCTAATTATTATCTAGAGCAAGGTTCGTTGGAAAAAAATGCCCAGCAATTTTTCTCACAATATCCCTCCTCTCCCTATATCTATCCTCTCCTTTATCTGGAAGCAGAAGACTATAACAGAACCGGAAAATTTGCTTTGGCTCTTCCGATATGGGAAAAATTGGAATCAGCTCATTCGGGCTTAGTCTCCAAAGAGGCTATTCTGCTTGGGCGTGCTAATTCTTTGTATGGTCTTGAAAAGTGGAGTGAGGCAGCCGAGCTTTTTAAAAAGTTCTTAACCGAATACCCCAAATCGAGAGAAATGGTTCATGTGAAGATGCATCTGGCGAGTGTCCTCGAGAAAGTTGGGGAAAAGAAGGAGGCATTGAAATACTGGCAGGAAGCTCTTGGAGCCGTTAAAAGAAATGATCCAGAAAGGCAAAGTTGCCTTGAGCAAATCGGCATTTTAGCATACGATCTAAAAGAAAATAGCTTGGCAGCGGAGACTATGCAGAAAGTTTTGAGCGAATACCCACATTCTTCCTATCGTGGGATTGCGGCGTGGATTGTCGGACAATCAAAATATGATAATAAACAGTATGAAGCGGCCATTGAGTATTTTTCTTTAGCTAGAGAAGCCGAACCTGAAAAACTCTACTTGGCAGCTACATTGATGCTTGCCTGGATTGCCTATCACCAAGATGATGTTGAGAAAGTCTGCTCCTATGTCCAATCTTACGAAGATAATTATAAAAAAGGCGCTGAATCGATTCCACCAGAACTTTATTATTGGATAGCTTCTCGACTTTTACAAAAAGGGAAACTCGATTTAGCCGTTTTATATTTTAAAAAAGTCATTCAAACTGCTCAATCTAAAGATAAGTACTATATTTCAAGCCTTTGGCAGCTGGCTGAAACAGAACGCAAGCTAATGAATTGGAAAGAGGCTAATACTTATTATCTTGAATTCCAAAAAGCAGATCCTCAAAACGCTTCCAATTCGCCTGTCCTTTTAGGCTTAGCTGAGACACAAATTGCTCTAGGGCAGTTTGTTGATGCACAGAAAAACTTAGAAGAGGTATTGTTAAAGGAACCTGAAGGAGAAAATAATGCCAAAGCCAGGATGCTTATCGGGGATAACTATTTGGCCCAAAAAAATTATCGGGAAGCAGCAAAAGCCTACACGACTTTGAGTTTGATTTATCAAGACGATACTATAACCCCCAAAGCCATGCAAAAAGCTGCTTTTTCTTTTTCTAAAGCTGGAGATAATGATCAGGCCGCTTTTTGGGAAAAAAAACTAAAAGAAAAATACCCGAAGTACAAACCGGACGCCTAATGAAAACAGAACCATTCGATTCCATTTCCCTAATCTTAGATAGGAAAACGGTTACCTTAGCTATTCTTCTTTCTCTTATCGTGCATTTAGGTCTAATTTTAACAGTTGGTCCTTTGCGGATTAAAAATTTCTCTTTGCCTTATACGGCAAAAAAATTCATTAGGAGGATAGATCTAAAAAGAGCTGAGTTGCCAGCTTCCATTTTTCAAGCCAGAGCCGAAACCAAAAGCCCATCGGTTACCCCCATTCCTGCTCTGGAAGCTCCGAAACAGATCAAGGCTATTAATCCTTTAGTTCAAGACATCACACAAGCCAATCCGATTAGGATCCCAATGCCATCGGTTGTTCCTGGGGGAGCTCCTGAAGTCGCGGTGTTATCTCCGACACCCCCTACGGCCGTAAGCCCCTATGAAGAGGATGCTAAATCTCAGCTTCAATCCATGATCTCTCATCTAATAATCGGACCTTCCTCATTCGGTGTGCCAAATACAAATAATATTCTACCTTCAGGTCTTGGACACGATCCAATTCCAGGAGCTAGTGCAGCTGGTCAAGCGGGGACCCATCCCACAGGGACAAGCGGGGGGGAAGGAATACCAGGGGTGGATGACATTCAAACACAGTTCAAAGCGGCTGCTAATTTTGATCCAAGGATTCCTCAACCAGTAGTTTTGCGTTTGCCAAGCGATATCCTCTTTGACTTCGATTCGGCTAACATAAAAGCCGATGCGGAACCACTTCTTTTCCAAGTGCTAGAAATCTTGAAAAAATACCATCGGGCCGATGTTGAAATCGGCGGTCATACGGACACATTCGGTGATAATATGTATAATTTACAGTTAAGCGAACAAAGAGCCTTTGCTGTCCAGCAATGGTTAGAAGCTCATCTGCCAGCAGGAATGTATAATTTTCATTCTACTGGGTATGGGAAAAGTCATCCTATTGTTAATCCAAGGGGATCAATTGAAGAACAGGCAAAAAATCGCAGAGTAGAAATAGTCATTCGAGCGCTAGTTGAAGAATAAGGCAGTCAATTTGTTCTTTTATGGCTCACCACACCCATTGCGCTTTTAGTAGTAAAAGTCTATTACCATCCATCGCCGTAATGCCCCTGCCTTCAGGCATGGGGATATAAGGCGATAAATTATAGCTATGTGTAGTATAATTATGTATGAACAGAAAAGAACAATTGAAATCCAAAAAAAATATTGTATATTCCTGCAATTACCATATTGTATGGTGTCCGAAGTACAGG
>Ga0080006_1143986_pt1 | contig 67525 bp, 28 predicted proteins | sample RS3BMetagenome_FD_69209 | JGI IMG/M metagenome (GOLD analysis project Ga0080006, IMG submission 69209) | Ferric oxide microbial mat and aquatic microbial communities from Rainbow Spring, Yellowstone National Park, USA - RS3B (SPADES... ... | reverse complement strand
GGGGGGTTTTTTGGGTGGGGGTTGTTTGGGGGGGGGGTGGGGGGGGGTGGGGGGGGGGGGGACCAGGTGCTGATTTGTTCAGGGGACTGGCCGAGGGCTTTGGATTCTTCGGCGAGGTAGCCCGCGAAATAATCGCCCATGCGCACAGCGTGGGTGGGATCGAGATCATTGTGCCATTGTTTGAGCCAGGGGACTAAATGGGCGATGGCGGCGAGGAGTGGTTCGATTTTAAGGCCTTCGTGTTGTTTGGCGTTTTCATAGCGTTCGGCGATGGCGCGGGCGAGTTGGAGGTGGTCGTAGCCGGCCCAGGCGATGGTGAGCGAGCCGTCGGGGCTGGGGCAATGGGGAAACGTGGTCCAGCGTTCTTTGGGGACATCGAGTTTGCCGCGTAAAAGCCAGAAGGTTCCGGAGAGGAAATCAGAGGCGGTGTATTTGGGGGGCACGGGGATGTTGGGCATTTGGGATTTCAGGGCGGTGATTTGGGATTCCAGAGCGGCGGTGGGTTGGTTGGCGGCGTTGGCGCGTTTAATTTGTTGTTCCAGAGCGTCAATTTGGGATTGGAGGCGGTCTTCCTGGCGCTGGAGTTCCCAGGTGCGTTCCCAGACGGCGCGTTTTTCCAGGCCGGAGGGTTTGTAACGCAGGATGGGCAGCGCGGGGAGAGATTCGGCGGCGACGAGATCTTCTATGAGCCGGGCGATATTAAAATCAGGGCGGGCGGTGAAGAGTTCGGCGACGGACATAAAATCAGAATCGGCGCGGGCGATGTCGGCGAGTTGGGCGAGGGTGGTTAGTCGGGGGGCCGTGAGATTGGCGCGGGCGGTAATGTGATGTTGATCATTCATGCGGCCATCAAGGTCGAAATAACTTTCGAGGCGTTCGAGGAGCCAGTTTTGCAGGGCGGTATGCTGCTGCTGGTCCCAGGGTTCCATGTTCCAGCGGCGTTTGTATTCGGGGCGTTCAATCAGGGCGATGTTGGGATCCGATTCAATAATGTCTATGCGTTGCTGAATTAGCTGCTGATAATCCGCGGGCCAATGGGTGGGGATGGTGGTGATGGGAGTGGAATTGTGGCGGGTGAACCAGGCGGATTGTTCTTCGCCGGCGGCGAGTTTGCGGGCGAGGATGATTTCAAAAGGGCGTTGGCCGAGATTCAGGGGTGGCGGATTTTGTGCCAGGGGCGGATTTTCCAGCAGGCCATAGAGGCCGTAGCATTGCCAATCAAGTTCTTCCTGCAGGGTGATCATCTGGGCGTGGAGGCGTGCGGCATTTTGTTGGGCGGTGGCCAGGGCGGCGGCGGTGGGTGTGGCGGCGGCGCAGAGAGCGGCGGGAAGTTTGGAGGAAAGTTCGCGAGCCAGAGAATCTATTTGCTTGGCCAGAGCGAGCGGGCGATCGGCAGGCAGCGGGAATTGCAGCAGTTTTGTGCCGTCGTGTTCGAAGAAATCCTCGAACGGCGCTGTGCGCTGGCGTGCCCCAGCCTGGTCGACCGTGCTTCCTTTGTTGTGGAAAACCTGTTTCATCCAGAAGCAGGCGGTGGAGCTGTTGAGAAGTCCGAGGAGTGCGAGGTGATCGTCTTCGGTGGCGTCGGCGGCGAGCTTGATGACGGGGGCGTGGCGGTTCGCAACTACGCGCTGGCGGAGTATGGCGAATTGGTTATGGGTTGACACGCAGCCAAAGGTTAGAAGGGGGAGCGCGGTGGCCCTCACGGTCTCGACATATCTGTATTCGTGCCATGGGAGGCCTGACTCCCTCGGCGTCTTGCCGAACATGAGCCGTGCCCTCAGCGCGGTTCGATTTGGCCAGAGTAGCCGCAGGGCACTCTGGTACTCGGACCCGATATCGCACCGCTGGTAGTCGCTGTTGTATGGATACAGTATCGCGCCGTCTTCCGCCACCACCCAGTCGCGAATGTGATCGCCGGTGACGAAGGTGGCGTTTTTCACGCGGGCGGCCCGTAGGCTCCGGCGCGTGTTCACGAATGCCTCGTCGAGCATCGTCATCGCCATTGGGCCGGTCGCGTCGGTCAGGGGGCCGAGGGTGCCGATTGAATACGCGCCGATCCTCTCTTTGAGTTCCGCGGCTCCGCCGCCGCCGATGCTCCAAGGGTGTTTGGCGAGTTGGCTGCGCGGCGTGTCGTTGACGCTGATAAAATCGCTTTGACTGCCTACGCGATCAATTTGATGGAGAATGGCGGACCAGACTTGGCCATGGGCGGGATCGGCGGGCGTGCTGGGTTCACCCTTAATGCCCAATACCGCGCGGACAGCGGGGGCAACGGGCGGGCGGCGGCGGCCAAAAAGAATTACCGTCGGTGTGCCGTGGCCAGGAATATAGGCACCGCTGGTGTCGATAAGATGGGTGAGATCCATTTTGGGTAGATAGGATTCCACGAGTTTTTTGCCAAATTCGCGCTTCATGAAGCTGTTGGCGGTAATCTGACCCGTAAAGCCGCCGGGACAGGCCAGGGAAAAAATGCGCTGTAAAAAAGGGACGGAGAGGGAATATTTCATGTGGCAGACTTCGGGGTAGCGGTCGCGGTAGGCCTGATTCAGGGCGCTATCTTTGACGGTGATATACGGAGGATTGGCGACCACAGCGTGATATTGGCCGGGCGTTAAGATGCGTTGCAATTCCGGGAGGTCTTCGCTTTGGTAAACATGGGCGAGTTCATGGAAGTCCAGAACGGTTTGTTCGGTGCCGGGGGAGCCATGGAGGAGCGAATCCCCGCAGACGATGTTGATGGCGAAGGCGGGGGCATCTGAGAGTCTGGTGATGTGGCATTGGCGCATGGCGGCGAGGAGGAGGCGGAAGCGGGCGATGGCGGCGGCGTAGGGGTTGAGGTCTACACCGTAAATGGACTTTAAAGCGCGGTTGACGAGTTCACGTTCAGTGGTGGCTGGTTCGGCGGTGCGCCAATGCTGGAGGATGCGGGCGAAAGCGCCGAGGAGGAAGTGGCCAGAGCCGCAGGCGGGGTCGATGAGCTTGAAATTGGGGAGGCCAAATTCAGCGATGGCGGGTTCGGCGGTGCGCTGGAGGATAAAGTCTTCAATGAAGATGGGGGTTTGGAGAAGGGCGTATTTTTTACGCGTGGCTTCGGAGAGGTCCTGATACAGATCGCCGAGGAAACGGGTATCCCAGGCGTCGTCGGTGAAATCATGGAGGAGTTGGCCCGTGCCGTCGGTGTCAATATTCTGGAAGAATTCAATGATTTTCTGGGCGGCATCACCGGAAAGCCAGGCGCGGTAATCGGGTGATACGGCGATGTTATGGGGGCCAAAGATGCTGGCGGTGGCGGGGATTTGGGCCAGGTGGTCAAAGACGGAAAGCAGATAATCGCGGTCGGTTTGCAGGGGATGGGCCTGGAAATACAGATCGCGCTGGTCGCGGGCGCGTTGCAGGCCGGCATCGGGGGTAGAGGATTGGAGCGGGCCGGAAATGCAGGGCGGAAAAAGCAGGGCGTTATCTTCGAGGAAGCGAACGAAAACAGAGGAAAGAATCCAGGCGACGGCGACCTGGGTGATAAGATCCGTGCGCCAGGATTCAAAGGGGAAGGCGGTGCGATTGGCAGCGCGGGCAAGCTGGTAGTGCTGATTGAGGAGCGCGTCGATGGCGGGGACATCGGCGCAGCGCTGGCGGAGGTCGGCTTCGAGAAGTTTAAGCAGGGGGTGGAGATTTTGGAGAAGTTTTTGGCGGTTGATCATGGGGTGGTTAACCTTTCGATTGGTTTTGGGGAGTATTTTGTTTGTCAATCGCCCGTGCGATCAGGGGGGCGTGGCGTCGCAGACCCTCAAGTGACAGGCGCTTCGCGAGAAACTCGGCGTACCAGTGTTGGCGCTGGCGCAGAATACGTTCGTCCTCAATGAGCTTGAGCCGCTCGAGCGTATATTGGGCAGTGGGTCTTAAATTTTTCGGTACTTTTTCGGTCAAGACAAGTTGAAGCGATGGCAGGATTATTTCAAACCAGTCGGCTTTGACATCAAAGGGGTCCATAATGTTGCTGGCGTTTTGTTTGCTGCTGTTAATCCATGCGGAGGCGTAGCGGTAATTGGACCATTCGTAAGCGAGGTGCGGGTTGGTGCTGACAGCGAGGAAGTGGTCCACGGTGCCGACGGGTTCATACATGGCACCGTATGCGCAAAGGTCATTAAATGCGGCAGCCAACTGCGACTTGATTTCGGACCAGTAGTCCAGTGGTCGCCAGGGCGGGGCAACTTTGAGGGAGCCAGGCTGGGGATGAGAGGCGAGCCATTTCAAGCCGGGCTGGCGGACGGACTGGTCAAAGTTACCCGGTTCGGGCGCGGGAATACAGGGAATCATGAATGGCCCTCTTCGGTAGAGACAATCCAGCGTGGCCAGAAAGGGTCGTGGCCAGGCAGGGTGCGGAGCAATTGCGCGTGAATTTCTCTTTTATTTTGTAATCCGGGGGGGAGCTTTTCGGTGGGTTCCTTGCGCATGAAGGCTTCGGCCGCCTCGATGGCGTTCTCGGCCTCCAAGGACCGTGCCTGCTTGAGGCCAAAAGTTTCGGACACCAGCCATCCGAGGACGTCGCCTTGTTTGGCCCATGGTTCGGTGGCGACGAGCACTTCGCCGGAGCCGGGGCTGAGGTTGAAGGTAATAAGCCGATCGGTTTTCATATCAAACCGGGATTCGACCGATGCGAGCACAAGTGGGGCGTGGGTGGTAACGAGCAATTGAACATTTGTGGCAAGTTGTTCGAAGCAGGACTGGGCGAGCACGTCCATAATGGCGGGCAGCAGAACGCGCTGCCACTGGGGATGGAGGTGAGCTTCGGCTTCATCTATGAGCAGGACGATCCGGTCGGTTGGACGTTGATGGAGAATGGCGGCGGCCTCTTGATGTTCTGCCCAGGCCCAGACCAAGGCGTAGGCGAGGGAGATTATCCGCCGCATACCTGCGGACGCCAGAGTTATGGGAATAGTGCCATAGGGTAGTTCCAGCGTTGGCTCATCGCGGGCGTCAAGGATGGATGAGCGGACAGGTTTGCCGGGGCGTAGTCGCTCGGTTTCATGTGGAGAAAGTCCCGCGAGAACGGCGGTGAAGGCGGCATATAATTCCGGTTTTTGAAATTGCCAGGTGATCCAATCACGTATCAGGCCATTGCAGAAGACGGTTCCTTTTGGGGTGGTAAGTCCTTGCCAGAGTTGTTCGGGGGTGAAGTGGAAGGCTTCGGGGCGGTCGGGCTGGTCGAAGCCGCGGGCGGAGAGCCTCTTCCAATAATTTCGTGCCGGGTCCCAAATTGAGAATCCGCCGTCGATGCGCACGTAGACGACCATGCCCGGCATCGGTGGCCGGCCAGCGGGGGCTGTCCAGTCTTGGCTCTCTTTATCATATTGGGCGGTAATCGGGCCGGTGGGTTCCCCGGTTTTTCCCTTAATGGTGTATTCGATGGTGGGCGTGCCTTTCGCGTTGGGCCGTGGCACGGCGGGTCGGGCGGACCAGGTGCGTGTGAGCGACCACCAGGCAATATCCAAGGCGAAGGTTTTTCCCAAGCCGTTGTCACCGGTGATGATGTTGAGACGCGGGCCAAATTCGATGAGCATATTGGGGGCAGGGCCGACGCCGTTTAATTTGAGGTATTCAATCACGCCAAGTTCCTTGTAAGCGGTTGCGTCGGGGCGTTGTTATCACAGTGGCACCCGGCCTTGGGTAATAGTATAATGTATTTTTCGAACAAGATATTCTGGGAGTTAAGGGTGCTGGCTTGAGGTTTCGTCCCACGGCACCAAACACTCCCTTCTTTTTTTTTCTGGCGATTTTAATTTTCACGGTGTTGCTCCATTGGGGGCGGTTGGAGTTAACGCGTTGGCGCGGTGGACGTTTTGGCACCAGCTTTCGGGGATGGCGGCCCATTGGTTGGAGGTGATGACGGGGACGGCGTGGCCGTCGAGCAGGGGCATGGGGGTTTGGGGGCTTTTGGGGATGAGAAACCAGGCCCCGTGGAGGCGGCCATCTTGGACAGCTTGGGCGATGCGGGCCAGAAAATTAACCTGGCCATAGCGGGCGAGCCAGTTGAGATTCCAGGCGAAAATGGTTTTTCCGGGGGCGACTAATTCCTGTTCGATAGCGGGTATGACGGCGGTGGCGATGAGGTGATTTAAATTGCGCCAGTCGGAGCTGTTGACGGCGGCGGCGTCGGCTTGGACTACAACATTCCAATCGGCATTGATGGCGGTGGCGGCCTGGCGCAGGGCGGTTAAAAACAGGTGTTCAAGGTCCAAAGCGCGAATATCAAAGCGGCGGGCGATTTCCTCATGGGCGGTGCGATAGAGTTGCAGAGGGACCGTCAGGGCGAGAAATGAGCCGTGCTGTTGGGCATAGTGCAGGCGCTGTTCAAATTTTTGGGCTTCCGCGAGGTCCGGTGGAAGATAATGGGGTTGAAAATCGGGGGCGGAAGTGGAGGCAGTGCGGGCGGTGGAGTAGCGCGGCAGGGTGCTGGAAATGCCGGTGATGCTAAGGCCGGTGCGGGCGGTGCTGATATAGGCACCGCCGCCGGGGTGGTCATGTTTCCAGGTTAATTCCAGGCCGGCGGCGGTGAGCAGTTCGTCAAGTTCGGGGCGGCTGGGCAGGGGCTGGGCGAGGGGGTAACGGCTTTGGACTCTCTGGCGGATGTTTTCGACGGTCCAGGAATTTGCGCCCACGAGGGCACCGTGGGAGAGTTTGAGAGCGCGAAGCGGAGCCATTTGGCGGGGGTAAATTTCCTGGCGGCTGGAGACGGCGGCGTAGTTGGAAGCGGCGGCCGCGAGGCGGATGAGGCGATTGTCGGTGAGGGGCGCAGAGAGCGGAGGAACCGGAACGTCGCGCAGCAATTCCAGGGCGCGGGCGGGGGAAACCAGCGGATCGGCCTGGGCGATTTTATCAGCTTGGCGGCCAAGGTTGGCGGCGTAATGGGCGAGGTCGATATCATCGGCGGCGATGATGGCATTGTCTTCAACGCGCAGGGGGAAGAAGCGGGGATCGTTGCGGCTGTTTTCGATTTCAGCGGCGGCGCGGACGGCGGCGCGGGCGTAACGGGAGCGCTGCGGTTGTTCCAGGGTGCTGCCGCGGGCGGCGAGGAGGGCGTCGGCGAGTTCGGAAACGGACATGACGTTGCCGGCCTGTTGCAGGATGGCGACGACCTGATCGCGCAGGTTGGTGAGAGCGGGATCGCGGCTCCAGCGGGCGACAGCTTCGGAAAGTATCTGGCCGATGCGTCCACGAGTGACGCCGGCGAGCGGAGCGACTTCAGATTGGCTGGGCCAGACCTGGCTGAGGCGTGGATCGAGGCCCAGCAGGGCGTTGAGGGCGGTATTTTCGGTGTCGTTGCGGCTTTTGGCTTTGGCGCGAAGGATACGGGCGATGACTATATCCAGGCCAAGCTGGTCGGGGGGGATGGTGCTGTCTTCGGTGAGCGTATCGGTGGTGAGGGGGACAGGTGCGGATGGGGTGGGTTTGAAACGTTCACGGAGGATTTTGGTGGCGGCCAGAATTTCCTTGCGGGTTTTGTTGCCAACACCGCGCATGCGTGCCAGGCGGCGCGGGGAGAAGCCCAGGAGATCCTTTACGGACACGAGGTTAAGTTGATCGAGGGCATCACGGGCGGCGAGGGTAAGGCCCAGTTCGGCAACGCGGGTATTTTCGGTGGACTGGGCAAGTAAGCTGGATTGATCGGGGGCGACGGCATCGGCGGTGGTGGTAACGGTGGCGTGAGTGGTGGTGGTGCGAAATAGATCATTCCACTGCGTGAGCATTTGATGGGCGTTGTCAAAGCGTTCTGCGGCGTTACGCCGCAGAGCACGGGAGAAAAACTCGGTGAAGCGTTCGCGGAGGTCGGCGTAAAAGCGTTCAGATTCGATGGTGGCTTCGGTGGCAACCAGGGCGGGGTCGCTGCCGTCGCTCCAGGTGGGAAGTGAGCCGGTGGCCATTTGGTACAGTGTGACGGCGGCGGAAAAGCGTTCAGCGTGGAGATCCCAGCGGGCGGGCTTGCGCTGGCGAAGGAAGGGGTCAAGGTAACCGGGGGTTCCGGCGCGGATGTTATCCGGGCTGCAGCGGGATAAGGAGAAATCGAAGAGTATCAGATGCAATGCCCCATCCTTGCCGCCGAAGGCGACGCCGATGTTATCGGGTTTGATGTCGCGGTGGGCGATACCTTGGCGTTCGAGGATGACGACGGCTTCGAGCAGATCAGAGCCGAAACGCTCAAGAAGGTCGAGATTCAAGCGGCCATCCTGGCGGAGTCGTTGGGCGAGGGTTTGTTCGCCGGCGCGATCGAGCAGAATGGCGGAGCGATGGTTAAGTTCCAGAATGTCGTGGCAGCGGACAAAATGATTGTGGGAGAGCTTCTGAAGCACTTCACCTTCATCTTTAATGCGCTGGTTGTGGTCGTTGTCAATGGCGATTTTGAGGACAAATTCCTGTTGACCTTTGCGGACCAGCAGAGCGGTGGCGGTGGAACCGGTGCCAAGCTTGCGGACGACCTCGTAGCCGCCCTGCAAGATGTCTCCGGCCTTGGCGTGAGTGGGGTCGCTCACGAGTTGGTTGCTGGGTGTGGTCAGCTCTTCTTCGACCTTGTCGAGGAACGCGAGGAACTCGGCGGCGTCGTCGAGGCGGTCATTGAGGTCAGGATCGGTGCTGTACTGGACAAGCTGATCGAGTGCTTCCGGCGCACCGTTGATGATGCTGCTGACGCGCAGGCCGCGATTGGCCGCGGTGTCGTTGCGGGAGGGGAGATTTAGGGGTGGTGCTTGGCCGGTAAATAATTGGTAGCAGATGGCTCCGAGGGAAAAAATGTCCTGTTGTTCGGAGGGGTTTTCCGAGGTGATGGGGGTTTCGGGGGCCAGGAAAGGTTGTGCGGCCTGAGCGGTGAGCAGTTCGGGGTGAATGGTGCCGCTGATGGAGGCGGTGATGGTGGGGTGGGCTGGATTGGATTGGCGGCAGCCGAGTTGCCAGTTGGTGATCAGGGCTTTTGGGCTGGCGGCATTCGGCTTGAGTATGAGGATGGAACTGGGATTCAAGGCGCGGTGGAGGATATGTTTTTTATGGGCGAACTGGATGGTTTCAGCGATTTGTCGCATCAGTGTGAGGCGCAGGTCGTCGGTGATATGGCCTTTACGTTCGGCCAGGAAGTGATCAAGGCGGATGGAGTCGGGCGTATATTGGAAGAGGATGGCGGGTCCGGTTTCATGGGCGGTAAATTCCATGGCGCGGAGAATTCCGGGGTGGTCGAGCGATTGGAGGATTTGGAATTCGCGCTGGGCGGCGCGTTGGAGCGTCGCGCGTTCATCGGGATTGGCCCGCAAGGCGGATTGGTAGATACGCACGCGACGGAAGGTGTTGGCGACGGCGACATGTCGGCCAAGGAAATCCTGATAACCGGGACCATCTTCCAAGAGTTTCTCAAGGAGATAATCTCCCAAGCGGGTGTCGCGGCGGGCGGGTTTAATTCCGATTTGCTCCAGAGCGCGGGCGACGGATTTAGCGGTTGGGCGGTTGAGAATGTCGGAAGTCCGTGGAGCGATTCCGGGGCAATTGCGCGTTTTGATAGCGGCCATAATTCCGGTACGGGGGGCGGGGGCCGGGCGGTCGCGAAGGCAGACATGGAAGCGGGCGTTGTCCTGGAGCCGGTAGTCCAGATTGGGGTCCGAGCAGAAAATCAGGGCGTCGATGAAGGGAACTTTTGTGTCCTTAAAAGCGGCCTGCTTTTGCAGCAGCGATCGGAGGCGTTTGGCTTTGCGGTTGGCCAGAAGCAGCGGGTTGTCGCGGATGGTTTCGGGGCCTTCGTGTTTCCATATCCATGTTTGCTGGTCGCCGGTGAGAATTCCGGGGTTGCTTTTGATTTCAATGAGAAAAAAACCGACCGGGGAAAAGACCAGAAGGTCCACTTCATTAAGTGAGCCGTCATCGGCGATGAATTCAAAATTGGCCCAGGCGCGGTAGGGTTCATAGGTTGGAAAATTTTTGCGGATGTAATCAAGTGCTTCGATCTCCCATGGGAACTGGGAGGCGGTGACAGTATTCCAGTTGGGGGAGGTTACCTGGGTCATGAAAAATTTCCCGACGGCATTGTGCAGAGCATGGATTATAGCCAAGCTCAAGATGATGCAAATTGTAATCATGCGGGGGCGGAAGTGGTAGCGGCGGCGGCGCTTCGCTCAATGAACAATGAGCAATGAACAGTGGGTGAGAACCTAGAACCTAGAATTTAGAACCTAGAACCGAGGGGTCGTTTTACAGTATTGCGCAGTATTGATCAGTAACTTCAGTATTGGTCAGTATTGAACGCTTCGCTTGTCTGCGCACCGCTTAAAATGTTTGGAGCGCTTCGATCATCCGGCATGCGTGGGTTATGGGTGGGTCCAGGGGGTTTTTCCGCGCAGTGATTCGCGGTAGCGGCCAAATTTTCCTTCGGCGGCGCGGCGGATAAATGTGAGCATGGTGTTGATTTCCGGGTTGCCGGGAAAAAGTTTCTCCAGCTCGGCGGCCCCGGCGGCGAAGGGTGTTTCTTTGCGGTACAGCAGGCGGTAGGCTTCTTTTATCGGTTCGATCTGTTTTTCATCAAAGCCGCGGCGCTTCAGGCCCACGCGGTTGAGTCCGCGGACGGAAGCGGGGCGGCCATCGACGGTAAGAAATGGCGGCACATCATGCACCACCACCGCCACGCCGCCGATGAAAGAATATTGCCCGATACTGACAAAGTGTGTCACGGCAACAGCGCCGGAAAGCACGGCCCCGTCTTCGACTTCAATATGTCCGGCAAGCATCACATTGTTGGCAAAAATGCATTTATTGCGGACAAAGCAATCATGGGCGACATGCACATTGGCCATCAGCAGATTGCCATTGCCGATTTCCGTTACGCCGCCGCCATCTTCCGTGCCCATGTTCACGGTGACAAGTTCACGGAAGCGGTTGTTGTCCCCAATTATCACCCGGCAATCACCGCCGCGGTATTTCAAATCCTGGGGGATTCCGCCGATGACACAGCCGGGGAAAAAATGGTTGTCTTTCCCGGCCACCGTGTTGCCATGAATGGAAGCGCGATGATGAACCACGCAACCCGGACCCAGAACAACTTTCGATCCGATATACGCAAACGGCCCGACGGTTACGTCATCTGCGAGTTGCGCTCCGGTTTCCACCACGGCCATGGGATGTATCTGCGGCATAGATTCCAACTCAAAATAAACTTAACTCAACGCGTGGCCCTTGGCCAAACGACCCCGGATGTGTGCCCTACAACGTGTATCCGGCACGGCACTGCCGATCCCGGCGGCGAAAAATCCAGATTCCACGCCCGGTGGGTTAAACCCACCGGCTAACATCCTCGTTCCCAACTCCCAACTCCGACTTCTAACTCCTGGCTTCTTAGTAAATCTCACGTCTGAGATTCATCCACAAGCATAAACTTCAGCACCGCTTCGGCCGCCAATTGATCACCAACCATGGCCCGGCATTTTACGTGCCCGGTGCGGGCCTTTACCCGGATCGTCTCGGACTCCAGAATCAACTGATCGCCCGGCACCACAGGCCTGCGGAGCTTAACTTTATCCATGGAAAGCAGCATAGGCAATTTTCCGCTGTGTTCGAGTTGCCGGGCCAGAAGCAATCCGGAAAGCTGGGCCATGGCTTCGACAATCAGCACGCCGGGCATGACCGGAGCTCCGGGATAATGTCCCTGAAAGAACGGCTCATTCATGCTGACGTTTTTAATGCCCACGGCATGGGTGTTGGAATGCATCTCAATGACACGATCCACGAGCAGCATGGGAAATCGATGCGGCAGGATGCGGGTGATTTGTTTAATATCCATGACGGGGGCACGGACGCTCAGGGCGGAATGGCGCTGTGCCTGGAGCATGGACACAAGTTTCCGCACCAGGGCATGATTGAGCGAATGGCCGGATTTATATGCGATAATTTTTCCGCGAATGGAGCAGCCCAGCAGATACAAATCACCGATCATATCCAGAATTTTGTGTCGGACACATTCATCCGGGAAGCGATATTTTGTGGCTATCGGGCCGTCATTATCAATCACCAGCACATCACCGGGCTGCAGGTGCAATCCCAGGCCGCGCTGGCGCAGCATTTCGGCTTCGTGCTTGAGGACAAAGGTGCGGGCCGGGGCAATGACGCTGGGGAAATCATCGCCCAGCGTGTAGGAAAACAATTGATGGCCGATGGGCGTGTTGGCACCATAGTCCAGATCAAAAATCATTTGAAATTCATCACCCGCCGCCGGGGAGGCAATCAGCGTGGAGGTTCCATCGGTGACTTCCACGGGTTCGCTGATTCGGAGAAACTGTTTTTCAGCGGCTTGCTCGACGATACCGGCATTTTGCAGAGCCTGAACAAAGGGCAGGCATGAACCATCCACACCGGGAACCTCTCCACCGGCGATATCGACTTCAATGTTATCCAACCCCAGGCCATGAATGGCGGACATGCAATGTTCAATGGTTTCCACGGAGTCGGCACCATTACGTATGGTGCTGCGGCGGGTGCGTTTGGTGATTTGCTGGACCAATGCGGGAATGCGCACGGGCCGATCCAGATCACTGCGGACGAATACCACACCATGGCCAGCCGGAGCGGGTTTGAATGTGAGCGTCGCGGGTTCACCGGTAAATAATCCGCGTCCGGTTACGACAGCTTCAGTGGCTATTGTTTTTTGTGGAGGATTCAAGCTCAGTTATCCGTTGCTCAAGCTGCTGAATTTTTTGCACCAGCGCCGGCAGCTTGTGCAACGCGCGCAGTTCCGAAAAATATTGTTTACCCGGGCGGGCCGGCGCGCCAACGACCCGGTCACCAGCGGCCAAATCTGTTACCACAGCGGAAAATCCCGCCACCTGCGCTCCGGCACCGATGGTCTGATGGTCGGCCACCACCGCGCCACCCCCTGCGACCAGATAGTCACCAGCCTTAACCGATCCTCCAATGGCAACGTGCGCCACGAGAATCGTGTGCTTTCCAAGCTGCACATTATGGCCCACTTGCACAAGATTATCCAGTTTGCTGCCTTGGCCGATGATCGTATTGGAAAATTTGCCACGATCAACCGTGGTATTGGCACCCAATTCGCAGTCATCTTCCACAATCACGCCGCCGATTTGCGGTATTTTAACATGCTGGCCATTGACAAACCGATACCCAAAGCCATCCGCACCAATTACGCAGCCCGAATGTAGAATCACGCGATTACCTATGCGGCAACCGTCGCGAATCACCACCTGGGGCCAAATGACGCATTCCTGCCCGATTCGCGATTCGCGGCCCACAAAACTCTGTGCCATCAGAACGGTGTGGTCCCCAATATTCGCACCGGCCTGCACCACGCAATGTGGCCCGATACGCACATCTATCCCGATGGTTACGGAATCGCCAATGATGGCCGTCGGGTGTATTCCCACTGGTGGAAAGGGGGGCAACGGGGCGAGTCGGGCAAGAATTTCCGCGACTGCTAAATCCGCATCGGGCACGAAAATGAGTGTCTGATCCACCCGTCGCGAAACCGTCAGCCCTTCGCGGCACACGGCTCCGCCAGCCTGGCATTGATCAAATTTGTGGCCGTAGGATGCGGTTCCAATGAAGGTCAGTTGATTTGCCTGGGCCAATTCCATGGATTCCATGGAATCAAAGAGTTGGCCCGGCACGCCTTCAATTTTCCCGCCGCACCATTCGGCCGCCTGTAGAGCTGAAAAGGGCATGGGAAGCTCCCGAAATTATCTGCGGTATCCGGCAATTACTGCGGATGAGCCTTCTGGTACGCCTGGTTCATAATCCGCACCAGTTGGGGGGTAATATCCACCGCGCCGTCATGATAAAGCACGGCCCGATTGGCAATTTGCAGCATCAGGGACCGGGTGCTGGTGACGTTGTAATCAAATTTATGGGTTACCAGCACCATGTCAATGCCGTGGGCTTTGGCATATTGTGCCACGGCATCATTGACATCGCGGTAAATATCCGCCGTCAGCATGCGCTGTTTAATTTTCAGTCGGTCCTGCGTGAATTGTTCAAATACCTGCAACTTCAGGCTGGCTTTGAGCAGTTTGTTTTCCTGTGCTTTATACTCCGGGGTACCGGGCTTCAGGGCAATGACACTTTGCGGATTCAGCGGCTCTTCGAGTTTCTGAATCGCTTTTTTTCGGGTAGCAACTTCCTGCTTAAATTGTGTGAGTCGGCTTTGCATGATCTGCTGATCGGCGGATTGTTCCGTGAGTTGGGCGGTCAGCTTGCCTAGGTCCACCACGGCGAGCTTTATCGCGGCCGCTTTGGCCGCCGCCGGTGCAATCAAACCGCCGGCGCATAAGGCCAGGGCGGTGATTAGAACGGGAATCGCTTTTGATTTTGTAATTCTGCGATACATTTCAATTGCTCCTGCAATAACAATACAACCGGCACCCATTGGCCGAAAGCTGAACTATAACGCCGGATGGCAAATGTATAAAGCGTCTTGGCAATTGGTTGTTGCGCCGGGGTGCGTGACAGATTACGCGGGTAATGAAAATAAGGTTTTCGAGCACCGGATGAAAATCTCCCGGCGCGCCGGGATTGATCTTATGCCGCGAAGCAACCACCGGGTTATTCCCGGCGCGCCGGGACTCTATGCTGCCGAAATCCGTTCTGTAGTGGTATGGTTCAATCGCGGATTATGGACCATTGCCCGCGGAATCTGTCACACACCCGTTGCGCCAATTCTCCAAGGGCCTGTCCGATTCGGGTGGCAAATGCGATTTGCCATAAAAATACAAAAAAAAGAATTGTAAAAAAAATCAGACGCGCTTATACTGCCGCCCAAGTCTGATAGGAACAGATATAGTGATGATGAAATATAGGATCACTGGCCGCGAGTTGTCCACCGTCCTATTGCGAGCAAATTTTCATGAAAGCTTGGTGTCGGCAACATGCAGCAGAATCATCACCTTGAATTTCCTGACAGGCCGGGGTACAGAGACAACCTGTAGACGGTGAATTTTGCTCGTCGGAAAAATGAGGAACGCACGCCATGATCAGTTTTGTCAGCCATAATCCAACAACCCGTAATTCTCAAGCCAGTCCCGGCGCGCCGGGCCGACTGATTCAAAGTTCCGTCATCGCTGTTTTATCAGCGGTTTTTGTCGGCGGGGCCGCAGAGGCGCAAATTCCTCCGACTCCGGTGCCGGCGCTGGTTACCGCCAAAGCGGTAGTTCCCGCGCAAGTGTTTAACGACGGCCCGGCTTATCGCGTATCACCACTGGTGGTGCGCTATGCACATCCCGCGAAGGGGCAAATTCCGATTTCCGAAATTAATTCCATGTCTGTGGTGCTGGGTCTGGAGCCGTCCGGCTATGTCACCGCATACGCCACGGGCGCAGGTGGCCAGCGCGTGTTGCGAACCGATGTGCAGATTATCCATGCCAAACTTGGGCTTTTGGCACAGGGCAGCGTGCAGAACTTTCACGCCACGGCGATACGATCTTTGTCCCGGCAGATTGTGGCTTTTCTAAACTCCCACGGGCAGGTGGGTGTGTACGTCAGTGTTTACGGTAAAGATATTTCCAACGGCAAAGATATCCGTCCGGCCGGTGATACCACGTTGCATTTGCAGGTGTATACCGCGGTGGTGACAAAACTTCGCACGGTGGCCTCCGGTGGAAGATTCAGCGGGCAGAAAAACCGCATTGATAATCCGCTGGCCGCCAATATTCTGGAAAATTCGCCCATCCAGCCCGCAAGCGCCAACAAGCCCGGCTCAACGGATTTGCTGGACCCCAAAGTGCTCAACGCCTACATCGATCAAATTAACCGTCAGCCCGGCACGCAGGTGGCCGTTGCGGTTTCACCCGATAAGAGTTCCACCACGCCGGACGCGGTGGATTTAGATTATCTGGTGCATGAATCCAAGCCGTGGCATGTTTATTTCCAGTTATCCAACACCGGTACCGCGCAGACCAACCCCTGGCGGGAAACCTTCGGCCTGGTGGATAATCAACTGCTGGGCTTTAATGACATTTTCAATTTGCAATACAGCACAGCGGGCTTTACCAAGCAAAACTCCGTCAACGGGTCGTATAACATTCCCCTGACACGCAATAATCGTCTGCGGCTGCGGGTTTATGGCGGATATGATGATTTCAGCGCGTCGGATGTGGGTTTTGGTAATGCGTTTTTCAACGGTGATGAATCCACCGCCGGTGGTGAAGGAATATTAAATATATTCCAGCACAACCGTCTGTTTATTGATTTGATCGCCGGGGCCAAATATCAGCATATATTTGTTGATAATACGCTGCTGGGGCAGACCGGCACGGGTGATTTTATTATTCCGTATGTTGGTGTGCATCTGGATCATTACACGCCTACGGTACAATCCTGGGCGGATGCCACGGTGCTTGGTGGATTTACAACTTCATCCGATGCGTCGTTGCAGCAGCTTGGACGCCTGAATGTGAACAAAAATTGGGTTATGCTTCAGGGAGATTCGGTATGCGAATTTTATTTGGAACCGCTGCTGGACCCCAAGGGATATCAGGCCGGTACCAGCACGCTGGCCAATCAGATTAAAATCTCGATTTCCGGGCAGGAAGCGTTTAATAATCGCCTGCCGGCGGAGGATGAAATGACCGCCGGCGGTCTGTACACGGTTCGCGGTTATCCTGAATATGTTACAGCGGGTGATTCAGTGGGTATTGGGTCGGTGGAATACCGCGTGCATATTCCGCATTTGTTTCCCGTTAATCCCAATGCCGGCAGCGTTTTCGGCCACCCGTTCCGCTGGGTGCCGCAGGAACCCTACGGCCCGACGGATTGGGATTTAATCGGCAAGGCGTTTTTGGATGTGGGCGAAGTGGTCAATTCCAACCGGCAGAGCTATGAAACCGATTCCACGCTTGTGGGCACCGGTCTGGGCCTGCAGTTGGATATTAAGCATAACATCAGTTTGATGGTGGATTGGGGCGTGGCGCTTACCCGGCTTAATGCCAGTAGTTCCAGCCCTGGCGGTACAGATGTATCGCCCGGTTCCAGCCAGGTTAATTTTGTATTTACTGTGAGTTACTAAGCTCTCATACGCAACGAATTTTATCCCGCCGCGTTTTATTATTGGCGGCTAACGTCCATTTAGGAGACTTCATCATGGCGGCAGGCACACTTGAAACTCTCAAACGCATCCGCACCCGGAAATTGTCCCGTAAAACCGCACTTTCATTGGGGATGACACTGGCGGCCTCCATGGCGGTCAACGCCACGGTCAAAGCGGCAGCCCCAATTGTGGTAACGCAGGTGGAGCATGGTGCCGCCGGGTTTGCAACCTCCGGCAACACCACCACCATTACCGCCGCCAATCAAACCATTATTGATTACTCCAAATTTGATATTCCCTCCGGTGATACCGTGCGGTTTATTCAACCCGGCAGCGCCGCCACCGTGCTCAACCGCATCAGCGGCGCATCACCCACGGCGATTGACGGCAACCTGTTCGCCAACGGTATTGTGTATATGGTCAATCCCGCCGGCGTGATGTTTGGCCAGGGCGCGGTGATTAACGTCGGGCAGATTTTTGCCGCCGCCGGCAATTTAAGTAATTCAGATTTTCTTCAGGGCATTAATCACTTTACCGATGTGACCGGTTCGGTGCTCAATGCGGGTAATATTCATGCCTCGGCAGTGAATTTTGTTGGTCAGATGGTTGCCAACTCGGGTGAAATCATAGCGCCTCAGGGCACTGTTGTGATGGCCGCCGGCAATGATGTACTGATCGGAAAAATGGACGGCAACATGTTCGTCAAAGTTTCCGATACCAGCACCGCGGCAACACCGAATGCTCATGCCGCGGTCAGCAATACCGGTACTATCGATGCGCAAAGCGGACAGGTTAATATGTCCGCCGGCGATATGTTTTCACTGGCGATCCGCAACACCGGCACGATCAAAGCGGGAAATATCACCCTGCATGGCGGGTCACATTCCACTGTTCTGGTTTCCGGTAAGCTTGATGCGTCCAATCAGGGAGCCAATGGCACCGGCGGCACGATTAAAATTAATGGCGGCAATATTGGCGTGGGTGTGGATCGCAAAGCCGATGGAACGTATGCGGATGAAAAAGCCACTCTCTCGGCAACGGGGGCGAACGGCGGCGGAAAAATTCTTATCGGCGTGAAAGCCGATGCGAGTTCAGCCACCGGCTACAGCGATGCCAGCAATTATGATTATATCGGGGCCGATGCATTATTAAACGCCAGCGCCACAGGAAGCGGTGCGGGTGGATTAGTCGATACATCCGGTGCCACGTTGACGGTAAGCCCCACGGCGACGATTCTGACCGCCGGCGCTGGCGGCGGTGCGGCGGGGCAGTGGTTGCTGGATCCGGTGGATATTCAAATTACGGGCGCTACGTCGGGGAATATTGGAACGGTCACGGCAGCCGGTACAACGGAGTTTTCTCCCACGGCTGCGACTCCGACACCTGCCACTGTTGCGGCGTCGGCGATTACGTTGGCGCTGACGGCGGGCGATAACGTCACAGTCAGCGTCACGCCCCAGTCCGGCCCGGATATCGGCACCGATAAAGGCGATATTACCCTTATGCCGGGGGTATTGATTAATCCGATTATCCCCGCCGGTTCCAGGGTATTATTGAAGCTCAGCGCCACCAATAACATCGACATCGAGGGAACCATCGCCTCCACAGGCCCCGGCATCATGAATGTAGAACTGGATACGGCGGGCAATATCTATATTGGCGGAGCCGGAACTACTCCCGGCGCAGGCTCGGTGAGCACATTTTCATCTTCCAGTGTTGGCGGCAATATTTCGCTCAATACCGATGGCGGTTACATATATCTTGCATCACAGGCAAAATCAGGATGGGCGATTAATTCCACCGGCTCTCTCGGTGGCGGCTCGGTTTCACTCAATGCGGGCGGCACGATTAAGATTGTTCCCGGCTTGGCGGGAACACCCGCCGCCCCTGGTCCGGGAGGCATCGCCACCGGCGGCGGAAGTTTATTGCTTGAGGCCGGAGGCCCTTCGACCGGAACCGCCATTTCAATCGGTGCTGTAACGCTAAGCTCAGCGGGATATGCGCCGGGTACGGGCGGCGGCGGCATGGGCATCGTATGCATCGGCACGGGAAATATCCTCTTATCAGGCACCACGCTCAACGCCAATGGAGCCAGGGGGGCCAACAATGGTGCTTATGGCGGCGGTGGATCCATCGGAATTGTGACGGAATTTCCCGACGGCGGCTACGGAGGCCAAATCACCTTTGCCAATGTTACATTCAACTCAGAGGGGAACGGTGGCGGAAATATCCGGGTTTGGCCGGGCGGTGCCGAGGCCGGTTACCTCTACCAGCCGATCAATCTGCAAAGCCCTGAACCCAACTCTTGGTCCAATCCCGGTCTTCCATACCCCTACGGCGACGGCTTCCTGATTTTCCAAGGGGCCAACACCATCAACACCACCCAGCTTGGCCCGGTGGTAACCGGGTCAGGCGCCGGTGGGGAGGTTACGCTTGCGATTACGCCGCCCACCACCACTTCAGCGATCAAGGTTACGTGGACTATTGCCGGCGGAACCGGCGGCGCGGGTTCCTACGCCGCCGGCGTAACGACGCCGTCGCTTTCGGGTGGCGGCCTTACCGTTGAGCTGAATCCGGCCATAGCCTTCACCGAGTACCCAAGCGGCGGTTCCGGCAGTCCAGTGGGTGGCGGTGCCGCCTCGGGTGTGGCAGGGTTGTCCACATTCAACGCTTTTAATACCTACTTTGAAACCTACGGTACCGGGGCCAATGTGATCCAACCATCCGTGGTTTCCGACGGTGGCGGCCAGGATTATGAAAACGCCGAACAGCCGCCCGGCGCGACAGCACCCAAGGGTGACCAATCTGTGCCATATATCGTCGGAAGCGTGATCATCGGCGGAACTCAAGGAACGGCACCTACAGCGACCGCTGTGATTGCCGATACTGGCACCACAGATACGGGTGGGATTGTCATTGACGCCCAAGTTGACGCCGTCGCGCCAAACTTGGACAGCTTGATCACCACCACCGCGGAAGGCAGCATCAGCTATAACTACGGCCTGGGCCAAAATGCGCCTTTGCAAACATGGATTGCCGTCGCGGGTACCACGCTGCCGACCCCCGATTTTATCGCCAGCGGTAATGAGGTGATGGGGTCCCTTAGTGAGAGCCAGTATTCCACCACAGGTGGCAATGCCCTGGGCCAAGTTCAATTGGGCAATGGACCCGGAAATGGTGTGAATAATCCCGTGTTCGATATCCCTTATATTGGCGGTGTGTTCCTTGGTACTGCCACCGGTGACATGTACCTGCAGGGCACCATTGTCGACGCCAACGGCGTGACCTATGGTTCGCCGGCAGTCCATACGGGCGCTGTAATTCTCAATTCGACGCTCGGGGATATTGATCTTGAAGCATACGCCTACGGCCCGTTCTACACTTCGGCGAGATGGTCGGGCCAACCGCTTTCTCTTACAGCCGGTGCGGGCGGAACCGTTAACGGCAATCCGAACAACGCCATCACGATCGACGGAGGAAACCTGATAATCGCGAACAACGTCAGTAGTACCACGGTTACCATTGATGGTTCTGCCTACACGATTCCCGGCTCAACGGCCGCTTTCAGCGGAACTTTCGGTGGTATTGTTCCCGTGGAAGCGATCTGGGCGGCGGGCGGCTACGTGGTTAACAGCGTTGTCTACGACGGCTTCCAAGCCAATGCACCCAACGGCGGGAACATTTTCATCAACGGCCCATCGCCCGCTACAACGTCAGCGTTGTTTCCCGTTGGCAACGGCCTGATCAGTAATGGCGGTTACACCATCCTTGGTAGTGAGGTTTCGGTGCTCGCCACCAACTCCGTCGGCAATGCCGGCAATATTCACGACGGCCAGTCCGTATTTCTGTCGGCGGGTGGCGACGCTTCCGTGGCGTCCGTTGGCACTGCGGGGAACGCCGGCAATCTGACTTTCGACCAGGGTGCGAAACTCAAGGGTTTCAATGTCGCCGTCACATCGCTGTGTCTTGACGCGAATTCCGGTTATACCAGCGGAAATATTGTCTTTAATATCAGCAATCCCACACAAACGTCGACGGAAGGATTTATATCCTCCGGCGGGCAGGTCGCAATCGTGGCCGGCAACTACGTGGGCAGCGCCGGTAATATCAGCATCGGCCGTTATTTCGGGATTACCTCGGGGGCCGCGAGCTCCACCATGCTGATTCCTTTGATTATCGAATCTGTGGCATCGCCGACGGATGATGTCACCACCAATGCGCTGGCGACCACACTGGGTATTGTGAACTCGGCCTCCGGACAGGTATTTATCGCTCCCCCGACCAGCGGGTTGACCGGCTTATCGGGCAACGCCGGTTACGTCAGCATCGGTGCCTATGCCAACCTGAAATCCGGCGGTTCCGCAACCGCGCAGCCCGGAGCCATCTCAATTGGATCATACTCCAGCATCGGCAATGCCGGCTATGTAACCACCGGCCTCTCGGACGCCCAGCAACAGCACATCATCGCCTCTTCCGGTGGTCCGGTAACCATTTTCTCCGAGGCGGTGCTCAACAGCATCTATACGTCCGCCACCGCCGCCATGCCGGGAAATATCACGATTAACGGCACCATCTCCACCGCTTCCGCTGGCGCAGCAGGCGATATTTTGATCCAAACGGCGGCCACGCCGGCATTGCAACCCGCACCCACTACACTGGTTAACGTGAAGATCGCCGGTAGCGGACTACTGGACGCTTCCAGTCAGACCTCCACCGGCGGGACGGTATCCGTGTTCGCACCCTACGGTGTGGTCACGATCGACCTGTCCAACCCGGCGCAGTTGTACGCGGTAGATGTCAGTGGAACGGACCTGCCCGGTGTCGGCGGTGTTTCCGCTGCTGGCAGCGTGAATATCTATGGACAAACGGGCGTCAATATCGTCGCCGGCGGCATCGCCGCAATGGGCGGGGGCAACAACGGCCATGGTGGCGGCGGTGGTATATCCATTGCGTCCGGCGGCTATGTCACCGCGCATGACGCCAACATCAACGCCAGTAGCGCTTACGGCGGTGGCGGCGGAGTGGCCATCTTCTCTACCGCTTCCGGCATCAATGGTCCGGTCGATCTTGGCAGTGGCAGCATCATTAACACTTCCGGAGGCGGATATGGCGGCGGTGGAGCCGTGTTAATCGCCGGCAGCGGCAACGTCAGTATCAGCGGTGCCACCATTACCGCGAACGGCAATGGCGGCGGCGCGATCTCCATTAATTCCGGCGCTGGGAAAATCATCTTTGAAGCCAGCAACACGTTTTCGTCATTGCGGTCACAGAACTTCAGCACAACATTGGGCGGCGGCGGCGGCTATAGTGTGAATTTGACGGTTGCCCCGCCAAATCAGACGCTTAATTCCGGTGGTGGCGGCGGTGCCACGGGTGGTTATGCGGGCGGCGGCGTGGCGCTTACCGGCGTGCCAGCCTTTTCCAACGGTGTGTTTTCCGATGGTATTGTTGCTTTCGTGGGGCGCGGCAGCGCGGCTCCACTGGGTGCAACCAGCGCGGGCGGAAGCGGCACCGGTACCGGCGGAACCGTCGGCGGCGGTAATGCCGGCTACGCGGGCGCTCTGGCATTCTTTGGCAACGAAATTGATTTTGGCGTTACCGGATCAACCACGCCCATCACCGTTGCCACCAACGGCAACGGCCAGATATACAACGACAATATTTTGCTTTACGCACCCACCACGCTCACTGAAACCGGACCTGCGGGTGCCAATGGCGCGCCGGCAATTATCTTTAATAATACCAGTACGCCCACCACCATCAGCACGGCACCAGGCGTTACCGCGGGGCTGACGGTGACCAATACGAACGGCAATATTGTATTCGGCAGCAACTTTGCTTTCAGTACCACCAATCCGCTTTCATCACTTTTGGTTACGGATACCAACGGTCAAATCCAGTTGGATACCGGCGGCGGTAACTTTGCTTCCACTACCAGCGGCGCGCAAACGTTCAGCGGAACCACGCTTGTTGAAGAAGCCGGATCGACCGGATCATTTACCATTAACGCCGGAGGCGAAATAACGCTCACCGGCTCGCTGACCGGCGTTGCTTCCGGCACTTCCACGGGACAACCTTTAGCGGTCAGCCTGACTTCCTCCCAGGCTTACGCATCAGGGGCGTATGCCATTGATGTCGGACTTAACGTCAGCACGGGTGGTGGTAATTTCCTGGCCGATGCCTCCGGTGGCGGCAATATCGAGTTGGGCCTTACCGGCACGGGCGCCACGGCAAGCAGCATCAATACCAGCGGTACAACTTCCAATGGGTCAATTACCATTGAATCCATTGCTTCCTCCGGCAACAGCGGCGGCATTGTCATGAGTTCAGCCGGTGAATCTCTGGTTACCGGCGGAGCCGGTACCAGCGCGGCTACTTCAACCGGTGCGGGTTCAGTATTCCTTGAATCCTCGGCAGTCGCCGGGACCGCGCACAACATCAACATCACCGGTGCCATTGATACTTCCAGCGCTACTGGCAATGGCGGGGATGTCACCATCCAAACCATTGGCCAAGCTGGCACTTCCGGCGGTAACATCACCATCGGCAGCAGCAGCGGTGCCGCGGGAACGGGTTATATCACCACTGCTTCTACCGCATCGGGATTCTCCGGCGGAAATGTGGTATTGAATTCCGGTACTGGAACGGTCACCATCAATACCGTTGGTGATCCGGGAGTTGCCATTAATACCAGCGGCCCAACTGGCGGGGCGGTCACCCTAACCGGCTACAATGGCCTGAATCTTTCAGCGGGCAACATTACTTCCGGTGGCGGAGCCATCACGCTGCAAAATCAAACCGGCCTGCTGTCTTTGGGTGCCATAACTTTGGATTCTTCCGCTCCAGCGGGCGGTGGAAATATTCTCATCCAGACGCAATCCGGCGGTAACGGCAATATCCAACTTAACGGCAGCTCGGTGAACTCCGGTTCCGCCACAACCGATAACGGCGGCACCATTACCATTAACTCGTTGGGTGATCTGACCCTCGCGGGTGCCGATGAATTCAATAGTTCCGGCCCCGTCAGCAGCGGAACTCCAGGGGCCATTACCCTTACGGCAGGGGGCAATCTTACTGAGACGTCCGCAGGCAGCCTCGCATTTGCCTTAAGCGGTGATTCCAGTGCCGTGGATGTAACATTTAACCCTGGCACGCCTACCGGTACGGTCAATCTCGCTGGCAGCCTGACGTTCACCGGTACCTATGCCGGTACCACCGGGCCAGATGCTAACCTCACCATCAATTCACTGGGCGCTTTGGCCTTAGGAACTATGAACGGCGATTTCGCACTTATGGTCAACACCCTGACCGGCGGCATCACATTCAATGGATCATTGGGGCAATCCGCAGCGCTGGATAGTCTCACCGCGACGGCTGGCACCGGATCAGGCTCTACGGCTGGTTCTGTGACGGTCAACGGGGCCATCACGGCAATTAACGCCATATCTCTGCAACCCAACAGTGGCACGTACCTTGGTGGTGCCGGCGCCGGTGATTACCGTCCCGATGGTGTTCTTGCGATCAATGCGAATCTGACTTCCACCAATGGCAATATTAATCTTTCCCCCGCTGGCCGCAGTGTTGTTCCCAGCGTTGCAACCATCACCAGCAATAAATCAGTGGTGATCTCCGCCCCCAATGGCAATATCACCATGGGGCAGAATGAACGCTACACCGGCTTTGGTTCCGTAACAATCGCGGCGGGCACGGGAACCGGTGATACCGCTTCCATTGGCGATATTAACTCTCTGGGCAACATCAACGTTTCCGGCAATACGATTGACATACTGTTGCGGCAACCCGGTGCCATTTTGACCAGCTTTGGATCTCTGGACTCCGGCGTATCTCCTGCCACGGATGGAACGGAATATATTGCCAACGGACCGATTACCTTTACCGGCAATGTGATCACTTCCGGCACGGGGAATCCTCCGCGCTTCGCCAGCGCAGCGGATGCCGGCAGTGTGCCGGCACCATACGCCATCACCTCTTATGGAGCCGGGACCCCGTTTGCCGGCCGAGCGATTCCGCCGAATTTCGTAACCTACAACGGCACCGTTCTTGTACTTAGCGCCGACGGGCCAGTAGCGCAGTTAGTTCAAATTTACACCCAAAATGTCGCGCCCGTGTTGCCGCAAAACCTTCCGACGGTTGAATACACCATTGTGCCTCCGCCCACAGTTAATTCTTGGGATCGATCGATTCTTAACGGAGTCGGGGTTACTACATCGTCGTCTTCCGCCCGGCAAATTCTCGCGGGAATGATGGGCGCAACCGTTTATGAAAACGGAATGTATAGCTCGGCCAGCACATCGGCTTCCGTCCCGGCTGGCCAATATTCACCCGAGTTGGTGCAGAACTTCCTGAATATTTATCACAAGCTCTTCAGCTTTGAAGTGCCGGCCAATTACTCCCCCTATAAACCCAGCGACTGGTTCACCCGGCCAACCTGGTATGAAGTCGCCGGGCGGCATCGGGACATCCACAACACATTGTCTTTGGCATACAGCCTGTATCAGGATTCGCTGGGTGCATCACCGGTCAAAGATACTTTCTTGCAGTTTGTGGATCACAACCGTACACAAAGCAAGATATTCAAGCAGGCCGCCAACTATATGACATCGCTGCACCAGCTTAGCGAAGCGCTTTATCAGATGGGTATTACGCCCAGTGAGTTTGCGGCAATCGAAGTGAAATTCTTCAAACCGCTGGCACCGGATGGCATGCCGTTCGGCGAATTTATGTCCGAAATTGCTCCGGCCCAACTATTGACCGCCGGCGCAACTGCGGAATAACCGCCCATATAGCCGCCGGCTCCGCCGGCGGTGGAACTAAATGTTATGGCCAATGCGCAATTCTCGCAGTCCAATCCGCGCACGCTTGCCATTCACGTTGTCTGGACCACGTACATGTCTTGGCTGCCCGGCGACAAACGCGGACACTGGTCGCCGCTGATGGATTTCTACGGCAGGCTGATAGCGCGAGGCCATCAGCTGAATATTGCTGATGAAATAACGCGGCTTGCCGCAACAGCCATCGCACGCGGAACGGCAAGACATCTGGAACCTGCGGATACGCTTCTGGCCGCGGATACCATCGGCCAAGTGATTCCTGGCGGCTTGGAAGTTGGCATGGCCGACGGTAAGCCTGCGTCACGATGGACAATCTACGCCGCAGCGATCGAACGCGAACATCTGCATCTACTGTTGGCCGCCAACACCGAAGATGTCAGCAAATTGGTCGGGCGAGTGAAGGGTAAATCCAGCCGCACCATTAACCATGCGAACGGTTGCACAGGCAAAACGCTTTGGACTGCCGGATTCTGGCGCGTATTTCTCTTTGACTGGGACGCCGTCCGCGCCGCGCGGAACTACATCGTGAATCATAATGTTCGGCGAAATATCCCCGTCGACCCATTTCCTTGGATCACGCCACCGCCCATATAGCCGCCGGCTCTGCCGGCGGTGGAATCTGGGACGAAGAAACAACGCCGGAACTTGCGATGTCGGCCCCGAATATGATGGGTTCCAAAAGGCGGTGGCGGTGTGCCAAAATCGCCATTTCCATGTGATCCCATATCGCACCCCCGGCAAAGCCGGGGGCTATGTGATTTCGGTTTCCGACGTTGAATTATATAGCCGCTGGCTCCGCCGGCGGTGGAACTCAATGTCAATAGCTATACGACCACCCTGCCTGGGTACTGTTCGTCCCCGTGTTGGCCGTCAGTGCCACCAGGGGCAATTTTAACTTGCCAGCTTCCGCCGCCGCAGCGTCAGCAGCAGAGGGGCGGCTCCAAGAAACAAAATCGGTAAAACGCCCGGCTCTGGTACCGAGCTTCCACCGCCAACGGTGCCGGGCGGGTCAATTTGGGTTATCCACGTATTCCATTGATTGGGATTGGTGGAACTTGGCAACTCCTGGAAAATCCAGAAATCCTTAGGGTTGGTGGGATCCGCCCAGATCGTGCTGTAATCTCCCCAGCGGGAAGTTCCAGTGGTCATCCCCGGAGACTCAATATACGGACCGCCGCCAGCCTGCAACAGGGCAAATGGGTTGAGGCTTAAGGTGGACCCATTAAACACTCCGGTCATAACATACGTGCTGATGGCCTGTGTGGAGCTTCCCCCCGCAAAGTCGATGACCACATTTTCATTCGTTGAATTGGGCACCGGATTTATGGCAATGGATGCGTAGGCCAGCGAAAGATTGGGCGACGAGGTAAGCCCTTGCGCCGGCGTGATAAGCCCCTGCACCAGAATCGTGTTGGTGCTGGGATTAATGGCGAAGTAACGGATATCATTAAGTTTCGGATTCTTGGCGTCCGCCACCGTCTGCGTGCCCCATACCAAGCCGTTGGCGTCCATGTACAAGTTGGACGATAATCGGCTGTCGTCCGCGTTTATCTGCACCGCAGTGCCGGGTTGACTGATGGGGGAAACCCCGCTGGTGATGGAACCCGCGACCGCTGAGTTGAACTTTACAACGCTGCCGGACCCCTGGCTAAGTTGATAGTTGGTGTACGAGGTACCGGTCATTTCAGTGCGATTCAATTGATTGGTAAAGTCGCCGCTGTACATATATTCAGTTGTTGTCGTGCTGCCAAGTTCCTGCACCGGCTGGTTGATGTAGCCGCCCGCGCTGGGCGAATTGGTATATATGCGGTAGCCGTTGTCGGAAGGTGTGGCGGCGGTTAAGGAGGCTTTCGGAACGGCGACCAGATCAATGCCGGTGATACCACCGCCGGAGAGGCTTGAGAACATATCACCATTTAGGTACACATTGCCGCCGTTGACCGCCAGCGTATCAAAATCCGCAGCGCTGGTGAGGGCTGGGTTGGCGGGCAGGGCGAACCCGCTCCACGCGCCACCGGGATTGGACGTATTGGACACCGCCAGGAGGAAATTATCGGAGGTGGAGCCGCCAATTCCAAGTGTGCTGGCGAACCAGCGCTTGGATGATGGATCATATACAATGCGCGGGTCGGTGGCGAAATACGATCCCGAAGCCCCGAACACCTTGTTGAAGGTCGTTGAGCCAAGCGCATTTTCCCAGAATACGCCCATGGTTTCCTGGGTAACGGGGACTCCATTGGGCGTATACACGCCGTAATAACCATTCAAAAATTCGGTGACCAGTTCGCTGCCGTCGTTCATTCCGACGGCACCATTGACGTCCGGCGGTGCCAATTGGGCAAAAAACGGCCCGGGTAACGGATTGGCATAGCCACCGGAGCCGCCCTGAAATTGTTGAACAATGTTAAAGCTCGCGGTGGCAGCGCTGCTCGCGCCCGCCGCCAGAGCAATGCTGGTTGCCGCCAATGTTGCAAGATTGATCTTTCGCATGGGAAACTCCCTTTCATTTAAACAAGGCTGATTTTAATATATAAACGCGCCATTTAGATCGCCTTCAGATTGCCGCATCCCGCCTTTGCTCTCCGCGCCCGGCACCCAGCGCCAAGCCCGTCAAGCCCGCGAAGGCCATCAGCGGCAGAACTCCTGGTTCAGGGATCGGTGTTGCAAAGCCTTTTATGCCCATGCCCTGATGGTATCCCGAATTGCTGGTTATGGTCAGTTGTGACCCTGCTGGTGCCGCACCGCCAGTGGATACTGTAAATCCATTGCCATAGCTGTTTAGTGGTGATGGCGTAGCGCCCAATCCGCCCACGCCGGAAACCAACTGAATGGCCGAATTGGTAAAGTTCGAAATCGTCCCCGTGCTGGTTCCGCCCAGCGTGGCGGAGGCCCCGGTGAATGTCACGGTACCAAAATTAGCCAGAGACGAGATCGTGCCGCCGGCGCTCGTAACAATACCGGGTGATTCGGCAATCCACTCCGCTGAAGTTCGCAAATCGGAAGAGGCGAACTGGCCCTGATCGTACGTTGACGTCTGGTCGATGCTGAATATTGCTCCGGTTGTCGTATCCTGCATGGTCAGGCGGAATTTTGCGCCGCCTTCGTAGGTGACGGATGCATTCATCCAGTCGCCCGCCGCGACCGGCATCCCGATGGGAATGGAAAACTGCGGGTACATTTCATACCAAGCATAATAATACGCCCCGCCTCCGGCGAGCCCGATACCAGAGGTTCCCAACTGTTCCACTGTTCCGTCAGAATATCCGTCCAAGCCCACCCAGAACGCGGAGTATGTATTGGTGGTGCTGGAGGTCGGGCTGGTAACCGTCGGGACCTGCCAAGAGCCTAGCACGCTGGTGAAGCTCTGCCCGGTTCCGGCGGTATCGACATACCCTGCCCAGTTCGTTGAGGTCGTGGCGCTATAAGTTGTGGCGTGAGCTTGTGAAGCTCCCAAAACCAAGCCCGCCGCAAGTGATGCACAAGCGGCCATACCCAGCAACTGAGACGCTGCCCACGGATCACAATTTCCGTTGGACAAAAAACGTTGAAGAATCCCGTGCATGAACCACTCCTTAAGCAAATACCCGGCATGAACCAGAGTCGCCACCGGCCTCCTGCCGCATGAACCAAATTTCCGCTTTCAATTAGACGATGCTCTTCTTCTAGGACGCAAGGTTATCGCGCCCCGGTGCACAAGTCAAGAAACATTATTGGAAAAAAGATAACAAGGCTTTTGGCATTTGCATCGAAAGGCCAATTCCGCGCAGCGGCGCGCGGTAAATTCGCCCTCGCCCTCTGATTTGAATATTCTCGGTCGGTACGTTTGACGATCTTGTAATCGGCAGTTATAAACACCAATTACAATATAGAGAGGCAAGTGACGTTTTTTGGAATTCATCAACCACACGCAACGGATTTTTCGGTCAAGGAGTCAGTCATGGGTCGCGCAGAAACACACATCAACATTACCGGGCGTTCAGCAGAGATACGCACAAACATGAGGTCGTTCCCGCGCCAAAGAATCCGCAGACTCATATCGCTCGCCGCTGCTGCATTCGCCATCGCCATTCCAGTGTGGCAGGTGTCTGCAGCTTCGGTTTACAGCGGATCGGCAACCGCTCCGAACGATGCTTGGAATAACTCGGCGAACTGGAATGGCGGCGCCGGGCCGGTTCCGTCGACCGGGCCTGTCTACATTGGCGTCAGCAGCGGTACGTATGCCGGAACGCCCAACGCAACCGTCGATCTTTCGGCGGTTGGTGGTTCGGCTGGCTACCTGACATTGGCTGCCGGTTCAAGCATCATCAATTCCAGTACAACTGTCGGGGTTGATCTTACCGCGACAGGAGCATCCATCGCCGGCACCATTGACGGGCAGAATAATGCTGGCATAACGTTGAACCTCGGAGGCGGGGCTCTTGCGGGCACGGGCACTGCACCGGCGCTGGCAGGTAATCTGGCGTTAAACCTTTCCGGCAATTTCGACCTTGGATCTGCAAGCAACACCTATTCTGCGGGAACCAGTATTACAAGTACGATAAACCTTGGAAGCTCGAGCAGTACGCCGCCCACCGTCCCGGCAGTCCCGGTGGTCGCCACCTTCAGTAACAACGGCGATGAAGGTGGGGTTAGCAGCAGCTCGTTCGGCGGCGGCGCGGTTCAACTTAACAATGGCACTCTGCAATACGACGGAACCGGGCCCGCAACGCTGATTGCCGGCAACGCCATCATTCTCACGGATAATGGTAATGGATCAACGAAAATCGGAAGCACGACCTACACTTGGCTACCCTCCATCAACACTATCGACGCTGGCGGCCAGACCATAACCGTTCAGGGCGCTATTGAGAATGCGGGGGCCAACACTGCGGCGATGCCCATTCAATCGGCCAGCCCCGGGGAATCAATTGGAACCACGAATCAAACCGGCGACGCACTGGTGTTTCAGAATGGCACGTTTGACCTCGTCTCCACCAATACGTCCTCGGACTTTACCACGGGCACCATTCAGGTCGGAAATGGCATGGCCTCAAATGGCTCTGGCGGCTATGCGCCAGCGTCAACGACAACGGTAGCACTTGATGCCATCGGCAGTACGGGCGGGGCCGGCTCGCGGTTGTCGCTTTACCAGGGCACACTGAAAATCGGTATAAACGGCATCAATATTTCAGCCTCGCTGGAGTCCACAGTTGCGATCGTCTCCAGCGCATCGTACGTCGGCACGGAGGTTGCCACGAGCAATATGCTTGATCTCGCCGGTCACACCGCCACCTTGTCTGGCAATATGGCCAGTGATGTCGAGACCATCAATCAGGGGGCCACCGGAGCAACCAAAAGCAACAGTATCAACATCAACGCAGGTAATCTGACCATCGGCTCATCAGCCACCGGCGGCGGCGGTACGCTGACTATCACCGGCAACAACAGCGCCTTCGGTGATTATGGTGACAGGACCGTCAACTCAGCGACCCAGTTCGTCAGTGACGGGGCCGTTACGCTAGAGAGCAATGTTACCATCCAACTCGGCAGTTCGGGCGGATTTCAAGGCAACCTTGGTGCGGGCCAAATTACCGTTGGGCCGGCCGCCGCCGGCGCACCAACCGGATCGCCCGGTGCCACAATTCAATATCTGGGTGCAAACCAGCAGTTGGGTAACAGCGTGGACTTGGCCAACGCCCTGACGGTTGATCTCGACGGTAACAGCGGTATCTTCGGGTATAATAGCACTTCAGGGCAGACCTTCACAAGCGAGTTAACCGGGTCCGCGGGATTGCTTGTGACTGATTCCCAGGCCACCGCTGGAACGCTCACTATGAATGGCGACATCAGTACCTACCCTGGCGTGATCACCATTGACAACGCGCTAACGACACTCAACATCGTGAACGCGATTGTCGGCTCACTGAACAACTTCGCTTTCAATACCGGTGGCAAGCTGGTGGCCGGTGGCGATTATGTGGCAAGCAATCAGATTGTCGGCCCGGTCACACTGAACGACAACAATGCCACGGATATTATTGACGCCAACGGCTCTGTAGTCAGCAACCCCTTGGGCCTTGGCGGGAGCATCACCAACGCCAACGCCAAAACCACGCTGTTGCTGCAGAACGGAGCCTTTGATTTGACCTCGACAAATAACACCGCTTTCAGCGCCGGCACACTGCAGATTGGAAATGGTACTACCACCACTGTCGTTCAGTTTGGCCGCAGTCTGGGTGCGGCCGATCTGCCTGGTGCCGGCGCTGGCATCACGCTGGATAATGGCGTGCTTTCTTACATCGGCAATTCTCCCGCCCAGATGGTCAACGCCATCACCCTTGCCGGGACCGGAACCATCTCAGCCAATGCCCAAACCCTTGGTCTCGCGGGTGTCACCGGTGATACCGTTGGAAGTGCCCAATTACTCAATTTACAAAATGGCACCTTTGACCTGGCTGGTTCGAATATTGGCGTCGGTGAATTGGTCACGACCAATGCTGCTGGTGGCGGGTTGGCCACCATAACCAATAGCTCTGCTACGGTTGTCGGTGATATTAACATCCTTCCCGATGCCATGGCCACACCCACCGCCTCGACCATCGCCGGCAACATTGACGGTGGCACTGGTGCCGGGATCGTTCTGACCCTCGGATCGGGTGCCACGGGTACGACAGTGGAGAGTTCCACATTTTCCGGAACCCTTTCCGGAAATTTGACGCTTGTATTTACCGGTGCCGACGGCAGCGCCAATGTGGGAACGAACGCCAATACTTTCCTCGGCAGCACGACCGTTGAGAACAATGCCATTGTGCAATTTGGCAATGGCAGTTCATTTGGTGCCCCCACCAGTGGTATAACGCTCAATTCCGGCACGCTAACCTACACTGGAACCACGGCGGCCACGGTGGCCAATGCGCTCACGCTTACGGGTACCGGCACAATTATCGGCAATGCCCAAGCCATCGGGCTTACCGGAGGGGTAAGCGGCACCGGGCAGCTTTTCCAAATGGAGAATGGTAATTACGATTTGGGCGGAAGTAATCTAACGGTTGGAGAATTGTCGCTGGATGCTCTTTCCAGCATCACGAACAGTTCCACCGTCACCACGTCGGATATTAATATCCTGCCGGATTCAATGACCACGCCATCCGCGTCCACGCTTGCCGGTAATATTGATGGCGGAACAGGCGCGGGAGTCGTTATGACGCTGGGCACCGGTGCCGCTGCGGCGACCGCAGTCACATCGGAATTTAGCGGGACTTTGTCAGGTAATCTGGCTCTGGTATTCAACGGCATTGACGGCAGCGCTAATCTTGGCGCGGGCACCAACACGTATTCCGACGGTACCACGGTTGAAAATAACGCGGTGGTGCGGTTTGGCAATGTCAGCTCATTTGGCACGGGAACCATCACGTTGAATCAGGGCGAACTGATCTACACGGGTACGAATGCCGGCACGCTTGTAAGTGCGATCACCAATGCCGGCTCGTCCGTTACCAATACCATCGACGCGGGCGGACAATCGCTTACCCTCAGCGGAGCGATTACCAATAATTCCGCGCCGGGGGATACGCTGGTGCTACAGGACGGCACGATCTCTCTTACCAATACCGGCAACGACACCACGTTTACCGCCGGCACATTGCAGATCGGTAATGGCACAGGAACTTCCGTGGTCAGTGCTTCCGCCTTGACTGATTTGCCCGGTATCGGCGCGGCGATCGTTTTAGATCAGGGAACACTGGAATATTCCGGCGGGGGGACGTTGGCGCGAGTGCTTACCATTGCAAACTCGGGCGGCACCGCCACCACAAATGCCATCGACGCCGGTGGACAGGCTCTCACAATCAGTGCACCCATTACCAATAATTCCACCCTCGGTGATACGTTTGCATTGCAAGATGGCACTATCACTCTCACCGGGACCAACGACACCACGTTTACCAACGGCACATTCCAAATCGGCGATGGCACTGGAACCACCACCGTGATCGCCGCCACCAGCGCTAATTTGCCGGTTACCAGTGCGGGAACCCGCGTGAAGTTTGCCTTTGATCAAGGCACTTTGGATTACTCCGGCGGCGGCACGATCAACAATGCGATAACTATTCTTGATAACGGCACCATCGCCAGTACGGGTGGCATCAATGCCGAAGGAACATCCCTGACGCTCGCCGGTGTTATTTCTAATACATCTAAGCGTAATGACATATTCAGTTTGGCCAACGGTACATTTGTACTTGGTGGAACCAATAATGGTTCAGTCGCGTTTACCGCCGGTGATTTGCAGATCGGTGACGGAACAGACGCCACCGTGGTCTCTGCAGCCAGTGCAAATAATTTGCCCGCTGCCGGCGCGGGAATCATTCTAGACAACGGCACATTACGGCAGACCGGTTCATATACCATCGCAAACAGCATCATCTTAGCGACTGCCGGTGGCACCTTGGATGCGAACGGCAACGCTGGAAATTACACCGGCTCAATTTTTGGCCAGGCGTCGCCCACCGGGGCACTGACCTTGACGTCATCGTCGACGACTGCCGCGGGAACGCTGGTTCTAAATGGCACCGGTACCTTCACCAACAGTACCGACATCACAACATCGGGAACTCAACTTGGCATCACAGTCGTTGCCGGGACTTCTTCATCGCTGGGATCCGGCGCATTGAGCCTGACCAATACCAGCACCGCGGTTAACGCGGTTAATGCGGTGGAAACAATCAATTATTTCAATGCGGTACACAATATTACCGCCGCACCCACGGCGGTTGCACTTACCACAACGCAGTATAGCCAAAGTGCCAACAGTACCCTCGGCCTTTCAATCTTTGGCGAGCCGGCGGCCAACACCTATGATTCGGTGGCTGTCGCAGGTAGTGGCACAGTGGCTCTGGCAGGCAACCTGAATCTGGCATACATAACACCAACCGGTTCGAACTTTACCCATCCGCTGGATTTTGATAAATACACCGTTGTATCCAGCACCGCCGCCCCCACTGGCGTCACCGGTGCGGGTGGTCTGTCGCCAACTTCTGCCGGTGCTACATCCCTCGAAACCGGAAATGTTACCTACGGTACTGGTTTTCACACCATTACCGCCGCCAATGGTGGAAACGCTTATGATTTCTATGAAGCGTCCGTGGCCGGAACCGGCGAAGTTGTTACCGTGCAGACGCTCTTTGCACCCTATGGTCAAACGCCAAACGCGGTTGCGATTGGCTCCTTGCTCGATCAAACATTTACCCCGGACAGCGTTGTACCGGCGAGTTGGCAAAGTGCTCTGGTCGCAATGAGCGCTGAATCGCCCGCACAAATTTCCGCCACACTCGACGAACTTTCCCCGCAGGTTTACGACACCATGACCTCCGAATCCATTCAGAACACCACGTTCTTGAATCAGGAGGTTCTCGGGCAGGCGCAACAAGCCTTTGAAAATCCTGGATTTAATACCTCTGGCCTGACTCTTCTGAAGACCAGCGATCAGAATCCATTTGCCATTTCAATGGATGCTGCCATGCAATCGGCGCAGCAGGAAGCCAAGAATTCGGTTTCTTATATGGATCCCGCCGTGATCGGCGTTCCGCAGGGTTACGTTCCCCCCGCTTCAACCGCTAACGAAGGCGGCGTATCCGGATTTGTTCTTGGGACCATTACCCAGGATCAGCTCCACCCGGATGGTGGATCAGGTGAGCATTTCACCACGGGTGGCATCTTGGCTGGATTGGATTACCGATTAAATCGGAACTTTGTCGTTGGTGCCTTATTCAATTGGGGATATACCGGCGGAACCATCGACAGCGCGGGCAGCCGGCAGCAATCCACAAATTATACCCCCGGAGTATTCGTCGGTTTCCAAAAGAGCAACTTCTATGCTGATGGCTTGGCGTCCTACACGTATAACAGTTATCGAATCGACCGGAATGTGAATTTTGGCAGCCAAGCCAGCACGGCAACCGGCAAACCTACCGGCAATCAGTTTGATGCCGCCGGTATGGTTGGCTACTGGTTCCCCGTCACCGCTGGGTTTAAGTTCGGCCCCGCTGGCGGAGTCGGTTATACCCACTTGGGCGTGTCGAGCTTTAATGAAACCGGCAGTCCATTTGATCTTAGCGTGGGCAGCCAGTCGGTAAACTCCCTGCGAACCCTGCTGGGCGGTCAGTTGCAGTGGACCATCTTCGGAAAGCCTAACCTCGCAACCAATTCCCGGCCAGCCCTTTTGACCTTCAACTTTAACGCGTATTGGCAGCATGAATTTCTCGATAACAGCCAGAATATTTCCGCCAATTTCAACGGACTTGGTGCAGGATCGTTTGCATTCCAGACTGGTTCTCCGACGCGCGATTCCGGATTGCTCGGTGGCGGAATAAGTGGAAATCTTAGCAAAGGCATCACATTGTTTGCCAATTACGAGTTGCAGGCAGGCACCAAGAGCCAGTTTGCCCAAACCGTAATGGCTGGCGTTGCGTTTAGCTTCTGACGTTTCGCACAAGCGCAGGGTTTAGTAAACGGTGGCTTTCGGGATACGCGACCGCGCCATCCCAAGCCACTACTTACGCCGTGGCGAGAGTAACTCTCTGGCCGCACGGCCCTGTTCTCCAACCAATGCAGCTATCGCCAAGCAGCGCATTTGCTTGATGCCTGATATGAATTTCTCCGTGCATTTGTCCCCCGCCGCCTTGCCAAGCTGTCGATATCGTCGATAATTCATTAGTTATCCGGGAGCCTGTCCGAGTAATGGCCGGATCGCAACCCGCCGATTACCTGGGCTGGCTTCCAAGGTGTGACGTTGCGCCGGACCGTTATTATTTGGAGATATTGCCATGGAATTTTTGAAACTGCTTAGTGAAACGCCGGGCGTGCCGGGCCGCGAAGAATTGGTCCGCGACGTGATAAAAAAGGAAATCGACGGGCTTTTTGATGAAGTCCGGGTGGATAAGCTTGGCAGCTTAATTTGCCTGAAAAAAGCGTCGAAAGCGCCCGCCAGTCGTCCGGCTCAAAAAGTTATGATCGCCGCGCACATGGATCAAATCGGGTTTTATGTCCGCCATGTTGATGACAAGGGCTTTATCCGCGTGCATAACGTGGGCGGCTTTGATACGCGCAATTTATCCGCCAACCGGGTCCTGGTGCAGGGTCGCAAAGATCTGCCCGGCGTTATGAATCCGGCCGGTAAACCGATTCATATCGCCTCTGATGAGGATCGCAAAAAGCAATTTCTTATCAGTGATTTTATGGTGGATGTGGGGCTTCCGGGAAAGAAAGTAAAAGAACTGGTACAAGTTGGTGATCCGGTCACTTTGGTGCGTGAATTTTCCCAAATTGGTGATTTTGTCTGCGGCCAGGCCATGGATAATCGCGCCGCGGTATGGACTGCGGTACGCGCCATTCAACGCCTGAAAAAATCCTGCTACGACATCTACGTGGTCTTTACCGTGCAGGAAGAAGTTGGCCTCCGCGGGGCTGGTCCGGCAACATTTGGCCTCGAACCGGATATCGCCATCGCTCTCGATACCACCTTGGCCTGTGATACGCCGGGCATTCCCGAAGATCAGGCCGTCACACATGCCGGCAAGGGTGTGGGAATTAAGGTTATGGACGGGGCCTCCATCAGTGATCGGCCCCTGGTGGACAGTTTTGTTCAAACCGCCAAGAAAGAAAAAATCGCCTGTCAATTGGAATTATTGCCGCTGGGCGGAACCGATGCCGGTGCCATGCAGCGCAGCCGCACCGGCTATCGCACCATCACGTTAAGCATTCCCACGCGGTACATCCATACCGTAACGGAAATGGTACATCGTGACGACCTGCACGCAGCGCGCGATTTGCTAGCCGCATGGCTGGCGGCATAAGCCCAATGACCTGAGCCGACGATTAAAATCGAACCCAAACCGGCGCATTAAAAGTGCAAAAGACTTTTGGCTTTGTTCAGGCCGGGAATGCCCCCGGCTTCAAACTTGGCCGCCAGCGTCTCAACATCCGAAAAAGATGTGATGGATCCATTATGGAGTCCGGACTGCACCTGCTTAAGAAAATCTGTAGCCTTGCCAAAGCCCGATGTCATGCTTTTGAGCTTGCTTTCAGCGGTATTGGCATCAGGATAATAAGTGGTAAGAGTTTTCTGTAAGTCGATTTTCCAGTTGCCGGCCACCTTGGAAAAATAAACGGATGCCAGATTTTTACCCTGGTTGATCACTGCCGTTTCGCCCTGCACCACGACGGGGTTATTCTTCAGGGCGGCCAGAGTTGGAAATATTCCTCCGGTCGGCGCAATTTTTGCCACCAGTGTGCTTAAGGTTGTGGCTTGGGACCCCAGCTTGGCCTGCGCCGCTTGAACCACTTGGTTTTTGATGGCCACGAGTTTGGCATCTGCAGCAACGGCTTGCGCCTGCAGCGGTGTGGCAGTAGTAAATGAATTCTCAATTTGCGTTACATCGCCAGATTGCAGAGCGGATACAATGCCGGAAGCCACACTGGAAGCTGCCGAAGGCGTGCTGGCCAATGTGGCGGTTGCGGCCGATGTACCTGATGCCGCTGACGCACCGGCGGCCTTGGCCGCCGTGTTATCAGCCGATGTGGTGGTGGTTGTCGGTGCACCCGGAGCGTTCAAAACAGTGGACGCCGCGGGGGTTCCGGCGGCGGGTGCAGAATTACTTTGTGCCGAATCAGGCTTGCCCGGCTTGGAGCAGCCCGCCAGTACCAATACGGTTGTCGCTACGCCAATCGTGAGAATCATCTTTTTCATTATTATCCTCTTTTCAATTCGTTTTGTACCAAAGTTGCACGATAATATGCCAATCCGCAGCATCTGACCAGCACCGCAGCACAACACATGACAGATTACCAGATGGTGCATGACATTTTACGCAATGCAGCCCGTAGCCTGATGCGGAAGCATCACGGTTGGAGGCGAAATAGGGTCCAGATACAAACATACTCTGTCTGCCGTTACACACTGCGCTGGTGCTTCCGGGCGGATCACCGCATTGATCGGTACCCCGCCCCGCTGCCAACTTGATGCTTCCGCATCAAGCTAATAGAACCGCTATCCCGAAATATCAGGGCGCCCGATCTATCACAACCATCCGTGAACGGCTATCCCCGCGTTAAATTGTCACGCACCAGAGCACTAACTTCACCGTTGTCGTGGGGCACACTGCGCTGGTGCTTCCGGGCGGATCACCGCATTTATTGGCACGCCACCCCGCTGCCAACTTGATGCTTCCGCATCAAGCTAATAGAACCGCCATCCCGAAATATCGGGGTGCCCGAGCTATCACAACCATCCGTGAACGGCTATCCCCGCGTTAAAGTGTCACGCACCATAGCACTAACTTTCCCGTTGTCGTGGGGCACATTGCGCAAACGCTTCAAGCACATCGGCGAAAATGGTGTCGGAAACAGCGATGCCCGCTTCGGTAAGTGAAATGGCGCCGTCGCGAACGGCTAACAGGCCCATGGCGCTGTACCGTTGCACGAGCTTGTGGACAATGGCCATGGCATCCATGCCGGTGCGGTGTTGAAAGTCATGCAGCACGATGCCTTCACTGAGCCGCAGTTGCAGAATTGCCAATTCACCCCAGCGGGACAGACCGGTGAGGTGTTCGATCTCCGTTACAGGCACAACGGGTGTGGCGGCATTTAACGCATCAATATAGCGCGTAAGACTTTGGACATTTTTCCAGCGAAAGCCTGAATGATAACCCGCCGCGGATGGCCCCACCGCCAGATGATTCCGCGCCTGCCAGTAATGAACATTGTGCCGACACGCTTTTCCAGCAAGTGCATAATTGGAAATTTCGTAACGGGTAAATCCCGCGTCCGCCAGACGCGCACGGGTGTGCGCCAGCATGGCGATTTCCAGTTCATCGGCAGCCGGAGCAAATTCCCCGCGTTTCATTCGTGCGGTCATCAGCGTGTTGGGTTCATACATCAGCCCATAGCAGGAAAGATGGGTTGAATTGAGCTCAATGGCACGGACCAGATTATGATCCCAACTCGCAAGCGTCTGGCCTGGAATGCCGAAAATGAGATCCAGATTAATATTATCCATCCCGGCGGACCGGGCGATATCCATCGCAATGGGGACGCTCTCCGGATTATGATCGCGCTGCAACACGGCCAGTTCCGCGGGCGAAAAGCTCTGCGCTCCGAAGCTGATACGATTCACCCCGCCATCGCGCAGCACTTTGGCCCGTTCGATGTCGAAGGTATTGGGATTGGCTTCTACCGTGAATTCCGTGAGGCGGTCTATTTTTATGGCATTGTTAATTTGCCCCATCAGCCGCGCCAGAGCATTTGGTGATAGCAGCGTGGGCGTGCCGCCACCAATAAAAATGGTTTCCGGACTCGCTTGGCCGAAGTGCGCGACATGCAATTCAAATTCCTTGCCCATGGCGTCCAGAAAAGCATCGGCCTGATCCAGATGGCCCGCGAGCGAGAAAAAATCGCAATAATGACATTTGCTGGTGCAAAACGGAATATGAACATAAAGTGCGTCAATATGCGAATTTACATCAAATTCTGCGGTTGCCGGCAAGGAAAAAAAGCCGCTCTGGTCCCGTTGCGCCGCCTGGGGCAACGCCAATTCAAAAATTTTGGGACGTTGACTGTCGTTTTTGCTTGCGAGTTCGGCTATAATTTTGTCATGCTGCATGGCGTTGTGGCCGATAAATTCTCTTAGTTTAGCATAAATCCAAGATTAGGGGATATGCAGAAACGGAGGCCGCTGATGGATTTAGTTCTTGTTATTTTCAAAGAGGATGGACAGAGGCGCGAATTCTCGCTGCTTAAAGAGCGCACAAGCATTGGAAGATCGGATGAATCTGATTTGCAGATACCGCTTCCCACGGTATCACGCAATCATTGTGAAATTGTGATTCAGGACAATACCCCGATTCTCAAGGACATAGAAAGTTCCAACGGCACATACCAGAACAACCAGCGCATTACATCTTCTCAGACATTGGTGGCTGGTGATCATATTCGCGTTGGGCCTGTGACATTTACTGTGGTTATTGATGGCGAACCGCGCCAGATCAAACCCATTCGCACCATACTTGGTGATATGGCCATGGAACCGGTGCAAGATCATTCCATTACGGAAACCGGTGAAACGGTTGATGTCGCGCCCGATGGCGACATTCCCATCGCGCGTCCCATCGAAGATGAAGTAAGCCTCGATGACGAAGGGGATGATAACGATCCGCTCAAGGCGCTTGAAGATCTTAATTCACAGCAATCCCGGCGATGAAGCCCCGCCGCCACGGCGCTTCTGAACGCGGCTAAAAAGTGCTGCATGGAGGCGGCTGGCGTTGCTTCACCGCAACGCGCGCAACAAGTGGTCCAACCGGATAAAGCAAGATTATTGCAATCAACATTCCGTCATATTGAACCCTGCGGCTTATGCTTCTATCATGGCACAGGTTGATTTCGCCCTGATATCCGCGCGCCGGAGATATTGGCCGCGGGAGGAATTGTGTCATGACCCGGAATTTTATGCAGCGCATTTATTGTGATAACGCCGCAACCAGTTTTCCCAAGCCGCCACAGGTACTCCAGGCTATGGTGAATTACGCCGAAAATATTGGCGCTTCGGCCGGACGTGGCGCGTATGCTGAAGCCCGACAATCAGCTGTGGTGATTCGAATTTGCCGGGAGCGGCTCAATACGTTTTTTAATGGCGAAAATCTCGACCATTTCATATTCACACTTAATTGCTCGGACGCGTTGAATATGGTGATCCACGGATTGTTAAAGCCCGGCGATCATGCCATCTGCATCGCGATGGATCATAACAGTATTCTTCGGCCACTTAATGAATTAACTTCCAGAGGCATCATTTCCCACACCCGCGTTGCGGTTCATGCGCGTACGGGTTTGGTAAATCCTGCGGATATTCGCGCTGCCCTTACGCCCCGCACGCGGCTGATTGCCATCGGGCAAGGCAGCAATGTCACCGGCACGGTGCAGCATATTCACGAAATTGGCAAAATCGCCGGCGCCGCCGGTGTGCCATTTCTTGTGGATGCCGCACAAACCGCCGGTCATATACCAATTGACGTGCAGGCCCAAGGCATTGATTTTCTGGCTTGCCCGGGCCACAAGGGATTATTAGGGCCGCTGGGCACGGGCATTTTGTATATTCGCCCGGGGATGGAAAAGCAGCTGCGCACCATTCGCGAAGGGGGCACCGGTTCAGTGAGTGAACGCGATGCGCAGCCGGAGTTTATGCCTGATCGCTTTGAACCCGGTTCGCACAATGCCATTGGTATTGCGGGGCTTTCCGAAGCTGTGCAATGGCTTTTGGATCAGGGCATAACCACCCTGGCGGCCCATCAGCGCGCCATGTGCGAAGCATTTATCGCCGGAGTGACCGGCGTGCCCGGGCTGGAATATTTCGGGCCGCAGGCGGTTGCGGATCGCGTCGGTGTTTTCAGTGTGCGCATTGCAGGTGTGGATCCACTTGTGCTGGCCAATGAACTGGAAGAACAATTCGGTATTCTCACGCGCCCGGGTTTGCATTGCGCCCCCGCCGCACATCAGACCATCGGAACCGATCAACCTGTAACCCCCGGCGGCATAGCCGGTACTACGCGCTTAAGCTTCGGGGCCTTCAACACCTCTGAGCAAATTAAAACTGTTGTCGCGGCTCTGACAGCGCTTGCCGCGCGCCAGGCGGAACGCCAATGCTCCAAAAGCCGATCCCACGCCCTGCCTGCCCATGTGTGAAATACGGCCCGGAAACCATCATCCCCGCAGATAATATTCTCACTGATAAATCCGCGACCGGGCAAGGGCGATCCGTGACCTCACGTTGCAAAACGTTATTTCTTCGCAATCCATGGCGCGACATGCTGTCGAACATATCGCTCCGAAGCGGAAAAGCCATGTGTGCCCCAATGGCCGCAATCATCAATCAGGGCCGGCTTCCATTTTACCTGATGCAGTTTGGCGTAAAGATTTTCCGGGTCGGCAATGCGCGCGGGCCGTTTGAATCCGACACAACCGCAGGCAATATGGGGCTTTCTATCGCTGGTGCCAAACAGACTCGTACCAATTCCCAGCACGATCCAGTCGCGATGCGAATAAAAATTAAATATTCCCTTTTCCAATCGTCGCAGCGCCCCGCGCAGATCATAGGTGCTGGAAATGGCGCCACCCAGGAAAACAAGACCGTCAATTCTGCGATCTAATGGCAACAATTCAACGGCAAAAATCGCAGGCCCGGCTCCGCCGCTGTTGGCGACAATATGCACTGGCCGGCCCGGATAGCGATCCTGATAGCGTAAAATCATCTGTGCCAATTCAGCCGCTTTGGCGCGATTGCGACGCAGCCACATCAGATTCGGCAGGTATCCTTCGGGAAATGGGATGCCCCAGTAAAATATCTGCACCGCACCCGGAACGGCACCGGCGAGTCCGTTGACCATGGCGTCCGCGAACGGACCGGCCGCTTCAATGCCGGGCAGCACAAGTGTAAGGCCCTTTTCCAAGTCGGCGGCACTGACCATGGTTTGCCGGAAAAAGGGCCTGCCGCGCAGTCGCTGCAGCAGCAGACTGACAAATTCCCCCCGGGCCTTTCGGATATGGGCCAATTTCTGCGCCATGTGAGCCATTGACTTTGTTCTGACGGCCACGCCATCGGCGATGTTCTTGCGACTGCCGCTTCGCGCTGGCCATTGTGAATTCAACATTCAATTTCCCTTATAAAATCAGGCCTCCCAAGCCCCGTGTATCCGCGTAACGGATTTGTTCAGATGCTTCGGCAAAGTCTCTTCTATTCTAGGAGTCGTGCAGCGCTGAGCTTGCCCGCTCTCCCGGCTCTAATGAAAATGTACGCGCCCGCCGCCTGCGGAAAAAACTGGTCCGCCGCTCCTGCGTACATGCCGCACTATACAGTCGCTCTCCCAGCCAGTACATCCCTTCCCGCAACTTCTGCGGCGACATTTGCCGGGGTTGGAAGTTCACATCAAATAATGTGCATAAATCCCAGCAACCCGCCGCTGATAAGCCCCAGCAGCATCAGCGCCCATCCCAGCGCCCAGTTGAGATGCGTCATGAAAACCGGCATGGCAAACACTCCTGTACCGGCGAGGGATCACCATTGCCAACACATAGAGGTAAATCAAATTGCGTGCCAAAGTCGTGTTCGATGCTCTAAGCCATTGCTGCAAAGGGCCTTACGCTGTAATCCAAGATTTGACCAGAGCGAACAATATCGCCATGTGTGTACATTAAATGATTGTGTGATATACAATAGATGTCCGTATTATCCGAATCGCGCAATAAGTGGAGCTTCTCGCATGACGCTGTTAAATTCTGATGAACTGCATTTGGCCCAAGCCATTTCGCAACTCACGTTCTGCAATCCATTTCTGCCGCAGCGGATGGAATGTGAACGCGCTGTTCTTGGCTCTGATTATGTCGCATCCGATACTTCCTGGAACTTCCCGACTACCGGGCAGGACGAACGCCCCAATGAAACACGCACACGCAACAAAGTGGCGTCCTTCGTCACCACGCTGCGTGGACGCATGGCCGGAAAGCTTACGCCCGGCGTGCAGGAATGGCGGCTATATCAGGATGCGGTCGTGCATTACCTTTATTATTCACTGGAGGGAGATTTCTACCGTGCCCTGGCGCAGGGAAAGACCGGCACTGAATGTGCCGGTCTTTATGCCCGCTATCTTGAAAAGTTTAATGACCTGATGGATGTCCCGGCCAAAGGCCGTGCATGTCACTTCCGTGCGGAGCATCTCTTTGCCTGCTGTTATCAGGTAACGCGGGCGTTTCAGGGAATTTACCGGTCCATTATCGGGTTTTCACCCTGCATGATTGATCTGCGGGCCAAAGTGTGGGAATCCATTTTCACGCATGACATGCGCCTGTATCAATTGGAGCTGTATGACAAAATGGGCGATATTGCCACGCTTATCATTGGGGCCTCCGGCACCGGGAAAGAACGCGTGGCCCAGGCCGTTGCCCAGGCGCAATATTTACCGTTCAACCCCACGACAAAACGCTTTGCCGATGTGCCGGAGAATCTTTTCTCCACGACTGTTCTCTCGGCTCTTTCGCCGCATCTCATCGAATCGGAATTATTCGGCCACGTCCGCGGCTCATTTACCGGTGCTCTTGCTGACCGCAAGGGCCGACTGGAATCATGCCCGCCGCACGGCTCATTGTTTCTGGACGAAATTGGCGATGCTGATCCGCAAATTCAAGTAAAATTGCTCCGCGTGCTGCAATACCGCAGCTTTGAACGCGTGGGGGAAAGCGTGCCACGGAAGTTTCGCGGCAAAATTATCGCCGCCACCAATCGTGATCTGGCCCGAGAAATGCAAGCCGGAAAATTCCGTGAAGACTTTTATTTTCGCCTTTGTTCCGATGTCATCGCCACGCCGTCTTTGCGGCAGCAACTTGCCGAAGCGCCCGGTGATGTCGACAACTTGATCAACTTTATCACGCAGAAATTCATCACCAGCGAACGAGATCGCGCGAATCTCAATGCCGATGTAAAGCAATGGATTAACCAGCACCGTGATTATGCGTGGCCGGGAAACTTCCGCGAATTGGAGCAATGCATCAAAAACATCCTGCTGCGGCGCAGTTACCATCCGCCGGAATTGCTTGAGCGTCATGCCCAATCGCACCAGTTGCAGCGTATCAATGATGGCTTAATGACCGAACAGGAACTCCTTGATTACTACACCACGCTGGTGTACCAGAGAACCGGCACCTACGAAGCCGCCGCCCGTAACCTCGGCATCGACCGCCGGACGGTAAAGGCCCGGGTTGCCGACAGCCTTCCCGATTAGTGACCCCCGCAATGAACGCCGGAGCCGAGGGGTTAAAACTTCAAAGTAATTGAATAAGTGGTCAAGTTTATAAAAATAAGATGTACCACCTTGGCACGGCTGTGAGAAAATACATTACCGAGGCCAATGAACCAAAAAAAGCCTCAAATATTAAGTAATAGTGCATATTGGAACTTCGGAGAACATTTCCATTTCGCAGGTGTATGAATTTAAGACGCTGCTCACGAACAACCATAGGACACGATTATGGTTAAGCATATATATTATTAGGCTTAAGTTCCTGAAGTGTTGTGACAAGCACTCCGGGGCGAGTGTATAATAAGTGGTGAGGCACGGCAGTAGAACGAGCCGGCCCGATGTGATTGGAGGTCCGCGTATGCCATTCCTAGAGGACGTTGGCTTTGCCGATGAAGTCGGTCAAGCCTACGGTAAATATCACTCGACTTTCCGCAGTCAGACCGGGCAAGTTGTGGCACCGGTCTTTGAACAAAATGGGTGGCTTGTGGCGCACGTGTCCTTTCGGTCTGGCTTGAAACTCGAGGACGTAACCGATGCGTACGTGGGGGATTTGAATCGCTACGCGGCTGAACACGGCTTTGCGGGCAAGTTGAAACTCATTTACTCCGAATAGCTGAAACACTATGGCGAACGTCCGCATTTCAATCCATCTGCCGTACTTGCTCGTCCTGCCGCCTGGCGAGTATCCGGTGCCGGGCGTCGGTGGGTTGGTGCGCCTGGACGACGGATCAGTCACCAAACCGGACGGCACAAGCGAAGCTCGAACCGCAGCGTCGGCGGTATTCGATGCACCAGATGCCGATGATGCCGAAACGCAGGAGCGGCAGCGCCAAGCCGAAGCCGATCGTCTCTTACGGTGCGTCAATCGTCTGTTGCGATGGTACCGGGTGGCGACGGGCCAAGCGGCGATCATCGAATTGACTCGAGCCCAAGCCAGCCCATTCCGGTTCATCGTCGATGGGACTGGCGCGGCATGGGGTGGCGATGTTCCGCTGGAATACGAAGCCACAGGTTTGCCAGTTCCGACGAAGGTTAACCGCGCCACGATTGGCGATACCGTGCGCAAAGGGTTAGCGGATCGGACCGATCCCGATGTTGCCGAATTGAACGTTCTGGACGCCCGGTACGCGCTAAGCGTCGGGCGGTTTCGTGAATCCGTTCTATTGTGCTGGGCTGCGATTGATTCCACGTTTGTTCGCAAGTTCAAGCGCCTCGTGAGCGCACGCCTTAAGGACCATTGGCCGGAGGGGCGCGATTTCCTCAACGGACTCGATTTCGGGCTGCGCCACAAAATGACTACCGGACTGCTCTTGCTGAACTGCAAATCATTGCACGGTCAGCCGGATAACTTCTGGAATGAGCTATCAGAAAGTTATAGACTGCGTAACAGGATTATCCATGAAGGGCATGTCGCTCAAGAGAGTGAAGCTGAGTTGGCCGTCAAAGTAGCGCAGAAGATTGTAGCAATCGTGGCGGCTCTACCGGATACCTAACGTGTGAAGCTCCCTGTCACCTTGGCAATGAAGACCGATGACTGGGAGAGGGCAGAATGCAGAATGCTCTCGCGTGGAACGACGGTACGCAAGTCAGCGAGTTGCAAGAGGCGCGCTTATAGCGACTCTATCCCGGCTCCGGCACACGTGTCTGATTCCTGGTCCATTCAACCACGCCCCTAAATTGCCACCGCGAGGTGGAATTCACTGAAGCAATACAACACCCGACGGCATTTCCGGCGCACAGGGCCGTTGCGGGCTGCTTTCGTACGGGCACTCCGGCGGGTAGAATTTCGCCATGCTAACCCGTGTGACATTGCCGCAGGGCGTTGTGATCTACCAATCGCGGCTATTGAATGCCATTGGTGTGACGCACGCTTTTTCCACTCGCATTGGCGGCGTTTCACCGCCTCCGTTTGATTCGCTGAATCTGGGCAATCCGGCGCCGTCCGCCGGAATCCAAGACTCCGCAGAAAACCTCCAGCATAATTTTGTGCGGCTTTTTTCCGGATTGGGTATGGCAAATGTGCCGATGGCCAGTGTGCATCAGGTGCATGGCTGCGCGGTGGCGTTACTTCGTGCGGAGGATGAAGGGGAATATAGCGAATCCGCCGCTGCTGAAATACAGGATCGCTTTCGGGGACAAACCCAGGCCGACGCCATTGTTTCAGATGTCTCATCCGCGGTTTTGGCAATCCGAATTGCCGATTGCGCGCCGATTCTGCTGGCCTCGGATGATGGCCGAATCGTCTCCGCGATTCATGCCGGATGGCGCGGAGTGGTATCGGGCGTTGTCGCGCGGAGTATTGCGGAAATAAACACCCTGGGAATCCAATCCGAAAAAATCATCGCCGCTATCGGTCCCGCCATCGGTATGAAATATTTTGAAGTTGGCCCCGAGGTGGCTCAAGCCTTTGTTTCCGCCGGCCTCGGTGCCGCCGTTGAAACGACTGGCTATCCCAAGCCGCATATTGATCTTGCCGGTGCCATCAAGTTGCAATTACGGCAATGCGGCATAACGCGTATTGATGGCGGAAACCTTTGCACATATGCCAACGCCGCCGATTTCTATTCTCATCGCCGGGATCATGGGCTAACTGGCCGCATGGTCGCGATCATTCGCGCCGTCAAGGTGTAGGCATACTGCGCCAATGCGTCGATCAGCGATATCCGTTGGGATTGGCCTGAAACCAGCGCCACGCCGATTCGACAATCTCGTTGAGATCGGTAATTTTGGCTTTCCATGCAAAATCTTTGGCCATGCGATCCGGAGAGGCAAAAAGGGCCGGCGGGTCGCCCGGGCGGCGGGCTGTTTCTCGCGTGGCAATTGTTTTACCGGTGACTTTGCGGCAGGCTTCAATAATTTCCCGCACGCTGTACCCTCGGCCTACGCCAAGATTGTAAAACAATCCGCGACCCGGTTGCAGATTTTCCAGCAGCACCAGATGCGCATCGACAAGATCCCATACATGTATGTAATCACGAATACATGTTCCATCCGCCGTCGGATAATCATTACCGAATATATCCACCGCCGGGCGCTGGCCCAAGGCTACTTGCAGCACAATGGGAATCAGATGGGTTTCGGGCCGATGATCCTCGCCGATGCTTCCATCCAACGCCGATCCGGCAACATTGAAATAGCGCGGTGCGGCAAAAGCCAGGCCCTCGGCATGCGCGGTATCTTTTAGAATATGCTCAACCATTAATTTGCTTTGACCGTACGGGCTGATGGGATTTTGCGGCAAATCTTCCGTAATCGGCACGCGCTGCGGTTCGCCATAAGTGGCACAGGTGCTGGAAAACACCAGCTTTTTTATCCCCGCCAGATTCATCGCATCCAACATGCTTACCGTGTTTGAAACGTTGTTGCGATAGTATTTTCGGGGATCCTGCACACTTTCGCCCACGTAGGCGCTGGCGGCAAAGTGCATGACAGCTTCTATTTTATTGGCCTGAAAAACCGCAGCCAGCGCCGCCGCATTAGCGCAGTCCATAACCACCAGCCGCGCTTTCGGATGAACCGCCGCACGGTGGCCCATGGTAAGATTATCAATGGCCGTCACATTGTGGCCGCGTTCAATAAGAAGTTTCACCGCATGGGAGCCGATATATCCCGCCCCGCCAATTACCGCAATATTCATAACGAACCTTTCATTCGCATATTACACCAGCGGTAGGGTAATAAAGGATACGATGATTGTAAAATGTGCCGCCGCTAACAACCCCACCGCGCCGGCGAAATTCGCCGAGAGATCACGCGCTATATTGCCACCCGCGTTACCCGTGCTCTAGCCGCCCGCCAGTAGCGGAGTGCATAGCCGGTTATTTCAATAGCGGTTGAATATCCGCCGTGAGTTTGGTCGCGAGATTCGGTGAATACCCCACAATGATGTGGCGCAAAACACCCTGACGATCAATGATAAACTGCGTCGGAATCCCGCTGATGCCAAAATTGGCGGCCATCGGACTCCAGCCCGGATGTTTGGCGTCAAACAATTGTGGCCAGGACATCTGCGGATGCGCTTTGAGAAACGACTTCAGCGCCTTTGCGCTGTTATCACTGGATACGCTTACAATATCCAGGCCTTTGGCGTGGTATTTTTTGTACAGGCTTTCCACGTGGGGCAAACTCGCCCGGCACGGCCCACACCAGGTGGCCCAGAAATCCACGAGCACCACTTTGCCCTTCCAGTCCGCTGAGTTAAAGGGCTTGCCGTCCACCTGTGTGCCATCAATGACCATGGGCTTGTCTTTCAGGCTGTTTAGCTTGTCTTCCATGGCCTTTTGTGAGTTTTCCTGGTGCTGAAGCGCCAAGGCATACGGGCCTTTCAGTTCGGTGGTGACAATTTTCTTAATGCGTGCCTGAATGGTCGGTGCCACCGGGCCGGATTGCATAAATCCAAGCAATACCGCGGTGAGATCATCATTGGCGGGGTCCGCTTTGACCATTTCTTGAACCTGATCAAGAATTTTGGACTCCGCTGCACTGCTGGTTCCGCTGCGGTGCCACTGCACTTCCAGGTCCGCAAGTTTCGCGGCAAACGCGACTTTGGCGTCTTTGCTCTTTTGGCCCGCGGCAATGGCTTTCGTAGCGCTTTGGTCTCCCAGTAATTCCATCAGACCCAGTTCATGATATTTCACATCCCGGATCATGCCGGCGGCCTGCGGATAATTCTTAATAAAAGCATCAAACTTATCGATGATTATCTGCATGTGCGGCAGAATTTTCGGTGCCAGTTTGGCCCGCAGCGCGGGGTCGGCAATAACATCACCTAAGCCATGATTTCCAAGAATGGCTTTCATTTTCGCGCTTTGCGTATTCATGGCGGCCTGAAGCGATTGCATGGCCTTTTCCAGGCCTTTCGCGGCTGCCGGAGTTGTTTGTCCGGTCGTCTGTGCCGCTGCGCGACCCAGATGCGCTAAATTGGTCAGCGTTAAGAATACACCACCCGCCACTGCTGCCACGGCCATACGGGTCAACCACGTTTTTTTGTTATTCAATATCACCACGAATACTCCAATATTTGCGCTGTAAAAATCCCCGAAACGCCGGAAAAATTCACAGCTCCACCAACATAAAGCTAGACGCCAAAAGCCGCGAAGTCAATCCCACCTCAACCGTTCCACGACCTGATGCCTCGGCCAAGAACCAATTCAGCCTCGGCCCACAATTTTATACGTTGCCGTCGGGTGGCAGTCTTTTCGGCAAAATTCCGGAAAATATTCATTTTTCTCACTTCGGCAATGAACGCTACAGCGCGACATTGGCCAACCCGTCAGGGCGAAGGCGGCCCGCCGCAGTCCCGGCCCGGCCAATATCGGGCTGTAGGGTTAATTCAACAATCCGAAAATGCCCGCATATACACCCACTAAAGATGTTAATAGCACAATGAATCCCACCACCCACGCATACGGCCCCTTCAGCCGCCACGGATCCGGCAAAGCCCTTCTCGCCAGTAAAAACAGGAATCCCAGTACAATTGGCAAAAGTAGCGCGTTCATGACTTCCACGCCCACCGTCAGCCGTACCAGATTCACCCCCGAAAGTACAATTCCCGCGCCAATCAGCAGGCATGTTAAATACACCCCGTAAAACCATGGCGCTTCAAACGGGTGATGCGCCAGCGAGCGCTTATATCCGGTCACTTCACCCAATCCCCATGCGGCTGTTAACGATACCACGATTGTTGCTACCAGAGCCGCACCCAACATGCCTAATGCGAATACCACCCGGCCCCAGGAGCTTCCCAGCACCGGTGTTAATGCGGTGGCAATTTGTTGTACGGTGTTAAGCGAAACATGCGAATTATTGCTGCCGATACTGGCAGCTGTGAGTATCAACACCGCCGCCATGATAATCTGTGTTACCAGCGCTCCAATCGCCGTATCCAACCGCGCCGGTTTAAGATGGCTAATATTCAAACCCTTATCAATGACCGCCGACTGCTGATAAAAAACCATCCACGGCATAATGACCGCGCCAACATTGCCGGCAATTAAAAACAAATAGGCGGGATTATGAATCGGCTGACTGCTGATTGCCGCCAGCATCGCCGTCGGCGATGGATGGGAAGCCACCGCTACCGCGATAAATGCCAGCTCAAACAAGCCGATGAGCAGGGCGATAATTTCCACCTGTCTATAACCGCCGGTACCCACCACCACCACCAGAAAAACAATGGTCATTCCGATGCTGATCCATGGCGAAATACCAAATAATCTTCCCACACCTTCAATGCCCGCAAATTCGGTCAATAATGCGCCAATGCACGACACCATTAAAGTGGAAACCGACAGCCACGCCCACGCTTTACCAAACGTCGCGGAAATCAGCTCGCCATGCCCTTTCTGCGTCGCCAAGCCCAGACGAACCGTCAGCTCCTGCACCATGTAAAGTATCGGTACCAGAAATAATTGAAGCATCAGCAGGCTGTAGCCAAATTGTGCCCCGCTTTGCGCGGCGGTAATCACACTGCCCGCATCGGTATCCGCCAGCATCACCACCAGGCCCGGGCCGGCCACCAGCAACAACATCTTCCATAAAGACATTTTCGGCAGTTGCGGCGGCGGCGAGCGTTTCGGTGAATTCCGTTCCGGCAAAGCTCCTGGAGATTCCACCGGAGATTTATCTTGTTGTGCGGGCATGTCACGCGCCTTTACTCATCAATTTCATGCTTTTGCACGCCATCGCCCGAAAAACAGTTACCTTCACCAAACGCGTCCCCCGGCCCGCAGCTATGAAGACCAGGATGGTGAACATTACAATACTTGAGACACAGTTTCAACTTCGCTTCCCAAAACTTACAAATTCCGCAGCGTATCACCGGTTCTGCACCGGCGGCCTGCCGCATCTCGATGGGCCTAAGCAGGGCCGGAGAACAACGCTCGCGTGAAGTTAAATATACTAAAGTATCGGCTGCGCTCTATCCGATAACATTGACAGTTAGCGGATCGCGACGTTTTGCTGATGATCAAAACAAGTCGTTGAGAGGATCCACTATTCGGGGGTCCGGCTCGGCCGGCATGCGGAAATGGCGCAGCTATTATTCGCCTGGAGAAATAATTTGTAACGAATTACAGAGAACGTCGGCTACCGCGCCAGCGGCAGGGGTTTTGCGCGCCCAATCGTTTGTATTTCTCAAGGTTAGAAAATATATGCCTGACGCACGGAAAAGCAGGTTCAGCAGAAAGTTGATTCTGGGATTTATTGCGGCCTCGGCGATGGCGGCTGATCCACTGTTGGCAGGTACGTTGCCGACGGCGGGGAAATTTGACGCCGGGGCGGGGAATATTTCCACGGTCGGCAGTAACATGACCATTAATCAGTCTGCCCGGTACGGCATTATCAATTGGAAGGGATTTTCAATTGGTGCTGGAAATAAGGTAATGTTTAATAATGGCGCCGGTGCTACGTTGAATCGTGTTACCGGTGTTAATATTTCACACATTGATGGGATGTTAGGGGCGACGGGGGCCGTTTACTTAATTAACCCCAATGGAGTGGTTATTGGACCGGGCGGAAAAGTCCTGACCAATGGCGATTTTATCGCATCCACACGCGATGTAAGCAATCAGAACTTTCTTCAAGGTGGTATGCTGACGTTTTCCGGGACCTCTGCCGGCACCGTGGTCAACGAGGGGAAGATTGTTTCCACAGGCGGGGCGGTAATTCTCATCGGTCAGGCGGTTGTCAACAGCGGTAGCGTTAGCGCAGCCAATGGCACAGTGGGACTCGCGGCGGGAAATAGTGTGTTGCTGCAACCGGTGGGTGGCGATCAGCGCGTGTTTGTGCAGACCGGCGCGGGGAATGTAAGCAACAGCGGACAAATTAAAGCGGCGGAGGCGGAACTGCGGACCGCAGGCGGTAATGTATTTGCCCTGGCGGGGAATACCGGCGGGTTAATTCAAGCCACCGGCAGTGAGGTGATAAACGGCCAGGTCTGGCTGACTTCCAATACAGGAAGTGTCAGCGTAAGCGGAACTGTCAAAGCGCAGAATATGGATGGTTCAGGCGGGAAAGTTGTTGCCACTGGTAATGCGGTCACTGTTTCCGCTGGAGCGCAAATTCATGCCGACGCCACTTCGGGTATTGGTGGTAATGTCGTGATTCGCGCAGCGGGCACCGCCACAATGGACGGTACACTTAGCGCCACCGGCCAAACGCTTGGCGGCCATGTGGAAACATCAGGACGGCAGGTCGTTTTGGGATCAACAGCACAGGTGGCTACCACAGCCAGCGCCGGCCCCACGGGTTCGTGGTTAATAGATCCGCAGAATTACACGATTGCCTCGAGCGGCGGCGATATTACCGGCAGCCAATTAAGTACGGAATTGGCCAGCAGCAGCATCACGATTCTTTCCAGTCAGGGTGGCACGTCCGGCACCGGGGATATTAATGTCAATGACGCGGTGAGTTGGGGTGCCAATACCACACTGACGCTTTCCGCGTCTCACAACGTGAATGTAAACGACAATATTACCGCGACTGGCAACAGCGCCGGATTGGTGCTCACGCCCGATACGGGCGGGGGCGGCGGGAATTTTGATTTAAAAACCGGTGCGGTAATAACTTTATCCGGCAGCACGCCAACGCTTTCGATAGCGGGAACCAGCTATACGGTGGTCAATAGCGCTGCGGCATTGCAGGCCATTGGAAACTCCGGCGATTACGCGTTAGGCAGTAACATCAATGTTGCTTCGATCACCAACTTTTCACCGATAGGCGGCAGTACCGGCTTTTCTGGAACTCTAAATGGACTGGGCAATACGGTCAGTAACCTGGCGATCAATCTTCCAAGTATAAGTAATGTGGGATTAATCGGCACATTGAGCACCGGCGGAGCCGTTGAGAATATCGGTGTAAGCAGCGGAAGCGTAACAGGGCTGGTTTCCGTCGGCGGTCTTGTGGGAAGCAATGAGGGGACGATAACGGATAGTTATGCCAATGTGGCCGTGGCGGGAAACAGCGGGCTTGGTGGATTGGTGGCGAATAATAACGGTGGTACCATCAGCGGCAGCTATGCCACCGGAAGTGTAACGGCCTCAGGATCAAATAATAATTATGCCGGCGGGTTGGTGGGCGGAAACAATAGCGGAACAATTACAGATAGTTATGCCACTGGTAGCGTTTCCGGCGGAGCGGAGGTGGGCGGACTGGTAGGTCAAAGCAATGCCCCAATCAGTAATTCCTACGCCACCGGGTCGGCCACCGGGGCGACCGGCGACGCAAATACGGGCGGACTGATCGGACTTAACACGAGCACGGTAACGGGCAGCTATAGCATCGGCGCGGTTTCCGGAGGGCAGTCTGTCGGAGGTTTAGCCGGAGGGAATTCCGGCACGATAAGCGCCAGCTTCTCGAGTTCCATCGTGACGGGGGGCTCGAGCCTCGGCGGATTGGTGGGAAGCAACGGAACATCGTCTAATGCGGCTGGGAAAATCACGGATAGCTATGCAACAGGCAGCGTAACGGCTGGCGGAACCGGCGATAATTACGTTGGCGGTCTTGTCGGTGGAAATTATTACGGTTCCATCAATAATAGTTATGCCATCGGGGCTGTATCCGGCGGATCAGAAGTTGGTGGTTTGATTGGACAAAATAATGGAACCGTTATCAACACGTATGCCACCGGGTCGGTTACCGGCACCGCGGGAAATGTTGGCGGACTGGTGGGACTTAATACCAGCAGTGTTTCAGAGAGCTATTCTACCGGCGCGATATCGGGATCAACGGCGTATGGCGGATTTGCGGGTGGGAACTCCGGCGCAATAACGGACGGGTATTATGACAGTACCACTTTTTCAGGCTCCGGTGTCGGTAGTAATACGGGCACCGGATCGGCCACCGGATTGACAACGTCCATTCTTGAATCCGCATTGCCCACGGGCTTATCAACATCCAACTGGGCAAACGCCAATAACACTACAGCGCCATATCTGCTTGAAAGCAGTACGGTTTACGCGATGGCGGGCAACATTGTCAGCATGCTCATATTTACCCCCAGTCAGCTTGAGGCGATTAACAATAACCTTTCCGGCAATTATGCGTTAGGCGGAAACATTGATTTGTCTTCGATCGCAAACTTCACGCCTATCGGAGGCAGCAGCGGCTTTTCAGGCACCCTCAATGGCCTGGGATATACGGTCAGTAATCTGACGATCAATCAACCCACTACCACCACGTTGGGCTTCATTAGCACGCTCAATGCCGGCGCGACACTAGAGAATATTGGCGTGCTCAACGGCAACGTGAGTGGTGAAAGCAATGTCGGGCTGCTGACAGGTGTTAATGATGGCTCAATTACCAATTGTTTTACCACTGGCAACCTCACAGATAATAACCCCACTCAATCCAGTGCCAATAATATAAATTTTGGGGGTTTGGTTGGAGTAAATGCCGGAACCATCAATGATAGCTCTTCCTCCGTCAATGTCGTAACCACTGCAGGTTGGAATGTCGGCGGTTTGGTGGGTGGAAATATCGATTCTATTACCAACAGTTACGCCACTGGCAACGTCAGCGGTCTGGAAAGCGTCGGCGGCTTAGCAGGTGCCAGCGATACCGGCTCGCACGTACAGATTATTAATTGCTACGCAACCGGCGCGGTGAGCGGACAAAGCGGCGGTACCAATATTGGTGGGTTGATCGGATTTAACGCGTTCACGGTTAGCGACTCCTACGCCATCGGTCAATGGAAGCCGCAGGCAAACAGTAATTCCGTCGGAGGATTGATTGGCTACAATTCCGGAACCGTCAGTTATAGCTATGCGGCCGGATCGTTCACGGGTGCGGTGGGAACCAGTGGTACGAACTACGGGGAGCTCATCGGTCAGAATGCCAGTGGCGGGACAGCTACTGATGACTACGCCAATACCACAGCTTATAGCACAGTAGTCGGCAGTGGTGCACTTTCCGGAGCCAATGGAGTGGCGCTAAACGCCATGTTTAGCTCATCGAGCTTTTCCGGGTTCAATTTTACCGGCACCGCGGGCACCGGGGGGAATAATTGGGTAATTGTCGATCTTGATGGTTCACTCAATAACGCCGGCGGGTCCACCGGCGGTACGCTGCCGATGCTCGCCAGCGAATATTCCACGGTTATCACAAATGCTCATCAGTTACAGTTGATGGATATGGCCGCGACCGCAACTTACGTTTTAGCTGATAACATCAACGCTTCCAACACCGGTACCGCGACGAGTTCGGGGCAGCCGGATGTCTGGGGGACTTCTGGTTTTGTGCCACTTGGTGACGGCACGGCGATTACCGGTTACAGCAGCACATCGGGCTTTTCGGGCACGTTCAACGGAAATGGTCATTATATTTCCAACCTGACCATTGATAACACAGTTAATTATGGATTGGGGCTATTTTCCAGTGTGGTCAGCGGCGGTACGATTGAAAATGTCGGTTTGCTCGGGGGATCCATTACGGGTTCGCATGATACCGGAGGGCTGATTGGAGATTTGACAACTGGTACCGTTAATGACACCTATTCCAGTGCCACAGTCAATAGTACCGGCGGAAGTGTGGGCGGCTTGGTGGGATTAAACGCCGGGACCATCAGTAATTCATATACGACGGGAAATATAACAGGCGGAAACGGCGCAACCGGCGGCATTGTCGGGCGCAATGGCAATACCGCAAACGGATCGATCAGCGATGTTTATGCTACCGGCGCCGTCACGGGTGCTTCCGGTACCGCATCATCAGGAAGTTATGATGTTGGTGCGGTAGTAGGGTGGAACTTCAGCGGGACCATTACCGACGCGTATTGGAACAGCAGCACGATGGCCACGGGAGTGGGATATAACCAGAGTTCCGCGGTATCCGGTGGGGGCGGATTAACGGATACGGGCATGATGACGCAGAGCAGTTTTGTCGGTTTTAACTTCAGTCCCGGCGCAACTTGGACCATTTACTCGGGCAATACCACTCCGTTGCTCAATGCGTTTTTAACCCCGCTCACGATTACCGCGGCCAATATTCAGCAGTCATATAATGCCCAAGGATCAGTCGCTACACTAAGTGGCCCCAGTTATTCTGTGGCTGACGCCCCGTCTTCGGGCGATGTTCTCGGGTTGTCCAGCCCGTACGCGGGTGATACAAATGTCGGCACCTACGCGCCGGTGATCTGGTCGAATCAGCAGGGATACAATATTACTGTTACCGGCGGTTCACTTACCATTAATCCCGCAGTGATCAATCTTACCGGCACCCGGGTGTATGACGCCAATACCGACGCCAATGCCGGCATATTCTCCGCGATAACCGGTGTTAATGGGCAGACCTTGACGCTTTCCGGGGCAGGTGTGCTCGCGAGCCAAAATGCGGGCAGTGAAAATCTAGCCTCGCTGGGAACACTGTCATTAGGTAATGGCACGGGCTTGGCCAGTAACTACATCCTCGTGGCCGGAACAGATAGCGTTTCGGTTACTCCGGTGATTATCAATCTCGCTGGCACGCGTGTGTATGATGCCAATACCGATGCCGATGCCGCCATATTTTCCGCGATTACCGGATTGGGAACCCAGACGCTGACACTTTCAGGGACAGGTTCTCTGGCTGGTGAAAATGCGGGAAATCAGAGCGTCAGTTCGCTGGGAACACTGGCTCTTGGCAACGGCACCGGCTTGGCGGCCAATTACACGCTGATCGGTGGCACAGATACGGTCAACATCACCCCGGCCACGCTGACGGAAATCGCTACCGCCGCCAACAGCACCTACGGCGCATCTATTTCGTCCGTCACCGGCACGATCACCGGTTTTCTCGGCAGTGACACAGAATCGGGTGTCACAACCGGCACATTGAGCTTTTTCACGACCGCCGCCACCAGCAGCAATGTGGGGCATTATGCCATTGATGGTTCCGGCCTGACGGTCAATAACGGAGACTATACAATTGTTCAGGCGCCCTCCAATGCCACGGCCTACACAATTAATCAAGCCATTTTCAATCTCACCGGGACACGGGCGTATGACGCCAACAGTTCGGCCAATGGAAGCATTTTCTCTACCTCTACCGGTCTGAACAATCAGACGCTGACTATTTCTGGAGCCGGTACCTTATCTGGCGAAAATGTTGGCAATCAGACCCTTGGCTCTCTAGGAACGTTGGCCTTGGGCAATGGCACAGGGCTGGCGATTAACTACACGCTGATCGGTGGCACAGATACGGTCAACATCACCCCGGCACCGCTGTATGTTACTGGCACTACGGCAACTGGGCGGGTTTATAATGGCTTAACCGCGGTCAGCCTCAGCGGAGCCACACTGGTGGGGACGATTTATGGATCCGACTCTATAACGCTTGGAAACGACACCACCGGCACGCTGGCCAATGCCAACGCCGGAACCGAATCGGTCATTACCGCCATGACGTTGACCGGCAATACGCTGGGCAATTATGCGCTGGTACAGCCAAGCGCAATAACCGCTTCGATTACGCCAGCAACGATTACCGCGGTAAGCCTCAGCGGCACTCCGACGAAAGCTTATGACGGCACAACCACAGCAACGCTTAATGCCGCTGATTTCACGTTCACTGGTTTTGTCAGTGGGCAAAGTGCGACCGTAAATGTCATTGGAAGTTATGCCAGTGCCAATGCCGGTACCGGCATTGGTGTCTCCGCGACACTCGATTCCAGCGATTTTACAGGTAACGCTCAAACCAATCTGAATAATTATACGCTGCCCAATCATGTGCTGCTCACCGGGACAGGCGCCATTACCCCGGCACCGATTTCCATCACCCTTACCGGTGATCCAACCAAGCCTTATGACGGCACCGCTGACGCAACGCTGGCATCAGGTGATTTTACACTTTCGGGATTTGCGCCCAATCAAAGTGCCACGGTTGTACAGACTGTCGGGCTGTATAATTCCCCCAATGTAACTTCGGCAAACTCTGTTACCGTCAGTCTAACGGGTGAAATTGTCGCGGCATCGGGTACCACACTGTCCAATTACCAGTTCCCTGGTTCCGTTACCGGCGCGGGCGCTATTACGCCGTTGCCTGTCAGTGCTGTGATCACCGGCAATCCAACCAAAGTCTATGACAGCACCGCCAACGCCGCTTTAACGTCCGGAGATTTCTCGCTGGCGGGCTTTATCCTCGGACAAGGTGCCACGATTTCGTCGGCTACGGGAACGTATGCCAGTACAAACGTCGGTCAGGGGATTCAAGTGACAGCCACACTGACCGGCGGCAATTTCGCCGGTACCGGCAGTACCAATCTTACAAATTATACCCTTCCAACCAGCGCCGCCGGTGAGGGTGCCATTACGCCGGCACCTGTGAGCATTACCATTAATGGCACGCCCTCAAAAGTTTATGATGGCACCACGAATGCCACCTTGGTGACCAGCAATTTTACCCTTACTGGATTTGTTTCCAGCCAACTCGCGACCGTGAGCGTCAATACTGTTGGCACGTATAATAGTCCGAATGTGACGACCGCCAACACCATCACCACAATTTTGGCGACCGGCGATATTACCGCCAGTGGTGGAACGCTGCTGAGTAATTACACCTTGCCAACCAATATTATTCTGACTTCTGCCGGTGCCATTACTCCGGCCCCTGTTGCACTCTACGCAACGCGGACGTATGACGCCGGTGTTGACGCCAACGCAAGTCTTTTTGGAACGGTCAATGGTGTCGATGGTCAAACGCTCGGAATCAGTGGATCCGGCACACTCGCCAGCGAAAACGTGGGTTCCGAAAACGTCAATCTCGGCACGCTGACGTTGGTTAATGGCGCGGGAACTAATGGCGGTTTGGCCAGTAATTATTCGATTGGCACGGCCAGCGTGAATGTGACGCCCGCTACTTTAACCATGACCGCAAATGCCCTGGGCACAATTTATGGCAGCGCCATTCCAGCGACATCAGGTACGATCAGTGGGTTTGTGGGAAGTGATAATGTTTCCAATGCCACCACAGGCACGCTGACATTCTCCACGAGTGCTACCAGCGCCAGCAATGTCGGCTACTACGCCATTGATGGTTCCGGCCTGACGGCTGACAATGGCAATTACAACATCGTACAAGCTGCGGATAACCTCACGGCGCTGAACATTACACCCAAGACGTTAACATTTGCCGTTACCAATGATCCCACGAAGGTCTATGACGGCAATATCAACACAACCCTAACGACTGCGGGTTCCAATCCCACGTTGAGTGTGACTGGCTTTGTGGCGGGACAGGGGGCTACGGTTACCGCGGCGGGTTGGTACAATAGCCCTAATGTGGTTGATGCCAATACGGTTACCACGTCTCTGGCTCCCGGAGATTTTCAAAGCAACGCTGGGACGCTGCTGAGCAATTATCGCATTCCCATCAACACCACTGAATCCGGCCTCGGGGCCATTACCCCGGCTACGATCAGCGCCACGCTAACTGGTAATCCAACGAAGACCTATGACGGCACCGCCACCGCGAATCTTAATACCAGTGATTTCACCTTTACCGGCTTTGCGCCGGGCGAAGGGGCACAGATCAACGCAAACACTACCGGTACATACGCAAGCGTGAATGTGGGGGTCGATATTCCGGTATCCGGTACCTTAACGTCCGGTGATTTGTCCCTGAATTCTAATACCCTGGCAAGCAATTACACGATTCCCAGTTCTATCGCATTTTCCGGATACGGTACGATTGATGCCGCTGAATTGCTCTTAAGCTACAACGCGGATCCGATCAGCCGTGAATATGGGAGCGCGAATCCGACATTAACTGGAACAGTATCCGGTTTTGTCGGTTCCGATACTCTTTCGAGTACCACCACCGGAACGTTAACTTTTACCACCACCGCTACGATTGGCAGTCCGGTGGGAACCTATCCGATTGTCGGATCCGGCCTTACTCTGGATTCCGGCAATGCCAATGATTACGTTCTGGTACAGGCGCCCGGCAATGCGACGGCATTTACCGTTACGCCGGCTCCGTTGAACATTTCGATTATCGGTGCGACCAAAGTATACGATGGAACCACGTACGCCGCGCTTACGCCAGCCGATTTCAGCATTACCGGATTTAAAAATAGCGATAACGCCACCGCCAGCGCCACGGGATATTTTTACAACAGTCCTAATGTTTTGCAGGCTAATACCGTTTCAACAACCTTGACTGCCGCTGATTTTACCTTCACATCCGGAGTGGCCAATAATTACACGTTGCCGATAAACATTCTCTTGACCGGCCCCGGAACCATTACTCCAGCACCAGTGACCATTTCGGGCACCCGCGTGTATGACGCAAATACCGACGCCCAAGCCGGTATTTTTGGTGTCAACGGCCTGATTAACACCGGCGTAGCCGGCCAAAATCTGACTGTTACCGGTGGCGCTGGAACAATCTCCAGCGAAAATGTCGGCAGTGAGGCACTGATTTCAACCGCGAATTTAACGCTGGCCAATGGTACGGGTATCAATGGCGGCCTGGCCAGCAACTATGCTCTGTCAGGAGGTTCGGTCAATGTAACACCGGCGACTTTGACGGTCACGGCAACAGCGGCCAACGGGACGTACGGTGCGTCACTTCCAACGCTTTCAGGAACAGTATCCGGGCTGGTTGGCAGTGATACCCTGGCTAATGCGACTAATAATGACACTGCTTTTACCACTACCGCGACCAGCCTCAGTCCGGTTGGCCAGTATCCAGTGGAAGATCTCGGCCTGACGGCGAACAACGGTAATTATACGATTGTTCAGGCCCCGGGTAATGCTACAGCATTGAATATTTCGCCGGCGATCGTAACAGTTCATATTTCCGCCACGAAATCTTATGACGGCACAACGCAGGCCACGCTTACACCAGGCGATTTCACTTTCTCCGGTTTTGTATCCGGCCAGGGGGCTTCGGTTGTCGCCACGGGCGTGTACAACAATCCCAACGTGGTGGGCGCCACAACCGTGACAACCGCGCTATCGCTGGCTAACTTTACTCCGACCGGATCGACTGTTTTAAGCAATTATACTCTCCCGATTAACACGTTGCTGACCGGTACGGGGACTATTACGCCCGCATCAGTTACCGCGGTGATAACCGGAAATCCGACCAAGGCCTATGACACCACCACCAATGCGACACTGACAGCCGGTGATTTTACTCTTACTGGTTTTGCACCCGGTCAAATCGCCACAGTGCTGCCTGTCACCGGCGCATATACCAGCCCGAATGCCGCAACAAATATAACCGTCAACGCAACACTTGGTGCCAGTGACTTTACATTCGCCAACGGTACGCTTGCGTCGAATTACAGCATGCCCGCGGCCGCGGCCGGGCCAGGCACCATTAATCCATTGCCGATCAGTGTAACTATTACCGGCAATCCAACGAAAATTTTTGACGGTGGAACCCTTGCGACATTGGCACCGGGTGAATATTCGCTGGCGGGGTTCATTGGCGGCCAGGGCGCTACGATCTCTCAAAGCGTCGGAGTCTACGGCAACGCTAACGTGGGCCAAGATATCAACGTCACGGCATCACTGCCCGCCGGTGACTTCATTGCCAATTCGGGAACGCTGTTAAGTAACTACACCTTGCCGGTAACAACCTCGGGGCCTGGGGCCATTACCCCGAAACCCGTGACCGTGGCTTTGACGGGTGATCCAATAAAGCCATATGACGGTAACACCTTGGCGGCACTGACAACCAGCGACTTTACCTTCACCGGTTTTGTCGGTGGCGACGGGGCCTCCGTCAGTGCCGCCGGTACTTACAACAGTGCCGATGTCCCAACGGCAACAACCGTTTCAACAACGTTGATGGCCAGTGATTTAACCGCCACGGGCAGCACTAATTTTGCAAATTATATTTTGCCGACAGGCGTCATTATCAGCGGTGCCGGAGCCATTACAGCTGATCCGGTTACCGTGACTGTTTCGGCCAGCCGGTTATACAACGGCACCTCAATTGCAACGCTTACGCCGAGTAACTTTTCCATTTCCGGATTTATTGCCGGACAGGGCGCAAGTATCACGCAAAGCAGCGGCAGCTTTAATACCGCCGATGTGGATACCGCAACCACGGTAACAACAACTTTAACTGCCGGCGATTTTGCGGCCAATAACGGTACGAATCTGGCGGACTACACGTTGCCAACCGGGAGTATATCGGGTGTTGGAACCATTAACCCTGTAACGTTGACGTATGTGGCCACTTCAGCCACACGTGCCTATTTTACAGCCAATCCGAGTTTCAGCGGTACGGTTACCGGCTTTGTGGATGGTCAAAACCAATCCAGCGCAACCACCGGGAGTTTAAGTTTCAACTCTCCGGCTACAAGCGCCAGTAATGCTGGAAATTACGCCATCGACGGATCGGGTCTGACGGCCATTCAGGGCGATTACACCTTTGTGCAGGCCCCGGCCAATGCGACGGCTTTAACCATCACACCGTTGGATCTAACCGTCAATACAACTATTTCCACTACTACCACTCGAGTTTATAATGGCAGTACCACCGTAACGCTGCCCTCCAGTGACTTTACGCTTTCGGGTTTTGTAAATGGCAATCAGGCAACGGTCAGTGGTATCGGAACGTTTCTCAATAGTTCAGGCACTGCCACAGCCGATGTGCCCACCGCTGTGTCGGTATCAGCAACGCTCGATACGGCTGATCTTGCCGCGGTTGGGGGTACTGGAATTAATCTTGTTAATTATGTTTTGTTGCCGGTCAATGTTACGGGAACTGGAACAATCACACCCGATCCAATTAATATTTCAGGCACGCGCGTTTATGACGCTGCCGACGATGCCGCATCCACCATTTTCGGAAGCAATGGAATTGTGCCAACAGGCATCGGATCGCAAACGGTTGCGGTAACCGGATCGGGAACGCTGGCTGGTGAAAACAGAGGCAACGAGGCCGTCGCGTCTCTCGGCACACTGGCGTTTACCTCCGGCGGTACGGGTTTGGCGGCTGACTATTCGCTCAACGGTGGTACCGTCAATATTACGCCCGCCACCCTCACGGTCACGGCCACCCCAGCCAATACACTATATAACACCGCTATACCGAGTTTGTCGGGTACCATTACAGGCTTTTTGGGTAGCGATACGCTGGCCAATGCCACCAATAACAATACCATTTTCACCACCACCGCGTTCCAGGGCAGCAATGCTGGCACCTATCCGGTGGACGACTATTCATTAACCGCCAATAACGGCAATTACAATATTGTGCAGGCTGCAAGCAACGCAACGGATTTGTCAATAACGCCCTTGACACTTACGGTTTCCTCCGCGTTACAAGAAGCGCCGACAAAACTGTACGATGGCAATACCAATTCTATTTTGACCACCGGTGATTTTCTGGTAACTGGGTTTATTTCCGGTCAGGGGGCAAACATCAATGCTCTTGGAACATACAACAGTAAAGATGTGCTGGCCGCGACCTCAGTTACCGTAACACTTACTCCCAGCGACTTTACCGGAATAACCGGAACGGATCTTAGCAATTATTATATCCCCAGTTCAGTGGTTGTATCCGGACCCGGAACCATTACCGCCGCCCCCGTGAGTTTCAGTGGGACGCGCGTCTATGACAATAACACAGATGCCAATTACTCCATTTTTGGTACCGCCGGGACAATTAATACGGGAATCGGATCGGAAACACTCGTGCTATCCGGCAGTGCGTCGACTAGCAGCGCCAATGCCAGCGGCTTAGCTCAGACGATTTCACCAACCGGACTTACACTCAATAATGGCACCGGCCTGGCCACCGATTATACATTTACCGGCGGCACGGATACCGTTCTCATTACGCCCCTGCAACTGACAATCACCGGTCTGGTGGCTAACGATAAGAATTACAATGCCAACACGACCGCCACGTTAAGCAATGACGGCAGCCTTGTGGGAATACTGGGTGGACAATCGCTTACGCTCAATGCGCCAAGCAATGTAAATTTCTCACAGTCGAATGTTGGTAGTGGTCTAACCGTTACCGCCAGTGGATACACCTTGGCGAACGGCACAAGTGGCACCACCGGCCTGGCGAGCAATTATTCACTGACAGGCATAAATACAACAGCCACCACAACCGCCGATATCAATCCTGCGGTTATCAATCTTTCCGGAACCCGTGTTTATGACGCCAATACCGATGCCAATGCCAGCATCTTCTCCGCAATCACAGGTGTAAATGGCCAAACGTTGACCCTTTCCGGAGCCGGCACACTGGCCAGCGAAAACGTCGGCAACGAAAACGTCTCGACGTTAGGCACCCTGGCCTTGGTTAGTGGCACGGGTTTGGCCAGTAATTACACCCTGATTGGTGGTACAGATACCGTCAACATCACCCCGGCCACGCTGACGGAAACAGCTACCGCCGCCAGTAGCGCCTACGGCTCATCTATTTCGTCCGTCACCGGCACGATCACCGGTTTTGTCGGCAGTGACACCGAATCCAACGCCACCAGCGGTGCGAGTTCTCTGGTATTCAGCACCCCAGCGACCAGCACCAGCAATGTCGGTACGTATGCCATCGACGGTTCCGGCCTGACGGCTGACAACGGCAATTACAACATTGTTCAGGCTGCTTCCAACACCACAGCATACACAGTCAATCCGGCGATTATCAATCTCTCCGGAACGCGCATTTATGACGCCAATACCGATGCCAATGCCAGCATCTTCTCCGCAATCACAGGCGTCAATGGCCAAACGTTGACCCTTTCCGGAGCCGGCACACTGGCCAGCGAAAACGTCGGCAACGAAAACGTTTCGGCGTTAGGCACACTGGCCCTTGGCAACGGCACCGGCTCGGCCAGTAATTACACGCTGGTCGGTGGTACAGATACCGTCAACATCACCCCGGCACCGCTTAGTCTAACCGGTGCCACGATTGCCAATAACAAGGTTTATGACACTACTACTGCGGCAACATTGGACACGGCATCCAGTTCGCTCTCCGGAGTATTCGGGTCTGATGCGGGAAATGTCAGCGTCAGTGGCGGAACGGGAATATTTAGCAGCCCCAATGTTGGTAATGCTATACCTGTTACCGCCGCAGGCTTCACGCTTGTCGGCGCAGCGTCGCATAACTATTTCATCGCGGCGGCTTCTTATCCTACCGGCCTGATGGCCAACATTACACCGGCCCCTCTGATCGTTGTAGGATCAACAACTGCCAACAATAAGATTTACGACGGAACCACCACTGCAATACTTAACACGCTCAATGACTCCCTGCGGGGAATCCTCGGTTCCGATTCTGTAAGCATTTCCGGTGCAAAAGGCGCATTTGTTACTCCTTCGGTGGGCAATAATATTCCAGTCAACGTAACGAGCTTTATTCTCAGCGGGACCTCTGCGGCGAACTATGCGATAATCTCCATGATGCCCACGGGCCTGACCGCAAACATCATGCCCTCCCCGGTTTTGATCAACTTCGGTGTCGCGGGATATTGGTACACGCCCTCAACCGCAATTATCACAGACACTTCCGGAATGTCTGCTCTCCTGCCGCCGCAACCCATCAACGAGGTGGCCCCGGGAATGGCAATAGGTATACAGAATGTTCAGTGGAAAAAGCCATTGGATGGCAATCAATTTGCGGTGTACGCCGATATCCTGGGTGTGCCAACACTGGTCTACGCTACCGATCGTCCGGACGGTGCGGCGTTTAGCGGTTCTATGTTCAAAACACGCTTGACCGCAAACCCTATGGACTCGTACAGAAATAACTTGATACATTTATAGCTGCTGTGGGTGGATGGAGTAGTTCCAATCCCCGTGAAATTCGTTCCGAATCAATCGTAGCGACGCCAACTCTTTCTTGGTTGGAAT
>Ga0080006_1120618_pt2 | contig 67597 bp, 48 predicted proteins | sample RS3BMetagenome_FD_69209 | JGI IMG/M metagenome (GOLD analysis project Ga0080006, IMG submission 69209) | Ferric oxide microbial mat and aquatic microbial communities from Rainbow Spring, Yellowstone National Park, USA - RS3B (SPADES... ... | reverse complement strand
ATGACCCTGCGAAACTTCGATCAGCTCCTCTCGCTGGTGGCCGCATGCGGTTGCAAAACGGGTGGCTGCATGACCCTGCGAAAACTGCCTTCAAGTGGCGGCATGAGGCTGCGAACCGGCACCCGCGTCCCCGCTGCGCCGCCGAACGACGAAGCATCGCCCTCGTGCGAGACGGTTTCGTCGACGAGCGGCGCGCCTGCATCGACGAGCGAAGACCTCTCCCACCGAAGGAGACTCACCCGCCTGCGCGCGCACCTACCACCGCCGCCTTGCGCCGATTGCGCCGGCGCGCGAACATTACGTGACACTCGTGTCCCACCCCGCCGCTGCCCGTCGCCCGGACGACACGGCGCCGCCCCAACGCGCCGCCAAGGGGTTCGTCTGCCCACGCTGCCAGCGTCGCTTCGACGAGACGGTGCAACGATCGAGCTGCCCCGACGACGGCACGCCGCTCGTCCGCGTGGCCGATCTCGCCGCGGCCGAGGGCGACCCGATGCTCGGCCGCGTGCTGGCCGGACGCTTCACGATCCTGGCGCGCATCGGCGCCGGTTCGATGGGGACGGTCTACCGCGCCAAGCAGGCCCCCATCGGGCGCGACGTGGCCATCAAGATCCTGCGCAGCGAGCGCGCGATCGACGAGGTGAGCCGCGCGCGGTTCCTGCGCGAGGCGCGCGCCAACAGCCTGCTCACGTCGCCCAACACGGTGACGGTGTTCGACTTCGGGCAGGGCGAGGGCGGCGACTTCTACCTGGCGATGGAGCTGCTCGAGGGCGAATCGCTCGGCCAGCGCATCAAGCGCGTCGGACGCATCGGCTTCGAGGAATCGATCGAGACGGCCAAGCAGGCCCTCCGGTCGCTGTCGGAGGCGCACGCCAAGGGGATCATCCACCGCGACCTCAAGCCCGACAATCTCTTCTACGCGCGCGTCGTGCAGTCGGGGCAGCCCTCGTCGGCCGCAGCGGCGTCGGGCCCGCCCTCGTCGCGAGCCGGCGAGCGGTACGACGAGATCGTGAAGGTGCTCGACTTCGGCATCGCCAAGATGCTCCAGACCGACGGCGAGCTGGCGATGAACGCCGTCGAGACGCAGGCGGGCACGGTGTTCGGGACGCCGCGCTACATGTCGCCCGAGCAGGCGCAGGGAAAGCCTCTCGACGCCCGCAGCGATCTCTACTCGCTCGGCGTCATCCTCTACCACATGCTGACGGGGCGGCCGCCGTACACCGACGACGACGCGATCGTCGTCATGGCCCGCCACATCAAGACGCCGCCGCGCCCGATGAGCGAGGTTGCGCCCGACGCGCGGATCCCCGCGGAGGTCGAGAGCCTGGTCATGCGCGTCCTGTCCAAGGACCCGGACGCGCGCCCCGAGAGCGCCGACGCGCTCATCGCCGAGCTCACGCGCGTCAAGGAGGCCGCCAAGGAGGCGGCCGTCGTCACCAGCGGGGTGCGCCAGTCGATCGCCAACGGCCTCGACGCGCTGCTCGAGCGGCCCAAGTCGGTGCCGCCACCCGCGCCGACGCCCATCGGACTGACGAACGACACGCTGAGCGCGCCGGCTGGGGTGCCCTCACGTGGCAAGAGGTGGGTCCTCGCCGCCGGTGCGGCCGTCGTGCTCGTCGCCGCCGTCGTCGCGCTCGTCGCGCTGGTCTCCCCGTCGCGCACCGCCGCGCACGCCGGTGCGGGCACGGCGAGCGCGAGCGCCGCCCCTCCCCCGCCGCCGGCCGCCGAGGCACTCCCGTCCGCCGCGGGGCCGATGCCCGCCGCGCCGGTCAGGGCCGCACCGCCGACGACGCGCGTCATCCCGACGATCCCGGCGAGCGCCCTGCCGCGGCCCGAGCCTGCGCGGCCGGAGCGGCCCGAGCGCCCCGAGCGGCCCGGACGGCCCGCGCGCCCCGCCCGCCCGTCGTCGGGCAGCGCCTCCAAACCGGCCGGGACGTCGTCGGTCGGCTACGGCTACCTCGAGTGACGCAATTGCTCGGAAAAACGATAAGGTGGTAGCCTCCGCCGCGGATGGATCCGAGCCAGATCGACGCGCTCGTGCAGCGGCTGGTCGCCAACCCGCACGACGAGGAGGCGCTCGCCTACGCACACCAGGCAGGTGCTTCGGATCCGAAGTCGTACGCGCTGCTCCTGGAGCGCGTCGGCGCCGAGACGCGCGATCCGGCGTACGCCTCGCACTGGCTGAGTGAAGCGGCGAACGTGTGGTCGACCACGCTCGGCGACGCGCACCGCGCCGCGCGCGTGCTGATGCAGGCCATCGACCGCGATCCGACCCAGCGCACGGCGGCCGACCGACTCGCGCAGCTCTATCGCGACAAGGGGGACGTCAAGGCGCTCGTGGCGCTGCTCGAGCGGCGCGCCAAGGCGCTGGCGCCGCTGGCGCCGCAGAGCCCCGAGATCCGCGCCGAGCTCGCGGCGATGCACGAGGAGCTCGGGCGCCTCTGGAGCGACAGCCTGCAGCAGCCGAAGAAGGCGCTCGAGAACTTCCGCCGCTCCATCGACCTGGAGCCGGGCAGCCCGTACGCGATCTACGGCGCGCGCGAGATCTACAAGTCGCTCGGCCAGTGGGACGACGCTCTGCAGATGTACGACGCGGAGCTGTCGGTCGAGCGCGATCCGCAGCGGCAGCTCGCGCTGCTTCGCGACGAGGCGGCCACCCGCCGCGCGGCCGGCGACCTGGCGGGGGCGACGCGTGCGCTCGGTCGCGCGCGGCAGGTGGACCCGCAGGACCCGTCGCTGCAGCAGGAGTACGGATCGAGCATCGTCGAGCGCATCGGGGCGGGCGAGGACGTGCCGACCTCCGAGCGCGCGCAAGGCGCCGAGCTGCTCGTCGGCCTCGCGGAGGTGTACGACGGCGAGCACGGGCTCGCGTACTCGGCGGGCGCGCTCGACATCCAGCCCGGGCACGACCGCGCGCTGCAGCTCTACGCCTATTACGCGCGGGCGCTCGAGCGCGAGGACGACGTGGCCGCGCGCTACCTCGCGTACGTCGAGGCGAACCCCAGCGGGGCCATGGCCTCCGACGCGCGCTGGCTGCTGGCCGGCAGCTACGAGGCCGCCGGTCAGGTCGAGAACGCCATCCAGATGCTCGAGCCGCTGCGCGCTCTCGGCGACCCCCAGGCGACGGCGAAGCTCGAGGAGCTCTACGCGCGCACCGGCCAGCGCATGCCGAGCGCCCCGCCGCCTCCCCCCCAGCCGCAGGTGGCGACGCAGCCGCCGGCCTCCGCGCAGGGCTCCGCCGTCGCCGTGCCCTCGCACCGCGTGCCGCTCGCGCCCGACAAGCTGCAGGGCGTGCTCGACGCCGCGCAGATGCTCGCCAACAAGGGCAAGCGCGCCGAGGCCTACCAGAAGTACCGCGAGGTGCTCGAGGCCGACCCCGCGCACCCCGAGGCGCTCTCCTGGACCGAGGACTACCTGCGCACCAAGCGCGACTACTCCTCGCTGCGCGACGTGCTGCTCGCGGCCGTGCGCGCGCCCGGCGAGTCCGTGGAGGCACGCAAGGAGCGGCTGCGCGAGGTGGCGGGGCTGTGCGAGGGCAACCTGCGCGACGTCGATGGCGCCATCGCGTCGTGGCGGCAGCTGCTCGCGATCGACCGCGCCGACGACGGCGCCCGCCAGTCGCTCACGCGCCTGCTCGAGAAGACGCAGCGCTGGGACGACCTGGCCAACCTGCTCGAGCAGGAGGCCACCGCCGAGGGCGACCTGGAGAAGAAGATCGCCCTCGAGAAGAAGCTCGCCACGCTGCAGGAGCAGAAGCGACGCGACTACGCGGCCGCGGCGGAGGCCTGGGGCCGGATCGCCAACCTCACGCCCGAGGACGACCGCGCGATCGCCACCGCCTCCAAGATGTTCGAGAAGGCCGGCGGCATCGACCGCGCCGCGCAGGTCATCGCGGAGAACGCCGCGTCGGTGACCGACGCGCTCGCGCGCGGCAGCCTGCTCGAGCGGCTCGGCGAGCTGCGCGAGCAGCTGAACGACCCGGGCGGCGCCGGCGAGGCCTTCGCCGACGCGGCCGACGCGCAGAAGAGCGCGAAGCTGTGGGAGGCGAGCGAGCGCGGCTTCGTGACGGCGGAGCGATGGGACCGCGCGGCGCAAGCCGCCGTGCAGCGCGCGCACATGGCGGCCGATTCCAAGCAGCAGGCGCAGCACTTCGCGCGCGGTGCCGAGTACTTCGGGCGAGTCGGCGACGACGCCAACGTGGTCGCCAACCTCGAGCGCGCCACCGACCTCGATCCGGTCAACGAGGAGTACGCGCGGCAGCTGAGCGACCGGTACACGGCCGGTGGGAAGTTCGGCGAGCTGGTGCAGCTGCTCGTTCGCCGCGGCGACCGCCTCACCGACAAGGCGAAGAGGGTCGCGGTGCGCCGGCAGGCGGCCAACCTGTACGCGACGCAGCTCGGCGACAAGGAAGCCGCGCGCGAGACGTGGCTTCGCGTGCTCGAGGACGGCGACGACAAGGAGGCGCTCGAGCGCCTCATCGACGACGCCGTCGAGCGCGAGGACCACACCGAGGCGACCACGCTCCTGCGTCGCCTCGGCAACACGGCGGTCGATCGCGCCGAGAAGGCCCGCATCCGCCTGCGCGAGGCGGAGCTCCTGGCCGAGGGCGTCGGCGACGTCGATACGGCCATCGCCCGCTACGAGGGGATCCTGGCGGATCTCGATCCCACGTGCCGCCCCGCGCTGCAGGCCATCGCCGATCTCCAGGAGGCACGCGACAACCCCGCCGCCGCCGCCGACGCGCTCGAGCGCGAGCTCAAGCTCGTCGCCGACACGACCGAGCGCGGGCAGATCGCCGGCCGGCTGGCGCGCCTGTACGAGCAGCTCGACGACGCCAAGAGCGCGATCCGCGCGCTCGAGATCGTGCGCAAGGCGGACCTCGAGGACTTCGACGCCCTCACGCGGCTCTGCGAGCTCTGCGAAAAGACCGAGCAGTGGGACAAGGTCGCCGAGCTCCTCGCCCAGCGCATCGAGGTGGAGGCCGACGAGGCCGAGGTGAGCGTGCTGACGAAGAAGCTCGCCGGAATTCTGGCCGACCAGCTCGATCGCGGCGACGAGGCGCTCGCCGCGCTCACCGAGCTGGCGGACATGGGCGACGCGAACATACGCGTGGCGTACGTCGATCTGGGCGACCGGCTCGGCTGGCGCGGGATCGTCGCGACGAAGCTGGTCGAGTGGTGGTTCGAGGCGAAGCAGAGCCCCGAGCGGACGTCGAACCTCCGCGGCGCGTTCGAGCGCTTCGGCGAGGTGGGCCGCGATCAAGATGCCGTACGCGTGGCGTGCGAGATCGTCCGCAGCAAGGGGGCCGATGGCGAGCTCGCCGAGCGCCTCGAGCAGCTCGCCGTCAAGACGAGCGATCTCGACGCGCTGTCCATCGCGCACGATCTGCTCGCGCGCGAGCTCACGGGGGTCGATCGCGCGCGGGAGCTGGTCCGGCAGACCGAGGCGCGGGTCAAGGCCGGGGCTCCGCGCCTGGAGGCGCTGCAGCACGGCGAGGCGGGGCTGACGAGCGTACCGCCGAGCGAAGCGGAGGAGCTGCTGGCGCGTTTGGCGGCGATCGCCGAGAAGCCGAACGACGTCATCGACCTGTACGAGCGGCAGATCACCCGGTGCAAGGCGCCGGCGGACCGGGTGCGGGCGCTCGCCCGCGCCGCACAGATCGCCGCCGCTCGGGGGCAGATCGACCGGGCACGCGGCTTCTTCGAGCTGGCGCTGAGCGGACAGCCGAACGACGAGACGCTCGCGGCGCTCGAGCAGGCCGCCCGCGATGGGGACGCGCAGACGGGGGGCGAGCGTCTGCGCCGCGCCCTCTGCGCCTCGATGGCGTCCGGCGGCCAGGGCGCACGCGACGGCGGGCGCACTCGCGGCTCGCTGATGCGCCGCGCCGCGTCGATGGCGCACCGAGACCTCAACGATCTCGAGCAGGCGTTCACGTGGCTCGGCGACGCGCTCATCGCGTACGTCGATCCGTTGACGCTCGATGCCCTCGAGGGGCTCGCCCGCGAGGTCGGGGACCCGCGCCGTGCGGAGGCCACGCTGTCGCGCGCGCTCGGCGAGGTGTTCGACGGCCCGCTCGTCCGGCAGCTCCTGGCGCGTCGCGCGAAGCTGCGCCGCGAGCTGCTCGACGACAAGGCGGGGGCCGCCGCGGATCTGAAGAAGCTGCACGACCTGACGCCCAACGATCAGGCCGTGATGGACGAGCTGTCGGCCCTGCTCACCGAGCTCGGCGACTACCGCGGGATGGTGCAGCTCTACGAGGACCAGATCCTGCGCGGCAAGGACATGAACGCGCGCGCGGAGCTCGCCCGCAAGGTCGCGCGGATGTGGGAGGAGCAGCTGGCCGACCCGCGCGAGGCCGCCGACGCGTGGCGACGCGTGCTTCGCATGAAGCAAGGCGATCCGGAGGCGACGGCGGGGCTCGAGCGGGCGAAGTCCAACATGCTCAAGAAGCCGGAGCCTGGCGCCGAGCGCGAGGCCTACGCGCCGCCGCGTCTGCAGCAGACGCCCCCTCCGCCGCCCCCGCAGCCGAAGCCGACCTCGACGGCCGATCGCGAGCCGCAGCCCGAGGAGGCTGCCGAAGCCGAGCCGGCGGTCGCGGCGCCGGCTGCGGTGAACGAGGCGTCGCCGCCGTCCCCCGCCGCCGCGTCCGACGGCGGGCCGCCGGTCGACGAGTCGACCGCGCCGCACAACATCTCGCATCTCGCCGCGAGCCTGCGCGCCGCGCTGGAGCCCGAGGCCGAGCACGAGGCGGAGGAGGACCGGGGCGCGCCCGAGAGCGCAGGCCGCCGCGAGCGGCCGCAGCGCCCCGAGGGACTGTTCTTCCGCAGCCCCGGCCCCGAGGAGATCACGATGAGCGTCGCGGGCACGCAGCCGGAGATGGCGCGCGCCACCCAGCCTGCCGACGAGCGCGATCTCGAGGCCATCGAGCAGACGTTCGCGCCGGCCCACGACGAGCTGCTGGCCACCAGCGAGGGGGCCGCCCTGGACTTCCTCGACGCCACGCTCGCGCGCCCGCCCAAGCTGTCGGAGCCGCCGCCGGCGAACGCGCGGACCGGCGAGACGCCCATGGCCGACCTGGAGGGTGCGGCGCCCGAGTCGGGCGAAGGCGGCGACGAGGAGGTCATCATCGCCGACGATCTCGCCGAGATGATCGACGTCGACACCGAAGAAGCAGAAGCGGCGCCGGTGACCGAGGAGGAGAAGCCGAAGCGCACCGTGCCGCCGCCGCTGCCGCGAGGCTGATCAGGGGTCGCTCCCCCTTCGCTCATTCGAAGAGCACCGCATCCCCGCTCACGCGCGCGCTGGCGCCGAGGACGAATGCCTCGTTGCGCTCCCCGTGCCCGAACGGCGCGCCCGCGAGCACGGGAACGCCGATGGCGCGCGTCCGCTCCTCGAGCACTTCGTCCACGGTGCATCCGTCGGCGCCCGGCACGCACCGCTCGAAGCCGCCGAACACGACCGCCGCCACCCGCGCCAGCTGGCCGCCGAGCAGCAGCGACGTGAGCATGCGATCCACACGATAGGGCGCCTCGGTCACGTCCTCGAGCGCCAGCACGGCCCCGCGCGGCACGACGAGGCGGCCTGCCGCCGCCATCGCGTGCACGAGCGCCAGGTTTCCGCCCACGATGGGCCCCCTCGCCTGCCCGCCTCGCACGACGCGCAGGCCGCGCCAGGCGCGCGCGCCGCTCGGCCGCTCGACCGACGCGAGCCAGGCCGCGCGGATCGCCACGCTTGCGTCGCGCCCGAGGCCGGTCACGTTCGGCCCGTGCACCGAGGCGACTCCGGCCGCCCACGCCGTCGCGTGCAGCGCCGTGACGTCGCTGAAGCCGACGAGCCACTTGGGCTGGCGGCCGAACGCCTCCCAGGGCAGCGCATCCAGGATGCGCATCGAGCCGTAGCCACCCCGAGCGGCGACGATGGCCTTCACCTCCGGATCGAGCATCGCCCGCGACAGCTCGGCCGCGCGCTGCGCGTCGTCCCCGGCGAGGTAGCCGAACGACGTGGCTCGCGCGCCCGAGCGCGGCGAGCGGGCGGACGCGCAGATCGAAGCGGCCGCCCTGCCCATCCGGACGCGGTAGCGGGCGCGCAGCCAGGCGAGGCCGCGCCAGAGCTCGTCGCACGGAAACGGGCTCGACGGCGCAACGACCGCGATGACGTCTCCCGGCGCGAGCGGCTGAGGCAACACCTGTCGTGTGCGCGAGCATAACGCCGTTGAAGCCCGCCGCACGGCGACCATAATGGCTCCCCCGTGTCTTCCGCCCCCTCGACAGCCCCGTCGCGACCGTCCTCGCCGGCCCTGTCCCGCGCGCTCGTGCGCACCGGTGCCGTCGCGCGTGGCGCGAGCGGCCTGCTGGGCCGGCTGTTCGGCTCGGCCGAGCAGGCCGTCGACGACGTGCTCGATCGCCTGCTCGGAGAGAGCTTCGACGAACGCCTCGCCCGCGTCCCGATGGCGCTGGGACCTGCGGGCGTCGACCCGTTCGGGCTCGACCCGCACTGGGCCAAGTACGCGCTCATGACGGTCGCGATGCTGCACCGCAAGTACTTCCGGACGGCGGTGCACGGCATCCATCACGTGCCCCAGGGCCGCGTCCTGCTCGTCGCCAACCACTCGGGGCAGGTGCCGCTCGACGGCGCGCTCATCGCGGCGGCGATGTTCATGGATGCCGAGCCGCCGCGCATCGTGCGCGCCATGGTCGAGAAGTGGGCGGTCACCCTGCCGTTCGTCTCGCTGCTCTTCACGCGCGTCGGCCAGGTGGTCGGCGTGCCGGAGAACGCCACGCGGCTGCTGGCGCAGGGCGAGGCGCTGCTCGTGTTCCCGGAAGGGGCGCGCGGGATCTCCAAGACGTTCGACCGGCGCTACAAGCTGACCGAGTTCGGTCTGGGCTTCATGCGCCTGGCCATCGAGACGGGCACGCCGGTCGTGCCCGTGGCGGTCGTCGGGGCCGAAGAGCAGTACATCTCGGTCGCCAACGTCGAGGCCGTGGCCAAGGTGCTGCGCATGCCCGCCTTCCCGCTGATCCCCCAGCTCCTGCTGCCGGGCGGCCAGCTTCCGCTGCCCACGAAATACCGCCTATGGTTCGGCGAGCCGATGCACTTCACCGGCGACCCGGACGATGACGACGCCGTCATCGACGAGAAAGTCTGGCTCGTCAAACAGACGATCCAATCGATGCTCAACCGCGGCCTCAAGGAGCGGAAGCACATCTTCTGGTGAGCGTGAGCGCGACCGATGACCGAGAGCGTGCCCCTGCAACCCACCCAGGCCTCGCCCCGAACGCGGGCCACGGCGGTCACCACGGCGACCGGCGGCACCGTTCTCGTCACGGGGATCTGCGGGCGGCTCGGCAAGCGCCTCGCGCGGGTGCTCCACCGTGAACGGCACGTCGTCGGCGTCGACCGGCGCCCCTTCGCCGACCGCGCCAAGGACATCGACCACGCGCAGGTCGACATCCGCCGCAAGAAGCTGAAGGACGTCTTCCGCGCCGGCGACATCGAGGCCGTCGTGCACCTCGGCGTCATGCACGACCCGCGCGCCTCGGCCGCCGAGCACCACTCGTGGAACGTGGCGGGCTTCACCAAGCTGCTCGAGTACGTCGCGCAGTTCCAGGTGCCCAAGCTGGTCGTCCTCTCGAGCGCGAACGTCTACGGGCCGCAGGCGAGCAACCCGCAGTTCTTGACCGAGGAGGCGCCGCTGCTCGGCGGCCAGAACTTCAGCGACATCCGCGACCTCGTCGAGGTCGACATGCTCGCGCAGAGCTTCTTCTGGAAGCTTCCCGAGACCGAGACGGTCATCCTGCGCCCGGTGCACATCCTCGGGACCGTGCACAACGCCCCGTCGAACTTCCTCCGGCTCCACCCCGTGCCCACCGTGATGGGGTTCGATCCCATGGCGCAGGTCATTCACGAGGCGGACGTGGTGCACGCCATCGCCCTGGCGCTGCGGCCCGGCATTCGCGGCATCTTCAACGTCGCGGGACCGGAGCCGGTCCCGCTCTCGCGCCTCATCCGCATCCTCGGCCGGCAGAAGATCAGCGTGCCGTACTCGCTCGCCCGCGTCGTGCTGCGGCGCATGTGGTCCCTGCGACTGACGACCTTCCCCCCGCCGGAGCTCGATCACATTCGCTACGTCTGCATGGTCGACGACAGGCGCGCGCGCCAGGTGCTCGGCTTCTCGCCCCAGAAGTCGCTGGAGGAGACCGTGCTCGCCGTCGACGAAGGCCGCTGGTGAACGCGCTCGCTCACCGCGCGACACCCGCCGCCGGCCCGGTGAGTCGCTCGCGCGCCGCGCGGCGCACGAGCGCCAGGAAATCCTCCGAGGTCGACCGCGCGAGCGCGAGGGCGGCCGCCACGTACGCGACCGCGCCGGACGTGATCTCGATGACGAGGTCGAGGCCCTTCGCGTGCACGCCGGCGTGCGCGAGGCCGACCCGCGTCGCCAGCACGGCCGCGGCCATGCACACGCACGCCGCGAGCGGCGGGGCGCAGCGCGCGAGCAACGCGCCGGCCCCGATGCCGTCGGTCACCTGCACCACGACCATGCTGGCCAGCGCGTGGAGGCCGAAGGCGACGCCGACCGCGGCGCACGCCCACAGGGGGCCGAGCCGTCCCATCGTGAACAGCAGCGCGACGAGGGCGACGAGCCTGAGCACCTCGAGGGCGGCGTCGAGGCGCGGTCGGTCGCGGGCCAGCAGGTACGCCGAGATGGTCCACCCGATTGGCCGCACGACGCTGAGCACCGAGAGCATCGCGAGCATCGGGCCGACGTCGTGCCACGCCGGCGGGAGCAGCGCGTCGACGAGCGTCGGCGCGACCGCGCCCAACCCCACGGCGAGGGGGAACGTCACGAGGGCGAGCAGGCCCGTGGAGCGCACCAGCGCCGGCTTGCGTTCGGCCTCGTCCATGTACGCGAACGACGGGAGCAGCACGTCGCCGATCTGCTCGCCGATCTGAACGCCGGGCACGTCCGCCACGTTGTAGGCGAGGTTGTACGCTCCCACGACGTCGGCGCCGAACAGGCTCGAGACGATCACGTTGTCGACGCGACGCGATGCGAACCCGGCGGCCGTGCCGACCGACATCGGCACGCCGAAGCGGAGCATCGCGCGGATCGTCTTCATCGAGAGCCTCGATGGGCTCAGCCAGTCCGCGCGCTCGACCGATCCGGCCAGCGTCGCCAGCTTCACGGCGCTGCGTACGACGTTTCCGGCGACGACGGCCATGCCGCCCCAGCCCAGCACGGCCAGTGTGACGGACGTGACCGAGTACGACACCTCCCCCGCCGTCCGGCACACGCCGATCGCCCGGAACCGCATGTCGCGCGCCAGGACGCGTTCGGGCATGTACGCGAATCGCTCGAGCAACATCGCCACGGCGAGACCGGGCAGGTAGCGCCCGAGCGTCGGAGCCTTCATCCACACCGCGAGCGGATGGCCGACGGCCAGGACCGCCGTCAGGCTGACGACGCCGAAAGCCACGTAGACGACCGTCGCGTGCCAGGCCACGTCGCGTCCGGCCGCGGGGTGCGCCACGTAGTACTGCCCCAGGCCGAGCGTCGAGAACATGCTGGCGAGCAGCACGACGACGGCCGCGTCGGAGACCGCGCCCAGCTCGCTCCTCGCCACGAAGTACGTCAGCACCAGCGTGCCGACGAGCCCGAGCGAGCGCGAGCCGATCCCGGTGGCGATCGTCCACGCGGCCCCCCGCACTGCTCTCGTCGCGAGAGACCGGCCGTGGCTCACGGGGCTCACTCCGTCGTCTGCTCCTCGGCCGGCGTCACCGCGGGGCGACCGGGGCCGCCCGCGTGCGTCGCGCGGACCGCGCGCGCACGCGAGAGGGTCGCGCGCACCGCGCGCGCGCACGAGACCGTCGCCCGATCGGCGAGCGTCCGCACGATCTCCACGGCCCTCGCGCGCACGCTCGGGGCGACCGCGCGCAGCGTGACCAGCGGCCGGACCGCCAGCGCCAGCTCTCGCTTGTAGCGAGACGCGCCGGCCAGAAAATCGTACTCGCGGCGGCCCGCCTCGATGCTCGCGCGGATCGCCAGCGCGTGCAGCGCGATGCCCGGCCGCACGCCCTTGGGGACCTCGACGCGGCGGCCGCTCTGGTAGAAGTAGAGCTTTCCGCCGTACACGATGCCGTACGAGGCCGCGATCGGCTCTCCGCGCACGACGAGCCACGTCAGGTCGAGCGACGCACCGTCCTCCCCGTCGAGCATCCGGGGCATGACCTCCTCGTGGAAGCGCGTGAAGCGCTCGCTCGAGAACACGCCGCTGCGCCCCGCGGCCGACCACCGCTCGCCGTGCAGCGCGCGCAGGATGCGGACGCCCTCGCGCAGATCCTCGCGCGTGCTCGCGCGTTGCAGTCGCCAGCCCCCCTGCCCCGCCCACTTCTCGAGCTCACGCAGGCTGCGCGTCACCACGTACCGCCGCGACGATCCCAGCTGGCGCAGGTACTCGTCCCAGCTGCCGGGCAGCGGGACGTACGGGCACTCGCCGCTAGGCTCGACCGCGACCTGCACGCCCTCGGCGCGCAGCGCGTCCGCGAGCTTCGGCACCAGCGAGTCCTCCCCGCTCATCGAGGGCATCCGCAGCTCGTCCCAGTCGCCGAGCGAGCCGTCGCCCAGCGCACGCGCCGTCGCCGCCGCGACCTCGTCCTCGCGGCCGCGGGCTGCCAGGCCCCCGACGTAGTCGGAGCAGATCTCGTCGGCCTCCTGCTCGCCCGTGGCCAGCAGCTCGACTCGGCGCACGGGGATCGCGCGCAGGTGCGCCGTGCTCCGCCACGAGAGCGGCACCAGGCCGACGAGGTGGTCGCCCTCCTCGACGACGACCACCCGGAGCGAGCGCCCGTCCGGATCGCCCAGGATGCGCCACCACGTCAGCAGCCACAGCGGCGTGAGCACCGGCTCGGGGTGCGACGCCCGCGCGAGCAGGCGGCGCCAGGCCGGGGCGAGGGCTTCGAGCTCGGACGCGTCTCGAACGATTCGGGTGCGGATCATGGGTCAGTACGCCAGCCAGGGGATCGCGAGCATGGATCGGAAGAACGCATCGGTGAGGCCGAGCTCGAGCGAGATGCGCCGGGCGTCGAGCGGATCGAAGTCGCGCAGGCGGTTGACGCCCGTGTTGTTGGAGAACCCGAGCTCGTAGCCCGCCTCGCGCACGGCGCGCTCGACGTGCGGCGTCTCCCGCAGCGGCTTGCCCACCGGATAGGAGACCGCGACGACCGGCTCGCCCAGCACGTCTTCCAGCATCCGCCGCGAGCCGCCCAGCTCGTCGGCGAGCTGCGCCGGACCGAGCGTCTGCAGCACGCGGTGCGTGCGGGTGTGCGACTGCACGTCCATGCCCGCGCGTCGCAGGGCGATGACGTGGCCCCATGTCATCACGGTCTCGTCGGCCAGCCGGCGCTCCTCGTCGACCCCGAGCGTCACGCCGGCGGCGTCTTCGAGCGCGGCGAGGAACCGGTCGAGATCGAGCCCGTGGCGATCCTTGATGACGCGGTGCACGCGCCGGATCGCGGACCGCCGCTCGGACGCGTCGCCCAGCGCGAGCTGCATCGGCTCCGGGTAGGCGAGCTCGACCCCGTCGCGAGGCGAGCCCTTGAGCACGAACGCGACGCGGTCCCACCAGTACGGGCGGCGGCGCTCGACGTACTCCGTCGCCACGAAGAAGGTCGCCCGCACACCGTGGCGGCGCAGGATCGGCAGCGCGGTGTCGTGATTGTCGCGATAGCCGTCGTCGAACGTGACGAGCACCGGGTTGGACGGCAGGGCGGCGCCCCGGCGGACGAAGGCGAGCAGGTCGTCGAGACCGATGGGGTCGAACCACCGCCGGAGGAACGCGAGCTGTCGATCGAGCTGCTCCGGGCCGACGTCGACGACGCCCTCGTCGAGCCGCGCCGCCGCCTCGGGCCGCGCGACGCGGTGGTAGGTCAGCACGGTGATCCAGGGCGATGCGGCGCGGCGCAGCGACATGACGATCTGCGGCAGGCGCATCCCGTCCAGAGCGGCCGCGAGAGCGGTGCGATCCATGTTCGGCTATTGGGCAGACGGCACGGGTTCCGCAAGGGCGACGCGACATGATCGTCTTCGCCCGCGAAGTCTTCCTCTGCAAATGCTCGACCCACGTCCCCGCGAGCGACGCCGGCGACCGGCTGGCCCGCGAGCTCCGCTTCCTGCGCGGCGGCGCGGAGCACCTGAAAATGCTCGACCCGGCGCACCACAACGCCGAGCACGTCGAGGACTTCCGTGCGCGCCTCGCGCGCGGCGAGCACTGGCTGCTCGGGCTGCTCGGGGATCGCGTCGCCACGTACACGTGGCTGCACACGCGCCCGCGCTGCGAGTACCCGTACCTGCCCGGCTGCGCGTTCGACCTGCCCGACGACTTCGGCTACGGCTACGACGCGTGGACGCCCCCCGAGCTGCGCGGCGCGGGGCTGCGTCGCCGCGCGTTCGCCGAGGAGCTGCGCGTGCTGCGCGACGCGGGGCGAGCCTGGGAGGCGAGCTACTTCGTCGCCCACCAGCTCGAGGGAGCGCGCCGCTCGCTCGCGCTCGCCGGGATCGCGATCGAGGCGCTGTGGCGTGTGTCGCTCGCGCCCGACCGGCACCTGGAGGCCGCGCCTCTCGTCCCCGCGCCCGGCGCGCGGCCCGCTTTCACGCCGCGGTCCTGACCACGCGCGCCGGCACGCCCATCGCCACCGCGCCGTCCGGCACGTCGGTCGCGACCACCGACCCGGACGCGACGATGGCGCCCGCCCCGATCGTGACGCCCTTGAGGACGTGCGCATCGCGCCCGATCCACGCGAAGTCGTGGATCGTCACCGGCGCGATGTCGCCGTCGCGCAGGTCGTCCTCGCCGCGCCTGCGGCGCGCGAGATCGGTCGGGTGGCCGTCGGAGTCGCGCACGACCACGCGCTGCGACATGCCGACGTGCTCGCCGATGGTGACTCGCTCGTTGACGGCCAGCAGCGTGTCGTACCCGATGTGGCAGTGGCTGCCGATGACGAGCTCGGGCCGATCGCGGAACCGGCCGGAGTGGACGTCGAAGCTCGAGAACTGGCAGTCGTCCCCGATCCGGATGCGCGCGTGGCCCCGGATGTACGGCGCCCGCGTCAGGTGCACCCGCTCGCCCACCTGCTCGCAGCGCGCGCGCAGCATCGGCTCCCAGACGAGCTTGGCCAACGACATCTCCCGCGCGTCCACCCACGCGTCGTAGGCGACGCCGATCGTGCGGTAGAGGGTCCGGGTCAACGGCCCGCCCGGCACGTTGACCCCGATCAGCCAGCGGTATGCGTCGTGGGCGAGCCGCGCCGCCGGTGTCTCGCGGCGCTTGACCGCGAGCAGCCAGCGATCGAACGCACCGAGCGGCGCGCTCACCGGAGCGTCTCCAGCAGCGCGACCAGGCCGGCCACGCTGCGCGCCTCGCCGAACTTCTCGTCGGGGATGCGCACGCCGAACTCCTCCTCGAGCGAGAGCAGCAGGTCGAGGGCGGCGATCGATTTCACGCCGAGGTCGCGAAACAGGTCGGCGCCGGCGGAGTACTCGCCCTGGAGCCGCGCCACGCGCCGCACGATGGCGCGGACCCTCACCTCGGTGTCGCCGACCGCGGCCGTCGTCGTGTTGGTCATTTCCGGGATCATGGTCATCGTCATCGCCGTCCCCCCCCTTCCATCAGCTCGCTCACGGTCACCAGCTCCCAGCCGTCGGCGCGCAGCGACGCCACCGCCCGCGGCAGCGCCGCGATCGTCCACGGCTGCGCCTCGTGCAGCAGCACCACGTCGCCTGGCGAGAGATCGCTCGGCGCCAGGCGCCTCTCCACGACGCGCGCGTCGCGCGTGCGGCAGTCGTCGGAGTCGACCGACCAGAGCACCGCGGTCCAGCCCGACGTGGCAATCCGCAGCAGTGTGCGGGGCGAAAGAGCGCCCCGGGGCGGGCGCACCATCGGCCGCCGCGACGGCGCCGGCAGGACGGCGCCGGTCCGCACCAGCTCGTCGACCAGCTGCGCCCCGCTCAGGGACGGAAAGGGCTCGTGGCTCCAGCCGTGCGCCCCCACCTCGTGGCCGCGGCGCACGTACTCGCCGACGAGCTCCGGCGCTCGCGCGGCGTTCTCACCCACCAGGAAGAACGTGGCGCGCACGCCCAGCCGATCGAGCGCGTCCAGGTACGTCGGCGTCATCGGGTCGGGACCGTCGTCGAACGTGAGCGCCACGCGCCTGGCCCTCGTGCGCGCGCCGCGCACGAACAGGACGGAGCTCGGCAGCGCGCTCCCGGCGATTTCGTGGAGCGCCCGCGATCGCGCGCGGGCGATGCTCGATGGCGTCGGCGCGAGCTGCAGGTCCTCGGGAGCGCGCGCGGGCGGGGCGGGGGTGGCCGACGGGAGCGACATCCCGCGATGCGCTCAAGCAATCGCCACGCCGCTCAGCGGGGAGCCCTGGCCAGCTTCACCGTGATCGGCGACGCGCTCACCCTCACGATCTTGTGCTCGAGCTTGTAGTCCGCCTTCAGGAACGTCAGCAGGTGCTCGTACGTCGGATCGGCGAGCTGGCCGACGTAGACGATGTCGCACGGGGTCGCTTCGCACATCGTCTCGCCGTCTTCCTGGACCTTCGCGCCGGGCGGCTGGGTGTCGACGTGCAGCTTCGCCGTCGGCTTGGGTGCGGGGGGCGGCTGCGGCGGCGCGGGCGGCGGGGGCGGGGCCGCGGCGGCGGAGGGCTGCGGCGCCGCCGGAGCGGGGGCCGGCGTTCGCAGCAGCAGCGCGACGCTGAGCCCCAGCCCGATGGCGAGCGCCACGAGCACGACGGGCATCGCGCTGCGGCGGGGCGGCGGAGCGGCCTGCACGGTGAGCGCCGGCGGGACCAGCTTCGGCCCCGAGTGCCCCCCGGAGTCGGACGAGGTCGTCATCTCGCCCGGCTTCAGCTTGAGCGCGATGAGAAGCTCGTCCATCGATGCGAAGCGATCCTCCGGCCTCTTGGCCAGACACTTCACGATGACCGCCTCGAGGCCGGGGGGCAGCAGGGCGTCGGGCGCGACCGATCCGACCGTGGGCGGCGCGTCCGACACGTGCGCCATCATCGTGGCCAGGTCGGTCGCCTTGTCGAAGGGGGGTCGCCCGGCGAGCATCGCGAAGAGCATCGCGCCGACCGAGTAGATGTCCGTGCGCCCGTCGACGGACTTGCCCTGCACCTGCTCGGGGGCCATGTAGCGCGGCGACCCCATGATCTGACCGATCTGGGTGTGCTGCTCCTGCTCGGGTCCCGAGGTCTCCTTGACCAGCCCGAAGTCGAGCACCTTGACGAAATCGTCGTCGTCGTCGCGCTTGATGAGGAAGACGTTGCCCGGCTTGATGTCGCGGTGGACGACGCCGAGCGCGTGCGCCTCGCGCAGCGCGCGGCAGACCTGCTTGGCGACGTGCACCGCGCGTTCGGCGTCCAGCCGGCCCTGGGCCTTGAGCTCCTCGGAGAGCGAGCGGCCCTCGAGGTACTCCATCGCGATGAAGCACTCACCGTCGGGCGTCTCGCCGTAGTCGAAGATGGTCACGACGTTGGGGTGCGTCAGCTTCGCGGCCGTGCTGGCCTCGAGAAGGAAGCGGTGCGCGAACTCCTGGACGTCCGCCCCGCCGGCCAGTCGCGGATCGAGGATCTTGATCGCGCACGGCCGCTTCATGTGCGTCTGCTCGCCGAAGTACACCTTGCCCATCCCGCCGCGGGCGATGGGGCGGACGATGCGTACGCGGTCGAGCAGGACCGTGCCGAGCAGCGGGTCCTCGGCGTCGCCGGCGCCGGCGGCGGGCACGGGGGGAGGCGTCCAGCTCGGCGCGCGCGGCGACTTGCTCGCCGGCGCCGCGACGGGCGTCCCCGAGGTGGAGGCGCGTCCGGCCGCGCCGTCGACCGCCGGGGGCGCGGAGACCACGCCCGACCGGGCCGAGGGCGTGTCCCCGCCCTCGCCGGGCACGGACTTGGTCGCGCTCGATTCGGGCGACGGAGGGGCGCTCGAAAGCTCGTCCGGCATCATCTCCACGGTAGCTCCGAACTGCGGCCGATGGAATGCGGCGCGCCGCCGTGCACCGTGCGCCCGGTAGGTCACTCGCGATCCGGCGCCGTCGGCGCCGGCGGGGCGGGCGCGCGCGCGCGACGGCGGGGCGCCGTTGCCCGGCGCGCAGACCGCGAGTGCGCCTATTCGCTCGAGGTGCTGCTCGTGAACGCGAGCAGGTGGCGCGAGCAGAGGTCCAGGCAGTCGAGCAGCTCGCGGGCGTAGCCGCGCCAGATGGCGCGGTCCTCGGGCTCCTCGTCGGCAGCCGTCTCCATGAGGGACTCGACCTCGCGGTGGACCGTGCCCACGTCCGTGATGCGCCACACGCCGCCGTCCGGTCCGTAAGGCAGCTCGAGCTCGCCGTCGGCCGCGCCGGGGAGCGCGACGTCCGGGAAGTTCTCGGCCAACTCGAACGGGAACTCGCCGGTGGGAGCGTCCGCGGCGGCCCGCACGATGGCCTCCGCCTCCGGTCCGGTCACGTGCCTGACGTCGCCGTCGGCCACACGCCACAGCCGCCTGCCGACCACCTCGTGGAACGCCGGGATGAGCCGCTCGCGCGCGATCGCGTGCAGGAACGCGAGCCGCTCGCGATCGGACACGTCGCCCAGCATGCTCGCCCAGCCGATGCCGCACCACGCTCGCATGCCGACCTTCGGTTGCAAGCGGCGGCCCGGGCGGAGACACAAAATGACGGCTGCGCACCGGGTGGGCCCCGATGCGCAGTCCAGGAAGCGGAGCGTGAGGTTCCGCCGGTTGGGCGGTTCCTCGATCGACGCTTCCCGGGCGAGGAGGCGTGCAGTCGGCGTGCCGGCGCGTGTGGGCGTCGAGCTGGCCCGTCGCGAGGAAGAGGTCCGCTCGAGATGCCCCTGCCGTTCCGCATGGTGTCCGCATGGTGATCGTGCGCGGACGGCGGAGCTCGGGATCGCGGTCGACCGGCGGCCGGAAACCTCCGGCAGGAATCGAGGTCCCGAATCGCGACCTGCGCCGCCAAACGGGCGGGAAGAAACGAGATTCCAGGCGGCGCTCCCGAGCGCGGGTGGCCAGCGATCGTTCGACGGAATGAAAGCGGCGTTCGAAGGCGAGAAAAGTGCCTTCGGGGACGAGAAACGTCCCTTCCGCGGCGAGAGACCGGCCATTGGCGGCAGGAGAGCGTCCTTCGCCGATGGGACGCGGGCCGCGGCCGACAGAAAAAAGCCCCGGGCGGGTCGACCCGCGGACGCGACCCGTCGGCGGCGTCCGCGGCGGAACGAGAGAAGGTCCTCATGCCGTCGGCCGCGGACCTTCTCCATTTTGCCCGCGACCGAAGGCAGTCGGCCCGGCACCGTGGCGACGGCGACGCGGTCCTCGTCCTCTTCGCCGCCGCCCTGGAGCGACGAGAGGCGGACCTTCGCCGACTACCCACGGCCCTTTTGCAACCCGCCCCGGGACGAGGGCGACATCAAGAGGCCCGCGTCGAGATGGACGCGGCTCGCGCCGTGTCGGCGGAGGCCGGAGGTCGACAGCAAGAGGCAGGGGGCATGGAGCCAGACGCCGATTGGGCACCCTCGACGTCCGAGAAGGCCCGATCGAACACCGATTCGGCCCTCCATCCTTTCCTCGCCGCCCTGAAGTCGGCCGGAATCATGGTGGATTTCATCGCGTTCACACGGAGCGCGGCACCGGCCGTGGCGAACGACCCCGAGGTCTCGTCGCCGTCGCTCGCACGCGCGACGGCGGCCACCGGCGCCGTTGCGGCGGCGGAGGCGAGCGCTCTCGCCCGCGTCGAGGGCGTCGCGACCGCGCTCGACGACGGGAACGCGGCGCTCGTCGGCTGCACCCGCTCGTCGCTCTTCGTGCGGTGAGCGTGCGCTCAGCCGCGACGAGCCGTCATGAAGCGGTCAGCCGCCACAAGGGCAGCAGAGCGTCTCGTTTCCGCCTGGGTCGGCCCCCATGAAGCGGCAGCCGGAGGGGGGCGCGGGGGCACCCCCTTCTTCGGCGCGCGTGTGACAGACGAGGGCGTATTCGTTCGGTCGACACCGGTCGGCGCAACTCGCTGCGTTCACGCCAGGGCAGGTTCCATCGTCGCTCAGGCACGCCCGCTGCCCACCCGCGCCTGTGCACATCAGGAATGAGCGCGCGGCCGTGCATTCACCGGGAGACGTATGCCCGATGCTGCCGAAGGTCGGCGACCAGGTGCACGCAGCGCCGGCTTCGCTCACGTCGGGGGCCCCCGAGTCCGACGTTGGTGTCGATGCTGCGCCCGCATCGCCTTCGCTCGACGAGGAGGCCAGGACACGGCCGCCGCATGCTGCGAGGGCCCCGAACGCCAGGAGGGCAACGGTCCGACGACGCATGCTCCCGAATGTAGTCGACCGCGCTCTAGCAGCCGGCCGCTGGCTGCGACGCGCAGGCGTCACGCGGGATGCTCTCTACGAGGCGAGCGGACACGCGCAACCGATCACGTGGCCCGACCTGCGCGCGACCTGAATCACCCGGATCGCCGTGCGCACGCACTGCAGCAAAGACCGAGTCCCGAACCTTGATTCCGAAACTCGTTTCAGGAACAGAGCGCGGTGGACGGGACTCGTCCTTGACTGCACGGAGTGCGTGGAGCCGCACGAGCGCAGCGAGTGCGGGCGGAACGCACGCAGTGCAGGCAAGACTGAGTCCCGGACTTTGGTTTGGGACTTCAGTCATCAAACAGAGCGGGGTGGACGGGACTCGAACCCGCGGCCTCCGGCGTGACAGGCCGGCGTTATAACCAACTTAACTACCACCCCAGTGGTGACTTCTTCGTACGGCGACTTTCGTTCGTCTCGTCTCTCTTCGCTTCGTTATCTCGTCGCCTTCGTTCGCCGATTCGCTCCTCGTACCGTCGTGGGCGGGACAGGGTTTGAACCTGCGACATCCGGCTTGTAAGGCCAGCGCTCTACCGCTGAGCTACCCGCCCCCGCTGCTGCATCGCTGCTGCAGCGTGACCGGGCGCGCCACTTTACGCAGACGACGCGCTCGGTCAAGTGCGAAGCACATCAGGCCGGCGGCGGCGCCGCCGGTTCGGGCGGCGGCGGCTTGCCGGCTCCCGACTCGCGTTCGTGGCCGCGCCCCTCCCCGCCCGCCGGCGTCACCACCAGCTCGCCGCCGAGGTACTCCCAGCGCTCGCGCGGGGCGCCGAACATCTTGTCCGGGGCGGGCAGGCAGAGCGCCTCGCGCAGCACGTCGTCCATGTGCTCGACGAGCACGACGCGCGTCGAGCGGAGCACGCGCCGCGGCACCTCGCGCAGATCCTTGCGGTTCTCGCGCGGGATGATGACCGTCGTGATGCCGCTGCGGTGCGCGGCGAGCAGCTTCTCCTTCACGCCGCCGATCGGCATGACGCGCCCGCGCAGCGTGATCTCGCCGGTCATCGCCAGATCGCGCTTCACCGGCACCTTGATGAGCGCACTGGCCAGGCTGGTCGCCATCGTCACGCCGGCGCTCGGACCATCCTTGCGCACGAACTCGGGGAAGTGAACGTGGACGTCGACCTTCTGGTAGAAGTCGCCGTCGAGCCCCAGCGCCTCGGCGCGCGAGCGCACGTAGCTCATCGCGGCCTGCGCGCTCTCCTCCATCCCCTTCTCGAGCAGGCCCGTGATGACGAGCTTGCCCTTTCCCGCGACGACGGCGACCTCGCAGGCGAGGAGCTCCCCTCCCCCGTTCGAGGTCACGCTCAGGCCGTTGGTGAGCCCGACCTCGTCGTGCTCTTCCTTCTTGCCGACACGGAACTTGGGGACGCCGAGGTACCTGGGCACCTCCTTGGCGACCACCTCGATCGTCTTGTCCTTGCCCTCGGTGACGACCTGGCGCGCCACCTTGCGCGAGATGCTCGCGATCTCGCGCTCGAGCGAGCGCACGCCGGCTTCCTTCGTGTAGTGGTGGATGATCGTGCGCAGCGCGTTCTCCGTGATCGAGAACGGCACCTCGTCGAGCCCGCACTCCTTGCGCTGGCGCGGCACGAGGTACTTCACCGCGATGTTGAGCTTCTCGAACTCGGTGTATCCGGACAGCTGGATGATCTCCATGCGGTCCTGCAAGGGGATCGGGATCCCGCCGAGCGTGTTGGCGGTCGTGATGAACATCACGTCCGACAGGTCGTAGTCGAGATCGAGGTAGTGGTCGTTGAAGCTGTGGTTCTGCTCGGGGTCGAGCACCTCGAGGAGCGCCGCCGCCGGATCGCCGCGGAAATCGGTCGACATCTTGTCGACCTCGTCGAGGAGGAACACCGGGTTGTTGGTGGCCACCTTGCGCAGGCTCTGAATGAGCTTGCCCGGCATCGCGCCGATGTACGTGCGCCGGTGGCCGCGGATCTCCGCCTCGTCGCGCACGCCGCCGAGCGACAGGCGCACGAACTTGCGCCCCGTCGCGCGCGCGATGCTCTTGGCGAGGCTCGTCTTGCCGACGCCGGGGGGGCCCACGAAGCAGAGGACCGGGCCCTTGAGCTTCTTGGTGAGCGCCTGCACCGCGAGGTACTCGAGGATGCGCTCCTTGATCTTCTTCAGGCCGTAGTGATCCTCCTCGAGGATCTCCTCGGCCTTCTTCAGGTCGTACGTCTCCTCGCTCTTGTCGTACCAGGGGAGCGAGATGATCCAGTCGATGTAGTTGCGCACGACGGTCGCTTCCGCGCTCGTCGGGTGCATCATCTTCAGCTTCTTGAGCTCCTTCTTGACCTTCGCGAGAGCCTCCTTGCTCATTCGCTTGGTCTTGAGGGTCTCCTCGATTTCCTGGATCTCGTTCTTGAACTCGTCGCGCTCGCCGCCACCCAGCTCCTTCTGGATGGCCTGCATCTGCTCGTTGAGGTAGTACTCCTTCTGCGTCTTCTCCATCTGCTTCTTGACGCGGGAGCGGATCTTCTTCTCCACCTGGAGAATCTCGATCTCGGCCTGCATCAACTCGTGCAGACGTTCGAGGCGCTTGGAGGCGTCCTCCATCTCGAGCAGCTGCTGGCGATCGAGCAGCTTGATGGTCGGCAGGTTGGCGACGATCGTGTCCGACAGGCGCGCCGGATCGTCGATCGTCTGCACGCTCATCAAGACTTCGGGCTGAACCTTCTTGTTCAGCTTCACGTACATCTCGAAGGCGGCCTGCACGCTGCGCATCAAGGCCTCGACCTCGACGCCGCGCGTCCAGCCCTCGCCCATCTCGTCGACCTCGACGAGGAAGAACTCGTCGGTCTGCGCGAAGCGCTTGATGCGCGCGCGGCGCTTGCCCTCGACGAGGACCTTCACCGTCCCGTCGGGCAGCCGCAGCAGCTGCATCACCGTGCCGAGCGTGCCGACCTGGAAGATGTCGTCGGGCGTGGGCTCGTTGGTCTTGGCGTTCTTCTGCGCGGCGAGGAAGATGTCCTTGTCGCGCGCCATGGCGGCGTCGAGCGCGTTGATGGACCGCTCGCGACCGACGAACAGCTGCGAGACCATGTGCGGGAAGACGATGATGTCCCGCAGAGGGAGCAGGGGGACGGTGCGGCGCTTCACGGGAGGCTGCGGCCCCTTGCCGTCGTTGTCTTTGTTGAAGAACATCGGGAACCCTTAAATAGCGTCAACCCGCGAACCGCGCGACAGCGCTCGCCCGCGGCACGACCTCGTGCGCGCGAGAGAACGCCACGAACGCCAAGCCGCCACGCCGCCAAGGAAGAAGGGTTCGGAGAGGTTGCCCTCCCCATCCCCTGGCGGCTTGGCGCCTTGGCGTTCCTGGCGTTTTCTCGTTCCGGCTTCGTCGCCGCCGGCGCTCACGCCAGCTCGGCTTCCTTCTGGTAGACGATGAGCGGCGGCTCGCGCTTCGTGATGACGTCCTCGTTCACCACCACTTCCTTGATGCCGCTGCGCGACGGGATGTCGTACATGATGTCGAGCATCGCGTGCTCGAGGATCGCGCGCAGGCCCCGGGCGCCGGAGTGCCGCGCCAGGGCCTCCTTGGCGACCGCCTGCAGCGCGCCCTTGGTGAACTTCAGCTTCACCCCGTCCATCTCGAAGAGCTTCTGGTACTGCTTCACCAGCGCGTTCTTCGGCTTGGTGAGGATGTCGACCAGCGCGTCGTCGTCGAGCTCGTGGAGCGTCGCCAGCACGGGCAGACGGCCGATGAACTCGGGGATCAGGCCGAACTTCAGCAGATCCTCGGGTTGGACCTGCTCGAGCAGCTCGCCGAGCTTGAAGTCCTTCTTGCTCTTGATGTCGGCGCCGAAGCCGAGGGTCGACTGGCCGATGCGGCGCTGGACGATCTGCTCGAGGCCCACGAACGCGCCGCCGCAGATGAACAGGATGTTCGTCGTGTCGACCTGCAGGAAATCCTGCTGGGGGTGCTTGCGCCCGCCCTTGGGCGGCACGTTGGCGATCGTCCCCTCGATGATCTTGAGCAGCGCTTGCTGCACGCCCTCGCCCGAGACGTCGCGCGTGATGCTGGGGTTGTCGCCCTTGCGGCTGATCTTGTCGATCTCGTCGATGTAGACGATCCCGCGCTGCGCGCGCTCGACGTCGTGGTCGGCGTTCTGGAGCAGCTGGACGATGATGTTCTCGACGTCCTCGCCCACGTAGCCGGCCTCGGTGAGCGTCGTCGCGTCGGCGATTGCGAACGGGACGTTCAGGATCTTGGCGAGCGTCTGCGCGAGCAGCGTCTTGCCGGTACCCGTCGGCCCGAGCAGGAGGATGTTCGACTTCGCGAGCTCCACGTCGTCCGAGCTCACGCGCGAGTCGATGCGCTTGTAGTGGTTGTGCACCGCGACGGCGAGGATCTTCTTCGCGCGCTCCTGGCCGATGACGTAGTCGTCGAGGATCGACTTGATCTCGCTCGGCTTGGGGACCGGGGTCGAGCCCGCGTACGGCTCGTCCTTCTCGACCTCCTCCGCGATGATGTCGTTGCAGAGGCCGATGCACTCGTCGCAGATGTAGACGGTGGGGCCGGCAATGAGCTTCTTCACCTCCTTCTGCGACTTGCCGCAGAAGGAGCAGTTCAGATTGCCGTTCTGGTGATCATCCCGTCTGCGTTCCAATGCTCGCCTCGTTCACCGCGGCCGCGCCCGTGGCGCCTCCGCACAATCGCCTCGCTCGCAAAAAGCTTAGACCCACCCCCCGAACGTCGCAAGCTTGTGGCAAGCGCGCAGGCGGGCCGGGGTCAGCGCTCGCGCGAGGCCTTGTCGGCCTCGCCCTTCTTGCGCGGCGGGAGCACGTCATCGATGAGCCCGTACTCCTTCGCCTGGGTCGCGCTCATGTAGAAGTCGCGGTCGATGTCCTTGTGGATGAGATCCTTGGCCTTGCCGGTCGCGTTGGCCAGGATGTCGGTGATGACGTCCTTCAGGTGACGGATCTCGCGCGCCTGGATCTCGATGTCGGTCGCCTGACCGCGCGCTCCGCCCATCGGCTGGTGGATCATGATGCGCGAATTGGGAAGCGCCATGCGGCGCCCCTTGGTGCCGGCGGCGAGCAGCACCGCCGCCATCGACGCCGCCATGCCCAGGCACGTCGTGCTCACCGTGGAGCGGACGTATTGCATCGTGTCGTAGATCGCGAGGCCGCTCGTGACCACGCCGCCGGGGCTGTTCACGTAGAGCATGATCTCCTTGTCGGGATCCTCGCTCTCGAGGAACAGGAACTGCGCGATGACGATGTTGGCGACGTCGTCGTTGATCTCGGTCCCGAGAAAGACGATGCGATCCTTCAGCAGCCGGCTGAAGATGTCCCAGTTGCGCTCCCCGCGGTGCGTCGTCTCGACGACCGTCGGGTACGGGATGAAGTCCTTCGGCGCGAGCGCGCCGCCCTGGGAGGCGAACGCCTCGAGCGTGCGGATCGCCTGGGTGCGGTTCTCGGGACGCTTGCTCATCGCTTCTCCTCGGTCTCTTCGGCCTTCTTCTTCTTAGCCTTGGATGCGCCTTCGGGCGATGCCGTCTTGGCCTCCGCTTGCTCGGCCTCTGCCGGCGGCTCCCCTTCGCGGATCGTGGCCTTGCCCTCGATCACGTCGAGCACCTTGTCCTCGAGGATCATTCCGATGAGCATCTGGCGGCGCTGCGGATCGTTGTACTCGGCCCGCAGCTTGGCGACGTTCTTGCCCGTCTCGGCCGCCAGCTCTTCCAGGCCCTTCTGGATGTCCTGGTCGCCGACCTGAAGGCTGAGCTTCTTGGCCACGGCGGCCATGAGCAACCCGGCGCGCACCTTCTTCTCCGAGTCCGCGTGCACCTGATCGTGGACCTTGGCGAGGTCCTGCTGCGTGGGCCGCTGCCCCATGCGACGCGCGTTCTGCAGGATCTCGAGCTCCATGAGCCGGCACTGCTGCTCGACGAGCGACGGCGGCACCTCGACCGGGTTCTTCTCGTTGAGCTTCTGGACGATCTGCTCGGCGACGGCCGTGTCGGCCCGGTCCTTGAGCATCTTCTGCAGGCGCGTGTGCACGTCGGCGCGCAGCTCGACGAGCGTCTGGAAGTTGCCGACGTCCTTGGCCAGCTCGTCGTCGAGCGCGGGCAGCACGCGGTGCTTGATGTCCCTGACCTTGACGTGGAAGGTGGCCGCCTTGCCCTTGAGCTCCTCGCGAGGGTGCGCATCGGGGAACTTTGCGTCGACGTCGAACGCGTCGTCCACCTTCTTGCCGACGAGCGCCGCGTCGAGCTCCGGGATGACCTGCCCCGAGCCGAGCTCGAGCTGCACGCCCTCTCCCCCGCCGTCCTTCAGCTCCTTGCCGTCGACGAGGAGCGTGAAGTCGATCGTCACGACGTCCTGCTTCTGGGCGGGGCGGGGCGAGTCGGGCGCCTCGAGGCGGGCGTGCTGCTTGCGCAGCAGCTCGAGCTGCTCTTCGACCATCGCCTCGGTGGCCTCCGCCTTGGGGCGAAACAGCTCGAGGCCCTCGTACACGACGTCGCCGATGTCCGGCGACACCTCGAAGCGCGCCTTGTACGTGAAGTCCGCGCCCTGCTCGAAGCGCCCCACGTCGACCTGCGGCTGGTTGACCGGCGTGACGTTCTTCTCGGACAGCGCCTTGGGCAGCGTCTGATTGACGATCGTGTTGACGACGTCGCTCGCGACCTGCGGCCCGTAGAGCTGCGCCAGCACCTGCCGCGGCGCCTTGCCCGGACGGAAGCCCCGCACGTGCGCCTTGCGCTGGAGGTTCGAGTAGGCCTTCTCCACTTCCGCCTTCACGGCGTCGGCCGGGACCTGGACGTCGAGCTCCATGACGACGGGGGAGATGCGCGCAACCTGGACTTGCATGGGGACGCGGAGGGTAATGTTCCGCGCGAGGAAAGCAAGTCAGCTCGACCTCTCGCAGCGCTCTCCAGACCACGAAAAAAAGCGCCCCTCGATCCGAGGCGTGGATCGAGGGGCGAGCGGGTCGCCCGCGGGAGGATCGCTTCCACCTTTCGGGGGCGAGCGTACGGGCGAGCCTCGCTAAGTCCTCTCAGTAGTCGTCGTCGTCGTCGACCTCGTACTCGTCGCGCTGGTCGTCGAAGAGCAGGTCGTTCTCGTGCAGCATCGTCTCCTGCATCAGGTCGTCGAAGTCGAAGCCGACCTTGTTGCTCGGACGGAGCTCCTCGCGCTCGAACTCCTCGATGGTCCTGTAGCTCTTGGGCAGCGGCATGGTCGTCCCCAGGGCTCTGTGCTCCGGCGCACCGGAGCTCGAACCGTGGCCTCCTCGTCAGGTCTGTGTTTTGGGGCCCCGGCCCCAAAACGATCGATTGCACTGACGCTGGGGCCCGTGACCCCAGCGCGATCTCTCGTTCGTGCCCCGGGGCACCGGCCCCGAAGCAATCGCTGCTCGAGCGCTAGCCGCGCTCGCGACGCTCTCTCACCCACCGCGCCATGTCGACGACGGTCGACGCGGGGGCGATGCCGGGGCGGACGGGGAGCGGCTTGGCTCGTGTCCAGAAGCGGCGAAGGACCTCCGTTTCCAGGTCGTCCCGTTCGTCGCTTTCGAGCACTTGCACGAGCCGCTGGCGCATTCGCCTTCCCTCGCTCCCGCACCGGGCTGTCCTACATCTGGGCACAACCTACTACGCGCCCTCGTCGACCTGAAAAAAACGGCGACGAATTCGTCGCGCCCGCTGTGCGCGAGCAGCAAGCGCCCTGGGTTGCCGTCGCGCGTGCACGCGGGCTAGACAGGGCGCCAGCATGAGCAAGCCCGGCGCGCGCGAGCGCAATGGCGAGCGGGGCCCGGCCCGGATCATCGCCGTCGTCAACCAGAAGGGCGGCGTCGGCAAGACGACCACGGCGGTGAACCTCGCCGCGAGCGTGGCCGCCGCCGAGCGGCGCACGCTGCTCGTCGATCTCGATCCGCAGGGGAACGCGAGCAGCGGCGTCGGCGTCTCGCCGCGCACCGTCGAGGACAGCGTGTACGACGCGCTCATCGGCCGCGCGACCCTGCGCGAGGTGATGCAGCCGACCGAGCTGTCGACGCTGAGGCTGGTCCCGAGCAAGCAGGACCTGGTCGCCGTCGAAGTCGAGCTCGTCGACGATCCCGACCGGCCGTACAAGTTGCGCGGCGCCCTCGACGAGCTGCTTCGCGAGGAGCCTTTCGACTACGTGCTCATCGACTGCCCGCCGTCGCTCGGCATCCTGACGGTGAACGCACTGGCGGCGGCGCACCGGGTGCTCGTGCCGATGCAGTGCGAGTACTACGCGCTCGAGGGGCTGACGGCGCTCATGGCGACCATCGATCGCGTGCGCGGCGGCATGAACCCCGCGCTGGAGGTGGAGGGGATCGTCTTGACGATGTTCGACCCGCGCAACAACCTCGCGCATCAGGTGGCCGAGGAGGTGCGACGCCACTTCTTCGTGTTCGAGTCGATCATCCCGCGCAACGTGAGGCTGAGCGAGGCGCCCTCGCACGGCAAGCCGGCGCTCCTGTACGACGTGCAGTCGAAGGGCGCGCAAGGGTACCTGTCGCTCGCGCGCGAGCTCCTGGCGCGCGAGGCGTCGCCGGCGGCGCGCTCCACGCCGCAGCGGGTGGCGCGATGAGCGCGGCGGACGCGAAGCGCCGGGCTCTCGGCCGTGGCCTCGACGCGCTGCTGCCGGCGGCAGCGGCCCCGGCGCAGGCGTACGGCGACAAGAACGTGTTCACCTGCCCGCTCGAGAAGATCGTTCCGCAGAAGGGGCAACCGCGGCAGCACTTCGACGCGCAGAAGATCGAGGAGCTGTCGCAGAGCATCCGCGAGCACGGGCTCGTGGAGCCGCTCGTCGTGAGGCGCATGCCCGGCGCCGCCGACAAGTTCGAGCTGGTCGCCGGCGAACGGCGCTGGCGCGCGCTGCAGCGCGCGGGGCTGCGCGAGGCGCTGGTCGTCGTGAAGGACGTGAGCGCGAAGGACGCATTCGAGCTCGCGCTCATCGAGAACGTCCAGCGCGAGGACCTGAACCCCATCGAGCTCGCCGAGGCGTTCGACCGGCTCGTGCACGAGCACGGCTACACGCAGGAGGCGCTCGCCGATCGCCTCGGCAAGGACCGGACGACGATCGCCAACGCCCTGCGCCTGCTCAAGCTCCCGCCGCGCGTGCGCGCCAAGGTGGTCGGCGGCGAGCTGACCGAGGGGCACGCGCGCGCGCTGCTCGGCGCCGGCGACGCCGCGGTCATCGAGGAGCTGGCCGAGCGCGTGCTGCGGGGCAAGCTGAGCGTGCGCGCGACCGAGGCGCTCGTGCGGACGCGCAGCCAGAAGAAGAAGGACCGCGCGGCGCCGGGCGACGACGGCAAGAGCGCCAGCGTGCGCGACCTCGAGCTGCGCCTGACTCGGGCGCTCGGCACGAAGGTGGAGGTGCGCGACGCCGGCAACAAGGGGGAGATCGCGATCCCCTACGCCGACCTCGACGCGCTCGACCGCGTCATCGACAAGCTCCTCTGAACGTCACGCGCAGGCCGCGCGGCTGCTCCCGTTCGAACGCGAGCGTCCAGCCGCAGCGGGCGCACACCTCGCTCGTGATCGCCAGCCCCAGGCCGCTGCCGCGCGGGTCGCGCTGACGCGCCTCGTCGGAGCGGAACGTCCGCTCGCCGAGGCGCGGCAGCTCCGACGGCGGCACGCCCGGTCCGTCGTCGGCGACGCTCAGGCGAAACTCGCCGCCGGCTGCATCGAGCAGCACGGCCACGTGGCCCCCGCGGTCGCCGTACGCGATCGCGTTCTGCACGACGTTGGACAGCGCCTGCTCGGCGGCGATCGGATCGCACCGCGTCCGCGTCGGACCGTCGGGGACGGCCGCCTCGAGCGAGACCCCCTTGCGCCTCGCGAAGAAGCGGGCGCGGGCGACGACACGCTCGACGACGTCGGTCAGGTCGGCGTCTGCCCCCGAAGCGGCCGGGTCCCACCCTTCGCGCATCTCGCTCGCCAGGCGGAGGTTCGAGGTGAGCGCCGCCAGGTACACCGTGTCGTGCAGGGCCGTCGACAGCAGCGCGGCCACCTCGGCGTCGGCGTTCGCCTCGATGGCCTGCTCGAGCGCGATGTGGAGCGACGAGATGGGCGTCTTGAGATCGTGCGCCACGTCGGCCAGGTGGCGCTGCAGGTCGAGGCGCCGCTGCTCGAGACGCGCCGTCCCCTCGCGGATGCGCCGCGCGAGCGGCCTCACGACGGCAAAAAAGCCGAGCGCCGCGCCTGCCGCCGCCGCGAGCACCGCGCCGAGGGTCACCCACACGATCGAGTCGCGGCGCAGAGGCTGCTCGGGCCACGTGAACTGCACGATGGCGCACGGACCCGAGTCGGCCGCGCGGAAGACGAGCGCGCCCCCGGCGGCCAGCGTCCGTCCGTGCGCCACGATCGCCATCGGCGCCTGTTCGCCGCTCGCCACGCGTCGCCACGCGTCGCGATCGAGCGGAGGCGCCTGCGGGTTGCGCGAGGCGAGCGTCGCGGCGTCGTAGGCGTACGCGCGCGCGCCGCGCTCGAGGCGCATCGACCACGACTCCGGGGCGGCTTCGCACCGCGCCTTCTCGTACGTCTCGTACGTGTAGCGCGCCAGCGGCTCGTGGAAGCTCACGACGGCCTGGCGCAGCACCGTCTTCCACACGACGCGCGCCGTGCCGAAGCCGATGATCCCGCACAGCACCGTGGCCACGACGATGCGGGGCGCGAGCCCTCGCTCGAGCATCTACGCCCCCTCCCCGCCCGGATCGAAGCGGTAGCCGATGCCCCACACCGTCACGATCGCCGACGCGCCCTCGCCGAGCTTCTTGCGCAGCCGCGCCACGTGCGAGTCGACCGTGCGCGCGTCGGGCTCATCGAGCGACGCGAGGGCTCGCTCGGACAGCACGCCGCGCGAAACGGCGCGCCCCGGCCGCTCGGCGAGGAAGGCGAGCACCGCGAACTCGGTCGGCGTCAGCGGAGCCGGACGTCCGTCGACGAGCACCGTGCGCGCGTCCAGATCGAGCGACACGCCCGCCCAGCGCACGATGCGCTTGGGGCGCTCGGGGGCGAGCCGCAGGCGCGATCGGATGCGCGCGACGAGCTCCTCGATCCAGAACGGCTTGGCCACGAAGTCCGCCGCGCCGAGCTCGAAGGCGCGGAGCCGATCGGCCAGGTCGGTTCGCGCGGTCAGCACGATCACCGGCGCGCTCGTCCGATGCCGCATGCGCTCGAGCACCTCGAAGCCATCCTTCTCGGGCAGCATCAGATCGAGCACGACGACGTCGTGGGCCTCGACGCCGATGCGGTGGGCTGCGTCCGCGCCGCTGGTCGAAAGCTCGACGTCGAAGCCCGCCGCCCGCAGCCCGCGGACGACGCCCGCCGCGGTGGCCGCGTCGTCCTCGACGACGAGCACGCGGGGGGACGTCGGCGAGTCCACGTGGCAAGCTTACCTGGCGACGCCCGTGAGACGGCCCTGCGACTTGGGGTCCTCCACGGCTTTGCAACAATATCCGGTCAGTGTTGGCCCCGAGGAGAACGTCCACCATGCGCCTGCCCGCCCTGCCTTCCGCCGCCGTCGCCGCTTTCGCGGCGCTCGCCCTCGCCGCCGGCTGCTCGTCGTCGACGTCCGGCTCGTCGGCCGCGTCCGGCGACGACGCCGGGGCCGACTCCGGCGCGAGCCTGCAGACGGTTCATTTCCAGATGCAGGCCGACGTGGCGGCCGGCGCCGAGATGTTCAAATGCCAGTTCGTCTCGCTGCCCGCCGCGGCGGGGTGGATGGTGGCCGGCAAGCACACGTACACGCCCGGCAGCCACCACCTGCTCATGTACACGACCGACCTGACCTCGATCCCGGCGGGCGGCGATCAGGTGCAGGACTGCTACGAGGGGACCAACAACAACATCATGAGCCATGTGCGCGGCGTCCTCTACGGGGGCCAGACGCCGACGGGGGGCGAGCAGCTTCCGCCCGGCGTGGGCCTGCGCACCACGGCCAGCCAAGTGCTGCTCTTCCAGGTGCACTACCTCAACGCCGGCGCCACGGACCTGCACGCGCAGGTCGACGTGGACCTGACGATCGACGAGGGCTCGGACATCACGACCAACGCCGGCATCCTCTTCTTCTACGACCCGTTCATCGACGTGCCGCCGGGCGCGACGGCGAAGGCGTCGATGCGCTGCACCATCCCGGACGACATCACGCTGGTCGGCGCGGCGTCGCACTACCACGCGCGCGGCACCGGCTACGGCGCGTACGTCGACCCCGGCGTCGATCAGCTCGCGACGACGCCCTTCTACACGTCGACGAGCTGGTCGAGCCCCAACCAGCTGTCGACGAGCATGCAGATCAAGGCCGGGTCGCGCATCCGCTTCGAGTGCGACTACGACAACGCGAACGGCACGCAGGAGTACTTTCAGGGGCCGAGCGCCCAGAACAACGAGATGTGCATGTTCATCGGCACCTACTACCCGGACATGGGGCAGCTCGCGGACTACTGCCTCACCGGCCCGGACATGTTCGGCACCGGCAGCGCCACGTGCGCCGACACGATGACGTGCATGCAGTCGTGCGGGTCGGCCGCCCTCGGGGCCAGTGCGCCACCGTGCGTGCAGAAGTGCGTCGTGCAGAGCTGCCCCAAGGCGTCCACGAGCCTCATCCCGCTCCTCGAGTGCGTGAAGAACAGCTGCTCGAAGCAGTGCGGTGGCGCGAACTCGAGCGCCTGCACGACCTGCGTGGCCTCGAGCTGCGGCTCGCAGTGGACCGCCTGCCAGCAGCAGAGCTGCAACTGATGGGTCGTCAGGGCCGCGCGGCCTCGCGCCGCGTGGCCGCCTCGAGCGTGTTGGCCAGGAGCGTCGCGATGGTCATCGGCCCCACGCCGCCGGGCACGGGGGTGATGGCGCCGGCGACCTCCCTCGCCTCCTCGAAGGCGACGTCGCCGTAGAGCTTGGTCTTGCCGTCGGGCAGCGTCGCGCGGTTCATCCCGACGTCGATGACGACGGCGCCGGGCTTGATCCAGTCGCCGCGGATCATCTCCTTCCGTCCGACCGCCGCGATCAGCACGTCGGCCGAGCGGCAGACGGCCGGCAGGTCGCGCGTGCGCGAGTGCGCGATCGTCACGGTCGCATTGGCGGCCAGGAGCAGCTGCGCCATCGGCTTTCCGACGATGTTGCTGCGGCCGACGACCACCGCGTGGGCCCCCTCCAGCTTCGCCTCCGCCAGCGCGAGCAGCCGCATGCACCCCGAGGGCGTGCACGCGACGAGCGCGCCCGGGCGGCCGAGCGACAGCAGCCCCGCGTTGACCGGATGGAAACCGTCGACGTCCTTGCGGTAGTCGACGAGGTCGAGCACGCGCTGGGCGTCGATGGCCTTGGGCAGCGGCAGCTGCACGAGCACGCCGTCGACGGTCGGATCGTCGTTCAGCCGACGCACGAGCGCCACGAGCTCGGCTTCGCTCGTCGAGGCCGGCAGGGCGTGGAGCTTGCCGCGCATGCCGACCTCGTTCGAGGCCTTCTCCTTGTTGCGCGTGTACACCTGGCTGGCCGGATCGTCTCCGACGAGCACGACGTCCAACCCCGGCACCCGCCCGTGGCGCGCGCGGAACGCCTCCACGCCTTCGCGGACCTCCGCGCGGACGGTCTCGGCCAGCTTCTTCCCGTCGAGGATGCGAGCGGTCATCGGCGGCGCAGCCTAAATCAGCGAGCACCATTCACGAACGAGAATCGTGCTCGCTGATTTGCTCCGTCCCTCGTCGGGCTATCGCCCGACGACGACGGAGGGATGGTCTCGCGGGGGCTGCGCCCCCCTCGCGCAGTCCTAGTGTCCCGCCGGTCTCAGGCCGCGGGTACGGGCGCGGATGCGCGCCGCTGCCAGAAGACATGCACGGCGGCGGCGCACGCGAGCATGGCGATCCCCACGAGCTGCGAAGTCGACAGTCCCCACAACCCGCCGCGATCGTCGCGACGGAGAAACTCGACCAGGAAGCGAGCGATCGCGTAGAGCGCCAGGAAGGCGGCGAACACCTGGCCGTCGTACCGCTTTCGAGGGTGCACCCAGACCAAGCACACGGCGGCGATCGCGAGCGACGCCCCCGACTCGTAGATCTGGGTCGGGTGCACGGGCAGGCTCCACATGTGCGAGGTCGGCAGCAGATGCGTCTTGAACTGCTCCTCGCTGGCGGGGCTGCGCCAGGGGAACGACATCGCCCAGGGCAGCTCGCACGTCGACCCGAAGCAGCAGCCGGCCATCAGGCACCCCATGCGCCCGAACGCGAGGCCGAGCGGCACGGCGATGCCGGCCATGTCGGCGGCCTTCCAGAACGGGAACTTGTCGCGCCGGAGCAGAAACCACGCCGCGACGGACGCGCCGATCAGGCCCCCGTAGTAGGTCAGCCCCCCGGCCCAGAACTTCGCCCATGCGAAGCAGTCGGCGGTCTTGGGGTGGCACACGCCGCGCACGGCGTCCCAGACGCCGCCGTACGCGCTCGAGAGGCACTCGCCCTTGTCGAGCGGCCAATTCACCTTGGACGGGTCGGTGCAGAGGTGGACGTAGTCCCAGAAATAGCCGTCCACGAGCACGTGCAGGATGCGCGCGCCGGCCACCCCCGCGAGGAGCATCGCCAGGCCGAGGTCGACGATGACGTCCGGGCTCTCGCCGATGCGCCGTGCCCATAGCGCGCCGAGCGCGGTGGCGAACAGGAACCCGGACAGAAGCAGGACGAAGTACGCCGGGAACGAGACGTCGAAGAGGCGGAAGAGGTCCGGGTGCACCGCCCCTCGTTCTACCCCCTCGGGGGCTCTTCCGCAGGCGGCGCGTTCGCGCCTCGTTCGTCCGGCGGGGCCCCGGCCGCACCGGGAGCCTCCGACCCGTCGCCCGCCGCTTGCGCCGAAGGCTCGCCCGACGGCGGCTCAGCCGCCGGAGCCTCTTCGGGCGGCGGCTCGGCGGCGACCACGACGCCGTTCCAGTCCGCAGCCGGCTCGCCCGACTGCGCGGGCGGGACGTGCGGCGCCCGCTGCACGGGAGGGCGGCGCTTGCTCGTGAACATGTCGATCGCCATGAGCCCGACGCCCACGCAAATCGCGATGTCCGCGACGTTGAAGGTCGGCCAGTGGTGCTCGACGCCTTTGTAGAGCACGTGAACGTCGATGAAGTCGATGACGTGCCCGTAGCGGATGCGGTCGAGCACGTTGCCGAGCGCGCCGCCGAGCACGAGCGGCAGCCCCCACTTGAGGGCCTGCTGCCGCGACTGCAGCCGACGGTAGAGCGCCATGATGAACGCGATCGCCGCGACCGAGACCAGCAGGAAGAACGGCCGCCGCACGTTCTCGCTCGTCGACTGCAGCAAACCCCAGGCGCCGCCGCGGTTCTTGGCGAGGATGAGCGTGATGTGGTTGCGCCAGACCTCCTTCGTGCCCGGGTAGCCGTCGAGGTGGTGCGCGGCCCAGGCCTTGGTCACGATGTCGGCCGCCAGCGTCACGATCGACACGAGCGCGAGGAACACGTACGACGGCCGCGGCCGGCCGTAGTCGCCGATGACGCGCGTCGCCCCGAGCGGTGCGGCGAGCCGCTCGCCGGGCACGAGCTCTTCCGACGCAGTCGTCGTCTCCGGAGACGGCCCGGACCCGGCCTGCGCGGGGGGCGGCTGCAGGTCCGGCTGCGGCTCGTGGGCGACGACTTCGCTCGTCTCGGCGGGGGGTTCGGTCGGCTCGGTCACGGGGGTGGTCGACGCGATCTAACGGATCGCGGGGCGGTGGCAAAGCGAAGCTTGCGAGAGGCGCCCAGGATGAGCCCTACAGGGCTGGGGCGAACACCGCCCGCACGCCCGACCGCACGCTCCAGGCCGTTGCGCGGGCACGATACGTTTGTTTAGCTATCCGTCATGCCCTCCCCTCCCTGGAAGCCGGAGCGCGGGCTCGACACCGTGCTGGCCCGCTGGATCGCGAGCTCGTGGGTGAAGCCCTGCTTCTGCGCCGACGAGACGCTCGGCGCGGCCGCCGGCGCCTATGCCGACCTGCCGCCCTGGCTGGCGCCGGGGCTCGCGCGCGCGCTGCGGCAGCGCGGCGTCGAGCGGCTCTACGCCCATCAGGCCCGCGCGCTCGCGCTTGCGCGAGCCGGACGCCACATGGCCATCGCCACGCCCACGGCGAGCGGCAAGAGCCTCTGCTTTCACCTCCCGGTGCTGCAGGCGTACGCCGAGGACCCGGACGCGCGATCGCTGTACCTGTACCCGACCAAGGCGCTCTCGCGCGATCAGGAGGCGGGGCTGCGCGAGCTGATGTCGGCCGCGGGTCTGGGCGCCGGGGCGGTCGTCTACGACGGCGACACCCCCGCCGACGCGCGGCGCGCCGCGCGAGAGCGCGCCGGGATCGTGCTGACCAACCCCGACATGCTTCACACCGGCATCCTGCCGCACCACGCGAGCTGGGCGCGGACGCTGCAGCACCTGCGGTACGTCGTCGTCGACGAGATGCACACCTATCGTGGCGTGTTCGGATCGCACGTCGCCAACGTGCTGCGGCGCCTGCTGCGCATCGCGCAATTTCACGGCTCGCGCCCGCAGATCATCGGCGCGACGGCGACCATCGGCAACCCGCGCGAGCACGCGGCGCGCATGTTCGGGGTGTCCCCCGGGGAGGTCGACCTCGTCGACGAGAGCGGCGCGCCGCGCGGCGAGCGGCGCTTTTTCCTGTTCAACCCGCCCGTCGTCAACTCGGAGCTCGGCATCCGGGCCAGCTACGTGAAGCAGGCCGTGAGGCTCGCCGCCGACCTCGTGCGCGCCGAGGTGCCGACCATCGTCTTCGGCCAGTCGCGCAACTCTGTCGAGGTGATGCTGCGCTACCTGCGCGACGAGGTGGCGACGCACCCGGGTCCTACCGGCTCCAGGCATTCGGGCTCGACGCCCGAAGGGATCGGCATCGATCCGTCGCGCATCATGGCCTACCGCGGCGGCTACCTGCCCGAGCAGCGGCGCGACATCGAGCGGCGGCTGCGCGAGGGGGAGATCCTCGCCGTCGTGGCGACGAACGCGCTCGAGCTGGGGATCGACATCGGCGAGCTCGACGCGGTCATCTGCGCGGGTTACCCGGGGTCGATCGCGGCCACCTGGCAGCGCATCGGGCGTGCCGGGCGGCGCGGGGCGCAGAGCATCGGCGTGCTCGTGACGTCGAGCGCGCCCCTCGACCAGTACCTGGCGCGCGAGCCGCGCTTTCTGCTGGGGGCGCCCGTCGAGCAGGCACGCATCGATCCGGACAACGTCGAGGTCCTCGTCCAGCACCTGAAGTGCGCGGCCTTCGAGCTGCCGTTCGCGCGCGGCGAGGCGTTCGGCTCGCTCGGTGCGGCCGACACCGAGGACGCGCTGGGCTTTCTCGTGCGCCACCGCGTGCTGCACGAGGCCGGCGGGACCTTCCACTGGGCGGCCGACGCCTACCCGGCCAACGATGTGTCGCTGCGCAGCGTCGGCTGGGACAACGTCGTCATCGTGGACGTCGAGCACGATCGCTCGATCGCGGAGCTCGACTGGCGGTCGGCGCACACGATGCTGCACGAGCAGGCCATCTACCAGCACGACGGCGAGTGCTGGCAGGTCGAGCGGTTCGACCACGAGAACCACAAGGCGTTCGTACGCCACGTCGAGCCCGACTACTGGACCGACGCGATGACGTACGTGCAGGTCTCGGTGATCGAGGAGAGCGCCACGGGACCGGTCGTCGTGCAGAGCGACTGGTCGACCGCCTGGGGCGAGGTGGCCGTCGTGGAGAAGGTCGTCGGCTACAAGAAGATCAAGTTCTACACGCACGAGAACGCGGGCTACGGCGACGTGCGCCTGCCCGAGATGCAGATGCACACGACCGCCTTCTGGCTGACGGTCCCGGAGGAGACGTGCGCGCGCGTGGCGGCCGGCCGCGCGGCGGCGATCGACGCGCTGCGCGGCATCGGCCTGGCGCTCGAGACCGTAGCGACGCTGGCGCTCATGTGCGATCCGCGCGACCTCGGCGCGACGCTGGCCGACAAGGCGACGCTCTTTCTCTACGAGCACGTGCCGGGCGGCACCGGCCTGGCGGAGCGCATCTGGGAGCAGCGTGACGTGCTCCTGGCGCGCGCGCTGCGCATGATCGAGAGCTGCCCGTGCGCGAACGGCTGCCCGGCGTGCGTCGGACCGGGCGAGCCGTCGCGCAAGGAGACCGCCACCGAGCTGCTGCGCGGCGTGGTGCCGACGGCCTGAGCTCACTGAGTCCGCTGCGGCTCGCCGCGGCGCCCGGAGGCCGGACCGCCGGCAGCGCCGCCGCTCGGCTCGTCGCCGGGTTCGACCGGGTCGTTCGAGCTCGCCGCCGGCGCGGCGTCGTCCCCCGCATCGGCCGTCGCCGGCCCGCGCGGCGAGTCGGTAGGCGGCGGGGTGTCCGAGGACGAGGCCGTCGCCGAGGGATCGTCGGTGCCGTCGCTGCGGCCATCGGGCGCGGCGCCGCACGCGACGGAGCCGGCCGCCAGCAGGGCGAAGGCGAAGAGAAGAGAGAAGCGACCGTGGAGGGGGCTCTTGGTGTTCATGCCCTCCCATCGGTCGCCCCGCGCGCGAGTTGCGTGACGCGCGCGATTTCTCGACCGACACCGGTCGCCTGCACCGTCGTCGGGAGAGCTGCGTCAGCTCGCGACGGCCGCGGCCTCGCCGTTGGTCGGCGCCTCCTCGACGGCGCTCTGCCCCTCGGGAGCGGGGGTGAGCGCCTCGGGCACCGGCAGCCCGAGAAGCTGCATCCACTCCGCCGCGACCCAGACCGGGCCGACGAGCAGGTGGTACGGATCGCCGTAGAACGCCGGCTTGTTCTTCTCGAAGACGTAGTGGCCGACGTACTGCAGCGCCCAGCCGCCCACGAACATCCCGCCCCCCAGGGGCGGATTCACCACGACCGTCGGCAGCGATGCGACGATCATGGGAATGCCGACCATGTGCGTCAGCTTGGTGCCGAGCTTCGTGTGCTCTCTCTGGTACTGGGCGATGTACTCGCGCAGCGAGTGCCTGGGCATCGGGAGCTTCATCACGCCTCGATGGTAGGACGCATGCCGCAATGCGCAAGGAGCGGCCCCGCCTCTGTTCGACGGGGCTTCGACCCCATCGGGTTGCTCGACCGCAGCCACCCCCATACGCTGTCGCCTCATGAGGAGGGCCGCGTCCGGCGCGATCTGGGGCTCGGCGCTCGCCGCGGCCGTCGGCACCGCGGGGGCGTGCCTGCCCGGCTCGGGCCCGCCGCTCGACTTCATCCACGACGACGCCGGCCCCCCTCCCCCGGCTTCCCTCGGCGACGACGCGTCCGCCCGGGGCGACGTCGATCTGGGCGACCCGTTCGCCGTAACCGGCCTGCAGCCCTCGCACGGCCCCTGGACCGGCGGCACGCGCACGGTCATCGCCGGGCGCGGCTTCTCGTCGAACGTCCGGGTGTGGATCGGCCCGACGCAACTCGATCCGAGCAGCGTCGTCGCGAGCGATCCCACGCACGTCGCCGTCGTCACCCCCGCGGGCGCACCAGGCCCCGCCGACGTGCGCATCCGCAACGTCGCCACCGCGCAGGAGCGCACGCTGTCGGCCGGCTTCTTCTACGACTCGTTCGTCGTGCAGCCCGACACCGGCTCGACCACCGGCGGAACGCGGATCGCGCTGCGCGGCAGCGGCACGCACTGGAACCCCGGCTCGACGGTCACCGTCGGCGGCAAGCCGTGCACCGGCGTCACCTTCACCGACGCAACGGACCTGTCCTGCTCGACGCCCCCCGCCGCTGCCGGCTCGCAGGACGTCACCGTGACCAACCCCGACGGGAGCATCGACCAGGCGCGCGACGCCTTCGTTTACGCCGACTCGCCCGATGGGTACCGCGGCGGCCTGTACGGAGGCGCCCTGGCCGGCACGCTCCACGTGCTCGCGTTCGACTCCTGGACGGGCACCCCGCTGGCTGGCGGCAGGGCCATCGCGGGTTCGAGCCTCGCCTCCGCCGTCGTCGGCACCTTCGACGCCAACGGCGTCGTGCAGCTGACCGATCCGTCCCTGACGGGGCACGTCACGGTCACCGTCGCGGCCAAGTGCCACCAGCCGATGACCTACGTCGACGTGCCGGTCGACACGGTGACCGCGTACCTCGATCCGGTGCTCGATCCCTCGTGCGCGCAAGGCGACCCGCCGTCCACCGGTAACTGGATCCCGCAGGACTACGGCGAGATCGACGGCGAGCTGGTGTGGCAGGGAGGCATGGAGGTCTCGCGCGGGGCGTGGACCAACGTGCCCGCGCCGAGCGGCCCGAACGAGCGCCAGGCGGCCTACGTCTTCACGGCGGGCGGCAGCGCCGTGGCGAGCTTCGTCCTGCCGCCCCCCTCGAGCGCGACGACCCCCGCTTCCGACGGTCAGCTCGGCTACGCGTACGCGCTGCCGGTGTCGCCGGGCAACCAGACGATCTACGCGCTCGCCGGCCTCGAGGACGTCAGCACCACCCCGCGCCGCTTCGAGGCGTACGCGATGGGCGTCGTCCGCGGGGTCGCCGCCTATCCGAACACGAAGACGACCGGCGTCTACGTCCCGATGACGACCGTGTTCGACCACGCGCTCACCACGGTGCCGCAGCCGCCCGCCTCGACGCCGCGCGGGCCCGACCGCCTCGTGACGACGCTCGCGCTCGACCTCGGGGCCGGATCGTTCGCGGCGCTCCCGCTCGGGCAGGCGACGACGCTGCTGCCGGCGCCGAGCCAGGTCGACTTCGTCGGCATCCCGGCGCTCGATGGGACGCTCGCGGGGGCCTCCTACGAGCTGAACGCCGCCGCCGTCACGGGCGCCGGGCAGGGCGTCCCCCTGTCCGCCGTGGCGCGCATCGAGACGACCGACGCGAACGATCCGCTCACCGTCGGCGGGTTCCTTCCGGTGCCGACGATCGTGCAGCCGTCGTCCGGCACGTGGGGGGGCACCCACGTCGCGTTGCAGGCGAGCGGCGCGATCGACCTCGTCGTCGTCGGCGTCTCGTCGGCCGACGGGCTGGTCAACTGGCAGATCGTCGCGCCGGGCACGGATCCGTCCTTCGACCTCCCCGACCTGACGCAGGTGCCCGGCGTCGGCACGCTCGTGCACGGCCCGATCACGACCACCATCTCGATCGCGCGACTCGATCAGTTCACCTACGGTGCCCTGCGCACCGGCCAGCTGTACGCGGGCGCGTGGAACGCGTACGCGCAGGACGTGGTCACGGGCTCGTATTGAGCATGAAGAGAGCCGCCAGGACGCCGAGGCGCCGAGGGTTGGAGGTGACGCATTCCCCATCCACAGCCTGGCGTCTCGGCGCCCTGGCGGGTCTCTCTCTCTTGACGTCCTGCCGCTTCGATCCCGCCTACCGCGACTACCCCGAGCCGGCGGACGCGGCCTGCAGCCCGGGCGCGGTGCGCTGCGACGGCGATCAGCTCGAGACGTGCTCGGGCGACGCGGGCGCGCCGTCGTGGGAGACGACGACGGACTGCCACGCGCAGGGTCAGGTATGCGCCACGGCCCTCGGGGCGTGCGCCGCCTGCAACCCCGGCGCGACGCGCTGCCTGGGGCAGGGCGTCGTCACGTGCGACGCAGCCGGGCACTCGTGGCAACCGACGCGCGCGTGCGACGTCGCCGGCGGCTGGGCTTGTCGCGACGCGTCGTGCGTGCAGCTCTGCGACGAGGCGACGCACGACCTGTCCAACGTCGGCTGCGAGTACTGGGGCGTGGACCTCGACAACGCCGACATCTCGCCGTCGCTCAACGCCGCCGCGCAGCAGTACGCGATCGTGGTGTCCAACGTGCAGCCGGACGTCCCGGCGCACGTCGCCGTCCAGGAGGACGACTCGACGCCGGGCGACGCCTCGCACGCGCTGCGCACCGTGGCGACGGCGGTCATCGCGCCGCAGAACCTCGAGGTCTTCAAGCTGGGCCCGCGCGAGGTCGACGGCTCGCCCGACGGACAGTTCAACACGGGGACGGGGACGGCGCTGACGCGGCACGCCTACAAGGTGACGAGCGACTTCCCCATCGTGGCGTACCAGTTCAACCCGCTCGACAACGAGAACGTGTTCTCGAACGACGCGTCGCAGCTGCTCCCCTTCTCGGGGCTGAACACGGGGCCGGGGCTCGCCTACGTGGTGCCGTCCTGGCCGCAGACGATCGCGGTCACGTCCGACCCCAACACCGACTTCGGCATCAACCTGCGCGCGTTCCTGGCCATCGTCGCCACGCGAGACGGCACGCACGTGCACGTGCAGACGACCGCCCGCGTCGTCCCCGGCGGGCCGTTCGCGAACGGCATCGCGGCCGGCGGCTCGGGGGACGCGACGCTGCAGGCGTTCGAGGTGCTCAACCTCGAGACGGGCGACTTCAACGCCGACTTCACCGGGACGCAGGTGAGCGCCGACGAGCCCGTGGTCGTGTTCCCGGGGAGCGAGGCGTCCGACGCGCCGTACTACACGAGCCTGGCGCAGCGGTACTGCTGCGCGGACCACCTCGAGGCGCAGACGCCGCCGCTGCGCGCGATCGGCAAGTCGTACGTGCTCGCCAAGATGCCGAACCGCACCGCGGCGGTCATCGCCGCCGGCGGCAACATCGGAGAGGTCGACGAGGTGGAGTACTACCGCGTCGTGGCCGCGCGCACGGGCACCACCCACGTGACCACGACGTTGCCGCCGCCGTGGAACGCCTTCGACCTGACGGGCGCAGGCGACTCGCGGACGATCCCCTCGAAGACCGATTTTCTGCTGAATGCCGAGCAGCCGGTCATGGTGCTCGAGCTCCAGGCCGGGCAGGACGCGGGCGGCGTCCCGCGCGGGCTCCCGGGCGGCGACCCGAGCACGTCGATGCCGGCGCCGTTCGAGCAGTGGCGCAGCGATTACGTGCTGCTGACGCCCGACAAGTACGTGTTCGACTACCTCGTCGTGGTGGCGCCGAGCGATGCGCACGTGTACGTCGACGGCCAGCTGCTCGACGCCACGGACACGGACATGACGCCCTCCGACGGGCTCTCGGCCGAAGAACGCGGGTCTCCGACCCCGCCGTATTGGACGTACCGCTACCAGCTCTCGTACCCCATCATCGATTCGACGCAATCGCCGCCGAGCATCAAGCCCGGCAAGCAGAACGACGGCGTGCACCACGTGCAGGCCGACGAGCCGGTGGGCGTCATCGCGTACGGGTTCGACTCGTACGTCAGCTACGCGTACGCGGGGGGGACGCAGCTGACCGTGATCAACCCGCCGTAGCGCTCGCGGGCGGTCAGGGCGCTACTCTGACGCCATGGCGGACCGCATGGTGGTGCTCGCGTGCTTCGCCGCGGTGGCCGCGTGCGGCCAGCCGCCGCGCCTCGCCGACCGTGGGGGTGAGCGCGCGAAAGCAGCAGACCCGCCGCCACCGTGGTGGCTCGACGGCGGGACCGCCCGCTGCCGACACGTGCCCTACGTGGCGGGCGACTTCTACCGCACGTTCGTTCCGTCGGGCTCGCGGTACGTCAACGACCACACGCTCGTCATGGGGCCGGACGGCACCTGGCACATCTTCGGCATCACCAACGACTCGCCCGGCGATCCGGAGGCCGAGCATCAGTTTCTCCACGCGACGGCGCCCACCCCCTTCGGCCCCTGGACCGAACGGCCCGACGCGCTCGTCGCCGATGCGCGCGCCAACGAGAAGGTGCTCTGGGCGCCATATGTCATCGAGCGGCAACCCGGCCACTGGACTCTCCTTTACTACGCGGACCTGCTCGACGACGATCCGACGCGCGGGGTTCGGCTGGCCGACAGCGAGGACCTCTGGCACTGGCAGCGCGTGCCTGCGACGACCTCCCCGGCCGGACGGCCCCCCGGCGGACGCGACCCGTTCCTCCTTCGAGTCGCGGGCCGATGGCTGCTCTGGTCGGTCGGCGTGGACGGCGCATCGCACGGGCAGATCCTGCTGAGCGAGAGCCGGAGCCCGTCTCTCGCCGACTGGTCGCCCGCAACGCCCGTCCTCACGGACCCGGTGGCGGCAACCCCATGGCGGCGCGGCAACCTGCAAAGCCCGTTCGTCGTCGTCTACGACGAGCAGTTCTACTTGTTCGTGACGCGCAAGTCGCCGGCGCCCGTCGACTACGTGCGCACCGAGGTTTTCTGTTCGGACGATCCGCGCCACTTCGACTGGCAGCCGATCGCCGAGCTGCGTGCGCACGCGGCCGAGGTCCTCGTGGACCACGGACGGTACTTCATCACGTCGGCTGGCTGGACCAGGATGATCGGGGAGGAGCACCGAGGGCTTTCCATCGCGCCGCTCGGATGGGCACCCCCGTGAACCAGGCGCGCCCTACCGCTTTCCCTCCCCCGGAAGCGGGCCGATCGGCCACTGCGTCAGGAGGGGAACCCGCGCGTTGGGGCCAGCCTGCAGGACGACGCGCGCGCACTCGTCGAGAGTGATGCGCCGCGGGCCGAACGGCGAGGCGTCGGCGGCGTCCGAGTCCATGAGCAGCGTCGGCGTGTCCACTCCGAAGTCGTCGGGGTGGCCGGGTTCGTCCATCAGCACGTGCCCGAGCTCGTGCGCAAGAGTCAGGCTGCTCTTTCGCGCCCGGATACCCGCGCGGTCGAGCAGCACCACATTGCGAACGCTCGACAGGTCGCTGCCGATGAACGACTCGCCGATGCGGCCCCCGCCCGCGAACAGCGGGACGACCACGATCTCGATCGTCGTCGGGTCACCGTCGTCGATCGCCTTGAGCAGCGTCCGCTCCTCGAGAGTGCCGGCCATCGCATCCATGTCGGTGAAGTGCTGCAGGCCGTCGCTCAGGTCGACCGAGCCGATGCGCACGCTGAGCGTCGCGTCGGTCGACAGCGGCAGTCCCGGCGCCGGCTCGACGGCGAGCAGCGTCCCGTCCTTGCGGCGGAGCGACACGTCGACGCTCGGCGCCAGCCCCGCGCCGATGCGCGCGTTGGGCGAGACGACCGCGACCAGCCCCGCCTTCTCGGCCGTCCTCGCCAGGTCGGAGGCGACCAGGTCCGGCAGCTCGCCGGGCAGCGTCTGCACGGAGATGCTCTTCCCGTCGGCGCGCAGCCGGATCTCGCCGCCGCTCGCGGCGATCCCGAGATCGTCGCCGATGGCGACCAGATGCGACGGCGGCGGGTCGACGATCTTCACGTCGATCTGCCGCACGTCTCCGAACGTGAGCCCGCACTGTCCCCAGATGGCCGACGCCGACCCGAGCTCCGCGCGTAGCGCGGCGATCGCCCCCGCGTCGTTTCCCCCGATGGCCGGCGCACCGCCCGGCGAGAGGCGCACGACGATGGGTCGCAGCGTCGCCCGCAGCCGCCCGATGGGCCCCACCGGCGAGTTGCGCGGCCCGAGCACGCGGATCATCTGCGCCTTTCGCCCGCCGCTCTCGAAGACGATGGCGCCGCCCACCTGCGCCTTGATCGACCGGTCGGCCACGAGCGGGTGGTCGCGATCGAGGTCGTCGATGACGAGGCGGAGCGGCGCGCTGGCCCAGCATCGCACCCCGGGGTAGGAGCGCACGCACGGCGAGGCGGTGAGCGCCAGGTGGGCGATGGAGTCGATCGGCGCACCGGCGGCGTCCAGCGACTCCACCGCGATCTCTCGGCCGCCGTCGAGCGTGGGGCCGTGGTCCGGGACGGCCAGCGCGACGCGCAAAGCGTCCACGTCGTCGTAGTCGGCGTCGGGCGGCCCCTCGACGCGCGCGGGCGGCGTGCGTTCGAGCGAGGCGTGCGAGCGCGCCATGTCGACGATTTCGCCGTCGCCCGCCCGCATGTCGATGCCGTTCACGTCGAGCGCGACGCGCAAACGCCTCCCGGGCGCGGCAGCCACGAGCTCGACGTGGCCCGGCGAGAGCCCCTCGAACCAGGCGGCGCCCGGCAGAGCGCGCCCCCACGGCAGCGGCGCGCCGCCGCCGCCGACGACGCGCGCGTGCTCGCCGCCCGAGACGACGTGCAGCACGGCCCCGGACAGGCGCTTGTCGATCGCGACCAGGTCGACGTGCGTCGGCGGGGGCAGCCTGGTCTGTTCTCCGTCGGGCCGGCCGTTGGCATCGTCGTCGTCGCGGTCGGCCCACAGGACGACGTGCAACGTGGCGTCGGGTACGGCGGCGCGCGCGGGAGCGTGCGCGACGAGGAGCGCGCCGGCGAGCGCGCCCGCGGCGACTACTCGAGCCAGCCCCACTGGATCCATCGGTACGGCGTCTCCGCGAGCAGCGGCTCTTGGTCTGCGCCCCCCTTGGCCGCCGCGCGAAGCAGCGCGCCCCACGCGACGTTGCCCAGCACGCGCGAGGCGACCAGCTCGTCGGCGAGCTCGCGCGCTCGGGCGCGCGCCCGTTCGCACGCGGCGCCGCCCGAGGGCGGCGAGGCATCCCACAGCGCGGCGGCGGCCATGCCGCGCAGCTCCTCGCGCTTGCAGGTCGTCGCCGCATCGGCCAGGGCGTCGCGCAGGTCGTCGCGGCCGTGATCGCGCGCCAGGTAGAGCGCGGCGCGCATACCCGCCTCGTCGACGAGCGGCAGCGCCCGCGCGATCGTCTCGAGCATCGCCCGGGCGGAGGTTGCCCCGGCGCGCGCCATGCGGAAGAGGAACGTCGTGTCGCGATCGGCGCTGGGGCGATCGGACAGCCGGGCAACCAGCTCCAGCGTGGGGCGCGTTGGCGGGGGCGGGGGCAGCGGACGCCCGCGCGCCGCCGCGTCGGTCTCCGACAGCGACCACGCGACGAGCGACCACGCCGCGCGCGAGCTCTCCGGCCCGTCGGCCGCGCGCGAGCGCGCCTCCTCGAGCGGCGTCATGTCGCCCGCCTTCACCGCCACCTCCGCCAGCACGAGCCACCGCCCGAGGTGCCGCTCGGCCCCGCGCAGCACCGACAGCGCCGGCCCGACGTGCACGGCGACGGGTCGTGCGCGCACGAGCGGCACGAACAGCTCGACGCACATCGCGATGCGGTGGCTCTCCTTGATCATCGGCGCGAGCTGCGCGAGAAGAGCGCCGTTCGATTCGCCGCGCGCGACGCGCGCCAGCTCCGCCCCGAACGACAGGTGCGACTGGCGGCTGGCCGCGATCTTGGCGAGCAACGGCGCGAGCTCCGGATCGCGCGAAAAGCACGCCGAGCTGAGCGCCGCCGAGCCACCGGCCTCGTCGCCGGCGAGGGCCTGGCGCAACAGCGCCACGGCCTGGCGATCTTGCGCCTCGGACAGCGCGCGCAGCCCGCACGCGTACAGCTCACGCTGCCGGGAGCCGCGCTTGATGAGCACCGCGGTCGCCTCTCCCAGCGACGCGCGCAGCGCCGGGCTGAGCGGCGCGACCGCGCGCACGGCGCCGGCGAGCTTGGCCTCGCTGGTGGGACGTCGCTTGAGCGCGGCGTCGACCTCCTCCTCGAAGCGGACGCGCACCGGCTTGTCGAGTAGCTCGGTGCGCGCGAGCGCCGGGCGCACCGACGAGCGGTCGGCGGCCGGGCGCTCCTTGGCTTTGGCGAGCGGCGCGTTGCCGGCGCCTTCCCACGCGCCCGGCCCTGCTCGCCGCGCTGCTTCCGCTCGGAGCCGCTTCGCCTTGATCACGTCCATTCCCCCGTCGAGAGTTCGTGGGCGAGCGCCCGTGCTGACGACCATATCAGAGGCGGAGCGAGTCTCGACGGCGAACATGGAGAAAAGTTCTCCGCGTTCGAGAAGCAAGAAGGTCGCCAACGGCGGAACGCGAGCTTGCGTCCATGATCTGCGCGTCCAGCGTCCGAGCGACCCACGGTCGCGTACCTCGCCATGCGAGGTCTCAGTGCCTCACGCGGAACACAAACCGCTTGACGCTGGGCGCGCCGGACACATTCAACGTGAGCGGACCGGCGGTGATGGTGTCGCTCTGCGCTTGCACCGTCACCGACCAGACGTGCTCGGCCGGGTCGTCGAAGGCGCACGCGCCGCTGCACGACGAGAGCTGCGCGGCGTCGCCGACCGCCGGGATGGGACCGGAAGCATCGCTCGGCGGGCCGGGCGTGAAGGGGCCGCTCGGCGCGGATTGCGACAGCACGGTCCCGTCGTCGAGCTTCACGCTCGTCTGCCCGCCGGCGAACACGTCGACCTGGAGGAAGTCGGTCACGTCCGCCGCGGAGATGACGCTGCCGTCGGTCGACGGCACCACGGTCTCGGCCAGCGGCGAGAGCATCGGCACGATCGCGCCCATCTCGGCGAAGACCGGCACGACGTCGAGCGGCGCCGGCGCGACGACCTCGCCGCCGCCGGCCACGCGCGCCCCCGTCCAGTAGTCGTAGTACGCCGGGTCGGGGAGGTAGACGCTGCGCGCGACGGCGCCGCGCTTCACCACGGGGGCGACGAGCAGCGAGTCGCCGTACATGTACTCGTCGGTGATCGTCCAGGTGCGCGGGTCCTGCGGGTGATCGAGGAACAGGTGCCGCATGACCGGCCAGCCGTGCTCGCGCGCCTCGCGGACGGCGAGCTTCACGTACGGGATCATCTGCGTCTTGATGCCCGCGTACTTCGCGTAGGTCGTCAGCGTCTCCTGGTCGTCCCAGATCTGCCACCGGGCCGAAGACGGCTCGTTCCCGGCCCCCTGGTTCTCGTCGTGCATGTCGGCGCTGAAGGCGCCGAGCTCGGTCCAGCGCAGGTACAGCTCTTTGTCGGGCGGCGGGTTGTAGATGTAGTGATACCCGCTGATGTCCGAGCCCCAGAGCGGGATGCCGCTCATGCCCGCGTTGAGCGCGGCGGTGAGCGCCGCCGGCAGCCCGTCGGCGAGATCGAAGTCGGTGCTCTCGTCGCCGGCCCACACCATCGGCACCAGACCCCCCGTTCCCGCCGTCCCCCACGGCGTGGGGCCCGCGTAGCCGGAGCGCACGAAGATGAGGTAGTCGCCCGGGCGCTTGGTCTCCATCAGGTCGTGGACGGCCTTCTGGTAGAGCAGCGGGTAGAGGTTGTGCGCCTGCATGCCGGTCATGCCGTTGGAGAAGACGGCGTCCATCGGCACGTACTCCCCGAAGTCGTACATCCACCCGTCCCAGCCGTCGTCGAGCGCCTGCTGCATCTGCGCCTGGTACCAGGCGACGGCGTCGGGGTTGGTGAAGTCGATCATGCCCGCGTTGTACGGCGGGTCGAGCACGGTGTACGGCGAGCCGTCGGCGTGCTTGACCAGCCAGCCCTTGGCCGCGAGATCGTCGAACACCGGGTGCCAGCCGTCGGACACGAAGGGGCAGAAGTAGGCGATCGCCTTGAAGCCCTTCTGGTGCAGCTCGGAGGTGACGGCCTGCATGGCCGCGTGGTCCTGGCCGCCGCCGTCGGGGAAGTAGTGCACCGCCGTGTCGATGACGCTCGTGGGCACGTGCGCGGCGCGCAGCTTGTCCCATTCACCGCTGCCGACGTCGCCCCGGCGCCGGGGCGCGAGCACCCAGTCGGCGATGGCCGGGGGCCGTCCGGTGATGGCCGTCAGGTCCTCGAGCAGCTTCTTCGGATCGGGATCGACGAAGATCGTCGCGTCGAGCGTCGAGGTCCACGACTCGAAGCGCCAGCTGTCGGGCGTGTCGTCGCCCAGGTGGAAGACGGTGCGATACGTCGACGAGAGGAAGACGCCGAAGCCGCGCGGCGACATGAACCAGGGCACCGGGATGTACGTCATCGTCGGGCCGTTGGGCATCGGGTTGCTCGGCCCGGGCGGCGTGCTCTCGCCCTGGCCGAGGCCCTTGTCCTCCACCCAGACGTACGTCTTCGGCTGCGCGCGATGGTCGGCCAGGTAGAAGCGCTCGCCGAGACCGAGGAAGTGGTCGCCCGGGGCGACGGAGGTGCTCCCCGGCGCGGGGGGACCCGCCGCGTCGTCGTGCATCGCCCAGCCCAGCGAGACGCGGTTGATCTGCGAGTCGGGATCGCTCCCGGGATCGTCGACGCTGGCCACGAGGTGCACGCCGGGGCCGGCCGGCTCGATGCGCAGCGTGACCGATCCGTGCGCGGCGTCGGTCGTCGCCAGGTGCACGACGAGGGCGTCGCCCTCGGCGTCGATGGAGGTGGCGCGCGTGGCCTGCTGCCACGGGTCGTCCTGGCCGCGGTAGTAGTCCCACCCCTTCATCACGGCCTCGACGGTCGTGTCCTCGTTGTGCGTGAAGGACAGCGGCGCGTACGCGACGAGCGGGTCGGAGGCATCGGCGTCGTCCTGGTGCGCGGGCGCCGACTCCATCAGCACGCGCCCCTGCGCGTCGTGGACGACGAGCGAGAAGGGATCGGCGTGCACGTCGACCGTGACGGCGCCGCTCGGGTGCGTCCAGGTCGTGTCGGCCGCCGCCGTGGCCTGGCCGAGCGAGCTGCTCCCCGCGCAGTCGAAGCCGACTCCCAGCGCGGCGGTCACGAAGAGGCTCGCGTGCGCGAGCCAGGGGTGAATGCGAAGGGGCATGGGTCACATCGGGGGCGGCTCGGAGCACACGCCGTTGATGCAGGTGACGCCCTGCTGCGCGCCGCAGCAGTCGCTGCTCGTCGTGCACTTGTCGCCGTCCTGCGAGCAGCCTGTGTTGACGGACGTGCAGACGAGTCCCCCGTCGGGCGCCGGGCCGCAGTATCCGCCGCAGCACTCGGTGCCCGACTGGCAGCCATTGCCGTCGCCCTTGCAGGGGTCGAGCGCCCAGTAGCCGCGCATGTTGAGCGTCGTCGGGTCCTGCCCCGGCAGGTAGAAGGCCGAGTGGCTCGGGTCCTTGCCCGCCTGCGGCGACTGGTCGAACGCCGCTACCCAGAGCTGCTTGACCCCCTGCCCTTCCTGGTAGTTGCCCTGGTTGTCGTAGACCCACTGCGGGCCGGTGATGGCGTTGCCCCAGGTGCGCCGCGAGTGGAAGACGACCCAGAAGTAGCCGCCGGCCGCGACGGGCGCGAAGGTCGGCTCGTAGTTCAGGTGGCGGTCGCGGTCGCCGGCGGCGAACGGGTAGCTCGTGCCGTCGAGCGCGCCGAGGGGGATCTCGGTCCCGGGGCTCGCGACACTCGCTGCGTACAGATCCCCCGGGATACCGAGCGAGCCGGGGCTCGGCCCGCGCTGGTAGACGATCCACTGATGGTCGGGCGACACCGTCGGGAACTGGATGTAGGTGCCGCTGTTGCTCCCGGCGTCGCCATTGCCCACGGCGGCGACGATGAGCCTGTCGTTGGTCGCCGTCCGGGCGACCGGGTCCCAGTCGTAGGCGCGCAGGTCGTGCGTGTTCGGGTCGACGTAGGCGAGCAGCTTGCCGTCGGGCGAGAAGGCCGGCATGAAGAGCTGCTTGCCCTCGAGCCCCGTGTTCGGGATGGCCATCCCGGTGGCGGTGTCGAACGCGCCCGTCTGCTTGCCGATGTTGCCGCGCAGCGGCGCGAAGTTCTCGACCAGCACCGCGCCATCGGGCGTCAGCCCCGGCAGCGCCCACTCCGACGAGCCGCCGTTCATGCTGTCGTACCCCGAGTACGTGTCGGCGCTCGACTTGAGGTCGTAGTCGTGCGCGACCTCCTCGGGCCAGGTGCCCTCGTTCATGAGCAGCTGCTGGCCATTGGCCGACACGGTGTGGCACGACGGGCAGGTGACGCTCGGACCGAGGAAGTCGTCGGGCTTGGTGGCGCCGGCCTGGATGCGCATCACGCGCCCGGTGTTGATGGCCCAGTAGTAGATGGTGCCGCGCATCGACGCGGGGGCCACCGTCCACTGCTGGTCGCTGATGATCGTCGCCGCGGTGCCGTTCCAGCGCGTGACCTTCAGCTCCGCCGCGCCGCTCGTCGAGTCGACGAACCGCTGCCAGTCCTGTGCGGCGAAGTCGTAGCGACCCGACGGCGCCGTGGTGAAGCTCTCGAGCTCGAAGGTGGGGCTCGTCAGGTGCACGTAGTAGGCGTCGGCCGCCGCGCCGTCGTTCCACATGAGCGGCGCCTCGCCGACGCCGCGCGGGAAGACGGTGGCGTCGTAGGGGTAGGCCCACACCACCTGCGTGTCGAGCATCGTCGCGCTCTGCAGCGACGTCTGCACGGCGCCCGGCACATTGCCTGGGTTCTGCTGCAGGTGCAGCTTGACGACGAGCGTCGCGGCGGCGGTCTGGCCCTGGTAGGTCGCGGTGACGTGCACGACGCCTCCCTGCGAGCCGTTGGCGGTGTACAGGCCCGACCCGTCGACCGCGCCGACCTGCGGGTCGTCGCGCGTCCACGAGGCACCGCCGACGGGCGCGATCGAGCCGTCGGCGAACTGCCCCATCGCCTGGAACTGCTGCGTCGCGGGCTTGCCGTTCAGCGACTCGATGTTGGCCTGCAGCGGCTGGATGCTGAGCGCGACGAGCTTCGGGTTGCCGATGCCGTCTCCGCCCAGGCTCGCGTCCGACGCGCCGCCCCCGTCGCCCGTGGACGGCGAGGCGTCGTCGCCGGCGAACCCCTGCTGGGCGCCGGAGTGTGATGATCCGCAGGCGATCGGCCAGACCGCGACGAGGACGAGCGGAAGCCAGAGACGGGGACGGGCGCGCATGTGCGTCCGAATTTTACCACGCGGACGGCCGTCAGGCGCGCGCGACGCCGATTCGCACGGCTTCCCCCTCGACGTCCGTCTCGCGCACCTGCGCGCCCGGGGCGACCTCGTCGGTCGACACGTGCGCGGCGAGCACCTCGCCGGCGAGCGCCTCGCGATGCTGCTCGACGATGCGCCGGACGCGGTCGCTCCCCTGCACCGACACGCGGATGCGATCGGTGTACTCGAGGCTCATCTCCTTGCGGATCGTCTGGATGCGGTTCTGGAGCTCGCGGAGCAGGCCCAGCTCGCGAAGCTCCTCGTCGATGCGCGTGTCGAGCACGACGACGCCCACGCGGTCGCCGGCGGCGGCGAACCCCTCCTTGGCGACGAACTCCACCTCGACGTCGTCGCGCCCGAGCTCGACGCCGTCGACGGTCGCCCGGCCACCGGCCATGAGCGTCGAGGCGAGCGCGCCGGCTTGCGCCGACGAGTACGCGGCCATCGTCTTCTTGAGCGCCTGCGCCTCCTTGCCGAGGCCCCGCTGCCCGAGCGAGCGGAAGCTCGGCTTGACGCGGAACTCGACGTACCTGTCGGCGTTCTCGACGCCGTACGTCTCGACGTCGCGCACGACGTTGAGCTCCTCCATCAGCTGGCGCGCCGCCGACGCGTCGACGACGTCGGGGTTCGCCGTGACGATGCTCGCCGCCCGGAGCGGCTGGCGCACCTTGATCTTCGCCTGGGTGCGCACCTGCAGGCCGAGCGACACGAAGGCGCGGACCGTCTCGATCTTCTTCGACAGGCCCTCGTCGATCGCCGCGGCGTCGACCTCCGGCCAGTCCTCGAGGTGCACGCTCTGCCTGGCGCCCTCGACACCGGGGCGCTGCCCGTCGTGTTGGCGTGCGCCGGGGCGCACGACGAGGTTCTGGTACATCGCCTCGGCCATGTACGGCGTGAAGGGCGCGGACAGCCGGGTGATCGTGACGAGGCACTCGTAGAGCGTCTCGTAGGCGCTGCGCTTGTCGTCGTCCCAGCCGCTCTTCCAGAAGCGCGCCCGGCTGCGGCGCACCCACCAGTTCGAGAGCGCGTCGACCAGGGCCACCATGCGCTGCGTCGCGCCGTAGACGTCGTAGTCGTCCATCCGCGCCGTGACGTCGCGCACGGTGAGCGCCAGCTCGCTGCGGATCCACCGGTCGAGCTCCGGCACCTGCGCGACCTTCACGTGGCCCGACTTGGGATCGAATCCGTCGATGTTCGCGTAGATGGTGAAGAACGAGTACACGTTGCGCAGCTTGACCGCGTACTCCTTCTGCAGCGCGCGCACGTTCGAGAGCGAGTGGCGCGTGGCCGACCACGGCGGACTGGCGGCGTAGAAGAACCAGCGGAAGGCGTCGGCGCCGGGGGCGGTCGTCAACGGATCGTGCACGGTGACGCGCTCCTCGCGCGGCAGCCACGGCACCTCGACGGGCTTGACGTCCTTGACCGTCGTCGGGATGACGCCGATCCGCGCGCGGTCGGCCTCGTGCATCAGGACCACGCGCCGCGGCAGGCCCTTCTGCGGCTCGAGCACGACCTCGAAGCGCTCGTTCGCGTCGTCGACGCGCGTGACCAGCACCTTCTGCCCTTCGGTGAGGTCCATCCCCTCGAAGTCCTCGACCGCGACGTACGCGCGCCCCTCGCGCGGCGGCGCCACGCCCTTGGGAAGCTTGACCCCGCCGGCGTCCTGCACCGCGAAGTCCATGCGCACCTCGTCGAGGATGATCTCGGGCGGGGTGTAGTTGCCCTTGCTCTTGCTCTCCTTCTTGCCTTCCTTGTCGGTGACGTGCCCGAGCACGATGCACGTCTTGAAGGGACGCGGCAACGGCCTGTCGAACACGAGCGTCGAGATCATGAGCAGCGAGTAGAACCAGCCGCGCGTCTGATCGATCGCCTCGCTGATGAAGTCGGCCGGGAAGCTGCGCTCGAACTTGTCCCTGTTCTGGTGCGGGTAGCCCCACTGCGCGAAGGGCATGCAGCCCGAGTCGAACCAGCAGTCGATGACCTCCGGGACACGTCGCATCGTCCCCGCGCAGACCCCACCGCCTGCGGCGCCGTGGGCGCACGGGAAGGTCACCTGGTCGACCCACGGCTTGTGCACGACGAGGTGCTCGCTCAGGGTCGGGTCGGCCCGGCGGGCGCGGTGGAAGTGGTCGAAGGCGTGGGCGTTGCGCCGCTCGATCTCGGCGACCGACGACGGCGCTTCCTTGTGCTCGGGGTCCTGGTCGCACACCCAGATGTTGAGCGGCGTGCCCCACCAGCGCTCGCGCGACAGCGCCCAGTCGACGTTGTTGGCGAGGAAGTCGCCGAAGCGCCCCTCCTTGATGTGCTCGGGCAGCCAGTGCACGGCGCGGTTGTTCTCGATGGCCTTGTCGATGGCCGCCGTCGTGCGGATGTACCAGGCGGGGCGCGCGTACTGGATGAGCGGGTCGGAGTCGGCGCGCCAGCAGAACGGGTAGTCGTGGCGGTACTGCTCGGCGTGCACGAGCAGCCCCTGGTCCTTCAGATCGTGCTGGATCTCCTTGTCGCAGTCCTTGACCCAGCGGCCGGCGTAGCGCTCGAAGCGGTCGACGAACGTGCCGTCGGGCTTCACGGCGCAGAAGAGCGGCACGTCCGGGTGGTCGCGCAGGACGCGCCGGTGCGCCTCGTGGTCGTCCTCGCCGAAGGCGGGGGCGATGTGCACGATGCCCGTGCCGGTGTCGAGCGTGACGAAGTCGGCGGCGATGACGTGCCAGACCACGCCCTCGGAGCCCCTGGCATCGGCGGCGAAGAGCTCGAAGGGCGGGCGGTAGGCCTTGCCCACCAGCTCGCGCCCCTTCATCTCGCCCTCGACCTCGAGCTTGCCGATCTTCTTCGAGAGCGCGTCGGCCAGCCCCTTGGCGAGCACGAAGCGCTTTCCGTCCCTGGCGCGCGCGACGACGTAGTCGAACTCGGGGTGGACCGCCGCGTACATGTTGGACGGCAGCGTCCACGGGGTCGTCGTCCAGACGAGGAGCGACAGGTTCTCCTCCCCGACGAGGGGGAACGCGACGTAGACGCTCGGGTCGTCGACCGTCTTGTACCCCTGCCCCACCTCGCCGGAGCTCAGGGCCGTGCCGCCCTGCGCCCACCACCAGACGACCTTGTGCCCCTGGTAGAGCAGGCCCTTCTTGAACAGCTCGGAGAGCGCCCACCACACGCTCTCGACGTACGAGCGGTGGTAGGTGACGTACGCGTCGCCGAGGTCGACCCAGAAGGCGACGCGTTCGGTCAGCTCTTCCCACTCCTTCGTGTAGCGGAAGACCGACTCGATGCACTTCTTGACGAACGGCTCGACCCCGTACTCCTCGATGGCGGCCTTGCCGTGGATGCGCAGCTCCTTCTCGACCTCGACCTCGACCGGCAGGCCGTGGGTGTCCCAGCCGGCCTTGCGCGGCACGCTCCAGCCGCGCATCGTCTTGTAGCGGGGGAACAGGTCCTTGATGACGCGCGTGAGCACGTGCCCGTTGTGCGGCAGCCCGTTGGCGGTCGGCGGCCCCTCGTAGAAGACGAACGTCCCGCGCGGCGAGGGCTTCGAGAGCGTCTTCTCGAAGATGCGCTCGCGCTTCCAGAACGCGAGGATGTCGCGCTCTTCCTTCGGGAAGTCGAGCTCGGGGGGGACCTTCGCGAAGAGGGGGCCGGACATGGGCAGGGGGATCTAGCAGGTTCGAGGTGCGCTCGCGCCCCGACCCCGGGCGGATGTCGTCCCCTTCGGCCGCTACGGTATGCTGCGCGTCGTGGTCCGCCTGCACGCCGTCGGCCTCGCGGTCGCCTTCTTGACGCTCGCGTGCACCCCGCCCGCGGGCCAGGCCGGGGCGTCGGGCGAGGTCTTTCGCGCCGTGAGCCGGGGGGTGTTCGAGGTGGTCGTCCCCATGCCCGACGACGGGACGACCACGTACAAAAGCCCCCTGCCCTTCGACCTGCTTCCGGTTTGGATTCGAAACCAGAAGCTCCTGCCCGTGGGGACGGCGTTCGCCATCTCGCCCACCCAGTTCGTGACCGCCGCGCACGTGCTGCTGGCCGCGCCGGGGCCGTCGGTCTATCTGCGCGACGCCGCCGGGGCGACGTACGAGATCTCGCGCATCGTCCGATTCTCCGAGTACCGGGACATCGCCGTGGTCGAGCTCGTGCGGCCTGCCGCCCATGTCGCGCCGCTGCAGACGCGAACCTCGGTGGCGCTCGGCGAGACCGTGCTGACCGTGGGAGATGCGGGCGGGCAAGGGATCGTCGCGCGAGAAGGCGTCGTGACGTCGTTCACACCCGAAGAGGTGGAGGGCCGGTGGCGGTTCATTCGGTTCACGGCTCCGGCTTCTCCGGGCAACAGCGGCGGGCCCCTCGTCGACGCCGCCGGCCACGCCGTCGGAATCGTTCTCCGCAAGAGCGCGGCCGAGAACCTGAACTACGCGATACCGATCGACGAGCTCCGGAACCTCCGGGCCGACGAGGGCGACCTCTCGAAGAGAGGCCTCACCATCCGGGAGGACAACCAGGAGCTTCGCGTCGACTGGTCGTTCCACCCGCACCTGCCGATCTCCCTCGGCGCGCTCGAGGAAGAGGCGCGGCGGTCGTTCGGCGAGTCGATGACCCGGTGGTACGCGGAGTTCGACGCGAAGTTCGGGAGCGTCACCTTCCCGAACGACCCCCGGTTGAAGACATATCTGCTCGAGCCCGACGTTCCGATCGGGCTCGGGGAGTTCCGCGTCGACAACAATGGGGCGTGGAGCGTCCTTCACCGCGGGAGGTACACCAAAATCGAGGTGCGTCCCGGACAGGAAGCCTTCTTCCTCGACGGACCGGACGCGAGCTCGGGGCAGCTGGTCTTCGACCGACCGACGGACATGACGCTCGAGGCCTGGTTCCAGTCGCCGAAAGCCCTCGCGGACGCGGTCATCCGCAACTACGCGTGGACGATCCCGTTCGCGGGCCGGTCGATCCGCATCGAGTCTCTGGGCGCTCCTGCCGACAGCGAGCGGTGGCTCGACGAGTACGGACGGCCATGGTTCACCTACGTGTGGCGATTGAACCGGACCGCGGAGTCGGTCGTGTTCGATTGCCTGACGAACCCCAGCGGCTGGGCGTGCAACTGGAGACGAATCCCCTCGGCGTACGAGCCCGCCGCGCGCTTCGCGGCCAAGCGCGAAGCGCGACGCGTAACGCTGTCGTACTGGGGCCGCGTCCGGGACTGGATCGATTTCCTCGCTCTCCCGGATGCCTACAAGCCCGTGGTCCTGAAAGGGGCGACGGTCCGCCTCGACGACGGCCTCACCTTGAAGCTCGGCCCGCTGGCGGGCGAGCGCATCGCCCTGCCGTTCCTGTCGGCAGATAGCGGCATCTACGCGTACGTGAGCCTCGACCCGCGTGCGCCGCACGTGCAGCGGATTTACGAGGCGACCCTCAACCCTCGAATCGTGAACACGTATTCGTTCGGGGTCCGAGAGGTCCTCGCGCCGACGCCGGAGCGTCCCGCGTTCGAGGCGGCGCTCTGGTCGAAATTGCGCGCCGGCATCGCGCCGTTCGACAACGTCCCCTTCGTCGAGACGAAGACGATGAACGCGATGAAGCGCGGCGTCACGCCGGCGGGGGGTGGGGAGGGCGACCGCATCGATCTGGAGTTCTGCCGCAACCCCGTGGCGACGCCGACGGCGGCGCTCGAGGCTGCGTGCGCAAGATTCGAGAGCGCTCTGCGGCCGTGAGGCTCGGGAGCCGGCGGCGCGCGGGGGGGGGGTCAGGCCTGGTAGCTCGCAAACACGCGGTCGAGGTAGGCGAGCAGCTCGTCCCCGTCCGCCGGCTGGCAGCGGTAGCCGACGTACCCGTCGGGCCGCACCAGGTACAGGCACTCCGAGCGCGCCCCGTAGCGCTTGTGCATCGCGCCGTCCTCGTCGTGCAGCACCCCGAGCGTCTCGTCGTCGGCGCCGAGCGCCGCCGGCCGCTCGGCCGTGGGCACGACGGCGTACGCCGCCACGTCCACCCCCGCCCGCTCGCGGACCTTCTTCGCGATGGACGACAGGTTCGCGTACCCCGCGGCCGTCGCCGCCGCGCCGTCGAAGAGCAGGAGCACGAGCTTGCCCGCGCGGAGCAGCTCGTGCACAGCGCCCTGCCCGGCCGCCGCCCCCGCCGCGTCGCGCCTCGTGAACGGCGCGTCGGGCGCGCGTTCCCCCGGCGCGGGCCCCTCGCCGAACGCCGCCCAGTCGGCCAGGCTCGGCGCCTCGGTCGGCCCCGACGTCGCGACGTTCGCCTTCCACACCGGCGGGCGGTCCTGCGCCGACAGCGGCCCGCCGCGGTAGCCCTGATCGAGCATGGCGAAGTTGCGCGCGGCGCGCGACTGCACGGCGCCGAGGCGCGTGACGAACGACATGAGCTGGTTTCTCAGCCCGATGGCGAGCGGATGGCGCATCTCCATCGCCGCCTCGAGCGCCTTCATCGCGCGGTCCGTCTTGCCGACCAGCGCCTGCGCGATGGGCAGCCGCTCGGCGCCGTACGTGTCGAGCAGCGACCCCGCGCCGCGCCCGCGCGCGACCAGGGCCAGCTTCCAGGCGAGGTTGATGGCGTCCTGGATGCCGGTGTTCATCCCCTGCCCGCCGACGGGGCTGTGGATGTGGCCCGCGTCGCCCGCGATGAACACGCGCCCGTCGCGGTAGCGGTCGACGTGCCGGTGGTGGATGCGGAAGCTCGTCATCCACGCCGGATCGCTCGCGCGCGCGCCGGGCAGGCGCCGGTCGAGCGCCTGCTGGAAGAGCTCGAGCGTCGGCTCCGTGGCGTCGGCCTCGGGGCCGCCGGTGACGATGAGGCGGTAGCGGCCGTCGGCGAAGAGCGGGAAGAGCGCCAGCAGATCGCCCTCGCCGAGCACCGTGATGATCTCGTCCTCGACGCCCACGAGCGGCAGCGACACGCGCACGTCGGCCTGCACGAGGCGCTCCTCGTAGGGGGCGCCCTCGAACGCGAAGCCGAGCACCTTGCGCACGCGGCTGTGCGCGCCGTCGCAGCCGACCAGCCAGCGGGCGCGCGCCGTCTCGCGCGTGCCGTCGGCGCGCACGAGCGTCGCGGTGACGCCCGCGTCGTCCTGCGCGAAGCCCTCGAGGGTGACGCCGCGCTCGATGCGGCCGCCCAGCCGACTCACGTGCGCGGCGAGGATCTGCTCGACGTCGTGCTGCGAGATCCCGTACGGGTGCGGGTACGGCGAGTCGATGTCGCTCATCTCGACGTGCACGACGCGCTTGCCGCCCGAGAAGACGTTCATCGCGCGCACGATGCGCGACCGGGCGGCCACCTCGCCGGCGACGCCCATCGCGTCGAACAGCTCCATCGTGCGCGCGTGCACGACGGCCGCCTTCGAGATGGTCTGCGGCTCGCGCAGCTCGTCGACGAGGCGGCAGCTCGCCCCGTGCCGCAGCAGCTCCGCCGCCATCGTGAGCCCCGTCGGGCCCGCGCCCACCACCAGGACGTCCGGCTCGCTCATGGCAGCGAGTCTATTCGAGACCGCCTCGCGCGAGACCCGCGCCGTGTCCCTCGGCCACCGCGTCGGAATCACGCACGATCTCGCCTCGTTCGCGGGCGATCGCGCCCGAATCACCCGTCACTCTCGCGGTGCTTGCGAGCGATCGCTCCCGAATTCGGCGTCATCTCGACGCGTTGGCGCACGAGCACGCCCGTCGTCGCCGGCCATTCCGGCGCATTCGCCCGCGGACACGCCCCGCATCGCCGGCCATCTCGGCGCATTCGCCCGCGAACACGCCCCTCATCCGCCGCCATCTCGTCGCGCTCCCCGGGGAACGCGCGCGCCATGACGGGCCATCTCGTCGCCTTCCCCCCCGAACACGCACGCCTTTGCCGGCCATCTCGTCGCCTTCCCCCCCGAACACGCGCGCCATCGCCGGCCATCTCGTCGCAGTCGTCCGGGAACCCCCCCCGCATCGCCGCCGAACACGCCCCCCATCACCGCCCATCTCGACGCCTTCCCCCGCGAACACGCACGCCATCGCGGGCCGTCTCGGCGCATACGCGCGCCGACCCGCTCCTCGTCGCCGGCCGTCTGGAGACGGTCGCCGCAGGATGGCCCCCCGATGTCCGTGGACCGGGACGCGCTCGCGGGCGGTGAGGCGGCGATCGCCCCCGACGCCGCCGGCGTGCCCGCTACTCCGCCGCGGCGGTCGCGCTCTTCGCCGCGAGCTTCTTCACGACGAGGGCGTACGCGCCCTCGAGGTCCTTGAAGCCCGCGAGCTCGTCGTCCTCGATCTTGATCTGGTACTGGCGCTCGACCGCCGCGACGATCTCGACGCCCATCATCGAGTCGATGCCGAGCTCCTTGAACGTCGCGCCGTCCGGGACCTCGTCCTTCTCGGCGATCTCGGCGACCAGGGCCCTCAGCTCCTCTTTCAGCTTGGCGTTCGACATCGTGCTTCCCTCCTCCGATCAGGCGAGGCGCTTCTCGACGACGTCGAGAAGGTCGGAAATCGTGGTCAGGCCCGTCAGGCTCTCGTCGGGGATCTGGATGCGCAGACGGCGCTCGAGCGAGCCGATGATCTCGAGCATCCCCAGCGAGTCGATGGCGAGCTCGCTGATGACGGTCGCCTCGAGGACGTGGTGGAAGTCCTTCTCCACGACCTCCGTCGCGATGCTGCGAAACATGGCCAGCAGGTCGTCGCGGGAGGGGCGCGGCCCCTCATCCATGGTCTGCATCGTCGCCTGCGGCATTGAATCGCGTTCCTTTCATCGTGTGTCCAGAAATCGTGCGCGTAGGTTCGTTCGCGGAGGCGCGGTGTCTTCGTTTCGACACACCGTGACTGCGGGTACTCGGTCCTACGCCCCTCCTTCGGGTTCGGCGGAGCCGGCGAGCTGCCGGGCGGCGCCAGGTTTGTCCGATGGGGCCCCGGCCCCATCGGTTGCTGCTTGCACGCTCCGTGCTCGCGGCAAGCTCCCCTCCAGGTACATCTGCCGCGTCTTGCGGCGCTGGGGCTTGCCGCTCGAGGTGCGCGGAAGCGCCGCGAGCGGGGCAACGACGACTTCGTGCACGGTCAGCCCGAACTGATCCGCCACGCACCGTGCGATCGCCTCGCGCAGCGCGGGCGCCTCGCTCGACGTGCCCTCGCAGCAGACGATCAGCTGCTCGTCGCCCACCCCGTCGGCCGACACGCGCCCCTGCGCGTCGATCGGCGCGCCGAACGCCACCACGTTGCCGCGGCGGACCGGCGGCAGCTCGCCCACCGCCCACTCGACGTCGCTCGGGTAGTAGTTGCGCCCGCGGACGATGATGATGTCCTTCAGCCGCCCGCACACGAACAGGCGCCCGCCCTTCAGGTAGCCGAGATCGCCGGTGTGCAGCCAGGGCTCGCCGCCCGGGTCGTCGGGCAGCGGCTTGTAGGTCTGCGCCGTCAGCTCCGGCTCCTGGAAGTAGCCCACCGTGACGCTCGGCCCGCGCGTGACGATCTGCCCGACCTGCCCCTCGCCGAGCTTTCGCCCCGCCTCGTCGACGATCGCCAGCTCGTGGCCCGGGAAGCCCTGGCCGCAGTCGACCAGCTCCTGCCCGACGGCGTTCGTGTCGGTCGCGAGCCCCTCGCCGAGCGGGACGAACGTGATGGCGAGCGTCGCCTCCGCCATGCCGTACGACGGCAGGAAGGCGCGCGGATCGAACCCCGCCGGCGCCAGCCGCGCGGCGAAGTCGCGGAGCGACCTGGCCTGGATGGGCTCCGCCCCGCAGCCGGCGATGCGCAGGCACGAGAGATCCAGCCCCTCGACGTCCTTGTCCTTGAGGCGCTTGGCGACGAGCGCGTACGCGAAGTTGGGCGCGTAGGTGATGGTGCCCCGGTGCTCGTGGATCTTGTCGAGCCACAGGCGCGGCGCGCGCACGAAGCTCGCCGTCGGCAGGAACACGCACGGGACGTTCGTGAAGAGCGGCCCCACGACGAAGCCGATGAGCCCCATGTCGTGGAAGAGCGGCAGCCAGCTGACGCCCTTGTCGAACGAGTCGTCGCGGTGCAGCCCGTCGAGCATGAACGCGGCGGCGTTGGCGGCGAGGTTGCCGTGGGTGACCATGACGCCCTTGGGGCGCGAGGTGCTGCCGCTCGTGAACTGCAGAAACGCGAGATCGCCCGGCTCGACGGGCACCTCGGCGCGGCCCGCGTCGGCCGACAGCTCGTCGACCGTCGCCAGGCCGCGCAGCGTCTCGACGCGGGCCAGGGCGGGCTCGACGTACGGGCGCGTGGCGGCGGTCGTCAGCAGCAGCGCCGCGCCCGAGGCCCGGGCGATGTGCGCCACGGTGTCGTGGTAGCTCTCGATGTTCTTGAAGGTGAGCTGCGGGTAGATGGGCACCGGCACGACGCCGGCGAACAGCGCCCCGAGAAACGACAGCACGAACTCGTCGCCGTCGGGCACCACCATGGCGAGGCGATCGCCCTTGCGCAGGCCGCGCGCCAGCAGGTGCGCGCCGCGGCGCTCGGCCTCGGCGGCGATATCGTGGAACGTGCAGAGCCGCTCGGTGCCGTCGGGGCGCACGAACACGAAGCCGCGTGCGCGGTCCTCGCGCAGGGCACGAACCGCGTCGACGAGCGTCGGGGCGACACGCATGGGCGCACGCATGGGCAGCCGCCGCGGCTTTAATGCGAGGACGGTGTCCGCGCAAGAGGTCTCTTCGGCCGCGTGCGCCGGGGGAGATCACAGGAAGGCGGGAAGGCGGGAAGGTTCGCTGAATCCGACCTACCCTTCCCGCCTTCCTGTTCAATCCGATCTTCTGCCGCGTAGACGGGTTCACCGGCGAAGCGCGATTCGCGCCGTCGCGGATTGCTCGCTTGTACAGCTACGCGCTACATACCGCGGCGGCGTGCTGTCCCGTGTCTATGTGACCGGCGTGGGGGTCGTGAGCTCGATCGGGCTCGGACGCGAGGCGTTCTTCCGCGCGCTGGCCGAGGGCAAGAGCGGCATCTCCCCGGTGCGCTCGTTCGACACGAGCCAGCTGGGCCGGCAGCTCGCCGGCGAGGTCCAGGGCTTCGACCCGCGCGACCACCTCACGCAGGCCGAGCAGCGGCGCGTCGGGCGCTGCTCGGCGATGGCGCTGGCCGCCGCCCGCATGGCGCTGGCCGATGCGGGGCTGGACGCGGCCCGGGTCGCCGGGCCGCGCACGGCGGTGGTGCTCGGCACGACGATGGGCGAGGCGCAGCTGCTGGCCGACTTGCAGCACGACTGGATCGTGCACGGGCCGCAGGCGGTGCGCCGGTCGGTCATCCCCCGCTACGGCTCGACACTGCTCCCCATCCACATCGCCCGCGCCATCGGCGCGCGGGGGATGGTGCTCACGCTGCCGGCCGCGTGCGCGGCGGGCAACTACGCCATCGGCTTCGCCGCGGATCTCATCCGCGCCGGCCGGGCCGACGTCGTGGTCACCGGCGCGGCCGAGCTCATTCAGGAGCTGCAGTTCAGCGGGTTCGTGCGTCTGGCGGCGATGGCGCCGGAGAGGTGCCAGCCCTTCGATCGGAACCGCCAGGGGCTGCTGCTCGGCGAGGGGGCGGGGCTGCTCGTGCTCGAGAGCGAGGCGCACGCGCAGAAGCGCGGTGCCCGGCCGCAGGCGGAGGTCGGCGGCTACGGCCTGTCGTGCGACGCGTACCACATCACCCGGCCCCACCCCGACGCGGCGGGGAGCATCGCGGCGATGCGCGCGGCCATCGCGCGTTCGGGGCTGACGACGGACGACGTCGACTTCATCAACGCGCACGGCACCGGCACCAAGCACAACGACCTGGCCGAGACGAAGGTCGTGCACGACGTGTTCGGCGCGCGGAGCGTGCCGATCTCGAGCATGAAGAGCCTGCTCGGGCACTGCATGGGGGCCGCGAGCGCGCTCGAGGCCATCGGGTGCATCTTCACGATCGAGACGGGCCTCTACCCGCCGACCATCGGCTACGAGACGCCGGATCCCGAGTGCGACCTGGACGTCGTGGCCAACACCGCGCGGCGCGGCAAGGCCGAGGTGGTGCTCAACAATTCGCTGGCCTTCGGCGGGTACAACGCCGTCACCGTCTTCGGGAGGCCGGGCGTGCTGCCGCCGCCGGACCCGCGGTTCGCGCAGGCTCCCGGGGCCCGGCCGGCAGGGGCGACGTCGTGACGCCGCGCGCCGTCACGGGCCTGGGGATCGTCTCGGCGGCGGGCGTCGGACGCGCCGCGTTCTTCGAGGCGATGCGCGCGGGCGCGCAGCCCGCGCCGGTCGACGGGCAGCTCGAGGTGCCCGGCTTCGACGCGACCAGGTACCTCGGCGACAAGGGGCTGCGGTCGCTCGACCGGCTGACCAAGCTGCTCGTCGTGGCCGCGCGCCTGGCGCTGCACGACGCGGGGCTCAAGAAGGACGGCGCGTGGACGGCCGGCAGCGCCGAGCAGGTCGGCATCGTCGTGTCGAACGCCTACGGGTCGCTCGAGGCGATCACCGAGCTCGATCGCGTCTCGTTGCTCGAGGACGCGCGCTACATCAACCCGTCGCGCTTCCCGCTGACGGTGGCCAACAGCGCCGCCGGTTACGCGAGCATCTGGGAGGAGCTCCGCGCGGTCAACGTGAGCGTGAGCGATGGCAACTGCGGCGCGCTCGACGCCGCGGCGTGCGCGGACGTGCTGCTCGAACAGGCGCGGGCCGAGGCGCTGCTCGTCGGCGGCGCCGAGGCGCTGAGCGAGGCGCTGGTGCTCGCGTTCCGCAAGCTCGGCGCCGTGCCGCCGCCGGCGGGGGGCGACGGGGCGCTGGTCGGCGAGGGCGCCGCGCTGCTCGCGCTCGAGCGCCCGGACGCGGCGCGGGCGCGCGGGGCCGAGGTGCTCGCCGAGGTGGTCGGCTACGGCACGGCGTTCGAGCCGCCCGAGCGCGAGGCGGCGCTCGTGCACGCGTCGCCAGAGGCGCTCGAGCGCGCGATCGCGGGCGCGCTCGGCGACGCGGGGCTCGCGCCCGGCGGGGTCGACGTCGTCGTCTCCGGCGTGTCCGGGCTGCGCCCGTTCGACGAGGCGGAGCTGGTGGCCATCCGGCGCGTGCTCGGCGAGGGCGCGTGCGTGACGGCGCCCAAGCGCGCGCTCGGCGAGACGCTCGGCGCCGGCGGCGCGATGGGCATGGCCGCGGCGATCGCATACCTGCGCGAAGGGGCGCGCGCGCACGTCGTGCGCGGTACTCTGCCGGCCAGCCCCCGGACGGCGCTCGTCGCCTCGATGGGCTACTACGGCAATGCTTCGGCCGTCGTGATGCGAAGCGTTTGAAGAAGTGAGACGAAGACAGTGAGCTGGATCCACGACAAGGCGCACGCCGCGATGGAGGACATCCGCAGGCGGTCGCGCGACGGGCAGTTTTATCCCTACTTCCGCCAGTTCGAGACGGGCGGCCTGCACACGCAGATCGCGGGCAAGCCCATCATCAACTTCAGCTCGAACGACTACCTGGGGCTGACCAACCACCCCAAGGTCAAGGAGGCGGCCAAGCGCGCGGTCGACAAGTACGCCTGCGGCCTGGGATCGTCGCGCCCGCAGGCGACGACGACCGAGCACGTGGAGCTCGAGAAGCGCTTCGCGAAGTGGTTCGGCGCCGAGAGCTGCCTGCTCTTCACGACCGGATACCAGGCGATGCTCGGGACGCTCGTCGCGCTGGCCGACAAGGACACGACGCTCGTCCTCGACGCGTACAGCCACGCGTGCATCCTCGACGGGTCGTTCCTCGCGGCGGGCGTGCCCAAGAACGGGCCGGAGATCCGCTTCTTCAACCACAACTCGGCCAAGAGCCTGGAGCGCATCCTCACGACGCGCGAGCGCAAGAACGCGCTCGTCGTGTGCGAGGGGGTCTACTCGCTCGACGGCGACACGGCGAACCTGAAGGAGTTCGTCGACCTGTGCGACCGCTACGACGCGCCGCTCGTGCTCGACGACGCGCACGGCAGCGGGACGATGGGCGTGCACGGGCGCGGGACGCTGGAGGCGATGGGGCTCGAGGGGCGGGTGCCCATCGTGGTCTCCACGCTGTCGAAGACGTTCGGCGGCATCGGGGGGCTGCTCTTCGGGCCGGCGGAGCTGGTCGATCACGTGAAGCACGCGGCGCGCAGCTTCCTCTTCAGCGCGTCGCTGCCGGTGCCGGTGGTGGCGGCGGCGTCGACGATCCTCGAGATGATGGAGACCGAGGGCGAGAAGCTGGTCGCCGAGCTGCACCAGAAGGCGAGCTACTTCCGCGACGGGCTGACGAAGGCGGGGTTCGACCTCGGGACGAGCAACACGCACATCATGCCGGTGATGTGCCGCGAGGAGAGGAAGACGCTGTTCATGCACATCGCGCTGCTCGAGTGCGGCGTGATGATGGTGCCGCTGACGTATCCGTCGGTGAAGCAGGGCGAAGAGCGCTTGAGGGTCAACGTCACGCGCGGGCACACGCAGGAGGACCTGGATACGGCGCTCGAGCTGGTGAAGACGTACGGGGAGGCGTTCTTCGTGCTGTCGGGCGAGGACATCGGCGAGCTCGAGGACTGAAGGGCGCGTCGGAGGGCGAGGCCGAGGGCCGAGTCCGAGGGCCGAGTCCGAGGGCCGAGTCCGAGGGCCGAGCACCGAGGGCCGAGCACCGAGGGCCGAGCGCCGAGACCGAGCGCCGAAGGCCGACGACCGAGGGCCGACGCCGACGCCGACGGCCGAATGCCATCGGGCTCGGCGTCGGCATCGGCTCTCGGATTTCGGTCCTCGGTCCTCGGTCCTCGGCCGTCGGTCCTCGGTCCTCGGTCGTCGGCCCTCGGTTTCGGCCTCGTCCGCCCGCTCGGGACGTCGGCCTGTCTTGCATGCCGAGCGCGAAAGAACCGCGCCACGCCCGCGCGGGCGCGGGTTGGCGCG